>Ga0163152_10007647_pt1 | contig 11764 bp, 13 predicted proteins | sample OliLakLV19MP8IB2_FD_148635 | JGI IMG/M metagenome (GOLD analysis project Ga0163152, IMG submission 148635) | Freshwater microbial mat bacterial communities from Lake Vanda, McMurdo Dry Valleys, Antarctica - Oligotrophic Lake LV.19.MP8.IB-2 | ecosystem: Environmental > Aquatic > Freshwater >... | reverse complement strand
GGCGGCAGCGGCGGTGGTGCGGACGGTTCGGGTCCGATCACGGGATAGCTCGCCGGCCGACGAGCCCGCCGAGCTATCCGGCATCTTCGCCCGTCCACGTCCCCCGGCCAGCCCGCCGCGGCGGGCCCGTTCGCGACGGCTGATCGTCGCCAGATACTCCATTTCTTCGCGGGCCAGGCAGGCCCGCTGGTCGTCCGTGAGGTGCCGGCGCTTGGTGGCCGCCCGCAGCATGTAGAGGACGGGCGAATCGCCGTTCAAGGGCGCTGCCACCACGGGGACACGCGCAATGCCCAACCGCTTGGCCGCCAGCCAACGACTGCGGCCGTCGATGATGATCCGCCCGTCGATGACCTCCAAAGGGACGCGAATGCCACGCTCCTGAATATCGGCGCGGAACTCGCGCTCCTGGTCCCCCGCCATGCTCGGGACGCGGTGCGCCTCGGCATGCAGCCGCAAAAGTTTCGTTGCCACAAGTTTCACCAAGTTATTGATGGCGCGAATGCGGTGTCGGATTCCCCAGCACCGCCGCATTCAGGATGACGACTTTCGTAGCTGGGGATCGACGTATCAAGCCGATCCTGCACCCGCCGAACGGGTGCTGCGCCGGTGCTGCCGGTCCCCGGCCGGCGGAGTGATTGGACTCGCTGGGCAGTTTCTGTGCGGCGCGACAGCAATTGCATGGGGCAGTGAGCTGCTGCGGAATCGCCCTCAATCCCACTAACAGATCACGGCTTTGCCGAAAAACTGCGTCCGACCACTCCCCGGTTTACGAATGGGATTGGCGTATCAAAAGCTCCTTTGAACGAAACCGCAGAGCGGTGGGCCGGAGCAGCGCGAATCGGCGTGCAGGCCGGCCTGAGCGACGACGCAACGTTCGAGGAATGGCTGGACCTGTGCGTGCGCAACGAGTGGGTGGTCTATGCCAAAGCCCCCTTCGGCGGACCGGAACAGGTTCTGAAGTATCTCGCTCGGTACACACACCGCGTCGCCATCAGCAATCAACGGCTGGTCGCCTGTGAGGACGGACAGGTGACGTTTCGCTGGAAGGACTACGCCGGTGGACAGGCGCAGAAGACGATGACCCTGTCGGCGGACGAATTTCTGCGGCGGTTCTTGACGCACGTGCTGCCGCGGGGGTTCGTGAAGATCCGCCATTTCGGCTTTCTGGCGAATCGCCATCGGCAGCCGCAGTTGGCACGCGCTCGGGAACTGCTGAAGGTCGCCGAGGCACCTCCACCGGCGACAGCCGGCCAGCCACCAGCGACCAGCAACACCGAGAACGAAGTCGACGCCATTCGCTGCCCCGCGTGCGGACAAGGGCGCCTGCATGACATCGAGCAGTTGTCCCGCTGGTCGCGGCAGATCCCGTTGGTGACACTGCTGCACGAACTCGACCACTGTTGCGGTCAGCGACCGAGCAACGATTCCTCATGATGCGACAGTTCGCGGAATCATCCCGGCAAGCACTTTCAACCGCTGAATCGTATCGCGGGCCGGAGACTGTGCGCTCTCATCGAGCACGCAACGCGCCCGTCACCATCAGTCAAGGGCCACTTTTGACAAGTCTGTCGCGCACGACGACAGTCACCGCGACGAACAAAGGCCAAAGAATGGGGACGGCCTGTGCCGCGGCATCGCACTCTGTTCAGTCCGCGATGATTCAGTTCCCATAGCCCACGTCGTCCGTAGGTTCCGTTCAATGGATTTTATGGGCCATGCGGATAGCGCTGATTCTGCATTCATCGCGTTGCGCCCGCATGACCCATAAAATCCTCTGCATTCTGAAACGCCAACGTCGTGCGATGGTGCCGCATGAGCGAACTTCAATTCCCGCCCTGGACCGCTGAAGATCTTCCCGACAATTCCTCCATCGACTTGGTGCTGATGGCTACGCTCCCGCTGCCGGCGCTCATCCGCGATGCGGGTCCTGGGGCGGAGCGCCGCTGTCTGGAATTCTTTACCGCCGACATTCGCAATTCCGGCACGCGGCGCGTCTACGCCCACGCCGTGAACCGCTTTTGTGGGTGGTGCCAACAGCGTGGGATTGCGCTGCGATCCGTCTCGCCCTTCGTGGTCGCCGCTTACATCGAGCAAATGACACAGCGGCGGAGCGCTCCGACCGTGAAGCAGCATCTGGCGGCGATCCGCCGCCTGTTCGACTGGCTCGTCGTCGGCCAGATTTTGCACGTCAACCCGGCTGCCTCGGTGCGCGGGCCGAAGCACGTTGTCAAAACGGGGAAGACCCCTGTGCTGAGTGCGAGCGAAGCCCGGCAACTCCTGAACTCCATTGACTGCCGTGGCATTGTTGGGCTGCGCGACCGCGCGCTGATTGGGGTCTTGGTCTACAGCTTCGCGCGCGTTTCCGCGGCGATCGGCATGAACGTCGCCGACTATTTTCCGCAGGGACGGCGGATGTGGTTCCGTCTGCGCGAGAAGGGGGGCAAACACCACGCTGTCCCCGCTCATCACAACGCCGAGGACTATCTCGATGCCTATCTGGAATTGGCCGGAGGCAGCGTCGCGAAAGCCGTGCCGCTGTTTCGTACGATTTCACGGGAACGGAGGCTCACCGAGCGGCGCATGCACCGGATCGACGTGTTGCGGATGGTCAAGCGGCGCGCGGCCCAAGCCGGACTGCCGACGCACATCGGCTGCCACACCTTCCGTGCCACCGGAATCACCTGTTACCTGCTCGGCGGAGGCTCGTTGGAACACGCTCAGCGAATCGCGGCCCATGAATCTGCGCGGACGACGAAGCTCTATGATCGCACCGACGACACCGTCAGCTTGGACGAGATTGAGCGGATCGTCATCTGAGGCAGTGACGGCTCCAAAGAGAAAACCCACGTCATCAGACCCACCGCGAAGTCATTAGTCCAGCAGGACTCACGAGGCGAACAACCGACCGATGACTTACCAATCGCGACTGCTGAGGGTCGCACGGATCTGATCTTGATTTAAGCGACCTGGCTTCTAGCAATCGGCGGTTCCTGGCTACGTTGGAGGCCGCCGTTGCGGCGAGGAGCCTCGCGAAGCTCGATCGGCATGATGGGTCCGGGGATCGCTCGGCCGGATTCGTACTCAGCAGGATGCGAGTTTTCGGGATGACCAGAGCGCTTCGCGTCCCGGCCCCGATCAGCATTCCGTTTCATTTTGTCGGCATGCAGTCCGAACTTTACGCTCGGCCTTTGTCGCGGGGAGGCTTTCGGTCACCGATTTCGCGTTTGATGTCATCAACGATGGAGTCGCACACCAGCCGGCAAATCTTCTCGACCACCGGGTCGGCAAGCTGATAGTACACCTGAAGCCCTTCCTTGCGGCGTGCGAGCATGCCCGAACGGGACATTTGCTTAAGGTGCTTTGACACGTTCGTTTGGGCGCGGCCCGTTTCGGCCACCAACTGACCGACGTTCTTTTCTCCGCTCGTCTTCAGCGCTCTGAGGATGGCCAGCCGAGTCACGTCACCAAGTAGCCTGAATCTAACGGCCATCAATTCTAAGACGTTATCGGGGATTGCGTCAGACATGGATCTCAACTCCGTTTAGGGCACTTGATTGCTCATCCATCGACCAGTTTGACCTTCCGGCTTCCACCCAAGTCCACTTTTACGGTGACACCACGGAATGCCTACGCGAGGGGGAAGCCGTTAATGGCTAGCCTGCATCCGCCATACCGCCTCGGGTGAACGCTTGATTCAACGGCACAATAGTTGCGAAACGAGTCATATAGTTGGCTGCACACAGTGTTGTCAGCCCACAGCAACCAGTTTTCAGGAGCAACGCCATGTTGCCGTCCACCACCGAACGGGTGGCTCAGAACACCTCCCATCAACTCAATCAACAGATCCACCTTCTAACTGAGGAGAACGTCGCTCGGGTCGCTGCCGCAGGCCCAGCGGCAATTACCCGTCGTCTGGAGGAATTGGATCACGAATGGGATATCGAGCGGACCTTGGAGGCGAACGCTGCCACCGCTGTTTTAGTGGGGGTCACGCTTGGGGCGACTGTGAATCGGAAATGGTTCTTCTTTCCCGCTGTCGTTGCTGGGTTCCTGCTCCAGCACGCCGTCCAAGGCTGGTGCCCGCCGCTGCCCGTCTTTCGACGGTTTGGTTTACGGACGCAGAGTGAAATTGAAAAGGAACGCTATGCATTGAAGGCGTTGCGGGGCGACTTCTCTCAAGTGCGTGAGGCTGTCTCGGGGCAAGAGCAAGCGCGTGCGGGCCAAGCCATCCAAGCCATCCAAGCCCTCCAAGCCGTCAAAAGCTGATTTCGTCCGCGTCGGATTGTCACATTGAGACAAGTTGTCGTTCCGACACGTCAAGACTCGTTTGAAGACAACGATTCGCACAAATCAGCAATTGCGATGGGCTAGTGAGACTCGAAAGAAATTGAGACCAACGATGACAAACCCGTTAACCAGGAAGTCGTGGTCGCCTTACGTCGTTGGCATCGGCATCGGCGGGCTGAGTTGGTTCGCCTTCGCCACCGCCGACCACCCGCTGGGCGTTTCAACAGCCTTCGAGCAAACCGCCGCCCTGGCCGAGAAAGCAGCCATGCCGCAGGCGGAACAGACGAACGAGTATTTCGCCAAAAAGGCCCAGGAGGGCAAGCCGACAAAGATTGGCTGGGAGTGGATGGTCGTTCTCGGCGTATTCATCGGGGCGTTGCTCAGTTCCCTGTTCTCGGGCGACCGAAGTACCGAGGCCGTCCCGGCGATGTGGCGGGAGCGGTTCGGCGGGAGCGTCATACTGCGGCTGACGGCGGCGTTCCTCGCCGGGTTGCTGATGATGTTCGGCGCGCGGCTCGCCTCGGGCTGCACCAGCGGCCACGCCATTAGCGGCAACTTGCAACTGGCCGTGTCGAGCTTGGTGTTCACCGCAGTCTTCTTCGCAGCCGCGATCATCACCTCGCTTGCCCTCTACGGGCGGAGGGGATCGAGCCATGTTTGATTCACCCGAACGCCTCATGCTCGGCCTTGTGACCGGGGTAGTCTTCGGCGTCCTGTTGCAGAAGGGGCGGGTGGCGAAGTTCCCGGTCATCATTGGTCAGTTCATCTTGAAGGACTGGACCGTCGCGAAGGTTATGGGGACCGCCGTCGTGGTCGGGTCGGTGGGCGTTTACGCTCTCGTGGCCTCCGGTCATGCGAACCTGCACGTCAAGCCGTTCCTGCTCGGAGGCGTTCTACTGGGTGGCCTCTGCTTCGGGGTCGGCATGGCCGTGTACGGGTACTGCCCCGGAACGGGCGTGGCGGCGTGCGGAGAGGGGAAGCCGGACGCGATGGTCGGCGTACTGGGGATGCTGGTCGGGGCATGGGTTTTCGTTGTCGCCTTCCCGGCACTCCAGCCAGTCATCAAGGGGCTGGGCGACATGGGCAAACTGACGCTCCCAGAGGCGACCAGCACGTCACCATGGCTGTGGGTTGCCGCCTTGGTGGGTGTCGGCCTCGCCGCATTGGCGCTGCTGCCCAGCCGTCGCAAGTCGGTCGCCGACGAGCAACACCGTAGCGACAAGCCCGGCGTCCGTGCAGGCTCGTCCGTTTGACCTTGGAGCCGTGAGATGATCGAACCCCACGATGGAACGCCGCCCGCAATGGACCCGCGCGTCGGCCTCGCTGCCGAGCGGACCTTGTTGGCATGGGTCCGAACAGGACTGGCCTTGATGGGCTTCGGCTTTGTGGTCGCTCGGTTTGGGCTTTTCCTTCATGAAATCTCCGCAACCGGGCCTGCACCGGACACCTCGTCGGGGCTGTCGCTCTGGATCGGCGGCGGCATGGTCGTCCTGGGGATCGTGGTCAACGTTGGCGCTGCGGTGCAACACATCAGTCTGCTGCGGCGACTGGAGTGCGGGGAGCCTTACCGAACGACAATTTGGTCAATGGGGGTCGCCGTGACGCTACTGGTGGCTGCCATCGGGATGGTGATGACCGCGTACCTATTTCTCGGGAGCCACTGATGCGACCTATCACGCTTCGGGCCCGACTGGTCCTCGTGACACTTGGCCCATTGATGTTGGCGGCCGTGTTCGCCACGGAGGCGATGGCCTGCCCATTCTGCGACGGCGGGTCGTCCGGAGTGAACGAGGTTCGGGAAGGGATCTTCGACGGCAACTTCTGGCCGAGGGTCGCTGCCACGCTGGCCCCGTTCCCCATATTTGCCGGCATTGTCGCCCTGATCTATTTCGGTCCCCCCTGCTTCGAGCGGGGGCGATCTGAAGCGACGAAGTGCGCGAGTCGGGTGTCGTGTCCGCAGGCGGATTGAGGCCCACAACAGCAGTCACTCGGAGAACGGGAGATTCCTCATGCAAACGCCAGGGCAAGTCGACCGCCGTCCGCTGATCGCCGCTGCCACGCTGCTGGGCATCGGGATGGGCGGGTTCGTTGACGGCATCGTGTTTCACCAACTGCTCCAATTCCACAACATGCTCTCGGCCCCCGGCTACTTCCCGAAGACCGGCGTGGACCCGCAGCGGCTCGTCGTAAACATGGAAATTAACATGTTCTGGGACGGGCTGTTTCACGTCCTGACTTGGATCATGACGGCTGCCGGGCTGGCCATGCTCTGGCGTGCCGGCCAGCGGTCAGATGTCCCGTGGTCTACAAGAACGATGGTGGGAGGTTTGTCGCTCGGTTGGGGGCTGTTCAACCTCGTCGAAGGGATAATCGATCATCATATATTGCATATTCACCACGTCACCGAAACTGAAAACCACTTGATCTGGGACCTTGCGTTCCTCGGGTCGGGCGTCGTCCTAATCGGGATCGGCATGGCGTTCATCAACGCTGGCAGCGGCGACACGAACACGCGGGGCGCGACAGTTCTTTGAAGTTTATGCTACTTACCAGCTCGCACGCATAACCCCGAGCGGACAGGTTGCTCGGTAGTGAACGAAGTTCCTATGAAACGTATCGATCAAGTTGGAGATGATGGCTTTAGCGCCCGCTCGCTGCTGGACGGAGTGTCCGCAGGCGTCGTCAACGGGCAGCCATCGCGAGCGGATGAGTCAGTCCATGGGCTCCCCGGACTTCTCACTCGGCAGGAGAGCCCAGACAATCTGGAGTACCCGTTCTGGTCGCTCGACTCTTTCCTGGTCCCAAACAACCAGTTCTTTGTCCGGAACCATTTCAGCGTCCCCCCACTCGATTCCAAGTCATGGAGACTAAGTGTCGAGGGAGTCGTCGCGAAGCCATTGAAGATCGCTTACGACGATCTCCTGAAGATGCCGGCTCACAACATGCCGGCACTCATGGAATGTTCGGGTAACGGTCGGGGATTTTTGAAGACACATCAGGTCGGTGTGCAGTGGGAATTGGGGGCAGTGGGCACGGCAGAATGGACCGGGGTCCGCCTGTCTGACCTGCTTGACCTGGCGGGGGTGATGGACGGCGCAACCGAGGTCGTGCTGGAAGGAGCCGACCGGGGCGAGATCACCGATCCGTCACCGAAGTCACACGGGGTCATCCACTATGCTCGGAGCCTGCCTCTGATTAAGGCCCGGCAGCCCGAGGTACTTCTGGCTTACAAGATGAATGGCCAGGCATTGCCCCCGGCTCACGGGTATCCAGTCCGTGCTGTAGTGGCCGGTTGGTATGGGATGGCGTCCGTGAAATGGCTGACTCGGATCGTCGTCACCGACAAGCCATTCCACGGTTTTTTTCAGACCTTCCAGTATTCGATCTGGAAGCAGGAGTCGGGGCTACGGTCCCTCGCCCCGGTCACCGACATTCCAGTTAAGGCGGCGATTGCCCGGCCGATGAGCGGCGAGACGATACCAGCCGAGGAACCGTACCGCGTGTTCGGTGCGGCATGGGCCGGGGAAGCTGACGTGGCCAAGGTCGAGGTCAGTACCGATGGCGGCAAGATGTGGGACGCGGCGAAACTGATCGGGGCGGCAACACCGTACTGCTGGCGATTCTGGGAGTACCAGTGGAGGAAGCCGACAGCGGGGAAAGTGACTCTGATGGCCCGCGCCACCGACTCGAAGCGGCGGGTGCAGCCGATGGAGCGAGACAACAACTTGAGGGACGCTGTCATTTATCACGTCCTGCCTGTGGAAGCTGAAGTGATGTAGGGCTGGGAGTTGACTCAGACACACCTTAAGGGAGACATACGATGGCAAGTTCAACGATGGTCATTGAGACGGTGTTCACTGAGGGGGTGGCCCACCTGTCGTACCTGATCGGCGACAAGGCGACCGGCAAGGCTGCCGTCATCGACCCCCGGCGGGATGTCGAGGTGTACATCGAGTTGGCTCGCAAGAACAAGCTCTCGATCACACACGTCCTTGAAACCCACATCCACGCCGATTTCGTATCGGGTACGCGCGAACTGGTTGATCGCACAGGGACGGCCAAGGCCGTCCTCTCCGTCGAGGGTGGGGCCAAGTATGGGTTTGAATGCGGGAAGCTGAAGGACGGGGAAAAGATCGACCTCGGGCGGGTGATCCTCACGGCCCGACATACGCCCGGCCACACCCCGGAACATATGTCGTTTCTGGCGGCAGAAAGCAACCGACCAGAAACCCCGTTCGCCGTGTTCAGCGGCGACACCCTGTTCGCTGATTCCGTGGGACGGCCCGACCTTCTAGGCGACGATCAGGCCCAAGGGCTGGCGAAGAAGCTTTTCGCTTCGCTCCGTGAGTTCTACCTGAAGCTGCCCGACGCAGTTCGGGTTCACCCTGCCCACGGGGCCGGTTCCCCCTGCGGAGCCGACATCGCCGACCGGCTGGTGACGACTATCGGGTACGAGCGCGCTCACAACAAAGCGCTGCAATTCACCGATGAGGCCGCGTTCGTGGAGTTCGCCCTCGGTACTGCCCCGCCGGAACCTGTGTATTACCCACGGATGAAGAAGATCAACGCCGAGGGGCCGGAAGTCCTTGGCAGGCTCCCAACGTGTCCGCCAGTCGTCGCGAAGGAGTTTCAGAAAGCGGTCGCGGCGAAGGGGTCGCAGCTTGTGGACAACCGGCAGATGCTGGCATTCGGCGGCGGACACATCATCGGCGCCATGAGCATCGGGCCGCACCCCGAGTTGTCCATCTGGGCCGGATGGATGCTCGATCCCGAGAAACCGATCTTCCTCATTCTGCAAAAGGACGCTGATCTGCCGGAAGTGCAGCGGCAGTTGCTGCGGGTCGGGTACACGAAGCTCGGTGGCTATCTGCTCGGCGGGATGGACGAGTGGGACAGCGCCGGGCTGCCGTTGGCGCGACTGCCTCAGATGACTGTTGACGAAGTTAAAGACCATGGCGACGACGTTCAGATTCTGGATGTCCGCTCACCCGAAGAGTGGGAAGACGGCCACATTCCCGGTGCGCAGTACATCTTCCTGCCCGAGTTGGAGAAGAAAGCCGGCCGGCTGAACAAGAAGAAACCCGTCGCCGTGTACTGCGACAGCGGATACCGGGCCAGTCTGGCGGCGAGCCTGCTCCTGGGAAATGGGTTCACAGATGTCCGCAACGTGCCGGGCAGTTGGAAGGCGTGGAAGGCGTCCGGGTACGAGATCGAGAAGCCCGTGGAAGACAAGAAAGCTTCGGACACGGACCGCTGAATAAAGTTTGTGAAAGGACATTCGACCATGACACGAACCGTATTGGCCGGGGTTGCGCTGGCCCTCATCACCCCCGGATTGGCTGTCGCTGCCTCGCCGGGGACAGACCCGCTCGCATACCCCGGACCCGCGTGGTCGCCGTACCTCGTGGGGGCGCTCATCGGTTTGTTGTCGATGGCGACCTTCTACTTCTCGGACAAGCCGCTGGGGGCGTCTACGGCTTACGCTCGACTGGCAGGGATGGTGGGTAAGCTGTTCGCACGGCGACACACGGAGTCGCTCAAATACTACCAGGACTTCAAGCCGAAAGTGGACTGGGAGGTGATGCTGGTCGTCGGGGCGGTGGGCGGTGCATTCCTGGCCGCTTGGCTGGGCGGCGAGTTGACCGGCGAATGGCTGCCAGCGATGTGGACCGCACGGTTCGGGGCGGACAGCCTGGCGCTGCGGCTGGGGGCAGCGTTCCTGGGTGGGGGCTTAATGGCGTTCGGCTCGCGGATGGCCGGCGGGTGTACCAGCGGCCACGGGATCAGCGGCACGATGCAACTGTCGGTCGGGTCGTGGGTCGCGGTCGTGTGTTTCTTCGTTGGCGGGATCGCCACCGCATTATTGATGTTCCGAGTGTAGCCGACGCCCTCCACCGGGAGACGAAAAGATGAACATGAAAAACGATGTCACCGCAACGCCCATGCAGGTCGGCGCGCAACAGCACGAACTACCAATCGACAAGGGCGGGCCGGACAAAGACCCGCCGACAGGTCAATCCTCCACCGGGAAGCAGTTGGCACTAGGACTGCTGTTCGGCCTCACCTTCGGCTTCCTGCTCCAGAAGGGCGGGGTGGCAAAGTACCACGTCCTGATCGGCGTCCTGTTGCTCGAAGATTTCACGGTCATCAAGGTGATGCTCTCGGCCATCGTGGTCGGCATGATCGGGGTCTTCGGCCTTTACGCCTTGGGACTGGTCAAGCTCCACATTAAGCCGACGCGATACGCCGCCAACATCCTCGGCGGTCTGATGTTCGGCGTCGGGTTCGCCCTGCTCAGCTACTGTCCGGGGACCGGGGCCGCCGCGCTGGGTCAAGGGAACCTCGATGCGCTGGCCGGCATCCTGGGTCTCATGGCCGGCTCGTACTTCTACGCGGAAGCGTCAGGGTTTTTGGGTCGGACGGTCGAGAAGTGGGGAGATCGGGGCAAACTCACGTTGCCCGAACTTGTGCGAGTCTCCCCGGCCGCCTTCATACTTGTCTTTGCCTCGCTGCTCGTCGCCGTTTTGGTCGTCGTGGAGCGGACGACCGTCCGGTAAAGGCCCGATCCTGCGAGTGTCGGGGAATCCCTACCGCTCTCCATGAATACTCTTTGTTGAGAAGGACGACTCGATGACGACGACTTCCCGACGCAGCTTCTTGACCGCAGCGGCCGGCGTGGGCCTCAGCGGCTTCCTCCCTGGCAGTTTACGCGCCCTCGGAGCGGAACTCGATGGCGGAACAACCAAGCAGAAACCGTCCGCGAGCATGGTTGTCGAGACGGTGTTCACCGAGGGACTGGCCCAACTCTCTTACCTGATCGGCGACAAGGCGACGGGCAAGGCCGCCGTCATCGATCCCCGCCGTGACGTCGATGTGTACGTCGAACTGGCTCGCAAGCACAAGCTGTCGATCACCCATGCGCTGGAAACGCACATCCATGCCGACCTTGTGTCCGGATGCCAGGAGCTTGCCGACCTCACGGGCACGGCGAAGGTGTATGTCAGCGCCGAAGGCGGGGCCGAATACGGCTTCTCACACGAGAAGCTGAGGGACGGCGACAAGATCGACCTCGGTCGCGTCATTTTGACGGCCAAACACACCCCCGGCCATACCCCGGAACACTTGTCGTATCTCGCGGAAGAAGGGAACCGGCCCGGCCGCCCGTTCGCCGTATTCAGCGGCGACTGCCTGTTCGCCGACTCTGTGGGCCGTCCCGATCTGCTCGGCGACGACAAGAGCGACAAGCTGGCGAAGGAGTTGTTCCACTCCGTTCGTGACTTCTTCCTGAAACTCGACGACGACGTGCGCGTTCACCCCGGCCACGGAGCCGGCTCGCCGTGCGGGGCCAACATCAGCGATCGGCTCGTCACCACCATCGGTTACGAGCGCCAGCATAACCCAGCGTTGCAATTCGCAGACGAAGCAAAGTTCGTGGAGTATGTCCTGTTCAACGCCCCGCCGGAGCCGCGCTACTACA
>Ga0163152_10007644_pt1 | contig 11766 bp, 9 predicted proteins | sample OliLakLV19MP8IB2_FD_148635 | JGI IMG/M metagenome (GOLD analysis project Ga0163152, IMG submission 148635) | Freshwater microbial mat bacterial communities from Lake Vanda, McMurdo Dry Valleys, Antarctica - Oligotrophic Lake LV.19.MP8.IB-2 | ecosystem: Environmental > Aquatic > Freshwater > Lake... | reverse complement strand
GGAGCGCTCTCCTCGTACACGCGCTTCCAGAGGTGACGGTTGAGAAAAAGGTCGTCGATAAGCGCGCGAATATCGGCGTTGCCTTTGGGCACGTGTTCGGTTGCATAACGCGGAAAAGATCCGTCATCGAGCGCCAGGTAGGCATCCATGTCGAGTGGCAGGCGCAGCGTGGGGCAGGCCTTGCGCAGCGCTTCGAGCATGGCTTCGCATGCTGTGGCCGTTTTGTGAAAATAGACTTGCTGGTACATGCTCCAGCGCGCGCGCAGGTAGTCCTCAAACGCAGCGACACCGCTGCGGCGCAACGCAAGGTGGTAGGATTTCGTTCGCGGCTGGTAGTAAAAACCAGCGGAGTCGAGAATTCGTCCCGCATCAAAGTATCCATACACCACGCCGCACTGACGCGAATCGCGCATGAGGTAGTCCATGCGATCGACGTCGAGCTCGCCCGAGACGATTTCGTGCAGCAGGCTTTGAAGGCCGGAATCTGCCAGAATACTTCCCGGTGCTGGCGATACCCCGGCATCTATGATGCTGCACACATTCTGGCCCATGACCTCATCGAGGAAGGGCCCTTCTCCACGGAACAGTTTCGCTACGATAAAAAGTGTATAAATCTCGTGGCGTACTCGAACCTTGAGCGCATGAGGCCCACGCGCCCTCCGCTCGTCGATTTTTCGCGAGAGGGCTTCCATCAGGTACGTCGGCAGCCCAAGGGTCGACAATGACGCTTCTAGCTCCTCCCAGGTGGGCATGAAGCGCTCCAAGCTGTGGCTGTAAGGAGCGTGACCAACGTCGTGCAGGAGAGCCGCAAACCGCAGCGCCTGAGCGATGACAGGGGTCCCCAGCAGGACCAGGGCGTGCCTGGTTTCCCTCAAGGTCCCATGGATTTGTTCGGTGAGTGCGAAGCTGCTCTGGGCCAGCGGAGGCAGATCCTCGAGAGCTGCGTCCAGATTTTCCAACAATCGCGTCTGGTTCAGTACGAGCCGTGAGAGCAGGATGCCACTCATGTGCATCACACCCAGTGAATGCTCAAAGCGTGTGTGCGTGGCCCCGGGAAAGACATATTTGATGAAAGCGGTCTGCAGGATACGACGCGTGCGCTGAAACGCTGCCGAATTGATTATGGTTTTTTCAGCGGCCGTGAAGGGAATAGTGTCGTGAAGAGGATCGCGGATTTTGCCGCAAAACTTGAGCCCCGAGAATGGCTCACTGGCCAAGGAAAGTCCGCTGAAAGAAGATGACACGCTCACCAGATCTTCTCCACACTGTTCATTTTGTAAGGGATTTTCGTTTGCGAAGGTGCGCTCTCACAGTGCATTTTCGCTTGACACTCGCTATCCTAGTATGCTATTAACTTGCTTGCTTTGACTGCGAATTTTTTTCGTTCTTCCCTCGAGACAACAGGATCCCAAAACTCGACGACCGTCCTCCGGAGAGGAGCAACCCGGCCAATGAGCCGGAGTTGATTTTTTTCTCTCGACTGGATTCCACGGTGTGTCTATTTTTTGGTCAGCTTATTGTCAAAGGGTTTCCGGAATCGCAGCTGAGACGGTGGTTTTTCGGCTATTCCGCCGCCGTTTCGCGTTCGGGTTGCTCTGGCAGGAAAGTTGCTCTTTCCTCCGTTGCACACGGGGTGTCCCCCCCGGTGTGCAGGTGGGCGCTCCCCTTGGACTCTCGATGCGTTGGAGGGCTGTTTCATGTTCGCAGAAAAGATTCATTTCAATATTGGCCAAAAGGCCGTGTACCCGTGCCATGGAGTCGGCACGATAGAAACCATCGAGTCGCGAGACATCGGCGGGGCAGCGCAAGAATTCTATGTGCTGAAAATCCACTCCACCGGTGCCAAGGTGATGGTCCCCACGCGCTCGGCGCAGACCGTCGGACTGCGCGCGGTGATTTCCGCACCTGAGGTCGAGCGTATCTACGAAATCCTCAAGTCGCCCTCGAAAAAATCCAACGCCACGTGGAATCGACGCTTCCGCGCTCTCAACGAAAAGCTCAATACGGGCGATCTCGTGGAAATAGCCGAAGTGTTGCGCGACCTCTCGAGCCTCAAGAATGACAAGGATCTGTCGTTTGGTGAGAAAAAGATGCTCGAGCGCGCACGCGCCATGATCGTGTCCGAGATCTGCGCGGCACGAAATGAAGACATCCACATGATCGAAACCGAGCTGAACGGCATTCTGCTGCGCGGCCTGTAAGGCCCGGTCCATCCTCCTTCCGTCAAGCCCGACTCCCCATTATTGGGGGTCGGGTTTTTCGTTGTTGGCGTTGTTGGCGTTGTTGGCGTTGTAGTAGTTGTAGGGCGCGACAGAAGCGGCGGCGCTCCCTGAGCGGGGCGCGTTTGCCGAAAGCACCACCAGCACGTATGAAAATCCCGGAGCGTGCCTGTGGCGAACCTACAGGCACGCTCCGCACAGACATCGAATTCGCGCGCAAATAACTCCATGCAACAGGTGCCGGTCTATGCAGTTGTCAGTCGCGCGTTCTGTTACGTCCCTTGGCGCGAATGAATGGGATGCGATGTGCGACCCCGATTTTCCCTTTGCCGACCATGCCCACCTCCTTGCCCTGGAACGTGCAGCCTGTGTGGGCGCCGAGTCGGGCTGGATCCCTTTTGTCGCTCTGGCAAAGATCGACGAGAAGGTCCTTGGCGCACTGCCATTCTATTTGAAAGACAACAGCTACGGCGAGTTCATATTCGACCACGCCTGGGCTCAGGCGTACGCGCGCCACGGGCTCGCGTATTTTCCTAAACTCGTGGTGTCGGTGCCCTTCACGCCAGCCACCGGGCAAAAGGTGCTTGCGACACCCGGCGGTGAGAGCAATGCGGTGCACAAAGAGCTGCTCGAGCAGGCGCTCGCCGTGGCTCGGGCCACGAAGTGTTCCACTGCGCACGTGCTGTTCATTCCGCCGGGCGATGTGCCGCGCTACGAGGCCCAAGGCTGGATCGTGCGACACAGTTTCCAATACCACTGGCACAATGCCGGATACAAAAGCTTCGACGATTTCTTGTCTGCGCTCACGAGCAAGCGCAGACGGCAGATCGCACTCGAACGGAGACAGCTTGCGGCAGACGAGGGCCTTTTTCTCGAGACTGTGACGGGTGAGGCCCTCACGCCAGAGCACGCGCGCATCGTGGATGGATTCTATCAAGACACCAACGAGCGCAAAGGATCGCTCGCCTGCCTGAATGAAGAATTCTTTCGCGAGATTTTTTCCACCATGAAAGACCACGTGGTGCTTTTCCTCGCTCGTCGCGAAGGCCGCATCATCGCAGCGGCGCTGAATTTCCAAAAAGGAAAGCGCCTCTTTGGACGTTACTGGGGCTGCACGGAAGAGGTGCGCAACCTGCACTTCGAACTTTGCTATTACCGCGCCATCGAGCACTGCATCGCTCACGGCCTCGAGGCTTATGAAGCAGGCGCTCAAGGTGAGCACAAAGTCCCGCGCGGATTTCTTCCCACGCTCACCTATTCGGCCCACCAGGTGTTTCACCCCGCCTTTCGAGAGGCGATCACCCGTGCAGTGGAGGATGAAAAGTCTGCCATCGCACGACTGTTCGATTCATTTGCTGAGCACTCGCCCTACAGGCCGCGCGAAGCCGCGAGCGAGGCATAAGTCCTGGCCCAGTTGGCTCCTCAGTCATCCACAGAACTGAGAAACCACCGCGCGAATTCTCCATAAGTGCCCGCCACTATTTCGGCGCGGCAACGCTCCATCAGCTTTTCGTAAAACCAGATGTTGTGCAACGAAATGAGCTTGTAGCCCGTGGGCTCCTCACACTTCACGAGCTGGTAGAGGTAGGCGCGGGAGTAGCGCCTGCACGTGGAGCACGCGCATTCGGGATCGAGCGGCAACGGATCGGCTGCGTAACGTGAGCGGCGCAGTTTCACCTTGCCGTTCCAGCTGTAGGCCGTGCCCTGGCGCGCATGGTTTGTGGGAATGATGCAGTCGAACATGTCGACGCCCGCACGGATGGCGCGCACGAGATCGTGCGGCGTGCCGACACCCATAAGGTAACGCGGCTTGCCTTCGGGCAGCAGTGACGCCGTGTAGTTCGTAAAGTGTTCACGCTCCTCGTCGGTTTCCCCCACCGCGAGCCCACCGATGGCGAGGCCATCAAAATCAAGGGTCGCCAGGTATTCGGCGCTCTCTTTGCGAAGATCCTCGAAGATGGCACCCTGCACGATGCCAAAAAGCGACGTGTCCTCGCGCTTCTTTGCATCGCGGCAGCGCTTTGCCCAACGGTGAGTGCGCGTCATGGCATCGGCCGCCACGTCGCGCGGGCTCGTGGAGGGTACGCACACGTCGAGCACCATCATGATGTCGGAACCGATGAGTTCCTGGAACGCGATGTTCGTTTCGGGCGTGAGCGTTTTGTAGGACTGATCGACGTAGCTTTTAAAGGTAACGCCTTTTTCGCTCAGCGTGCGTTGATGCGGCAACGAGAAGATCTGGAAGCCACCTGAGTCCGTGAGGATGGGCTTATTCCAGTGGATAAGTTTGTGATAACCACCGAGCGCTTCGAGCGTGGCAGGGCCAGGGCGCAAATACAGATGATAGGTATTGCCAAGAATGATCTGCACACCCTGCGCTTCGAGCTCATCGTGATCGAGCGCACGGACGGCCCCGAAGGTCCCCACGGGCATGAACACAGGCGTCTCGATAGTTCCGTGTGCGGTGGTGATGCGCGTGCGGCGCGCGGCGGTGTGCGCATCGCGCGCAAGCAATTCAAAACCAAGAGCCATGGGCGCGATCCTCGTGACCAAAATGTGCAGACCACGCTGCTACCACACTTTCCCACCCCGGCGCGCTGACAAAGTGCGCGAGAATTGAATTGCGCGGCCCTGGGCGAACAAGTAGAAGTTGCAGGTCCTTATTGATAATATTTCTCAATTCGGGGTAAGTGATGTTGAAATTCAAGCACGAGTGGAAACCAATGATGGCGCATATCAAAGTTTTCACTGGTATTTCTGCAACTGTCCAAAGAGTCGTGGCTGCCGTGGCTCTGCTGGGTGCCACCAGTGTCGTGGCCTCTGCACCGAGATCTGCCATGGCGCAGCAGCGGATGACCTCGCTTGCGCGGGCAGACCTCGCCGTTGTTCTGCCTGCAAACCCTGCACGCGATGAAACACTGTTTGCCTCGGCAAGCGTCGCGCCGCTCCCCAAGCTGTTTGACAGGGCCTGGTACGACGCCGCTCTGCGGGCGTTCGAGTCCACGCCCGTGGGCAGCTCGCCCTCCCTCGAAAATGGATTCGATGACTGGCGTCTTGTGTCTTTTCGCATCGTGCCGTGCGCCTCGCTTGCGAACGGCCATGGCGTCAATGCGGACGAATTCTGCTGGCCCGAAGTTCGCCTCGTGTGGCAGCCGGTGGTGGAAGGGAACATCATCCCACGCTTCACGCCGCACTACGCCGACGACCGCGCGTTCCACACCCTGTATGACGTGCCTGCGGACACACTGTCGAATCCTCGTGACGCCGCCCGCGCTAGCGCGCTGCTTGCGAAAGTGAAGACTGGCCTTGCGACTGGTCCCGCGGGAGCCGCGGGGCTTTCCGAAGGCGAGAAGGCCGAATTCATCCGTCTGCGCAACGCCGTGAGCAGTGCCTTCCTGTCAGACGCGCTCGCTTTGCGCGGGCGCGAAGACGCGTCGCGCTTTGACGCTATCGCCATTCGCCCGGAATACGACAACGCAGCGTCCGCACGGGCATTCCGCGGCAGGATGGTCTCATTCCTCGCAAAGTATGCGCCCGCACAAAGACTGCGCGACCTCACTGCATTTTCGCTTCCCGAAGGGCGTGATCCGCCGATGGCTGATGAATGGATCTTCCTCGCGTTTGAAGGCCGTGGCGGCCAGGTCAGACAGAAGGACATCACGCTGCACTCTGCCAAGGACGGCCGTGTCCTGTTCAATTACGGCAAAGACCTCACAGGGACCATGCAACGCGATGACGCCAAGCTTTACGACGCACTCGATGCAGGTACGATCCCCGCGCGCGACCGTGCGGAGATCGAAGCGAGCGTGTTTTTGATTGCGAAACCTGGAAGCGAGGTCATCCGCGCGGTGACCGACCGTTCTCGGCTGCTCGTCCCCAACACCTCGTGCGCTTCGTGCCACAAGATGAACGACGATCTCTTTCAGTTCCACAACCTGTCGTATCTCGAAGACCGCGATGTGAGCGTGAGCCCGCGCGTCACGCGCGACGTGGAGCTCGATCTGGCTTGGGTCCGTTCAAACCTCTGAAGCACCGCTGTTTGCGAGAGTCAGCCAACAGAAGCAGCCGCATTCGGACAGTGGAGAGGAGCGTTCAGCGCTGTTTCTTCGCTGTGGGAAATTCGGCATTGGCCAGCGTGCTCTTCACGAATTCATATTTCACCGCGGCCACGATTCCGGGCGAAAAATCAGCCCAGAATTTGCGCGACAGGCGTGGGTCGGTGCTCGGCAGCTCCAGCGTCACGGTGGGGATGTTCCGTTCGTTGCCCGAGTAATTTCCGAGCGAGCCAGGATAGAACACGAAATCCTTCATCCGGTAATTGTTGCTCGTGCGCGAGACAAGGGTGGCAAGGTCGCGAGCCTTGCGCTCGCTCATCGAAAGCGCGGTGACCTTCTTGTTGTCACCGGGACCGTCATAATCGAGAAACCCAAGTGGCGCGTGCACGGTGATCACCTTGTCCACGTCGAAACGCTCGAGCAGGTCGACCTGGAATCGCGTGCCTTCCTCGGTGGCGGGTGCTCGCCCGGGAAAGTGGCGCGAATCTCCCTTGAGTCTCGACTGCCAAAGCGACCGCGCACGCGCCCACCAATCGTGCGTCGCGAAATTGCGGTTGAGGTCGACTCCGCTCGCGTTGGTGCGCGTGTACGGATGTACGAAAAAACCATCGGGATTCACAAGCGGCGCAATGATGACGCGACGATCCGCAAACAACGAAGGGTTACGGCGCAGCTCTTGGGCGAAGCGGAACGCCAGATGAATCGGGGTTTTTTCGTCGGGATGCACGCCACCGAGGATCAGCGTGGTTTCGTCCTGCGGTTTTGCGCGCGGCTGGACCGCAGGAACCGCCGCAAGCCCATTGAACTCCGCGTAAATGAGCGGCTCCCCGCGCTCGCTCGAGCGCTCATAATTCCATTCGAGCGATGCGCACGGGCTCGCCCCCCAGCCGAGCAGGCGGAATTCGACGTCGACGCGCTCGCAGAAGGCGGCGATGCGGCGTGATTTTTGACCAAGATGCGCTGCACCGACAGGCTCGAACACGGAAAGAGGCATGCCACGCTGCTCGCCGAACACACGCCGGGAAAATGCCGCGAACTCCGCCACACCACCGACCTTGGCGACAGGCTCCCGGCCCGATGTGGCGGCGCCACCCGACGGAACCACGAGCGCAGGTGGTTTCACGTCTCCCGTGGCTGCGAGGCTCGCACCCACGACGCCCGCGCCCGAAAACACCGCCACGACGGCAATGCCCCGCGAGGCGTCGCCCGCAAGGCCCCTGCGAAAGAAGCCGTAGGGCCGAAGTCGGGGGGCGCGCTGCGATTTCATTTTCCACTCTCCCGCGGATTTCACACACATCTTGCGATGCAATCGAGACATGGGGCCATTGCAACACGGGTCGGCCTTCCCCTGCAAGGGAATGGCGTCACGCAAAGCTCTGTGCTAGGCCTTAAATCGCCCGGCTCGGCCGAAGAAACAGAAATTTTGCTTCCCTCGGGCCTCGTACGAAGCTGATTATGCTCTATAAGGTCCACCGCTATGACCAATGCTGCCCCTAACACGCGCCTTGATGCCATCCGCCGCTTCATTGACGACAAGATCTCGCCTGGAGTGAATTCACACGGCGGCGAGGTCATCATCCACTCATTGGAAGAAAACGTCCTCACGCTGTCGCTCTCGGGCGCCTGCGGCAGCTGCGGCGTGCTGGCCTACACATCCGAGTCCGTGGCCAACTACATCCTCGAGGAGTTCCCCGACCTCGACGACGTGGTGGTGGGCGAGTGACCCAGCGCGGCCGCGGCACACGTCAATCTGAGCGCACATGAACGCATTTCTCCAGATCATCGCCCAGCTCGTGGAGTCGGTGCAGGGCAGCGTGTGGCTCGAGGAGCGCTTCTTTCCTTTTCAGGATCTGAAGAATCCGCAGGCGCGTTTGTATGACGCCGTGTTTTTCACCCAGGACGCGCATGGCGCGCTTGGCATCCTTCTGCTGCAGTTTGAAGGATGCGAGGAAGAGCTTGTTACCTTTCCGTTCCGTCTTGCGCGCTACAGCGAAGATGGCGATCTCATTACGCTCACGCCTTGGAGTCTGCGCGAGGCAAGCGGAGACAGCGCCCTGTATGAGGCCTGGCGCAGGTCGCAACACCTGCAAAACCCCATGCGCACCGCCCGCGACGGGCGCTTTTCGCACCGCTTCGCCAATGGCGAGCCAAACCTCGTGGCCCTGTCCATCTGGAGCGACACGCGCAACAGCTGCGTGCGTCTCGAGTCGCAGGAAGCCTATAAGATCTTCCGCACCTTCAATCGCTTTCGGCCCGACTGCATGGAAGTCGACGTGCTCGAGTACCTCAACCAGCAGACCACGTTTCTCAATTATCCGCGCCTGGTGTCGGTGTTCGAGTACTCCTCGCGCGATATAAAACGCGCACACGTGGCTATGAGCACCCGCTATATTCACAACCAGGGCACGCTGTGGCAGGACCTCACGGTGCGCGTCCAAAATGCGCGTTTTCCGCAGCGACTACACGAAAGCAGTTCCCTCGAAACGTGGAATTCCGTGCTGCGCACGGCCGAGCAGCTCGGCCGCCTGCTCGGCGAGTTCCACCGCGCCATGATGGGTGTCAGAGAAAATCCGCGACTGCGTCCGGAGTCGAACACCGGGGCGGCACGCAAACAGTGGCTCGAAATGGTGCGCGAGCGCCTCGACTGGCGCCTTTCAGAAGTCGTGCAGACAAGCCACGTGTTGTTCGGCCACACCTTTGACCTCTCACGCGCACAGGCTTTCACGGAAAAACTCCTGGAAAAACTCTCGGGTATTGAGCAGCTCGGGCTGCTCATCCGCGTCCATGGAAATGCGCATCTCGGTCAGATCCTTCTGTCAAACGATGTGCTTTATCTGCTCGATTTCGAGTCCGACTGGCTTGATGATCCCAAGTATCGCGATCAAAAGCACAGCTGCCTCGAGGACGTGGCGTCTATCCTGCTTTCGTTACGTTACTGCTGGATGAGCACCGAGCGCAGCTCCTTTTCGCACGTATTCGTGGACTTCATCGATCCTGAATCGGAGTTCGGGCGGCACGTGGCCACCACGCGACGCAAGTTCCTCTCGCCGCAGACCTACGAGGCACGCTTTGCCGAAGTGGTGCAGGTGTTTCTGAAGTTCTATCGGCACACCATTCTCGAAGAGTCGGGTTCCGCGGAGCTGGTTCCAAGCGATCCGGAAAATTTCGACACACTCCTTCGACTGTACTATTTCCTGCGCATTCTCAAAGAAACGCTGCGCGACTATCAGGCCGGAAATCCTCGCGCAAAACTCACCCTGCGCGTGCTGGAGCATTTCCTCACCCATGAAAACGCACTCGTGGGCGAGATGGAACCGGAGCCCGAAACATGAACAAGACGCTTCCGACGTCGAAGATTCATTTGATTTCAGGCGTGCTGCTGCAGCCGACGGTTGTTGCGGCGCATTTCCTTCCAGCGTGAGTAACGGTTCATAAATGGTGTGACCGTCACGCCATGGAAAAGTGCTGACAGGACGACCACCGTGAGGGTGGCGTTTACAAGCGTTTTCGCCACTGAGTCCGGCACGCCCCTGCCAAGGGCATAAAAAAGATAGTAGAGTGAGCCAATGCCCCGAATGCCGAACCAAGCCACAAGCCTGCGCTGAAGCGGTGCCGCATCGACATTTAAGATCGCAACGGAGACTGGGCGCACAACGAAGAACAGTGCCAACGCGAGCAACACGTTGGTCATTGTCACTTCAACGTAGGCAAGCATTGTGCCCACCAGGATCACCACCACTGCCTCGCCGATGCGTTCAAGCTGTTCATAAAAGCCCTGGATGGCGCTCACCATGTACGCGGGAGCCTTGTCCGGATGCGTCGCAAGGCCCACGCTGTCGCCCTCAAGTTCGGGCGGCGTGGGTGACTCTGGTGATGCGTTGAACTCCTCTCGACGCAGCGTAAGGCCCGCGGCGAAGACAGCAAGAAAGCCATAGGCATGAATGGCAATGGCCACACCATAAGCGAGTGCCATGAGCCCCAGACCCAGAAAGTCGTCGAGCCCTACGGCCTCCTTGTGACGTTTGCGCAGATAAAGAACCAGGCGCGAAACGACAAGGCCACACAGCACACCGGTGGCTAGCCCCGCAGCAATAGCCCAGAGCACATCAACCGCAAGCCAGCGCATGCCGTGTTCACCGATCTTATGGAGCCCCATAAGCCCAAGGCCGAGCATTACGAAGGGAAATGCCGTGCCATCGTTGAGTCCCGCCTCCCCAGTGAGCGCAAAACGCACTCTATCCCGATCGCCCGCTTCCGACACCTGCACATCGGAAGCGAGAACCGGATCTGTGGGTGCGAGGAGCGCCCCAAGAAGAATGGCTGCGCCCAAGGAAAGATCCAGCAGAAGACTGCCGAGCAGCGCCACACACCCCACCGTCAAGCCCATGGAAACAAACGCCAGCGAGATCGGCGCGCGCCAACGTCGATCTCGCAGTGATACGCGCAGCTTGAGACCCGCTGCAAAAAGCGAGACGATGACGGCGATCTCAGTGACGTGCTCCAGAAAGAGGGGGCTTTTCTCTGGCTCTATGGCGATGAGGCCCAAGCCCCACGGCCCTACGCAGGCGCCAATGCCAAGATAGATAAGTGACGTTGAAAGTGGAAGGTGCTTGAGCTTCGAGGTGGCAATTCCCATGAAGAGAAACACACCTCCGACAACGAGGAACCATGTTTCAAAAGCGGTTCCCATCGAGAACTCCTCCTGGCCGCTTACTTTGGGTTGGCTCCAGCCCACAGGCCTCGAAAGCAACGAGCTCCCTCGCGCCTTCAATGCTGCAGTCTCATCTCTATGCTAAAAAAGGGCCGGGTCGCATTCTCAGTACGGGCGATTGCCTTCTATGCACCCTGGCTTTCAGGAAAAGCGGAAACGTCTCGAGCAGAAAGCCGAGAGGGAGGCCAAACATCAGGAACTGGCCGAACACGCGGTCGAGGCCCGCGCAGGGGACGAGGCAGAAACAGCCCGACGTTGACACCCTAGCGCACGAAGGCTAACAATGCGCCGCAGACCCTTTCTTTCAGACTCGCAATCGAATCCACAAATTTCAAAGCCGAGGTCATTTCCATGGAAACCACCCTTTCGATCATCAAGCCCGACGGCGTGCGCCGCAATCTCGTGGGCAAGATCCTCGCGCACATCGAAGGCGCGGGCCTTCGCGTCGTGGGCACCAAGCTCGTCCACCTTTCGCGCCGCGAAGCGGAACAGTTCTACTCCGTGCACAGCGCCCGCCCGTTCTACGGCGAACTCGTGGAGTCGATGACCTCCGGTCCCGTGCTCGTTACGGCACTCGAAGGCCCTGGCGCCATTGCCAAGTACCGCGACCTCATGGGCGCAACTGACCCGAAGAAGGCGGCCGAAGGCACCATCCGCGCCTTGTTCGCACAGAGCATCGGCGAAAACACAGTGCACGGATCTGACGCTGCTGACACGGCGAAAGAAGAAGTCGCGTTCTTCTTCTCGGGCACTGATCTCGTCAACCGCGCGAAGTGAATTC
>Ga0163152_10007642_pt1 | contig 11768 bp, 8 predicted proteins | sample OliLakLV19MP8IB2_FD_148635 | JGI IMG/M metagenome (GOLD analysis project Ga0163152, IMG submission 148635) | Freshwater microbial mat bacterial communities from Lake Vanda, McMurdo Dry Valleys, Antarctica - Oligotrophic Lake LV.19.MP8.IB-2 | ecosystem: Environmental > Aquatic > Freshwater > Lake... | reverse complement strand
GCCGTGCCGATGTGATTGCCCTGGACGGTGATCGCGCCGCCGAAGACGTGCACGCCGATCCCGTTGCAGCCGATGACGTTCCGGGCTGCCGCCGTCGCGCCGCCGATCGTGGCCGACCCGCCGATCGAGATCGCGTCGCCCCCGGTCGAGGAACCAGTGGCGCCCGGTGCTGTCACGGTGCCGGTGATGTCGGTGCAAAAGTAGTTCCCGAGGATCTGCAATCCGAGGGCGTTGCTGACGATGCCGGTGATGCGGTTGTTGAAGATGACGTTCCGCGCGCCGGCGGCGGTGCCGCCGATCAGCAGCACGCTCGCGCCGGCCACCTCATCTTGGAAATGGATGCCGCTCACCCCGTTGCCGAGCACCGTCGTGCCGGCCGCGTTCAGGCCGATGAGATTGCCCTGGATCGTCAGGTTGCCGGGACGATTGGCGATGAAGATGCCGTCGTTGGCGATGCCGCCATTGCTGCTGTTGCCGGAGATCACATTGCCCACGCCGGTCCCGGGTGTCGGCGTGAGACCGCCGATGGTGACGTCGGCCGTCGGCGACCCCAGCAGATGGATGCCGATGAAGAGGCCGAGCGCCGCGTTCCCGGCCGCGTCCGTGCCGATGTAGTTCCCTTGAATGCGCGTCCCGCCCTGCGTCGTGGCGACCTGGATGCCGAGGCCGCCCGACGCCGAAAGCTGCGTCGCGCTGCCGGCGAGGACGTTGCGCTCCCCAGGCGTCGCACCGCCGATCACATTGTCGGCACCGGAATCGAGCTTCACGCCTAGTCCGTTGTGCACCGCCGCCGTGCCGGCGGCATTGCTCCCGATGAAGTTGCCGACGATCACATTGTTCGAGGACGCGATGCGGATGGCGGCGCTGCCAAAGACATTGCTGTCGAAGTGATTGACGACCAGGCCGCGAATCGTGCTGTCGCCGGCCACGAGATCGAGGCCGAACGACGTGACGTTGTCGCCGTTCAGCTCGATCAGCAGCACGGCATCGTCGCCGACGGCCAACGTGTTCGTACTGGTGCCCGTCTGCGTGTAGCCGTCGATTCGCACCGGGTCGGTGAGCGCCGGGAGGTCGCTCAGCGGCGTGATCGTATGCACGCCCGCCCCCGGGATCGCGAAGGCGATCAGATCCACGTCGTCGACCGCGTTGGCCATGGCATTGGCCTGCACGATCATGTCTCGCAACGATCCGGGCGTAGGGCTCGCATTGCTGCCGTTGTCCGCGGCGGTGGTGACCGTGAAGGTGTTGAAGGCCTCGGCGGGAACGGCGACCGCGCAGAGGAGCATGAGCAGCGCAGCGCGCGCGTGTCCGAGAACGGAGAATCGATGCATGGAGCCCCTCGTGGATCGGTTGAGAGCGCGAAGATCCGATCGAGATGATCGCGCAGTGAAGGCCGAGGTCATGGCTGGCCACTCGCGATTAGTCCAGCGCATCGAGGATGCGCGCCGAGCGTCTTGGGCGCCCGGTTACTTCTCGATCGGCCCGAGCGCGCTCGGCGCTTGCCCAAAGACGTAGCCGAGCGCTTCCAGGCGAGCGCGGGTCGTCGGGTCGTAGGCCGGCTCGGGTGCGCTCGTCGTACCAGCCCAGCGCGCGCGAAATTCCTGGGTGGCCTCGGCGAGACGGTTCTGGACGGGATTCGTGGCGCTCCAGACGTTCTGCCGCTCCGTCACGTCGTCGGGCATGAAGTAGGCGGGCGCCGTTTGAATGTCCTCGACGTAGGAGCCTTCGTCGCCGGTGGCACGATACCCCATGTGCGCCGGCGGCATGTGGCGCATCGCATAGATGATCCGGCTCGGTTGGTCCCAGCTGCCGTGCTCGATCAGCGGCAGCAGCGAGACCCCGTCGACGGCGGCGGGCACCGCCATGCCCAGCCGGTTCAAGATGGTGGGGACCACGTCGATGAGCGCGACGCGATCGTCGACCATGCGCTTCGGCAGGCCGGGCTCGGCGAAGACGCACGGGACGTGCAGCACTTCGCGGTAGAGCGTCTTGGCGTGCAGGCCCCAGCGCTTGTGCTCGCCCATCTCCTCGCCGTGATCGGCGACGACGACCATGATGAAGCTGCGCGTGCGCCGTGCCTTCATGCGCGCCATCGCGTCCCACACCACGCCGACGATCCGGTCGGCCTCGCGGACATCGGCGTCGTAACGGTCGAGCATTTTGTCGCCCCAGCGATCACTCAGATAGGGCTGATGGGCGAGAAAGGTATGCACGAAGAGGAAGAGGGGCGGCGCGCCGCGCTGCGCGAACGGCTTCCGACCCCAACGCTCGAGCCAGCGGCTGGTGAGGCCGACCTCGTCGCCGACCTCCCAGTTGGCGGCCTCCTCGAAGTAGTCGAACCCGCGCCCCGGTCCCCAGCGCTTGCCCATGAAGCCGCCCGCCGTGATCGCCGCCGTGTAGTAGCCGGCGTCCTTCAGGATCTCCGGCAGCACGCGATCGGCGGCGTCGAAGTAACGCTTGGTGACGCCGTAGTGGACCGCCGATACGTACTGCCCCGAGAGCAGCGAGGCATGCGACGCCGCCGTGTAGGGCGCGTGCGCCCAGCAATTGCGAAAGCGCGTGCCCGGCACGCGTGCCAAGTTCGGCGTGGTGTCGCGCCCGAGCTCCGCCGGGAAAAGCGCGCTCACCCGGTCGGCGCGCACCGTGTCGAGTGAGATCAACACGACATCGGGTGGCAATTCCGGACTGGCGGTCCACAGCCGAAGGCCGATCAATCCGATCGATACGGTGACGACGACGCCGAGCGCGACGAATCCTCGATGCGACAACACCGGGTGGCTATGGCCACAAAATCGATCGTTAGTGAAACGGATGAGGATGGGGCCCCATCCAGAGATAGCTGCCTTGAGGCGACCCGCACTATGTCCGACGAAGCGGACGCCAGGACGCGAGACCGTCCACAACAACGGTCATCGCATCCCTAAGCGTTGCCCCTGCGCGTGGACGAAGGCGGCATAGTGCTTGCTCATCGAACGCGCCATGGCGACCATCCGCTTGATTCACATTACCGATCTCCATCTCGGCGCCGGACTGCTCCCGCGTGCGCAGGGCCACGACCCGCGTATCCTCGAGCGATTCTTCGAGTTCGTGCATCGGCATCCCGCGGACGACCGGCCGAAATGGCTGATCGTGACCGGCGACATCACCGCTCGAGGCAGCGAGTCCGATCTTCAGATGTATCTGACGTATCGCGACGTCGGGTACGCTCCCGATGCTACGGGCCTCCGCTACGATCCTCTGCGCGCAAAGTTCGACACGCTCATCGATCTGCCCGGTAACCACGACTACTGGAACGGCATTCTGCTGAATCCCAAACTGAATCCTCGCGTACAGCGCCAGTATTTTCCGGATGCCAGCACGACGACGTGGGAGACCGGACGTCACCTGATAGCCGTGCATCGGCTCTGCTCGACGCGCGGAGCAAGCGGAAAAGAGCAATTCGCGGCGGTCGGCGCTTTTCGGCAAGACGACCTCCAGCACACGGCCGATGCGATCGACGCGGTGAATGTCGACGCGCAGCAGGCCAATTTGGCCCCGTTTCACCTGATCGCCACCCATCATTCCCCCGCGTATGGATCGCCGAATAGTCAAGGGTTGTCCTGGAAGGCGCTCCTCGATCTGGCGAGGCTCGTGCGACGCGGTCCAGTGTCGGGGATCCTTTCAGGCCATGTTCACACGCGCACCATCGTTCACGCTGGGGCCGGGGGACCAGCCTGCGCCGAAGTGCGGTGCGCGTCGACGATGCAGATCGACACCGCAAACTGGACGGCCCGATGGAACCCCCCGCCGCCTCGTGAGTTTCTCGTGCACGAGGTCGACGACGACATGCCGGGGCCGCCGACGTGGTCGGTCACGGCATGGGCGTGGACTGGGAATACCTTCGTTGCCGATCCCGCTGGACCTCAACGCGTCAGGTATTGATACTCACCCTGCGGGGTCGCTGCGATAAGGACTACGCCTTCGTCCTTGAAGTTCTCGACGCGTGAAGAGGTCCCGTCGAACGTCACGCCGTAAATACCTGGCAATCCCACACTGCCGCTGACGATCACCTGAACGATACCGACCCAGACCGCTGCGCTGATCGTGGCCTCTATGTCGGCATACTCTGCGATCCGCGCTGCGAAATACGCAGCAGGAATCTCTTTCTCTTCCAACGTGAGTGTCCCGTCGACATTCAGCGCGGCGCTCTCACCCTTCGTCCGAGCAAGCAAGGATCCAAGCGCCAGCGACGCTTCGGACACCGCGAGGGCTGCCCGCAACTCCCCTGGTGACACTCCCTCGCTTACGGCCCACAGTGCCGCACATCGTTCCGCCGGCAGAGCCTCACCCATTGCGTTTCGTTGCTCATCGGCGAGACGCCGCAGCACTGCGCGCCCGAAGATCAGCAGCTCCTGCTGATCGCGAGCAATCGCACCGTCGAGCTCGGGGGTGGAATCCGGAGCGGGATGCGAGGACGCCAGGATCACTTCCACATGTCCCGGGAATCTCGCCAACAGCTCAGCGCATTCATCGCACGATGCACCGTGCTCGAGAAACGCGCGAGCCTCCGATGGCTGGATCAATCGAGGCTCGTCGGCAAGAAACTCGCGCAGCTGCATTTCTACGACGCTGGGGGAGCCTGCGTCCGCATCTCGGATATTCTTCATGACTCGATCTCCTCACGGTGTTTTCGTAAAACCGGAATCAACTCGGCGAGCGAAGCAGCGTTGAGGGGGAGACTCGTCGTCGACTGACGCCCGATGGCACTGACGACCGTCTTGGCCGCACGCGCCACCAAGCGGCCCGCTTTCCACCGCGAAACTCCCAAAGCGCGCGCGACTGCCCGCTCCCCGTGCTCGCGATCCCCAAAATATGCCTGGAGCGCTCGCCGCTCGTCTTTCGGCAGTTGGTCCACCGCCGCATCCACCGCATCCAAGATGTGGGCACGATCGTCCGATGGGCGAGGTGACGCCTCACGAGCAAGGGACTCGAGCAGTCTTCGATCGCGCTCGATCGTCCGTAGCGAGCCGAGGACGAAGCGACGAAAAACCACATACAGCCATCCCGGTAGCGCCCCGCGCTCTGGGTGAAACGTCGCCAACGCATTCGCAGCCCGATCCACGAGGAACTCGTGAACGAGATCGCGCTCGCCATCCGATCCAAGCACGAGGCCCTTCCGACTGAGGTCTCGGAAGACCGTGCGGAACACCGCCTCATGATTGAGCGCCAAGTTCCAGACTTCCGGCCATGCGGCTGCTGGTTTGTCGGCCATCTGCTGCTCCACTGTCGCATAACCTTCCCAACCGGACGAGGTGCGCTTCGGGAGCACAATCGTGACTGGCCAGCCCGCAGGTGACCCTTCTCTGCTTCGAGAGGCGCACGATCGTCCTCATGACCTGTATATGCTGGGAGGGCTAAAACTGGCTGGTCGCTGAGGTCAGCTGCGGCGCACTGGCGACCGCAAACATTGCTCGAGCTGATTTCTCCGAGCAATTCCGCCGGTTGAACCTCCGCTCAGAGGGTCGATCGTCATGAGGTAGGCGCCCGTAGCGACCTGGGTACCGTGAACACCAGTCGCTATGACGCCCGGCGAACAGCCCGTCGGCGGGGGCGGCCATAGCCCGTCCGAGGATCGAGCGCCTATTCGTCGTCGCTCACCAGGCGGTGCGCACGGCCCGCACGGCGACCTCGGTGTTGGTCTTGGCGGTGGTTACCACGGCCCCGATATCGAACACCACGACCCACGCGAAGATTGGTTGCGTCGGCTGGGTCGTGGACGTCCAGTAGACGGCGGAGAGCGTCGGGCCGAAGATCGGGTCGATGCAGGGGCTGGGGCTACACACGACCTCTGTCACGATGCTCTTCAGCTCGATCAGGGTCGGTAGCCGCCAATCGGTATGGCCGGCGAGAAACGGCTCGATCGTCGGACTGCTACTGCTGGCGATGGCCGTGGCGCCGTGGACGTAGGCCAGTGCATCCACCCACGAAAGCAGGGCATTCACACACGGTTGAACCTCCGCTCAGAGGGTCGATCGTCATGAGGTAGGCGCCCGTAGCGACCTGGGTACCGTGAACACCAGTCGCTATGACGCCCCGGCGAACAGCCCGTCGGCAGTCAGCGTGGAAAACGCATATCCGCCGAGCGTCCCGCGAAGACGTCGCGCGCGATCAGCACGCCCGACGTTGCTGACGACCGCGTGGGTGGGGCGCCCGCAGCCGGGGCACCAGAAGGCGTCGACCACCGAGCGGACTTCCCCGGCGACCTTTCCCGTGGCGATACACGCGGCGCGCGGGATCGGGGACGTGCGCTGGACCGCAGAGCTGCGTGCGATCCACTTCCATCATCTTCAAGAGCACCTGCTGGCCGGCTTCCAGGCAAGCCCGAAGAACGCGGTGCGGTATCGGCGAGAATGTCGAGCGACGGAGCGGCGAGCACTTCCTCGCCTACGGGTCTTGTGCGAGTCTTCTTCATCGGCGGCTTCCTTCCTTGGTTGTGTTGACCCCCGTTCTACCAAGAACGGGTGGAAGAAGCCGCGGCTCTTCTTTTCAGCCGATCAATTCAACAGTCCGTGGGACATCCCCCGTTTGTACTGCCGTTTGCCACAGCTCATTTCGTGCAATCAGGTACGCCAGTAGCCCTTCTCAGCTCTCGGAGAAGCGTCTCGTTCTCTGTGTGACCAAGCTCCCAGCAAGCGAGTTCTTTCCATGCCGGCACAAAAACTGTCCGGCCGTTCGTCGCCAGAAAAGCCGTGACATTGAACTTCGGCCCTGCAGCCGTCGCAGCCCTCCACATCGCCTGATTAGCGAGCGTGCAGGCGCTCAGATCAGATCGAACGACGTCGAGGCGTCTTCCATAAAACGAGGTAGGAACGGGAATCTTCGTCTCGTGCGCAACACTGTCACGCAGGCCGGGGTCATCCATGCAAAATACCGCCTGCGGGACTTTGGCCATCGTGATGGTCGTCGTGCACATCGGGCACGGTTCGAGTGTTGTGTAGATCGTGGCAGTGCTCAGTCGGCCGTCGAAAAGCGCTCGGCGCTCCGTGGCAGTCGCCAAGGGAGGAACATTGTACTCGCGGCGCTTTTCGTAGGCGGAGTGTAGCGCATTGACCTCGGCATGGTAGACATCGCCTTGCTTCTCGTTGTTCCGATTCCGATTGATCACGAACTCTGGCGTGCTTTTGGTGTCATTGACGTTCCACGCGAGTACCGCCGAGATGTCATGGCCCAACGGTTGATCGAGTCCAGCGTACGCATGGCTCAACGCGGCGAGCATCAGCAAGGCGTGGCGTTCCTGGATGATGGCGTGCCGTTCGTCATCGGCTGTGCTGGCCGATGGCGTTGTGGGCTCAGCGGGGCGTCGCGGTCCATGAGCCGCACGACTACAGCCAGCAACAGCAACGGTCAGAATGACGGCGAAGGCCGCCAACGACTTTATTGGCGTCATCGACACTCCGTTCATCGTCTCCGCGGTGATTTCGCCTTGTCACCGAACGACATCGGGGAAAGGCACCGGAGATCTTGGTCTTGCCAGATCTCTCTCCCGATGTCCCGCATCTGCCACGCTGCGAGCTCACGGTAAGCCCCGAACAGCGCCGGATTGGAGTCCAGGGTCATCCAAATGGTGCTGTTCTGTGGAAACGCGTCGCCCTCGAGCACCGTTTCATGGCAAGCACGAAGCCATGTGCGTTCGCGTGGCGCGTGCACGCGAAGCGTTAGGAACCCGAACAGCTCCGCCGGAAACGATCGGTACTCCGGATGATCCTCGAGTGTGCGGAGCCGAGACAGTTGCTCGGCGCACGTACTGGATTCATTCGGTTCACCTGAAAGTTCCTTTGGATTACACGCGTCAAGGAACGGACGCAGGAATTCGAGGTCGAGAGCCGGCTTCAGCACGAAGAGTCTCGCGAAATACGTCGCAGCTCTCCTCTCGCAATTTTTGGCGGTCGTCTCCGAAGTGATGCACCCTCGCACGACCCGTTGCTTCCATGCTCGGACGTCGTAGTGTGGCGCACCGCCCTCGATCTTCTCATCATTCGCCAGGGCGTCGCACACGCTCTCAAATTTTGGTTGAAGGCCCGGTAGCAACAGTGCGAGCCCCCGCGGTGCCAACTGCTTGCGAAGATTGCACAGGTCGCTCAAACGGCCATCCTCGTCTTGCGATTCATCTGCCAAGAGAATCGTAGTCGCCCCCCGCCGGATCAGCGACCAGACCCCTGTATTGTCCGACTGACCACCGTCGCTCAAGTGGATCCACGCTCCATTCCGGTCCGGGGAGTTGTGGTGCATGAGGTAGAAAGGAAAGGGCAGAAGTGCGTGGTGTATTCGTACCTCGTCGCGCCAGCGCGGGTTGGCGATGCTGACTCCCCAACTCGCTGCCAGCGACCCCATTGCGGCGGCCGCCATGGCGTTCTTCATCCACGGTAACGTGCGCTGCTGCGCGTCTAGGAACGCGCCTGACGCCCCGGCAATCTTCCAGAGCTCGACGTCCGTTGGCGTGCCGATCCAGCGTCCAAAGTGTCGCGACCCGAAGGAATATGGGGTGAATTCGAAAACGGAATCCTCGAGATCCGCGTTTTGGGTGTCAAACGTCAAAGGCGATCGATCCACGCCCGCGGTGGTATTCGCAATCCAGAACGGAATGCGAGGCAAGGGTTCGACAGGGGATTTGCCTGGAGGCGCTGGGACTTTCCCGCCGCCCGGCTCGAGCTTGGCCGGAGGAAGCGGCTCCGCCGGCGGAAGCTGTTGGTAGTACAGGTTAGATAGGGCCGACATCGTATGGCCGCGAGCGGCCTCGTTGTTCGGAGCGGGTCGCCCTGCATCGCCGTAGCAGACGCGTTTCGCTGCGCTGGCGCCGGCTCCGGCGCCGCGACGAAACTCATCCCAAGTATTACAGTTCGCCGGCCTAAAGCTGTAGGTTTTAGCGATCCCCCCGAAGTAGCGCCGACCTGAAGGCGAAAGGTTCACTCCCCAATCGAAGAGGCCGTTGGCGAACCAGTGCACGGGTAGGACCGGAAGCGTTCGAACCACCGCCTGACTAGCCTGTGACCATGCAGCCTCGTACTCTTGATAGGCGATGTGTGGATCGAGAACGAAATTCTTGCTGAAGACGTCTTGATAGCCGCGTAGATGATTTTGAAATCGGTACGGATCAGGTCCGTAGTCGCCGGCGCTGCTGTTTGGACACTCTCGTTGGGGGACGGGGAATTGCGAGGACGACGCGGGACAGATCTCCGGGTCCGTGTCGGTGTGCAACGCGCGGTAGGAGATCGGCAGGCAGTCTCCGAAGATGTTTTCGCAACCAACTCGATCGGACGAGCCGTGCTCTCAACGAATTTGGTACTTGTCGAGGAGGCGTGAAAAGTACCACACCGCGGCATAGCTTCCCCCCGATACGCTCGAGATCGCGTCGACGCACGTGTTCAGATTCTCGTTGTTCGTGTCGTGCAAGCCCGCGAGGATCCCGATCGCGTACGCCGCGGCCTTGGTGCCACCTCCCCCGAGCGCGACGCCGAAGTTGTAGGGGCGGCGCTTCTTGCTGTCATTGCCGACCGCGCCGATCTCGTCGCCGAACAGCCTCCGCTGGAAATCGTCGGAGAAGTATTCGCTCGACGCCGTGACGAACTCATGGCGGCAACGAAGATCCTCGGGGTCATCGCAAGTGAACGTGAGCGAGTCATCGAGATAGCTGTTGGCATATTCGGCGCATTCTTCCGTAGTCCACTCCCGCGATTCGGAAGTACCAGGCAGCGGCCTGTAATCGCATCGGAGCTTCGGCATCGCGTGCTCGAAATCCCCGATATGCGGACGGCCAACGCATCCGGTCATGGCCGCGACGACATGAAAGGTTATCAGTGCCCCAAGGCCCCAGCGGAAAAGGCCACCTGGAACTGCGCACCCGGTGACCCCACATCGAAGATGGGATGAGGTTGGCATCGCGCCTCCTGCGTCGGCTGGCTTCCAGCGACGCGCGGTGTTGCACCGCGTTCGCTGGGCGCAATTGGAATCTGGGCTAGGGATAGAGCCCGCATCTCTGGGGCATCATGCGCAGTTTCATGAGTGCGCTGGCTATCCCGGGATGAGCATGGATGGGGCTGTCGAGATGGCGGATAATCGGCATCCGCGAACGGCAGGCCCAGGGACCGTCGTGCTATGCCGTGCTGGTTCGTGTTATCCGTCAGGCTTCATCGTGGCAGTCGCCCAATCGCGACCGCCCCAAGTCCCTGCCGTTCATTTCGCTAGTTGAACGAAGCTCCCAACTCTAGCGCGAACCACGGCTTGTCGTTGTATTTGTAGCCCTTGCCACTGCCGGTGTGATCGAATCCCAGCATCGCGCCGAAGTGAAAACTCCGCTTGAGTATTCCTATGAGTCCGACTCCATACGAAAACGATGCAAGCTCGGTCGTTTCCTTTTCGGTTTTGGTCGTGGATTCGCCGCCCTCGTTCGTCTCCGACGTCTTTTCCTTCGTCTTGGTCGCCGACACTACACCAATGCCTGCGAACACGACCGGCGCGAGCTCGACCCCGAATCCTTCATATCCGAGGCGATATCCCATGTACGGTGCCGCCGACGCCGTCGCTTTGAAATCTTGCTTGCCCGTAAGTTGAAATTTGAACGGAATGATCAATCCGCCAAAGGTGACACCGTATCTGTTGGGGGGAACATTGTCGAAATCCTGAACTCGAATCTTCAGCAGGGTGCCCCCCTTGATTGGCTTATCATCGCATGTCTTGACGCCCGCATCACATCCCCACAATGCGAACGTTTCTGGGTAATTGCAGGCTGGCACAAATGCCCATTCTTTGGTCAGCGCGTCGACTTCCCTGCCGCCCTTGAGGTACGTGCCTGCCGGGATGCAGACGTCCGCCGTCTTGTCGTTCATTGGGTCGACCATCACAGCCTTCGTGTCACGATTCAGTCGGATTGTGTCGCCCAGGTAGTTCGCGACATCCGACGGATATTTGTTTGCCGCCTCCCGCGCCTTGTTGTATTCGTCGGCGGCTTTTTTGGCTTCCTCGGCCGCCTTTTTTGCCTCTTCTGTGGCTTTCTTGGCATCGTCGATGACCTGTTTGCCTGCTTTGGTGTTCGGGTCTTCTGCGGCGTGCGCGCCGAGGCTGCGCTCAGCAGACAAAAGAAGGCATACTGACAATAGAATGCGAATTGTTTGCATCATCCAGTTATTGCGCATGAAGCTCTCCCTCCCCCGAAGAGGACATAATAAAACCTATGTTTTTGCCCTAATTGGGCTGATGCGAGTCGCGTGCTTTGGAGTCGTTGCGGCTTATCTCGATGTCGTGGCCACCGCCGCGCCGCGATGGATCACAGCGCGAACCAGTCGCGAGCCAGCCCGAGACCTTCCGATGCGGATCTTGATACGTTTTCGTTGCGGCCGATTGCCACGGATGAATCCTTTAGCTCGTTGCCGAGTGTGCCTGCTCTCGTGTCTCGTTAAGAGCGGCCGATATTATGCGCATTAGTCGTTGCGGTGTTTGATAGCCAACCGATGCCATTACATCAACGCCTGAGGCGGACATTAGTGCATGGATAAGCGGAGCTGCGACAAGTTGATGCGCCATTTTGAGTCAGTGGGGACGCCGCCATCTCCACTGCGGCGCCGTCGTCGATGCGAACCTGCATCGATACTCTGAGCGGGCGGCGCCGTGCCAGTCAGAAGGGCGATGGGCGTGTGAACACCGGTGCCGGTGGCGCCGCGCGTGCGCATCGTCGACGCCGCACTGGCGACGGAGTGAGGCCGCAACGGCCAAACTCTAGCCGGTTGAACCCCCCC
>Ga0163152_10007641_pt1 | contig 11770 bp, 6 predicted proteins | sample OliLakLV19MP8IB2_FD_148635 | JGI IMG/M metagenome (GOLD analysis project Ga0163152, IMG submission 148635) | Freshwater microbial mat bacterial communities from Lake Vanda, McMurdo Dry Valleys, Antarctica - Oligotrophic Lake LV.19.MP8.IB-2 | ecosystem: Environmental > Aquatic > Freshwater > Lake... | reverse complement strand
CCCAAAGCTGAATGGGAGAAAATCGATGACGGAAGATGCAGGCAGAAAGGATCGATCGGCCATCTCGAGAAGGAAATTTCTTGAAATGACCACTGCGGGTACTGCGGCAGGTGCCAGCCTCCTGGTTAATGCCAGTGGGCGCACCCCGGCTGTTGCAACGGGTTCAGGTGCCAATCTGATTTGGGGCTATTTGATACATCTGGGATTCAATTTTTGGTTCGATCGTGACGTACCCCAGTGGCGCGACTGGAGCGCAAAAGACTATATAAGATGTGACCTGCCACTTTGGCATGAGCTGGTCGATCGTATGGAAATCGCTGGTATTAATATGGCGGTGATAGATTTAGGTGAAGGCATTCAGTACAAGTCACACCCCGAGTTGGCGGTTAAAGGTTCATGGAGCCATACGCAATTACGCGAAGAGTTGCAGCGCATGCGCGAAAAAGGAATTGAGCCCATTCCAAAACTCAACTTCTCAGCGATGCACGATACCTGGCTTGGCGTATATCACCGTTGTGTATCCAGCAAAATATACTACGAAGTCTGCAGCGACTTGATTGCCGAGGTCATTGAACTATTTGATACACCACGCCTATTGCACCTGGGATTGGACGAAGAAGCTGAGGCCAATCAGCGCAACCATAATCACGCCACGATAAGGCAGTTCGAGCTCAAATGGAATGATCTGGCGTTTCTCGCTCACGAGGTCGAAAAAGGCGGAGTTCGGCCTTGGGTATGGGCAGACTATGCAAACGAACATCCGCAAGAATATTTTGCGAATGTGGCAAAATCTATACTGCAAAGTAGTTGGTACTACAAAAGCACCTTTGCAACGGATGAAAAAACATTGCAGGCTATCAATCAGCTTGATGTTCACGGATATGATCAGTTGATAACCTGCAGCAACTATTCCACCCCGGACAATTTCGAGAAATCCGTTTCTTTTTATCCGGCGAGGTTGTCGCCAAGTCAGTTGCTGGGATTCATCCAAACCACATGGTTTCCAACGCTTACGAATGTGCGCTGGCGACACTATTCTGCCATTGATCAGGTCGCCCGCGGCCGACAAATCTGGTTAGATGGGCGCGTTTAAAATCATTCTAAGATCAGCCGGTGAGGGTGGAGAAGCGGTTATTTTGTTTCGCCGTAGGCTTTTGTCAGCGTCTAAAGAGACCAGGAATGGGTTGGTTCAATTCCTTACTGGAGCTATCAAGCGTGAAGCATATGCGCGGGTATGAATTAGCGAATTCTTCGCCACGATCATCTTCTCAGGCAGCTCTTGTGCAAGTGGCTCACCCGTATTTGGATTCACTTCGTAGTATGGTGCTCCCGTGCTCGCAATCGTGACTCGGATCCGATGTCCCCGATTGAATATTTGACTCATCGAACCGACGTCAAAAGAGATTGTGGCAATCTCGTTTTCCTTCAACAAAACCTCGCGCTCGTACCCTTCGCGATATCTGGAGCGGCGGATGCTGTCGACAATTAAGATTGATCGCCCGTCCGGGTAAACATCGCTGACGCGCACAATGAAGTCAGTATCCTTGGCCGTGGACGTGATGAACATTTCCGCCCGCACCTTGCCCGTCCATTCGACCGGCTTTGTCAAAGTCTCGGTAGTGAACGTGCGAACCTCAGCTTGGTGTTCGAAAGGTCGAGCGTCGCTTGCGCCAGGGAAGCGGGTTCCGGGAATCTCTGCCGGATGGTAGGGATCGGCCAACAAAGTCGTCATAGATTGATTTGGCTTGGCTGGACCAGTGTCGGGGGATTCGGTCGACAAACCGCCTCCACTGTGCAGGTAATATGCAGTTTCGGTTGTTGAAACCGGCCAGTCGTCGGTGGTTCGCCATTCGTTACCCGGGGCTCCAGGCTCGCCCACTGCACCCATTACATAATAGCGTACCGCCGGCTCACGCTCGATGCTGTTGTCGATATCTTTCAAGTAATGGTCGAACCAGGAAATCATATGCGTCAGCATGTCAAACCGGGCATTTTCAGGGTACGTCAGCGCCCCGGCTTCATTTGGCTTGATTATGCTTCCATGCAACCAGGGTCCGAGTGTCAAGTGCTGAAAACCGCGTGCATTCGGCCCACCGTGATGCTGCCGCCCAACGAAACTATCGATTGAGCCGACTGACATGAAATCGTACCAGCTACCTACGATGAAGCAAGGGACATTCATTTTATCCATAAAGCGGGTGGCGTCCTCAACAGCCCAATAGTCATCGTATGTCGGGTGCCGAAACCATTCTTCAAGCAACCGCCGATTGTCTTCCGGATTGCGGACATGTGCCTCCATCGTCTTGAAACTATCTGGGCGCACCGTTCCCCCAATTCGATAACCTTCATGGAACAGACTCAATGCGGTATCCCACATATATTGAGCCAGAAGATGCGGAGGTTGGGTTACGGCGAGGAAATTTTGCGCGATGCCCGATTGGGAGCCTCCGAATGTACCAACCTTACCGTTTGACCACGGCTGGGCTGCTACCCACTCGACAGTATCGTATCCGTCTCGTTGATTACCCCAACCGAGTGAGCGATAACTCACCCAAGTACCCTCTGACAATTGTGCACCGCGGAAATTCTCAGCCACCACAACGTACCCTGCGGCTGCAAGGCGTGAAAACTGGATGCGTGTTTCTGCTGTGAGGAAATTGGAGTAACGCTGCTGGTACAAGACTGGCCAGGGGCCATTGCCCATTGGAAAGTAGAGGTATGCCGAGAGCTTGACGCCATCTGACATCGGGATCCATACGTGCTCTTCTCGAACGCCGCCCCAGTCCGGCTCTCCGGCGAATGCAACCAATGCCAAAGAGTCAAAAACCACCCAGAGCAAGAAGAGCCTCAACCACATGAATTGTATTCTCCAGTATTCGCCACAAACGTCAAGTCTGATATGTAACGTTACATTCCGATGCATTTCCGTTAATATTTGTTGGCGATGCCCGGTGTGTTCGAATCTACCAAACCGCGCCGATGATTCAATCGGATATTTGCGGACAGCTCACTTTCATGCGCAAAACGCGGTGATTGGTTCATAGGGATGTTGCCTAAACAATCCGGCAATGTGCTGGCTGACATTTACACGGTGACAGATTCGAAATTGCTGGGACAAAATCCACCATTGCGAGGATTTGGAATGGCTGATCAAGAAACAGGAAACGGACTACAAGCGGAAATTTCCCGGCGGGGCTTTCTGGAAGTTGCGGGCACCGCGGCAGTCGGGGCAGGCCTGGCCGGCTCCGCAAGTGCCGCAAGCGGGCGCGGGATTGAGGAACCGAAGGTCGAATTGGTCTGGGGATATCTCATTCATTTGGGTTTTAATTTCTGGTACGACCGAATGGTTCCGCAATGGCGTGACTGGTGCGTCAGTGACCATCTGGTCTGCGAGACGGACTTTTGGATTCAAGCCGTGAATCGCATGGCGCAGAAAGGTATCAACATGGCGGTGATGGACTTGGGTGAAGGTGTTCAATACCGCTCGCATCCTGAACTTGCCGTCAAGGGCTCCTGGAGTCGTGATCAGCTACGCGACGAACTGGCCCGCATGCGCAGTCTGGGTATCGAGCCAATACCCAAGCTGAACTTTTCAGCAGCCCATGACGCCTGGCTGGGGCCATACAGTCGGCAAGTATCGACCAAGGCTTACTACGAGGTTTGCGGCGATATTATTGCGGAAGTCATTGAGTTGTTTGGTAAACCGCGTTTCTTTCACATGGGTCTTGACGAAGAGAACGCAAACAATCAGAGGGACTATGCGTACACGATCATTCGCAAATACGAATTATGGTGGCACGATTTCAATTTTTTCGTTGATCAGGTGAAAAAATCCGGCGTTCATCCGTGGATGTGGTCAGATTACCTATGGGAAAACGAGGTAGATTTCTTTGGCAATGTTCCCACCACCGTGCTGCAAAGCAACTGGTACTACGGGGCCGAGTTCTCCAAGGATGTACCGGCGGCAGTGGCGTATAACAATCTTGAAATTCACGGATATGACCAGATTCCAACTGGCAGCAATTATGATAACCCACTTAATTTTGGTGAAACCGTTGAATATTGTCAGAAATATCTTTCGCCAGACAAGCTAAAAGGGTTTCTGCAGACCACCTGGTTTCCCACAGTATCTGCTGCACGAGACAGACATTTTGCTGCAATGGACCAGGTAGCCCATGCCAAGGAAAAGTTGGTGCAGGTGGCTCAGGCACAAAATCCAAAAGCCCCAAGGGCCTGACTGAGGTATACAAATCAGCGTGATTGGCATACTCGTGGCGCACATCCGGATGTGCAATTGGGCTTTTGCTTAATAGATGACGATATCTACAATCCATCCCCGGTCAGATCTTATTCAGGAATCATCTATGGAACAACCTTTCCGCGCGAATTTCGTAGTAACTATCCTTTGTATCGCCCTTGGCATTCTGTCGTGGACTGCGCCTCTCAGGTCCGAGACGAGTGTCCCACTTATTGTCGATCGGCAATCTGATTTTGTCATTTATGCTGGCTCGAACCCAGATGTGGGCACCCTGTTCGCGGTTACCGAATTGCAAGACTATCTTGAACGTATAACCGGCTATCGATTGGTCGTTGTTGCAACCATGCCAATGGATAGGCCAGTTATCGGGGTCGGCGCGGATGCAGCGAAGCAACTCGGCGTGGAGGTGACCAACTTTACTGATCTTGAAGATGGTTTTGTTCAAATTGTGGGTGCGAAACTTATCGTTTTAATGGGCAACAGCCGTCGCTCAACTTTATATGCTGTTTACGATTTACTCGAGACCGTGGGTTGCCGATGGTTCGCACCTCGTTACCAATTTTACGATGGCACTGCGGAATTCGTGCCGAGCGTTTCGTCTGTAAGTCTCGAAGTCGGACAAAAGACAGACAAACCGGCGATGCGCTTCAGATACAAGAGGGTGGAAGAGGGCCTCAGCCATGATGGCACCAATTTGGTACAACTGGTTGATTGGATGGCTAAGACCCGGCATAACGCGCTTAATATACCAATTGATTACGCTCAAGCAGGGCGATCTTCATGGGATCTTTGGCGGGACGAACTGATTCCGGAGCTCCAAAAACGCGGCATCCTGATTGATGTTGGTGGCCATGGCTACCAGAATTTTCTGCCACCTGATGTGTATGCTGACATACATCCCGACTGGTATGGCATGCTTGATGGTAAGCGGCAACCTGACATGGAAAAGGTAAATTTCAATACGGCCAACCCCGATGCCGTGAAGATGCTGATAGAAAATGCGCGCAAATTTCTGCGGGCACATTCAGAGATCGATATTCTTACGCTTTTGCCACCAGATACGGCGCAATGGGATACGTCTCCCGAGTCGCAACGGCTTGGGACGGTGGCGAGCCGACACGCACGCCTGGTTTCTGAAATTGTTGACGCGCTGGATGATGAATTTCCTAACTTGCGGTACTTGGTACACGCTTATCAGGGCATGATCATTCCACCGAAAGACACTACGCTGCCTCCAAATGTTTTAGTTTCACTTGCACCCATAAGACGACAGGACTCGGTACCGATATTAAGCATTTCGGAGCAAAAGAACCTCTACTATCTGAATTTTTTATGGCAGTGGATAGATGCGGGTTACGACAATGTACTCGGTTTTGGGCCCTACTATTCACGCTATGCGTGGAGATCCCTGCCTGTGCTTCAGCCCAGACTCATCGCTGAGGACACGAAATACATGGCTTTGAACGGGGTACAGATGGGCGGTTCTTTTTCGGAGCCTGGCAATTGGTTTTCGTACGAAATTAATCACTACGTCTACGGCAAAATGATGTGGAATCCAAAAGCGTCTATTGATGCAATCATGCAGGACTATGCGTCTCTGCGATTTCATGCTGCTGGCGAAAAAATGCTGGATCTTATCTTTCTGCTTGAATCATTTGCAGGAGACGTGACACGTAGCTATGCCAATTACAGGACCTTCACAAGTGATGTTCCATTTCCAGAGATGAAGACACAAGATTTCTTCATAGACCCGTTAACGGGCTATCGGCGACACATGGCCTTGAGTAAGGCACTGCTTGATGAGGCCAGACTTATTTCCCAGAATGATGAGGAGGTTACAGCTCGGTTAAATAAATGGTCGGTGATGCTCAAATATCTGGAGCTTGAAATCGAGGCGAAAGCTCTGGCAGGAGCCTTGGCCGGACCGTCACCTTCAGTTCAGAACCTGCGCGAACTGCAATATACTTATGAATCGATGGACAATTTACTTACAACTCATGCGGGCACCGGACTGTTTCTCACGCAGGATGCGCGCAGTAGTTACGCCGTCGAGCCATCTATTTCTCCGATCCGCCAATAAAAGCCAGAAGGGATAATAGCGGATGGGTCTTTGACCCCCGCTGCCATACCGGGAGGATTGACGCGCCCCGAAGGTATCGCTTCATTCTCGACAAGGATGATCCTTGCATTGAGAATGAGAAATGTTTTAACACCTAAATGATGCGAAAGGGGGTAAAAACTACGTTTTACATAATAGACATGTTACGTTAAATGTCTTACTATCCGCGCAAGTTTTTTTATTGAATCTGTAACTAAAATTATGGTTATGCGGCCAATGCCAAAGTTGGTAAGCAACCCTTCCGTGGCAATCGATGAGATTTTCTGTGGATACAATAAAAATACAACGTCGGGGCCGCGCTGACAAAATCCGTCGCGCGGCAGCACAAAAGAGTGCATCGGCCCCGGCCTATGCCATCCGCAAAATCCCCTATTATGAATTCATGGACGAGGAAGGTCTGGTTCGGATCGAACGTCAGGCCGATTGGTTGATTCAGGAAATCGGGATTGAATTTCGCGATGATCCTGTCGCTCTAGAGATTTGGCGTCGTGCGGGAGCGGACGTTGACGGAGTTCGGGTTCGTCTGCCGGAAGGAATGTGCCGGGAACTGTGCAAGACAATTCCTTCGGAGTTCACGCAACACGCACGCAACCCGGCCCGCAATGTCGTGATCGGCGGCAATAATACGGTTTTCGCGCCCGCTTATGGATCGCCCTTCGTTCGCGATCTGGAAAAGGGGCGTCGTTATGGAACGATCGAGGATTTTCAAAATCTGGTCAAGATAGCCTATCTGTCGCCGTGGCTGCATCACTCGGGTGGTGTGGTTGTTGAGCCCTGTGATATACCCGTAAACAAGCGGCATCTGGACATGGTGTACGCTCACATCCGGTATTCTGACAAACCTTACCTGGGAATGATTACTGCAAAAGAACGTGCGGAAGAATCAGTTGAAATGACACGAATTATTTTCGGTGATGACTTTATGGAAAGTCATTGCTGTGTCATGGGTAATGTGAACGCCAATTCGCCGTTGATGTTCGATAAAGTTGCCAGTGAAGCTATTCAGGTTTATTGCGGGGCCAACCAGGGCATTATCGTCGCACCGTTTATTTTGGGCGGAGCAATGGGCCCGGTCACCACTGCGGCGGCTGTTGCCCAGGCGCTGGCAGAAGGTATGGTTGCAGGTGCATTCAGCCAATTGGTTCGCAAAGGTGCGCCGTTTGTTTTAGGTAATTTTCTCTCCTCGATGAGTCTGAAGTCGGGCGCGCCGACCTTTGGTATGCCAGAACCGACGATGTCCAACTACGTTATTGGCCAACTCGCACGACGCCTTGGCATGCCGTTGCGTTGTGGTGGTTCGCTGACGGCATCGAAAGTTTGTGATGCTCAGGCTGCCAGTGAAAGTGCGGACAGCATGCATTCCACTGCGATCGGCGGGGCCAACTATGTGCTTCATGCAGCGGGCTGGCTCGAAGGCGGCCTTACCATGGGCTATGAAAAAATGGTGCTTGATATCGATCGACTGGGTGGCTTGCAGCGCATGCTGTTGGGCATGTCCACAGACGAAAACAGTCTGGCAGCAGATGCCTATCTCGAAGTAAAACCCGGAGGTCATTTTCTGGGGTGTGCGCACACAATGGCCAACTTTGAAACCGCATTTTATGAGTCCAGGATCTCAGATTCCGAAAGCTTCGAGCAATGGGTCGATAATGGCAGCAAAGACGCAGTGATGCGTGCGCATGAGCAATGGAAAGCGATGCTTGCTCAATACGAGACCCCTGAGATCGATGCCTCAAAGCATGAAGCTTTGCTGGAGTACGTAGAGAAAAAGAAAGCGAGCAGAAAAGACGCTTGGTATTGATTAGAAAAAAAGCAAGAGATAATCGTGGAAACGCATGCGAAAGTGGTGATCATCGGTGGTGGAGTAGTGGGCTGCTCCATACTTTTTCACCTTGCAAAGTTTGGTTGGAAAGACGTAATTTTGCTGGAACGATCGGAGCTAACATCCGGCTCGTCATGGCATGCTGCCGGCATGATCCATACCATCAGCTCCGACCCCAATATTTCCAGGTTGCAGGCTTATACGATCAACCTGTACAAAGAACTTGAAGGGCTCTCCGGGCAATCGGTTGGATTGCACTCCTGTGGAGGGATTTATTTGGCTTCGACTCCGGAACGACTCGACTTTCTGAAAAAGGAGCGTTCCAAAGCACGCTACATGGGACTGGAACAGGAGTTCATTTCACTAAAAGAAGTGGTTGAGCTAAACCCGCTGATAGATCCGTCACAGTATCTTGGTGCCCTATATGATCCGCTTGATGGCTATGTTGACCCATCCGGTGTGACATACGCCTATGCAAAGTCTGCCCAACATTATGGAGCCAAATGGTATCGCAATTCACCGGTCGTCGAAACACGACAGCGCCCAGACGGGACTTGGGACGTTGTTACGCCGAAAGGCACAGTAAATGCCGAAATGATTGTCAACGCGGGTGGTCTATGGGCTCGTGAGGTTGGGCGGCTGGCGGGGATAGACCTGCCGGTTCAGCCCATGGAACATCATTATTTGATTACTGAGGAAATACCCGAGATCGCCAGTATGGGCAAAGAGACCCCTGCCGGCGTTGATTATGAAGCCAACATTTATTATCGCCAGGAACACAAGGGCTTGTTGCTTGGCACTTATGAGGCAGTTGCGACGCCTTGGATGGTAGATGGCACCCCGTTAAACTTTGGCCATGAACTGCTTCCTGACGATCTTGATCGGGTCAGTGATCGACTTGCGCTTGCCTTCCAACGTATGCCAGCTCTGGCACGGGCTGGGATCAAATCCGTGGTTAATGGCCCGTTTACCTTCGGACCGGACGGTAATCCGATGATCGGACCAGTTCCGGGCATGAAGAATTATTGGGTAGCCGTCGGCATTATGGCCGGTTTCTGCCAAGCGGGTGGTGTCGGCCGAAGCATGGCGGAGTGGATGATCGAAGGTGAGCCGTCTATCGATGTTTGGTCCATGGATATCGCCCGTTTTGGGGAGTTCGCCACACGCGAATACGGTACGAAGAAATCAGCGGAAAACTATGAAAGACGATTTCTTTTGACCTATCCGAACGAAGAATTGCCGGCCATGCGTCGTCAAAAGACGACATCCATCTACGATCGCCTGATGCATCGCGGCGCTGTAATGGGTGTGAGTTTTGGTTTGGAGAATGCGCTTTGGTTTGCCGACTCTCCCGAAAATGCCCACGAGGAGCCAACCTTCAGACGATCCAATGCGTTCGACTATGTTGGAGAAGAGGTTCGTGCTGTGCGCGAGCAGGTAGGTGCACTTGAAATTGCTAATTTCGGCAAACATAAAGTCAGTGGGCCGGGAGCAGTGGCCTATCTTGATCGATTGCTTGCTAACACGTTGCCGGAAGTTGGTCGGCTTAAGTTATCTCCGATGCTAACGCCAAAAGGTAAGCTGTACGGTGATCTTACGGTGGCGCGTCTTGATCGGGATACGTTCTACATCTTTGGTTCCGGCGCCGCTCAGGAAATGCACCGGAGGTGGTTTGAAAAGCACCTGCCTGACAGCGGTGTTAGTTACGAGAATTACTCTGATGCTTTTCACGGCATGGCCATTGCAGGCCCCAACTCGCGTGAGCTGTTATCGCGTATTACACGCGATGATGTTTCTGCAGAAAAATTGCACTTCTGTGACTTTCGTAAGACGACCGTAGCTGGCGTGCCGGCATTGCTAGTTCGGATTTCTTTCTCTGGAGAACTTGGTTACGAAATATATTGTGCACCGCAATATCATTTGAAGCTGTTTGAAAAGATCGAAGAGGCCGGTAGTGATCTCGGGCTGAAGCTTTATGGTGCCAGGGCATTAATGTCTCTGCGGTTAGAGAAGAGTTGGGGCGTATGGACGCTGGAGTACCGGCCTGAATTCACCGCAGATGAGTCGGGTCTCGATGCCTTTGTGGCTATGGGAAAGGCGACCGATTTCATTGGTAAGGATGCCATTCATCGGGCGCGCGATGAAGGTGTTTCAAAGAAGCTGGTTACAATGGTAATGGACGCAGGTGATGTCGATTGTGTTCAGGATGAAGCGGTATTCCACAATGGCGAGTGCGTAGGATATGTTACCTCCGGAGGCTATGCCCATTACTGCCAGAAGAGTGTCGCCATGGCTTACTTGCCCATAGCGTTGGCCGAAAGCGATGAACAATTCCAGATTGAAATTTTGGGTGAACTTAGATCAGCGCGTTTGCAGGCAGAGCCGCTTCACGATCCGTCGGGCTCAAGAATGCGTGGTTGACAACAACCGATGATGGTTCACATTTTGTTAACAGCAAAACTCAAAAATTGATGTCATGTCCCTGCGCAAGTCCACCACCAGGAAAAACTAATCTATTTTATGGCTTGGCGTACCATAAGAGATCCGAATCCCTCAACGAACTGGCTAAAACCTGTTAGTTCGTGTTGGAAATTCTGCCAATCCAGCGCCAGATTCATCGAGCCGGAAAACAGCGCCTTCGAGTTCTGAGCATTTGTTGATGGGCACACCGTCGCTTGCACTGGTAACGAAAATTGACCTGAAGTTGCTGCCGCCAAAAGTAAGGGACGAAGTACGCTGAGCGGGCAATGGAATGCTTTGTAGTATATCGCCGTCCGGCGTCAGACAAATGATTTGAGCGCCATCCCACAAAGCGATCCACACGTTATCTTGTTGGTCGACAGTTAATCCATCGGGCACGAGATTGTCGTTACCTTGGTACAGGCAACGCCTGTTTGAAATACTGCAGTCGGCAACATCAAAATCAAACGCCGAGACACTCCGCCTGCCCGAATCCGAGAAAAATAACTGCTTATGATCGATGGAAAAGCCCAGGCCGTTGGGTTCCTGCACATCATTCAAAAGAATTTTTGATTGAAAATTTCTATCAATGGCGTATAAGCGCCCAAGGCGATTTCCAACCGGTTGCGTTCCAGCGAGGATGCGGCCTGCGGGATCTGCAATGACATCATTAAACGTACCATTCTTTTCGTCCGACAAGCCGTTGAACACGAGCCGGATTGAATCGTCACTCCTCAACCGGGAGATGGCGCCTCGGTCATGAAACAACAGGATGGACCCGTCTTCCTCCCATGTCATGGCGGTCGTTATACGTTCACATGAGATGGTGCGAATACAGGTCAGGTCGGAATCAAACACATGAATCTTGCGGGCAAAGACATCCGTCACATACAACTGCTGCAGCCTAGGGTGCCATAGTGGTCCTTCGCCAAGCGCGCACCGAATGCTTGAGCTGGTTACACTCACCGTCATTTGAAGAATAAGGGAGAGAAATAGGTGAAGACTATGCCGGTGGTGATCAGATAAAACAGCCACCAAAATAAGACGCCTGTGAAAAATTTGCTGCCAAATCCGCTGCGAACATAAGGGCTGTTCAAGCGAAACGTCAAGG
>Ga0163152_10007640_pt1 | contig 11773 bp, 8 predicted proteins | sample OliLakLV19MP8IB2_FD_148635 | JGI IMG/M metagenome (GOLD analysis project Ga0163152, IMG submission 148635) | Freshwater microbial mat bacterial communities from Lake Vanda, McMurdo Dry Valleys, Antarctica - Oligotrophic Lake LV.19.MP8.IB-2 | ecosystem: Environmental > Aquatic > Freshwater > Lake... | reverse complement strand
ACCCCTCTTTTCTGGGATGATACCTCAATAAGCAGCAAAGGAGTGAGAATGAAGACCTTTCTCAAGATTCATGACAAAACGAATATTAGCTACAATTCAATTTTAGCGGTAAATTGAATTTCCTTCGGTTTATCGTCCATATCACAGTCATGCCGGGACCAAAAAGTCGTAGTATTTCAGGTACAAATTCATCGGTTGGTGATTGAAAAGACGCGCCAAGAAAATATTTCCGCGTATTCCAAGGATAATTTGGCTTTGGTAAATGCAAAGCTTGGTCGATCAAATTCAGGGCAACAAAAGTAACATAACAAAATTTTGGCAAAACACACAAATTTTATGTTTTTCAGTGTAAAGCTATTCAGCATTCTACTGAATAGTAGAAAGTGATCGCGGGACCGATTTCCGTCGGGACCGCAGAGAGTAACATTTTGAGCAAGTAACAACAAAAAGCCAACCTTTAACGATTGGTTTTTTGTTGAATTGAGAATGACTCCCCTCTTTATTTCTGATTGGGGAACGTCCCGCAGGTTTTGCACAGGGCATGATGGCTTTCACCCAACCTGCGGGATGGTTTAGTGTACCTTCAATGGCTGGCACAGGGCCGGTAATAAAGAAAGACGTCAAAAAAGATACGAGAGAAGTCACGGGTTCCCTCGTATCTTTTTCTTTCTGGTGCTTCTCCAACTTTATAGGAGAAGCGGCACTTTAATAATTGGGAGAGCGTTGTTCGAGATCCTTCAAACGGCTCTCGATCTCGCTGGAGGCTTTGTCTTTGCTGTAGCCATAGCGTTCCTGCAGCTTGCCTACCAGTTGGTCGAAGCGGCCATTGATCACGTCAAGATCATCGTCGGTCAATTTGCCTCACCATTCCTTTGCCTTACCGCGCACCTGTTTCCATTGTTCTTTAAAGATATCTTCGTTCATAGTGAGTCTCCTTTTCATATGGGTTGAGTTACGATGGCATGAGTCTACTCATGCTTGTCTGTAAGATAACACCTCTTTGCTAAAAATAAACCAAACCCATACTAAAAAAAGATTAAAATCTACGCATACAAATATTCTGCTCCAGGCGGATACTCTTTACAAAAAACGATATGTTAGATGAAAAAGAGATTATGTGCTGATACGGAGCTATGTAATTGTTATTGGAAATCCCCACCGTAGTACGTGTAAGCTGGCGATTACCCTTTTTTCGGCGCTAAACGTTGGACGGCATTGATCAGTTTGTCTGTATTAAAAGGTTTCACCAGTATCTCAACCACCGAAGGATATTGGCTCGCCACGAGATTATGATCCACCGGGGAGGCAGTTACCACCAATACAGGGAAATCAGCAGACAGGGTTGGCGAGCTGTACAGGCGGTCCAATATTTCCCAGCCTGATAGATCTGGCAGTTTAATATCCAGGATCATCAGGTCAGGTTTTTGGCTGTAGAGATATCCAAGCGCTTGCTGGCCATTCTCTGCTTCCAATACGCCATATCCGCGCTTGAGTAAATTAACAACAACCAATTTTCGTACATTAGGTTCATCTTCCACGACCAGAATTGTTGACATATCGGTATGTTTTTCAGTGATAATATACTGTTGGGCAAGCGTATCCATTTACTACGTATTCCTCAAATACTATTAGGAATTCCTGCTCCGCACAGCTAATATAAGTGGTGAAGTTGTTATTTAGCAGGGTATTGTTTTTATTTCTAATCCTGACTAATTCAGTGAGCATTTATAAACACCTGGCGCTTTCCTATTGCTTAATCTTCTGGCTATCCGGCAAACCCTGCTGAGCGCGCGCCCTCTCAGTCAGCGGAACTGCATTCGGTTTGGGAGGCGGATGCGCACTATGCATATTGGTATAAACTTGTGTAAATTCTGCGCCCAGAAACAGAATCTGCGCAGAGTAATAAACCCATACCAAAATGACAACAAGCGAGCCGGCTGCGCCATAAGCCGTTGTGATGCTGCCATTCCCCAAATAAGCTCCAATGGCAAATTTACCAACAGAAAAGAGCAGCGATGTGATCGCGGCGCCCACCCAGACATTACGCCATGCAATCTCAACGTCTGGTATGATCTTGAAGATCAAAGCGAAGAGCAGAGTGGTAATCCCAAAGGAAACAACAAAGTTAATGACTTGCAGCATAACGGAAATAGTTTCGACATTGCCGCTGAAGTAAGCGGTCACGGCAGATATTGAAGTACTAACAACCAGTAAAACCAATAACAAAAAGCCGATAACCAAAACCATCGAAAATAAGAGCGTACGGTTTTTAATAATACTCATCAGACTGCGCCCGGGTTTTGGCGCTACCTCCCAAATGGTATTCAATGCGTCTTGCATGGCGTTGAAAACACCAGACGCACCCCAGAATAATGTAACCAACCCGATTATTGACGCGATTAAGCTATCCGTTGGCTTGCCAGCGCTCTCCAACATCGTCTGTATGATTTCAGCCCCCTGCCGGCCGATTAGACTGCTAAATTGAGCAATCAATTGACTCTGTGCCACAGTCTTGTCGAAAAACCATCCTGCAATTCCCAGTGTAATAATCAATAAAGGCGCAATCGAAAAAACAGTGTAATACGCCATGGCTGCAGCCAGCCGGGATGCTTTATCATCTTTCCACTCCTTAAATGACGTTTTTACCAATTCCCATATCTTTTTTCCATTCATCAGGGTTCATTTGCCTCTTGAGCTTCCATTTATTGCAAGACGTTCTTTTGGAAAGGCTGTTTGTATCGCAAGTAGCATGTCTCTAATACTCTACTCCAATGCCTTCTTTCCTCCCTTCACAACGAAAAAATAAACTGAAATTTCGCAGAGGGTTTTCCAAAGAGCGAACAACTATTTTGAGATCTTTATATTAAAAATCAATAACCTCTAATCGCCTTTAATACTGGCTTAATATGAAAGAGCCATAATATTTTCAAGCATAACACCTTTGTCGCACAGAAGTCCGAGGTCCACCCTAAATAAACTCTAAAAAATAAGTGATTCCTAAAAAAATGCACAGGGATATGTCCATTTTTGTTGTAAGATATTATTCCCTATGAATACGAAACTGCATTACCTTCTTTCGCTCATTCGAAATAAACACCGAGGAAAATAAAATGAGTATTGAAAGTCTGAAATCTCAAATTGAAGCCTTCCGTAGGAGAGGCGCCGGTGGACATGACGGCCGCATAACCTCCGAGGATTATGAAACTCTGGTTGCCTCCCTTAACGAGATTACATCCTCCGCTGCTCACGAACTAAACAAGAGCCGCGCCGAAATTGATGCGGAGCGCCAAAGCTATCGAAATTTGTTCAGGTTCGCTGAAGAGGGGTATTTCATTACCGATCTGGAAGGCATCATCCATGAAGCCAATGCCGTCAGTTGCGCGCTGCTTGGAGTGGCGGAAAATGAGATCGTTGGAAAGGCACTCTCCTCCTATATTCGAATTCAGGAACAGCCTAAATTCCATTCCCATATCGCGAGCCTTAATGAGTTAAAGAACTTTCACAGGTGGGAAACAGTGTTCGTGCGGAACCCGAAACAGGAACTCAATATCATAGTTACGGTATCCACCATTCGCGGCTATCAGGGGAATATTACCGGCCTGCGCTGGCTTGCGCACGATATTACCAGGCACCGTGAAGTGGAAGAGAAACTGCGCCGAAATACCGGCCAGTTGATCGAATCTCAGCAGCTTGGTCATGTGGGCAGCTGGGAATGGGATATCGAACATAATCAGTTGACATGGTCTGATGAAATGTATCGCATTTACGGCTTGGAGCCTCAATCGGTCAAGTTAAGTTATGAAGGCTTTCTGGCATTCGTTCACCCGGAAGACCAGGCGCGGATACGTGCAGTTGTTGAGACATCTTTCAAGACCCGCCAGCCTTTTTCCCTCGAGCATCGCATCGTTCAACCTAATGGGACTACAAGACATCTCCACGCTCATGGCGTTATCCTGCTTGATGATAAAAGCGAACCCGCCCGTATGATCGGTATAGGACAGGATGTGACCGAGCGCAAGCTGGCCGAAGAGAAGCTGCGCCGCGTGAATACTCAGTTGGAGCAAATGGTCGAAAGACGTACCCAGGAACTGCGCGATGTCAACGAGCAATTAAAAAGCAGCCTCGCAGCCCGCGAAGACAACCAGGAATCCATTCAGGAATTGAACCGCGAACTTAACCGCCGTGTGGCTGAACTGCAGGCGGTTATCAATGTTTTGCCGGTGGTGGTCACTGTTTCTTACGATCCGCAGGGCGATCATGTGGTCATGAATCCGGCTGGTAAACAGATCATGAATCCTCAAAATGTACCCTCAGCGGAAGATGGAACCACTCCCGCGCCGCGGCCTTTTAAAGTACTTCGTGATGGGCAGGAAATTCCTCGTGAAAACAGACCCTTGCGTCATGCCATGGGAAATAAGGTCTTTGTGCATGATGCTGAATTGGATATAAGCTATGAGGATGGCACGCTGCTCAACCTGCTTGCCTATGCAGCGCCCTTGTTCGACGAGCATGGCGAGGTGCGCGGAGGCGTCTCTGCCTTTATTGATATTACAAACCGCAAGACCCTCGAGAAACGCCTGGCGCTTCAGTACGAAGTTGTGCGCGCGCTGGCAGAATCAAATGAAATCAGTGAAGCTTCTCTCAAAGTATTACAGGTCATTGGCGAGAACATGGGTTGGGAGTTTGGCGTCTTTTGGATCTTTGATCCTAATGCAAACCATCTGTATGTTGAAAACATTTGGCAGAAGCCCGGGACTTCGGCAAAGCCGCTGGCAGATGCCAGCCGGGAACTTTTTCCTTCTCCGGGAAAAGAGACTCTACCCGGTTCCGTTTATTTTTCCAATGAGCCTCTCTGGCTGATTGATTATGCTGAACGGCCCAGTTTTCCACGGAGAGAGGCTGCGCTTGCCAGTGGGTTTAATAGCACTGTTTCTGTTCCTCTGCGCAGGGGCGAAGGCGAAGTCTTAGGGGTAATGGAATTTTTCAGCGCGCATATTCAGCCGCCTAGCGATGACCTGATCGATATGTATAATGCATTCGCCAGTCAGATCGGCGAATTTATGGGGCGGAAGTTTGCTGAATCGCTGGTCACCACGCGGATGAATCAACAAGCGGTCATCACCAGTTTGAGCAGGCGCGCGTTGTTGAACAACGATATTCAGGAACTCTTGCATGAGGCCTGCGCTCAAATATCCAGGAGCTTATCGGTGGAGTTTTGCAGCATATTGGAATTGATGCCGGAAGAACAACAGATGCTTTTCCGCGCCGGTATTGGCTGGGAGGAAAATGTGCTGCGATCTCGTCTGGACATTGAGCCTGGTTCCCCATCCCTTTATGTATTGTCTGAGCATCAGCCGATCCGCATCGTCGATTTAAGCAAGGAACATCGTTTTCAGCCTGCGTCCCTATTGCTGGAACACAAGATCACCAGCGGAATGAGCGCTGTCATTTCGGGCCATTCGCGTTCGTTCGGCTTACTTGAAGTTTATAGTATCAAACGCCGTCTGTTTACCCAGGATGATCTGCACTTCCTTCAGGGAGTAGCGCACGTGCTCGCAGCCGCCATTCAACATCAAGAAGTGAGAAGCGCCTTGCGATTATCTCGCAATCAGCTTTCGGTCATTCTCGGCGGCATTAGCGATGGCATTACCGCGCAAGCCAAAAACGGCCAATTGATTTATGCCAATGATGCTGCAGCCCGCATCACTGGTTACGAAAATGCCAATGAATTGATGGCCACAACCATTAATCAGATCACCTCCAGGTTTAAGATATTTGACGAGTATGGAATGCTCATGTCGCTGGACCAGCTTCCAGGTGGGGCAGCGATGCGCGGAGAAGTCGCGCAGCCAATGACAATCCGTTTCAAGGTCTTGAGCACAGGTGAAGAGCGCTGGTCACTGGTGAAGGCTCAGGCGGTCAAGAATGATTTGGGTGAGGCCATGATCGTGGTTAATATCTTCCACGATATTACCGATCTCAAACGCGCCGAACTGGGTCAGCGGCTCCTGGCAGAGACCAGCAAAGTGATGGCCAAGGAATTGGATTATGAAACAAGGCTGTCAGCGTTGTCTAATTTGGTTGTGCCCGCCCTTGCGGATTGGTGTGCCATTGATCTTCTGGATGACAACAACATATTACAGCGTGTGGCGGTGGCTCACCCCGATCCGCAAATGGTCGAGTGGGCGCATGAGCTGCATGAACGTTATCCTCCCGACCCAAATTCAAATATGGGGGCTTATAAGGTGGTTCGCACCAATCAAGCGGAATATATTCCCGTTATTACCGAGCAGATGATCGATATGATTCCGTCCGCTGATGCGCGTGATTTGATACGCAAGCTCAAACTATCTTCTGCGATCATTGTCCCATTATTCGCCCGCGGACGGGCGCTGGGAACGCTTTCGTTGATCTGGGCCGAATCTGACCATTATTACACAGCAGAGGATCTGGCATTAACAGAGGAACTGGCTAGGCGCGCAGCCCTGGCGCTGGATAATGCCCGCTTATATACAGACGCACAGCGTTTGAATGCAGAGTTGGAGGAGCGGGTATTGAGGCGTACCACCCAGATTCAACGGACCAATCTTCGTTTAAGCCAGGAAGTGGACGAACGCAAATTGGCCGAGGAAAAATATCGGCGATTAAGTGTGGAGTTGGATGAACTGGTCAGCGAACGTACGCGCCAGCTCGAGAACGCCAATCAAAAATTGCAGCGCGAGATATTCGAGCGCGAATTTGCGGATGATGCCTTGCGTTTAGCGCTGCAAAAGACCCGTGAACTCTATCATATCAGCCAGACGATGGCGTTGGTGAATACTCCAGATGAGCTGCTGCAGGTGTTATTATCCAGCAGTCAGCTTGACTCAGCCATTCGGGCATCTGTCGCCATTTTTGACCCGGTCTGGCAGAAGAATGGCCCTGCCCCGATATCGTGTACCATCTTAACCGCGTGGAACAGGCAACCTGAAACCGTGCTGTATATCGGGCAGGAAATGAGCCTGGCAGAATATGGATTGATCGAACCTTATTCACGCAACGAGCCGTTCATTATCACCAATATTCAGGCTGATTCCCGAGTAAGCGCCACTATGTTTAAACGTTTGACCGGTATAGGTGTGGTGGGCAGCATCATCTTCCCGTTAATTGCGGGTGGTGAATGGTATGGCCTGCTATCTTTACATTTTGCCCAAGTGGTTGACATAAATACTGATGATATTCGCCACTTGCAGGGACTGGTGGATGAAGCCGCAATGGGAATTCATAATTTCATTCTGCTTAAGACCGAGGCTCAGGCGCGGCGCGAAGCTGAAAACGCCAACAAGTTGAAACTGAAATTCCTTGCCATGGTCTCGCATGAACTGCGCACGCCGCTCACATCCATTAAAGGTTTTTCCACCACGCTGCTCGCCGATGACGTGGAATGGAAACCTGAGAATCAGCGGGATTTTATTGAGACCATCAACGCCGAAGCGGACAAACTTTCCGACTTGATCGAACAGCTTCTCGATCTTTCGCGGCTGGAAGCGGGTACCATCCGAATAGATCCACGGCCTGTGGAGTGGAGCGAGATCCTGTCAACTTCCATGGCGCAGCTTAACGCCCTCACTGTCAATCATCAACTGATCATCGAAGAATCGAAGTCAGAGTTGCCCGCCCTACATGTCGATGTAATGCGTGTTTCGCAGGTGATCACAAACCTGGTGAGTAACTCAGTCAAGTATTCATCACGGAATACGACGATCACCATTTCGGTGGAAAAACTCTCAGATCAATTCATCAAAGTAAGCGTTATAGACAACGGGATGGGCATTCCCCCCGAATTCCGAAGCCGCGTTTTTGAAGCTTTTCAGCAGCTTGAACAGGAAAGGCGTAAGACTCAGGGCGCTGGACTGGGGCTGGCGATATGCCGCGGCCTGATCGAGGCCCATGGAGGACGCATTTGGGTGGACGATCATGCTGGTGAGGGGGCTACCTTTTCCTTCACCTTGCCCATCGCTGGTAATAAAACGGGATAAGATTCCGCTGTCTTGAAACCAGATCACCGTTGAATTAAAAGAAATAATACTCACAGCCCGCTCTCTTCCGCAACGATGGCGCAGGCTGTGAGTTATTTCCTGTTCCAGTCTGCCGGGGATATTTTGTTGCCCTGTAAATTAAGGAACAGTTTTTTTGGTTTTATTTAGGAGAGCTTTGGGTTTTTTTTAGCCTGCCCATGCTACCATCTTGAAACCAGCGCACGGCAGATCATATTAATGGTGCCGAAACTCAAGCGTTGTTTTTCTTGAAAAGGAGACATGATGAATACCAATACAATAGTGGGACTTTTTGATCACTATACCAATGCAGATGGAGCAGTTCAAGCCCTGCAAAACTATGGTGTGGATGCCAGTCGTATTAGCGTTATCGCCCGTGAAGGAGACACGATTGACCGCGGAAATATAACAGGAGCAGGCGCCGCTACAGGTGCCGCGACCGGCGGTTTGGTTGGCCTTTTAGTTGGTCTTAGCGCTCTAGCCATCCCCGGGATTGGTCCAGTGATCGCTACCGGTACTCTGGCATCCACTTTGGCTACCACCCTTGGAATGACGGCAGTGGGCGCCGGGCTTGGCGCGGCAACTGGAGGTATTTTAGGAGCCTTGCTTGATTTGGGCTTCTCTCAGAATGACGCCGAATTTTATGCTGAAGGTGTGAAGCGAGGCGGCATTTTGGTGTCTGTCCAAACAGATGCTGAAGATGAAGATGAGGTCCGTGATATTTTGCGCAGCGCCGGCGCAGTGGATATGGATATCCGTCGTCAAACCTGGCAAAACGCGGGCTGGACCACATTTGATGAAAGTCTGAATCCCGAAAAAACTGACGAAGATACTCATCGACGATAATCTGTCTCTGCTTGAAAAGAAGTGAAGTAGGAAAATTTGCGTTAATCTTTTTATCGCAAACTTCATCCAAATCTCGCACGCTTGTTCGCTGTACATAAAGCGTGAATTCGTTTCAACCCTATCAAACTATAAAAAGGAAAATTAAAATGACTACAGAAATTAAATCCCTAAGAGACCTGTATGTTGGTCACTTAAAAGATATATACAGCGCCGAAAATCAGATCACTAAAGCTCTGCCTAAGGTCATCAAAAAGGTGACGTCGCCAGAGTTGAAAAAGGCTTTGGAAAATCACCTGAATGAGACCATGAAGCAAATTGACCGCCTTGACCAGATCTTCGAATCTCTGGATGCCAGTCCGCGCGGGAAAAAGTGCATAGGAATGGAAGGAGTTCTCGAGGAAAGCAAGGAAGCGATGTCTGAAAAGATGTCTTCGCCAGACCTGATGGATGCGGCGCTCGTCGGCGGCTGCCAGAAGGTAGAGCACTATGAAATTTCTGCCTACGGAACCGTGCGGGCTTTTGCGGTATTGCTCGGTGAAGATGAAGCTGTAGACCTCCTCAGCCAAACCCTGGAAGAAGAGAAAGCAGCCGATGCGAAGCTTACTGAACTCGGTGTCAACATGATCAACCCCGAGGCCGTAGACGCAGACAGGGAACGCATGTAACCCCTCTGTTCGATAGTAAAATAAGAAAGGTCTTGGATGCTCGTTGACCGGGCTCAGGACCTTTTTTTATTATATGTGCAGAGAAAACAACAGGAGACAATAAATGAAAAAGAACCCTAAAAAAGTGCAGCGCCCTCCACAACATCAGCGTCAACAGCCCGGGTTGGAGTCCAAGATGCGGCCTCTGCCTCAAGCTGAAAAATTTACATATTCCGGCAGCGGTAAACTCAAAAATAAAGTCGCGCTGATCACCGGCGGCGACAGCGGCATTGGGCGCGCCACGGCAATTGCCTTTGCAAAGGAAGGCGCCGATCTTGTCATTGTTTATCTGAATGAACATGCCGACGCCCGCGAGACCCAGCGTCAGGTAGAACAGGAGAATCGCCGTTGTCTAATACTTGCCGGGGATATTGGGGATGAAAAATTCTGCAAGCAGGTTGTAAAACGCGCGGTAAAGGAATTTCGCAGAATCGATGTGCTGGTGAATAACGCGGCTGTTCAATATCCCCAAGATGATATTCGAAAGATTACGGCTCGTCAGCTGGAAAAAACCTTTCGTACGAATATCTTCTCGTTTTTCTTTATGACCAAAGCTGTGCTTCCGCATTTGAAAAAAGGCAGCGCCATTATTAATACCACATCGGTCACCGCGTACCGCGGAAGCGAACATCTACTTGATTATTTGCGACCCGACAGCGGATAGGGGTGTGGTTTTAAGCCTGTGGTAACCGACAGCGGATCGTGTGGTTTTTTGTGTTAGGAAATGCGTAATGGGAACGCGATAGATTTTATCAAACGTCCATTACAATAGACTTTAAGACGTTGCGGATGCGTTTCAAGGACAGCCTTCACGTATTGATAAGAATACCGTTGGCTTACCTTTACAACTTCATCCAGAATACGGATGCTGCCTGATTTATTCACTTGACGGATGAAGATCACTTTTCCAACGGCAACAGGGATGTGATTGAAATCAATGTTGAAATTGGAAGGTAACATTCGCAATCGTTTCGTGCGACGGAATTGCGCAGGTGTCTTGAAGCCCAATGTTTGGTGAACATGCTTCTGATTGACAGTTGAGACCAAATGGCGCAATTCCCGTCGCACGGCGGCGACATTGGAAAAAGAACGCCGCAAGAAAAGTGGTTGGAACCAGCCATTGAAGTTCTCGACTGAACCGTTGCGTTGGGGCTGTCCTTCTGGAATGAAAACAGGTTGAACGCCCAAACGCAAGGACAGGCGAATGACACGATTGAGTGAGCGGTTGTATCGTCCTGGCGCATAAAACTGTTTGCCGTTGTCAAACTGCACTTGCTGCGGAAGTCCCATGAACTGCCAAGCATGGATCAGGAACTCCAGGACATGATCCATGTCATTTCCAGCCCAAAATTCTACATAAACCTGCTGATCGAAGGCGTCTTTGCAGATGCAGAAGTAGTACTTGGTCTGACTGCCTTTGAGATACCGAGGACCCACCAAATCCACTTGGTGTACTTGGTTTGAATCTTCGGTGCGTGGCATAGGATATTGTGTGTTCGCCACTCGTCGAGATAAACGGATGTGCGGACTGGTGATGTGCGCTCGTTGCAGCGTTCGTTCAATCGTGCGCAGGGCAGGGATGGGCGAGAATCCCAATTGCTTGAGTTCGTGCGCAATGGCAGGCGCACCCAGCAATGCATAGCGAGTTTGCAAGGTAGCACGCGCAGATAAACGTCGACGAATCGCAAGGATCGCTCGTTCAATGTGCGCAGGCGTGCGATTGACAACCGCCTGCGCCGCGTGGGTCACATCATAAAGCCCTTCGCCACCTGTCTCCAGATACCGTCGCCACCATTTGTTAAACCATGTTTCGGAACGTTGCAACGTGCGACAGATCAGCGCTATGCTGTCTCCCGCCAATCGCATTCGTATGGCTTGTTGGCGATCTGAAAATTCATTTTGCATGATAGTCTCCTTTGATGCTCTGTCGGTTACCATCCAAGACTATACGGCAAATGCGAACTTTCTAACGTCAAATCCTCTCGATCTGTTGGCGGTTGTTAAGGTACAAAAACTACACGATCCGCTGGCGGTTAAAACCTCACGATCCGCTGTCGGGTCGCAATTAGCAACATAGGCAATGGGATAAACCAGCAATATCAACAGATCGATCACGGCAAAAAGCAGATAAAGTTTCATCATGCGCACCTCCAGTAGAACTCATATGACGTTGTAAGAGTATCTACG
>Ga0163152_10007639_pt1 | contig 11774 bp, 14 predicted proteins | sample OliLakLV19MP8IB2_FD_148635 | JGI IMG/M metagenome (GOLD analysis project Ga0163152, IMG submission 148635) | Freshwater microbial mat bacterial communities from Lake Vanda, McMurdo Dry Valleys, Antarctica - Oligotrophic Lake LV.19.MP8.IB-2 | ecosystem: Environmental > Aquatic > Freshwater >... | reverse complement strand
TCGGCTCGTCGTATCTGTGGCCAAGAAATACATGAACCGCGGTCAGTCGCTCCTCGACCTGATCCAGGAAGGCAACATCGGCCTGATGAAGGGTGTTGAGAAGTTCGAGTACCAGCGCGGCTACAAGTTTTCGACTTATGCCATCTGGTGGATCCGCCAAGCGATCACACGCTCGATTGCCGATCAGGCCCGCACCATTCGTATCCCGGTGCACATGATTGAAATTCTCAATAAACTCTGGCGCGTCGAGAAACAATTGCTCCAGGAATTCGGGCGCGAAGCCACCACTGAAGAAGTGGCAGACGAACTGAACATGTCGGTCTCCCGAATCCACGCGCTCCAGAAAATGGCGCAGCAACCGATCTCGCTCCAGACGCCAATCGGCGAAGAGGGGGACGTCAGCTTCGGCGATTTGATCGAGGACAAGTCCGCGGAAAACCCATCGGAAATGACGAGCCAACATTTGCTCAAGGAAAAATTGACCGATGTGCTGGCAACGTTGACGGATCGCGAACGGACCATCGTGGAAATGCGCTTTGGCTTGACCGATGGCAACGAACGCACCCTCGAGGAAATCGGCCAGCAATACAAAGTGACGCGCGAACGCATTCGGCAAATTGAAGCGAAGGCGCTGCGCAAGTTGCGGCACCCGACGCGCATCCGGCGTTTGCAAGGATTCCTACAGGCGCAGGAAGCGGCGTAATCCTCTCACGTTTATTTCACAAGGCCGGGCTGGAAACAGTCCGGCCTTTTCCTTTTCAAACCGCTTTCCTATCCGCGCTAACTTTCGAAAAACCCGGCAACTACCTCACAAACGTAATCGACCTGCGCGTCGGTCAGTTCGGGATACATCGGCATCGGGAGGATTTTTTCGGAAACCGTTTCGGCAACGGGAAAATCTCCTCTTCGAAAACCCAGATCCTCATAGACTTTCTGGAGGTGAAGCGGTTGCGGGTAATAGATTATGGTCGGCACTCCTCGTTCCCCCAAAAACTTCTGGAGCGCGTCCCGCTCTTCCGTGAGCACGGCGTAAACGTGGTATATGTGCGTGTTACCCGGCGCGGTCACCGGAAGTTGCAACGGCAATTTCGCGAACGCCTCTGAATAGCGGGCGGCGATTTCGGCTCGCCGCGAATTCCATTGATTCAAATGCGGAAGCTTCACCCGCAGGATCGCGGCCTGGATTTCGTCGAGACGCGAGTTGAATCCGTGCAGGTCGTGGTAATAGCGTTTCTCGATTCCATGAACACGCAACATTCGTAACTTTTTCGCGAGCGCTTCGTCGTTCGTCACAACCATACCCCCGTCCCCATCGGCACCCAGGTTCTTGGTTGGATAAAAGCTGAAACAACCCATGCGTCCTATGCTTCCAACACTTTGGTCGTGATATTTCGCTCCAATGGCCTGCGCACAATCCTCCACGATGGCGATGCCTTGCGCCTCAGACAGGGCTCGAATCTCCGCAAGCGAGGCAGCCTGGCCGAAAAGATGGATTGGGATGATCGCTTTCGTCCGCGGGGAAATTTTCCGGGCAACATCGTCCGGATCCAAACAAAAGGTCCGTTTCTCGATATCGGCGAAAACAATTTTGGCGCCGACCTGATGGATGGATTCGGCGGGAGCAATGTAAGTAAACGGGCTCGTGATCACTTCGTCTCCGGGGCCGATTTCCAGAGCGCGAAGTGCCAGCGTCAGAGCGTCGGAGCCGGAGTTTACTCCAATCCCAAATCGGGTTTGTGTGAACGCCGCAACTTCCTTTTCAAACTCGGCGACGTTCGGGCCCAGGACATAATGGCCGCCCGTCAGCACTTTCTCGACGGCCTGGGAAACCTCTTTTCCGATCGCCGCATGTTGTGCCGCCAGATTCAGGAATGGAACGTTCATCGCTTGCATCAGGACACACCTTCCAGGCTGGCCACGTCGGAGACGTTTTGCATTTGGGCGTTCTTGTCGATCCGCTTCATGAAACCGCTCAGGGCGGTTCCCGGTCCCAGCTCGATGAACCGGGTGAAGCCCTGCGCCAAAAGGTAGCGCATCGATTCCTCCCAACGCACCGAAGAAGTCACCTGCGCCACAAGCTTCTCGCGAACTTCATCCGGCTGCCCGTGCGGCCTGGCAGTGACATTTGAAATCACCGGGACGATTTGCTCGGAAAAAGCGACCTTCGCCAAAACAGATTCGAGTTTGGGTTGCGCGCTTGCCATCAACCTGGAGTGATAGGCACCGGCCACCGGAAGTGGCAAGGCGCGCTTGGCCCCTTTCGCCCTGGCCAGATCACAAGCTTTCGTAATCTTTTCAGTCGCGCCCGAAATAACGATCTGTCCCGGGCAGTTCAGATTGGCCAGATCAACCCCAGCTTCGGAACAAACTTCGCGCGTCGGTGCTTCCTCCAGGCCGATGATCGCGGCCATTCCACCTTTTGTGGCATCGCACGCTTCCTGCATAAATTTTCCGCGCTCGCGCACGACACGCAAACCATCCTCAAAGCTCATGACGCCAGCGGCAGCCAGAGCGGTAAATTCTCCGAGAGACAAACCAGCGGTTGCGGAAAAAGTCAGCCCAGGAAGTCTCTCCTTGAGCAGTTGGAACGCAATCCAGCTTACCAGATAAATTCCCGGCTGCGCATTTTCGGTCTTCGTCAATTCCGGCTCGGGCCCATTGAAACACACCGCGGCGAGGTCGTAGCCGAGAAGTTCATCCGCGCGATCAAACCATTCTTGTGCGCCTGGATAGTTCTGCGCCAGATCACGCCCCATTCCGACGACTTGCGCCCCCTGGCCGGCAAACAGCAGTGCGGTCTTGCTCATATTGCGCCGGAATAAACACGATAATTCCGATGGAAGAAAGCGTGAACTGCTCAACAAGCCTTATCGCACCCGAAGAGATTTCGTTCGCGAATAATTTGAGCGACCTCCGGTGGAACCGATTCTTCCCAGGACTTATCGCCGGAGCGAAGTTTGCTCAAAACGTCCCGGGAAAAAATGGGAAGACATTTCTCGTCGTAATCCCGAAGGCTTTCAATGCAGCGATTCTCCATCAGATAGGCGTGCAAGTGCCGAAGGTTGGGTGCGACGCGCAAATTGGTGGCCGAAATCAGGGAACCATTCTTGGGTTCGAGCAACGGATAAACGTATAGTTTCAGATCGTTCCTGAACATGCGCCCGAAGGATTCCAGGATGCCGCCTGCGAGATCTACATAATATTTCTCCTCAAAAATTTCCTGCAAACTCGGCACGCCCATGGCGATGCCGATCATTTTTTTCGTGTACAGGAAAAAGTAGGCGGCCAGGCGGTGATACTCGCCAAAGTCGGAAATCAGAACGGTCTTTCCCAGCGCACCCAAAATATCCACGCGGTCGAGAAAATCCTTGTGATCAATTTTGTCGCCATCGGTCAGGTTCTTCAACGTCATCTCCATCAAAGTCAGAACCTCCTCGTTCTGCACCTTGGGTTCCTGAACAAACTGCGCCTGGGCGCAACGCAGCATATCGAGCGTTACTTTCGTAACTGGGCGAAAGCTGCCCCGCTCGACCAGGATGCATTTTTTGTAAAATGCGTCAGCCGCATGGATCACCTCGCCCTTCGCAGTAAACAACGCCGCGTGTGTCAGCCCGTTTTTCACGAGATTCAACGCCATCAGTCGATTATCCAGCTTTGCAAAGCACGGGCCAGAAAAGCGAATCATGTCCACCTCGATACGCTCTTTCCCAACGTTGTCCGCCAGCGAAATAATCAGCGCCTCCGGATCTTCCTGAAGATAGAGCGCGCCGTAAATCAGGTTCACTCCAAGAATTCCGAGCGCCTCCTGTTCCTGGACATTTTCTTTGTCCCAGAGGCGAACGTGGATGATAATTTCCGAAGGCTGGGTGCGCGGTTCGGCCTGGAAGCGGATCCCCAACCAACCATGCGCGTCGTTTTGCTGAGTGTAACTTCGCGCCACCACTGTGTCAGCGAACACAAAAAATTTGGTTTTGTCTCCACGCTTTTCGCTGAGCCGTTCCTGCATCAGCTCGTATTCATAACCGAGCATGGTCTCCAGGCGGTCACGGCACACGTAACGCTCTGCATGCCCGTAGATCGCGTCGCTGATGACCATGTCGTAAGCGGACATCGTTTTTGCGATGGTTCCCGACGCCCCTCCGACCCGGAAAAACCAGCGCGCCACTTCCTGTCCGGCGCCAATCTCGGCAAAGGTCCCGTATTTGGCAGGATCCAAATTAATCTGCAGGGCCTTCTGATGCGTGCCTAAAGCTTCCTTCGTCATGACAAGTTGAATTCAGCCCGGCGATTTCAATATACATTGTCTTTGAAAAAGCACCGAGGGAGCCGATACTAATCGGATGAATCTCAGCCGCGCAACAAACTTCGTGCTCTACGACGACCAGTGCCCGCTTTGCACATTTCAGATGCGCCTGTTGACCTGGCTGGATTGGTTGAACACCGTCAGCCTTCTGCCGCTCTCCAGTCCGCGCGCCGCCAAAATCGCGCCGGGCCTCGCCCGCGAAACTCTTATGGAAGCGATCCATTGCGTCACGCCGGAGGGGACTATTTATCGGGGCGCGCGCTGCATCCGTTTCGTGGGAATGCGAATGCCGCTTCTGGTTCCGCTCGCGTTGATCCTCTGGATTCCGGGAGTGATTTGGGTGGCTGAGAAAATCTATAATTTCATCAGCCGCAACCGTCTGTTTCTCAGCCGCATTTTCGGATGCAAGGAAGCGTGCCAGATTCTCCCCTCCAGGAAATCCCACGATCCTGTCGAAGAGAAAAATTAACTGCCTCTGATTGGCACGCGCCTCCCCATTGCCGGTTCAAGGTAATGATGCGCGATCCGGGAATCCTGGAAACTCCGCATGAAGCTCACGTCGGTAACATTTGAAGGGTTCAACGCGTGAACTTCAGTCTGGAGAATTCTCACACCGAACAGGGAAATCCGAACTCATTACGTCCGGCGGGCAGCGTTCGATGATTTTGTCTGCGGCAATTCGCCTAAAGACCGACCACCGTTTTCTTGGTGTGCGCTTCCAGGGCGGCGGCAAACAGTTCATGACTTCGCACCGCTTCATCGGGAGTCACGCAGCCCATGCGGTTTCCCAGGGCACCCGCGCGCTCCGCCGCATACGCCGCCCACATTTGCAGGAAACAATCCGGAAAACCGGCTTCGAAAATTCCGCCGGTGATCGTCGGGAAGAGCATTTGGTAACCCAAATCGGTCCGCTGCCAGATCTGTTCCTTGCCCCGCTGGAACGTCCAGAGAGTTTTCGGCTCCTTCGTGCTGTAGCGCACGCCGCCATCCGTCCCCAAAAACTCGATCGACCACGTGTTCATCTCGCCGGGAGCCAGTCGTTTCATTTCGAGGCGCATGGGAACCTCCATCCCGCCCACCATCACATCGGTGTGCAACATCGCGTTGTCCCATGTGTCGCAGGCCGCCATTCCCCCTTTGCCATCGGGCCGTTCCGTGTAAATCTTTTGGAGCTGGGCATAAACGCGTTTTGGATTCCAACCGAGTCGAAATGGAATATGCGCCACATGCATTCCCAAATCGCCCATCACCCCGATCTCGCCGCAGAATTTATTCTGGCGTTTCCAGTTGATCGGCTTGGCCGGGTCCAGATCGCTGGCGTGCCACAAACAGGAACGTATCTCGAGGAGCTTGCCGAACTGACCGGCCTGCGCCGCTTGAAAAACACGTTGCGCTCCCGGCAGGAACGGAAACTCCGAACTGCACCGCACAAAACGCCCGGACTTTTTCGCCGCGTCGCGAATCGTTCTCGCCGCGTTTAAATCGATGCCGAACGGCTTTTCCGCGAGCAAATCCTTCCCGGCGTTGAGCACGTCGAGATACAGTTTCTCGTGCAGATTGTGCGGCACGGCCACGTAAACGACATCGACCTCCGGTGACTTCAACAGCTCGTTGTGATCCTTGGTCAACAGTTTGACCGTCGGAACGTTCTTGAACCACTCCAGCAATTTGTCCTGCAAATCGCAGACGGCCACCAGTTCCACCTGCACGGGAAAATCTTCCAACACAAACCAGCGGGCAAAAGCGCTGGCGGCCTCCCGCCCCATCAAACCACCGCCGATAATTCCTAATCGCATTTTTTGATTCATAAGTTTTGTTCCTCTTCTAAAACCTGTTTCCATTCGCGCGCGCCGTGCAAGACACGCACGATCTCAACACCATCGGAAAGTGGAAAATAGAATACCAAATAGTTTCGAAATCCCGTCACGGGCCAGAAACGCAAATTCTGCAATCGCGGATTTGGATGATAGAGCGCAGATCCCATTTGCGGCATTCTTGCCAATTGTGCAAACGCGCTTTCCGCTGCATCTAAAAAACTTGTCGGCAGCAACTGGATCGCCCAACGCAATGAATGAACCGCATTCGATCAAATCCTGTTTCGCGGCGGGGCGCTTGATGATGGTCATCCGTTTTTCCGAGTGGAGTTGGCGCGAACTCGTTCCCGAATTTCGGCCCAGTCCGAGTCAGTCATGGGTGTCGATTCACAGCTTTCCAAACCTTCAATTAACTTCGCTTCAACTTCTTTCAAAACCTCGCGACGACGCGCCTCGCGCACGAGCGAAGTCACGTAAGCTTCCGCCGTTTGCTTGCCAGATTTAGCGGCCTGCTCGACGACGAATTCTCCAAGGGGCTCTGGTAAAGAAACTTTGAGTTGAGTCATAAAATTGCCGAGTTGAACCTTTGTTTCACTTCGTCGTGAGGCGTGACCTGTCCTTTGTCCGCCGCTTCTTCGCCTTCGCGAAGGGCGGCCAGAAATTCGATTTCTTCGGCGATGCTTTGTAGTGAAGCGTCATCCGGCAATTTGCGAACTGCCTCCAAAACGGTTTCTTTGTCGCTCATAAACTGAGGATAACTTGACTGAGATAATTGGCAAGATTGCGCTCAACACCTTCAGTCGCTTACTACAGTGCTTAAGATCACAATTTGTGACCTTAAACAATTCAACCTTTGATAAACTTCGCCGCGGCCTTCGCATTCGCGCCATCGTGAACAATCGACATCAACGCGCGGGTCATTCCTGAAGGATCGCTGTGCTGGATGATGTTTCGCCCGTAAACAATTCCAGACGCGCCTTGTTTGATTAAATTCTCAGTCCGCTCCAAAATCTCCTTGTCCGGCGCCTTGCCGCCGCCGCGCACGAGGACGGGAATGCGCCCGGCGATTTCCACCACCTTGTGATAGAGGCTCACGTCATCGGTGGGGTCCGCCTTGATGATGTCCGCGCCGAGCTCGACCGCCTGGCGGACCAGCGGCAAAATCTTTTCGAGGTCGCCATCCACCATGTAGCCGCCCGCCTTTTGGTTCGCTTGAAAAACCAGCGGCTCGATCATCAACGGCATCCCGATCCGGTCGCATTCCGGTTTGATCTTCAAAATATTCTGGATGCATTGATCCGTGACTTCGGGTTGTTCGGGGATGCGGAAAAGATTCACGACCACACAAGTGGCGTCGAGGCGCAGCGCTTGTTCGACCGGCTGCTCAATCATGCGACTGAACAAGGCGCGCGGTAGCTGGGACCCGTAAACGTTGGCCACGTCGGTGCGCAAAACGAGGGCGGGCTTTTCCTTTCCCGGCAGCGACTGCAAATAATGCGCCTGGCCAACGGTCAGTTGGATCGCATCCGGCGCGGCTTTCACCAAGGTGCGAACGCACGTGTCCAAATTCTCGATCCCCTGCAAAAAGCCGCGTTCGTTAAAGAACCCGTGATCGACGGCGACATCGAAGCAGCGATTTGATTTGGGATTGAACAGGCGGTTGAGTCGATAAAGTTTCATAATTTTCGCGGCCCTCTGTTAAACATTTCCAGCGAGCGGCGTCGATGCTAAATTGCGCCGCAGTTTTATGTGGCGACGAACCGGAACTTTTTTACTGACGATCATGGCCCTGGCAACACTCTCTTCCCACGCAGCGGTCACATCCGGCTTCGCTCCCGTAAACCCCAGCGGATTCATCGGCATCACCGACTTTTCGAAATTCGATAAAACCGCCGTGGGCGACGAACTGGGTTTTCACATCCCCGGAAATGCCCGTGCCTATTGCCTGGGACGAGTTGATCGTTTCGTGGAATGCGACGGCGCCATCCGGAACGTATCTGAATATTGAGGCGCGCGGGATTTACCCGGACCACACCACAAAATTCTACACGCTGGGCCTGTGGTCGGAGGATGTCTCGCAGCATCCGCGGGAAAGCGTCCCTCGACAGAAGGACTCCGACGGCGACGTCCGCACCGACACCCTCATTCTATCGCGACCCGGGGCGCGTGCGCAGATCCGTGTCACACACGGATGTTCGAAGGATCACGTTGAGGTGAAATTCCTCGGGCTCTCGTTCCTGGACAGCAAAACGGAGCCAATTCAATTTCCGGGAAATAAAAATGCCTGGGGCAAAATCATCGACACGCCCGAACGCTCGCAGAATTCCTACCCCGAAGAGAAAGGCTGGTGCAGTCCGACTTCGCTGGCCATGGTCCTGATGCGCTGGGCGGAGATCTTGAATCGGCCCGAGCTTAACTTGGACGTTCGGGAATGCGCCGCGGGAGTTCATGACAGGAATTACGGAACGGGAAACTGGCCTTTCAACACCGCTTTTGCAGGGAAACTCCCCGGCATGCGCGCCTACATCACCCGTTTCGGCGGCATTTCCGAACTGGAAGACTGGATCGTCGCGGGAATTCCCGTGATCATTTCCGCCCCGTTTCATTTGCTCGCTCCCGGGCGCAAAGACACCGGCAGCGGACACGTCGTCACGGTCATCGGCTTCACGGAGACCGGCGACGTCGTGATCAACGATCCCGCGACAAACCTGGAGAAGGGACAAAAGATTCGCCACATCTACGACCGGGAAAACGTCATCACCGCTTGGGCGAAATCAAAGAACACGGTATATCTGGTCTATCCGGAGTCCGCGAAAATTCCGCAAAACCGGTTTGGACATTGGGAGCAGAAGTAATTTAAATACGGAATGTTTTCGCACGTTGTTATTTTTTGGACCGACCCCGCCAACTCGAATTCCGCCGATGAACTCCTGGCGGGAATGGAAAAATTTCTCAAGCCCATTCCAGGAGTGCTCCAGTTTCACGCCGGGAAAATGGTTCCGAGCCATCGCCCTGTGGTGGATCAAACCTATCAGGTCGCGCTCAACCTGACTTTCCCAAACAAAAAGGCGCAGGACGATTATCAAATTCACCCGATGCACGTCGAGTTTGTGGAGACCGTCTTTAAGAAGGTCTGCAAGCGCGTCGTCATTTACGACTTCGAGTGATCCGGTTGCGAAGGGTTTCGGGCGCGAGGATGAAACTTGTTGTGGACTTCCCGCAGGCGTGAGCCCGCGACGTGGGTATAAACTTCCGTCGTGTTGATGGTGGCGTGCCCGAGCAGTTCCTGGATCACCCGCAGATCCGCGCCGTGTTCCAGAAGATGGGTCGCGAAGCTGTGCCGCAACATGTGCGGGGTGACATTGCGGCCAACGCCCGCCAGCCGGACGCGCCGCTTGATCCGCCACCAAAGTGTGACCGCGGCAAAGGGCGTTCCACGCCGGGTGAGAAACACATTTCCCGGCGACTTCCTGTTCACCAGAATTGGCCGACCCGCGCTCAGGTAGCGCTGCATCGCCTCGACCGCTTTTGACCCGACGGGCACAACCCTTTCCTTGTTTCCCTTGCCGATCACGTTGATGAACCCGGCTTCCAGATGAAGTTGTTCGACGCGGATGTTCTTGAGTTCCGCGAGGCGAAGGCCTGAAGCATAAGCCAATTCCAAAATGGCCTGGTCGCACAAACTGGTTTCGTTTTCGGGAAGTTGAGGCGCCAGTAATTTTCCAATCTCTTCGTTCGTGAGGGATTTCGGCAAACGCTTCCACCGGCGCGGCAGAGAAAGATTCTCGGCGACATTCACCAGTAAAAACTTCTCCTGCTCGGCGAAACGATAGAAGGCCCGCAACGCGGCAATCTCGAGATAAACACTTTCCGAACTGAGCTTGCGAACCGAAGTTTCCGGCTGATTTTCCATGGCACGCTGGCGTTCGTGCTCGATGAAGCTCATGAGGTGCGAAAGCTGCACCGACTCCCAGCCGGACAAATTTTGCGTCCCCGCCCATTCGACAAACCGATTTAACAAGGCCGCGTAGGTTTTCTGGGTGTGCGCGGATTGACCGCGTTCGTTGCGCAGGTAGGAGAGAAAATCGTCAATGAGATTTTGCACTGGCTGAGACTAGCAGAGTCCGACAGCGCTGAGCGAACCAAGGATTCAAGGTTTCAAGGGCGGAACAGAGTTGGTGGAAATCGCATTGGCACGATTGCGGCGGGTGCCTTCCTTCATCACTCTCTTTCGAAAATCCTCCAGCGACTCACCGGGTTTGCGGGCGGGTTTGGACCGGGTTGCCTCCTCGAATTTCGCCTGTTGATCCGGCAACAGCTCGGTCTTGATCTGCGCGCGAACTCTTTTGAGTTCCTCCTTCATTTCGGGAGCCACTTTTTCCCGAATCGCCTTCGTGCGCTCCTGGCTTTCCTTCAGGATTTTTTCAATTCGCGCGTGCTGTTCCTCGCTCAGGGCCAGTTCGCTATCCATGCGACGGAGAAAATCCTTTTGCTGCTGGTGCCAGAGAGATGGCGGCTGATTGGTCAGCGCGCCATGAAACGGATGCGAAACCGGAGCCTCCCGCGAATGCTTCTTCGCGATCAAACCGCCGACCACCAAACCGGAACAGAAAATGACCAGGGTGGCAAAAATGACTTTCCACGGAATCACCAGGTCTCCTCGTAGCTGTTGATGGCAGGATGCTCATCCAGCGCCGCGAACACGGTGTTCTCGAAGGCCTGCCCGAGATCGGTTTTCTCGCTCGGGACGGTTTGGACCGACCAGCCGCCGAGCAACGCCGAAACCAGGACGCAGGCAACCGCCGCGCGCCAAAGTGACCGTCCCCAAACGGACCAGACATCGGCGATCTGCTTGGGAAGATGCGCCATGATGCGTTTCTCGAACGCAAAGGGAACGTGGTCGCTGGGCGGGTTCAACCGGGCTGCCGCCAAAAGTTTTTGTTGGAGTTTCTGCAGGTTCATAAACGTCATTCAGTTTAGACGATGATTTTTATTTTACGGTTACACGTACTTGTCACGGCTGATCCGGATCAGAATTTTGCGCATTTCCGCACGAGCCCGGAATGCTCGCACTTTGACCAGCGGAACCGACCAACCGGTCATTGCCGCAATCTCTTTAACGGAACGCTCCTCAATTTCAAGCAACGTTATCACCAACCGCGCCGCCGGGGAAAGCTGGTCCATGATTTTATTGATCAAATCCCGCGCCGCGCTGGCGTTCTCACTGGCAGTGTCCGGCTGAACCACGAACCGGTCCAGCCACTCCGTTTCGGACTCGCTCAGCTCGGAAAAGGCCGTCTCACGATTTCGCTGGTGGCCGCGCAGAAAATCGTAGCAGGTCCGCACGGCCAGCCGCATCAACCAATGCTCGAAAGGCGCTTCGGCTCGAAAGCTGCCGAGCTTTTGGTACGCCTTCAAAAAAATCTCCTGCACGATGTCTTCCACTTCGCTCTCGCGCCGGGCGTAGCGACGGGCAGTGGCGAAAACCCGCGGCTGATATTTCCTGATCAGTGGCTCGAAGCTGGCCGGGTCGCCTTTCAACACCGCGGCAATCAACTCCGAGTCAGTTTGATCCATCGTGTCCACTTAGGCTAAAGCAATGCGTCTGTCAAAAAAGAAAGCCACCGCATTCGACGCAGTGGCTTTTGTAAACCGGG
>Ga0163152_10007637_pt1 | contig 11774 bp, 11 predicted proteins | sample OliLakLV19MP8IB2_FD_148635 | JGI IMG/M metagenome (GOLD analysis project Ga0163152, IMG submission 148635) | Freshwater microbial mat bacterial communities from Lake Vanda, McMurdo Dry Valleys, Antarctica - Oligotrophic Lake LV.19.MP8.IB-2 | ecosystem: Environmental > Aquatic > Freshwater >... | reverse complement strand
GTATTTTATCAGAAACCTTTGCGCCGCCAATAATTGCTGTAAATGGTTTTTCATGATCGTTCAACACTTTATTGGCGGCATCCACTTCTGCAGCTAATAAAAATCCGGCCATTTTATTTTCCGGAGAATATAAACTTGCAACTATGGTGGTGGAAGCATGTGCACGATGCGCAGTGCCGAATGCATCATTTACATATACATTTCCTAATTCACTTAATTGAATTGCAAAATCCATATCCCCTTTTTCTTCTTCGGGACGGAAACGTAAATTCTCCAACAATAATATTTCACCGGGCAAAAGATTTAAAGCTAAAAGCCTAACATCATCACCAATACAATCTTCCGCAAATTTTACATCATGTTCCAATAATTCAGATAAATGTTTTACGATATGTTTTAAGGAATATTTTTCATCAGGTCCATCTTTTGGTCGTCCGAGGTGCGACATTAACACTACAGAACCACCATCATCTAAAATCTTTTTAATAGTTGGAATTGCAGCCTTTAATCTTGAATCGTCGGTTACGGCAAAAGTTGATTTATCTAAAGGAACATTAAAGTCTACGCGAATAAGAGCGCGTTTGTTTTTGAAGTCGAAGTCTTGGATGGAACGCATTTAATTTATGGTTTTAATATTTATTTTTTGTGAAGAAATGGTGGATGAGGCACATAAAGCAAATTCAGTTTGATTAAAAGTTTTAGTAATACCATGAGCTTCGGGGCCCCATCTTTTATCTTTCCCAAGGGGGAAGACATTAGGGTGGCGATTCTGCAAACTTGGTGCAAAGTAATTGCCATTAGTTTCTTTCATTAATTATTTAATTCTTTCATTTTAATTACTAAATCTGCAAGTCTGCTTGAGTATCCATATTCATTATCGTACCAACCCATCACTTTTATCATATTTCCTGTAACGGCTGTAAGTTCTGAATCGAAAATACAGGAATGTGGGTCGCCAACGATGTCGATGGAAACGAGAGGTTCGGTGGTGTAGGCAAGAATATTTTTTAAATAGGTATCTGCAGCAGATTTGAAAGCAGCATTTACCGAATCGATGGTTGCCGGTTTGGAAACGGTGCATGTAATATCCGTAATTGATCCATCCGGCACCGGAACGCGAATGCTTGTGCCGCCAATTCTTCCCATCAATTCGGGAAAAGTTGCCGCAATTGCCTGCGCTGCACCTGTGCTGGTAGGCACCATGCTCAAAGCAGCGGCTCTTGCCCTGCGAAGGTCTTTGTGCGGAGCATCGTGCAAACGCTGATCGGAGGTATAGGAATGGATGGTTGTGATATAGGCATTTTCGATAGTAAAATGTTCGTGCAGCACCTTTATCATGGGTGCAGCGCAATTTGTGGTGCAAGAGGCATTGGAGATGATAATATCATCCTTTAAAAGCATGTTATCGTTAACACCCAAAACGATGGTTTTTATTTCCGGTGATTTTGGTGGAGCTGACAATAATACTTTTTTAGCTCCCGCTGCAACATGCAACATTGCCGACTTGGTATCCAGGAAATGTCCGGAAGATTCGAGCACCAGATCTATATTCATGTTCTTCCAAGGAAGATTTGCCGGATCTTTTTCCGCAAAAACCTTAATTCGCTTGCCATTAATGATCAGATCACCGCCTTCAATAAACACTTCGCCGCTAAATTTGCGGTGAATTGAGTCATATTTAAACAGATGGGCAAGTGTTTCCACGTCGGTAAGATCGTTGACTGCCACTACATCAACATCATTTTTTTCGAGGACTCTGCGGAGGAAAATTCTTCCAATACGCCCAAATCCATTGATTGCTATTCGATAGTTACTCATAATTGTAGTGTAAATTTAGGGTCTTCGCGATAATTATTTCGCAGAAACTTTTACAAAATGTTTTTTTGCGCTACTTTTGCACTCTCTTTTGAGAAAAAGGCCCGTTCATCTAGGGGTTAGGATACAAGATTTTCATTCTTGGTACAGGGGTTCGATTCCCCTACGGGCTACTAACATTTATTAAAAGACCAATTAGCATTTTAGCTTATTGGTCTTTTTTTTAACCCTAAAAACATTAATAATGACAATGTTTGTTTACGCCCTAAAAAACAAAATTAATAATGAAATTTATGTAGGTATTTCGAATGATCCTGAACGTAGATTAATTGAACACAATGTTGGAAAAAATAGATACACTAAAGCATTTATGCCATAGACTATTTTTTTTTCTGAATCTTGTGAAGGTTATGATACAGCCAGGAAACGTGAAATTTATTTCAAATCTGCCGCAGGAAAAAGAAAACTTCGACTAATTTGATTTTCATTCCAAGTAAGGGGTTCCCTCCTCGTTACTTAACTGTCGCAAAGCAAGGCCAATTTATCTTGGGGTTAGACTACTCGCCGCTAACGCAAAAAAAACTCCTTTATTTTACCAGCACATACACATTATCTGTATTACCTCTTTTAAAACAATAATTTGAATCAAATGAAAAATCAAGTGGAGTCGTATTAAATGATTGCTCAAAAAACGTTTTTGCCATTTCTTGCACGTTATAAAAACAAAAGGGTGGTGAAATAAATTTTGTTTTAATGCGATACCTAAGCATTTCTGCATCAGGATCTGCACTCAAATGAAAATTTCCCATTTGAATTAAATAGGCAGATGCTGTGTCTTTTTTCATCAAGGTGGTCACTGTATTTTCAATAATATTTTCCCGCTGCGGTACATAATTATATAAAATATCCTCGGACGTTTTTCCATACCCGAATATATATCCGGTTATAATCCGCATCACGTATTCATAATCATTTCCGTAAAAGTTTTTCAGGGCTTCTTGCGCCTGAGCGCTTGTAGTAGAAAGTTTGAATAAAATATACAAATTATAATTTGTATATTCATCAGGTGCAATAAGAGACTGTATAACAGCACCCAAAAAAGGTGTAATTGTATCATTACATTGGGGTAAACTGTCTAAAAGTTTTATGCCTACATTAAGATCATTCCATGGCGGAAATAATTTTCCTGTTTGGTAAGGCGGTTCATAATATTTTTGAAAGTGTTCGTAAAAACTTAATGCATACAATGTCATCAACATTTGAGGAACATAAGAATTTAAAACCACGTCAATGCAATTTATTGTAATATCATTATGCTTCAAATAAATATTACGCAAAGATTTTAATTTACTCGACTCATAGTCTTGCTGATTAAAAATAGAAATCCAGGATGTATCACCGGTTACAATATATTTATTAAAAAAATATTCAAAGCTTACACTCGATTCAAGAAAAAAATGTTTAACATTGCAATTATTAACCAGATAATTTCTTAATTCGTCTTCAGCAGCCATTGTATTCAAAATGGTTTGTTCATCAGCATGGATGTACTTTTTAGCATCAAGATGAAAATCTCCGAGCATATATACCTGTCTATCTATTGGAATTTGTAATGCTTTGTTTAACTTACATTCGTTTTGTCCCAAGCAAAAAGTAAATTCCGATATAAAAAAATAAAGGATGAAGATTTTTTTCATGAATTAAAAGTAAGCATTTTGTTACACATGGGCGGCGTATCAAACTTTCATTATGAAAACAAAAAATCATATTTCTAAATAATGACTCCATGTTTTTTTACCACGGCTTCAAAATCAGCACAATTTAGGGAGGCGACATTTAGCAAACCCATTTATAGTAGATGCAATGTTATCAGCGGTTTTCATACCTATATAGTATACCGCAAGGTCTGTAAAATGTTCAGATAAATATATGAAAAATCACACAATTGGTAGATTTTTTAACACATTGCTGACAGTGGGTCAATTTCAATTTCTTATTGTTCTTATTAAAAGATGAGAATTCGAAATTGACTCGCTAATGAAGTGTCTGTTAGAAAGGGCCTTTTAGCGAGGTGGAACTTATGCTGGAACGAAACGAAAAGAATTAGAAATAAAACCTACCCAAAAAAAGATATTGAAATAAAAAAATAGTAAAAAGCCTCACTTTAATTCCAATAAATAATTTTTTAACCAATACTATACTAATAACCTACCTGCTCACCAAAACATATGAAATCCTTTATATTTATATCTATTTGCAATAGAATATCACTTGTACAATTTGGAAACTGTAGCAATAAATTAAATTTTTCCTATACAATATTTGGATCTCCTCATGAAATGAATAATCAGTATAATCACATTCCAAACATAAACGCCAACTCAATTCCTATTGAAGTATAACTTGTTTTTTGTTCTCCAGTATATCCTGTAAGTCTTTTTTCTGAAACAGTATAAAAATTATATACACTTAATCCATACATATAATATCCTGTCATACGCATGCGGTTACCTTCGTCTTTATTTAAATTAACATAAAATCCTGATTGCGCTTTCAATGCAACAGAATAACCTCTAAAAAAATGAAAATTTGTGGAGGGTAATAATTCCAGATAGCTGTCACCTAAGCCCGTATCTGAAACATCACATTTTGCATTTGCTGAATTAATAACAAAACTTCCTCCTATCAGGAAGAAATTTACCGGTAAATAATTTGCGCCGAAGTAAAAATTGATATCTGAATTAACGTAATAAAGCAAATTAGCGGTATCGGAACCAATCTCCTCTGCTGATCGGGTGTAACCTCCTCCTGCATCGAATTCCAGTTTGTTTCTTCCAAATAACACCCCAAAACCAATTCCCATTCCTTGATTAATGTTGAGTACAGAATTCAGGTTGATACTATCAGAAATATCTCCAAAATATGCCTCTAACACTGGCCTTTCAGCCTGCACATAATGAAGACCAATTTTAAAAGATGCATTTGATTGACAGAATGATTCACATATTATGGTAATATATACCATTAGAAGCAAATATTTTTTCATACATACGTTTTGCCTTTTTATTAACTTCGGGCTATTTTTAGTGTTTTAGCAATATTAGGCATTAATTCTGATAAAAAAAATAGACCGAAATTCATCAGAGCAAATTTGAACATTGCGAGTAATGTCATTAAAAACCACAACATAGGTCACCTAAATAAAATCCATTTAGGCCTAACTTTCCAATATAAAATATTACCAATCAACAACATTAAGTTATGAAAAAATATCTTATTTTATTTATTGCGTTTATAATTATTCCCATCATCAATTCTTGTGGAGATATAGAATTTATAAACGACAATTCTCTTGTTGGCACATGGCGCATAACCTCCTTTGTGATGGATGGATATGATATTACAGATCAGTTTAGCGGATGTATCATCACTTGTAAAGACGATGGAACCATGATAGTTTTAGGGGACGGAAAAACGTATTATTGCAACTGGGAATGGAACGATGTCAGCCATTCAGAATGTTATATTCAATTACACAACTGCGACCAACAATTGATTATATGGCAACTTCAAAATGTATGGAATATTACAGACCACAATGAGAATATTTGCAGCTTTGACTCGAAGGCCTCGATGCACCATAATAGCATGCTTTGGACAAGAACAGAATGAACAGATTATTTGTTAGTATTTATTAAACCTTATTCATATACAAACTTAATTAAATTAGACTATTGTTAAATTGAATTACCTTATCTCCCAAACGAATCATAATACTTCACAGCATGTTGCTCATATCGTTTGAGTAGCTCTATATTTTGTTTTTCAATTGGAGTAAGACTCTTTGTGATATTAATAGAAACAGGCATATACCATTCCACTGCATGGTCGAAAAGAAAACGCATTTTTCTGTTTTTAAATGAATAACCATGTCGGGCATAAATAGAATTTCTCAATACCTCCAGGTCTGCCTGATACATATTTTCCACATCCTTTGTTTTTAATAAAACTTTGGAAGCATTATATTTAAAAATATCGTCTGTTAGCGATTCGGCAATAGACGAAGTATCTGTTTCTTTATAAGTGCCGTATAATCCTTCGTAGGTGAGATATTCGGGAAGTTCCAGATCAGGATTGTAAACGAAAGTTCGAAGTTCCAATTCATATTCTCGTTCTGTTACTGCAAGGTTTTGATCGTTAGATTTCCAATTACCTTTAATTTTTTTAGCATTTGCATTTATTTCAAAGGTAAACGCACCGTCATATTTATCGTCGCCCGGTTCTTTTGCATTAACTTTAAAGATATTGTCATCTGATTTTGCATAAGTGCCTTTGAACGGTCGCATATTTCCGGCAACTATACTATGTCCGTAACAAACTGTTTCACTTAACGAATCAATGGATATAGTGATCTTATTGGTGTACATCACATCCTTTTTTTCATCATATTGCGAAGCTTCAAAATATCCGGTATAATACCCTTCAATTCCAAATTCATTTTTGAAGGTATGTATATTGACGGTACTGGAAGCAAATGAAAAATTACTGCTTATATTTCCAGTTTTATTTTTTTCGTTGGTACAGGAAACAACAAAAAACAGCAGTGTGATAAAAGAGATCTGTTTCATTTTTTTATTTTTTTATAGATGATAATTTCCGCGATAACTAAATTTAAACCCCAACCCAACCATGCCACTATCATATAAACATCCATTGGTCGGGGATGGAATATTTCTATCAGTGTCCATTTCCAGGCTCTCAGGGTTATGGCAGATAAAGTTAACGCAAAACTGCGGTACATCCATATTTTATGGGCGACAAAATTTTTCTTTCTGGCATTTGTGTAAGCCTGCAACGTAAACCACCACCAGAGTACAGCTAAAATGCAGAATGCAAGTTGAGAGCTCAATCCGCCATTTGCGTAAAGTCCGATAATGAATCCGGAGGGTGCACCAAGAACAAGTATGGAAAAAACATAGATCCTTCCGTTGATCCTGTGAAAGGGCTTAAAATATTTTTGGATGTATTTGGAGAATTGTGTGAATCCCGCAGGCAAAGCTAAAATTGCTGTGAAAACGTGTATATAAAAAGCGGGTAAATACCATTGTATATTTATATAATCTTGTTTAATCCCTAAAAAAGCAGTGTCGGTTCCTGCAGGGATATATTGCAAAACGATACCCATCATGAGTATTACAAAACCAAAATACGTAAAGAGAAGAAGGGTATTTAATAAAGTTATTTTGTGGGTTGTGGTTTTCACCTTGTAAAGTTATGTTTTTTTGAATGCCCCGGCGGTGTCTCCTTAAATAAATTACATTTTAATTTAATCAATTCATAAATGGCACGCCGCAGGAATTGGGACAAAAATGTTGCGGTGATTAGTGATAGAAGTTGTCGCTTAATGTTCAGCAGCGTCTCACCATTTTAGATTAAGTGAAACTTATTTTAATTATTTTTTTTCACGCAGAGAGGCAGAGGGCGCTGTGGTAGAATGTTCACGAATATCTTGTTTGAATGCTCCGGCGGTGTCTCCATAAATAAATTACATTTTAATTTAATCAATTCATAAATGGGACGCCGCCGGAATTGGAACGAAAATGTTGCGGTTATTCGTGATAGAAGTTGTCGCTTAATGTTCAGTAGAGAATATTTGATGGATATTGCTATCGCAAATGCAACTATTAATTACGAACATTACATGGATTCCGTTGAAAATTCATTTTGGGCAGCTTACCTTTCACATTGCTTAGAAAACGTAAATGATGCATTCAGGGTAGAAAGACCCATGAATGAATATCATTATACACTTTACTACTACGACCAATCAGGAAATTTAACACAGACAGTGCCTCCTGAAGGAGTAGATATGTTAGATGCAACTGAGATTGATAATCAGGCTGCCTTTAGGGAAGATGGAACAGGTAGCGGACAATATCCAACCCATACCCTATCTACAAGATATTATTACAATACGTTAAATCAATTAATAAAACAGTTCACGCCGGACGGAGACTCTACGTTTTTTTGGTACGATAGATTAGGAAGAATTATAGTATCACAAAACGCAAGACAAAAATTAAATGATCACTATTCCTTTACAAAATATGATGCTCTCGGTCGAATCATGGAAACCGGACGTCTAACTCAGTCAACTGACATGACTTTTGCAATTGCCCTTGATAATGTTGACCTCGCAACCTGGATCGATGATGGAACTTCAAAATCTGAAATTAGTCATACCTATTACGATAATGCTGCACTACCTGTTGAAATTCATTTTAAAAATAGTGAACAAACGAATCTTAGAAATCGTATTGGAAGTGTAACCTGGGAGAGTGCAGATGATGCAGATTCGCTTACTTATGATTATGCAACACACTACAGCTATGACATTGCTGGAAATGTTTACACCCTTGTTCAGGAACTAGGCGGATTAAGAGCCACTGAAAATTCTTTCAAACGAATGGATTATGAGTATGACCTTATAAGTGGAAAAGTAAATAAAGTTTCATACCAGCCCGATTCAGCTGATGAATTCTATCATCAATATTTATATGATGCCGATAACCGATTGATTTCTGCACTTACAAGTCGCGATGGACATCGATGGGAATATGATGCTAATTATTTATACTATAAGCATGGTCCATTGAGAAGAAGTGAAATTGGTGAAAGGCAAGTTCAAGGTATGGATTATGCCTATACATTACAAGGATGGTTAAAAGGAATGAATAGTGAAGGTAGAGACCAAGGAAAAGATATGGGTTCGGATGGAAAAACAACAGGTGCACACAAATTATTCGGAAGAGATGTGGCAAGTTTCGTTTTGAGTTATTTCGAAGGAGATTATAGATCAATCGGATTAAATAAATTTACAGCCACATATTCAACAGGTGCAGGTTTTGGCGCCAGTAGTCCGTCCTTATATAATGGAAACATCAGGAAGGCTACATACAGTCTTGCAAATCTTACCGATCAGGTACTTGGATATGCATATAAGTATGATCAGTTAAATCGGTTAATCAGTATGGATGCATGGTTCAATTTCAATTCAGGTAGTTATGCATGGCCTGGATCAGGTAGTGCATCTAGCAAATTAAAAGAAAGGGTTACTTATGATGCAAACGGCAATATTTTAACATATACCCGTCATGGATACAGCCCTGTCAATATGGATAGCTTAGCTTACATGTATTATACAAATACCAATAAGCTAAAAAGAGTTGATGATGTGGTAAGTTCGGGAAGTTATTCTATAGATGTTGATGACCAGAGTGGCAATAATTATGGATATGATGCAACAGGAAATATGGTTGTCGATACTGCGGAAGAAATTAGCATCATTAAGTGGACCTTAATGGGTAAAGTCGATAGTATTGGAAGATTTGGAACGAGCTCAAAAGCCGAATTGAAATTTTATTATGATGCAATGGGTAACAGAGTAGGAAAAGTTGTGTATGACGGGGCAGAAGTTACAAAAACGTGGTATGTTCGCGATGCACAAGGAAATATTATGGCTGCATATCAAGAATCAAATGACACTTTGCTTTGGACCGAGCAACATATTTATGGCTCCAGCCGTTTAGGTTATTGGCAACCAGATTCAGTCATGTATCCAAAACCCGTCTTAGTCACCACCGACACATTCAGATATCATATTAAAGCAGGTGATAAATTATATGAAATTGTGAATCATTTAGGCAACGTATTGGCAACCTTTACAGATAGAAAAATTCCTAAAGAAACAGGTACACCAAATGGAATTGCAGACTACTATGTTGCAGACATCGCCACAGTTCAAGATTACTATCCGTTCGGGATGGTAATGCCAGGAAGGAATTGGATAGCTGCAGGCAGTGCTGACTATGGCTTTGGCTACCAAGGGAATTTAAATGATAAAGAAATAAATAAAAATACGTATACCACTTATTTCAGAGAATTGGACACAAGACTATCTAGATGGTGGTCCATTGATTCAAAGATCTATGTGAGTGAGAGTCCATATGCTACAAATAAGAACAATCCCATATTATTTACTGATAGTAAGGGTGATTGGCCTGGTAATGTAAATGTAGGTGGACTTGCTATAGCAGGCGTTTCATTGAGTTTGTCAAATTCAAACAAAATCGCATTAGACTTTTCTGGAGGTCTTGGGCTAGCGATGGCTGGGCCGCGCTTCGGAGGAGAAGTAAATGCTTTAGCTAATATTAGTTTAAAACCGGGAACCACTGAAAATATAACAGGGGGATTTAATTTAAGTGTTATGGGAGGTGTTGGTAATCCATTAAATATGGCGGGATTCGCGACAGCTGGAAGCGGTAAAGGAGGAACATTTCCAATGTCTGATTTTTTGCCAAGTGCTGGAAATCATATTACTAACACAAATGATTCACAGATGAATGATTTTAAAGGGGTTGGGCTCCGATATTCCGGTAGTTTTATTAATAAAGAAAATCCTAACAACATATCCTTGGTAAGTAGAGTTAGTTTTGGCGTTTTATATGATAACTATCCATATATTGGGACTGGACCATTGAATGACATTGATAGACAAAGTACAGAATTTGGACTTAATATTTCATATTCGTTGGATAAGCAAAAAGCTTTCAGTGTGGAAGGTTCTATGTTTTCATCTTCCTCTAAGCTAACAAGTTCAGGATTTTTCTTGAATCCAATTTCTACAACAACCGTCAATACAAAATCAAATTTACAAATTGGGGTTTCCTCAACAAATGGGCAATTATCAATTAATTCGAGTTATACCATTGGTGGTAATAATTTAAGAATTACTGGGAACACGCCTTCCATAGGTAATGTTAGGTTAAATTATGATTTTAAAGCAAAGCATATTAAAAATTATGGGATTTCTGGATCAGTAGGAGTAGGAGTAAGTCCGGTAGGAAGTAATGTGACACATACACAATTATAGGATTATTTCAATATGAGGGTTAAATGAAATCTTTAAAACTATTATTAATCTCTTTAGCTGTAACTTTTTCATCATGTTCAAAAGAACACAGTAACAAATGGATAGTTATCGGAAGTGGTATTGTTGCAACCGGTGACCATTTAATATTGATTTCAGACTTAGATTTTTCTGATTCTAATCCTTATATTTTATCAAGTGGAACCTCCAATTTAGTGTGGGAGGAGGATCACCAATTGGGCCCAACTATTTTTGGGTATTATTTAGATAAACAGATTGTTTTAGAAATCCCTGATAGCTTAGGAATCATAGAGTTTTTGTATGAAGATCAAGCAATTTATGAAAATCTGAATTGTGCTATTTATTATTTTGATTCAGGATCAAAAGATGATGGATATTACAGAATTAAAAATGGATTTATTGAAGGAAAAAAAATTGGTAATGAATGGATAATTGATTTTGAAGTTTTCTTCGGTGGTGTGGATAATGATAAGTACAAAATGATCAAGGATGCAAATTATTAATTCATTCATTCTTGAACTTCTGTGTATTTTTTGCAAAGACAACTATAAAAATTTGTATACATTGTAAATTATATGTTAGTGAAATTTGTTACATAATCTAATTGAATTATTTGGCGTGGATTAAGCACCGAAGCAAGGTAACCGCATGGTGAACCACATCTTGCAAAACTAAAAATATCTGCTTCCCTTTGCATGTATGACTAAAGATACAATAAATTTTCCGGAGCATGTAGTTCGGTGGAAGGAAAGCGGGCTATCTATGGCTGCCTATTGCAAAGAACAGGGGTTTAATTATCAAACATTTACCTATCATGCACTGCGCATCAGAAAAAAAGAAACAATATCGGCAGATGCAAATACTTTTGTTCAGCTTAAGGTACCTGAAAAAACCACAGCCAATATTGAATATCATTTTTCCAACGGTGGATATTTTGTTTTCCCGGTTGGATGTTCTGTACAATTGATTAAATCTTTGATTGGTTAATGTTATCGTTAAATAATCAGCA
>Ga0163152_10007634_pt1 | contig 11779 bp, 6 predicted proteins | sample OliLakLV19MP8IB2_FD_148635 | JGI IMG/M metagenome (GOLD analysis project Ga0163152, IMG submission 148635) | Freshwater microbial mat bacterial communities from Lake Vanda, McMurdo Dry Valleys, Antarctica - Oligotrophic Lake LV.19.MP8.IB-2 | ecosystem: Environmental > Aquatic > Freshwater > Lake... | reverse complement strand
CCTAAGCGACTGCGGCAATCACCGCGTCCCGATAGCTTGCCACGCTCGGCAAGCCTCGCTCGCAATGACAATCAGGGGTGATCCTTGGCGATTCCGCCCAACGTCGGGTTGGTCCAGCTCTCGCAATGACAAAGTAATAATCCAATTCTCCATCTGAGAGATTTCAGCTTTTAAATCTTCGAACTCAGATTTCACCGTTCTCACATTTCAAATTTCAAATCTCCGAACTCAGATTTCACCGTTCTCACAGTTCAAATTCCAAGTCTCCGAACTCAGATTTCACCGTTCTCACATTTCAAATTTCAAATCTCCGAACTCAGATTTCGCCGATCTCAAATTTTAAATTTCAAATCTGAGATTTCCACTACTCCATGGTCATCTTCCTTCGCGCGCTGTTCATCGTCGTCATTGCCTCGATGCTTTACGTGACTACGTGGGCGAGCCTGCATACGTCACTATTCTCAATTCCACGCGACGTCTGGACTCATCCTTGGTTCATCGCGACGCTCGTCGATGCGTATTGGGCGTTTCTTACCTTCTTTGTTTGGGTGGCGTGGAAGGAACAATCGCTCCTCGCCCGCGTGCTCTGGTTGCCCGCCATTCTCGCACTGGGTAATCTCGCCATGGCCGCGTACATGCTGCGGGAGCTTTTCCGCATCCCCGGCGGAGCCGCCATCAGTCCAATTTTCACGCAGCGCAACCCCGGCTCGCTCCTCCTGCCAGCCGCGTTAACCGGAGCCGCCATTGGCGTCTACCTCCTGGCGTGATGGCGCTCACGCCCGCCTCCTCCCGCAACGCGCCTCCCGCGGGCTCGAGCGGTTTCTGGCGCCGGCGCTTGGTCGCCCCACTCCGCCAACAGCTCACTCAGGGCGTCTCTCCGGCCCGTCTTGCGCTCACGCTCGGACTTGGTACCGCCTGCTCGCTGTTTCCCTTTCTCGGCCTGACCTCGCTACTCAACCTCGGAGCGGGAATCATCTTCCGCCTCAACCATCCCATTCTGCAAACGCTGAATCAACTGCTCGGCGTGGTTCAGCTCGCACTCATCCTCGTTTACGTTCGCCTCGGAGAATGGCTCTGGGGCCGTGATGCAACGTCGTTCGCCATCACGGAGGTGATCCGAGTCTTTCGCGAAGAATCGCTCTCCCAATTTTTTCAGCAGTTCGGTTGGGCCGGCATCCACGCGCTGACGGCGTGGCTGCTGACCACACCACTGCTCGTGGCAATCATCTACGTCAGCCTGCGGCCGGTGCTGCAACGTCTGAGCCGGAGAGCAACATTATGAATCCCTGGATACTGGCCGGCATCGCCACCGGCATCCTCTGCTTGGTGTTCATCCCGGTCTACCTCGTGTCCCGACGTCTCAACAACTACGGCTTTGTCGACGTGGCGTGGTCGTATGCCTTCACGCTGGCAGCGTTCATCTACGGCTTTGCCGGGAGTGGCACTCAGCCGAGGCGGTTCGTGCTCACCGCGCTGGTCAGCCTCTGGAGCCTGCGGCTCGGTACTCATCTCTACGTGCGCGTGAGAGGCCATCATCCGGTTGAAGACGGCCGTTACCAGCAGTTGCGCCGCGATTGGCAGGATAACCTTGGGCCAAAAATGTTTGGCTTCTTCCAGCTGCAAGCCGTCTCCGTCGTGGTACTGAGTACACCTTTTTTACTCGCGATGAGTAACTCCACCCCGACGTTTCATGGCCTCGAGATCGCCGGCCTCGCGGTGTGGCTCACCGGACTGACCGGTGAAGCCACCGCCGACGCCCAACTAACCCGCTTCAAGCGTGCACCCGAAAATCGCGGGAAAGTCTGCGCGGCGGGACTCTGGCGTTATAGCCGGCATCCCAATTACTTCTTCGAGTGGCTGATCTGGGTCGGCTACGCGCTGATCGCCGTCGCCGCGCCGTGGGGATGGCTTGGGCTCATCTCGCCCGCCATCATCCTTTACCTGCTTCTGCGCGTGACCGGCATTCCGCTCACCGAGGAGCAGAGCGTCCGCAGCAAGGGCGACGCCTATCGGGCGTACCAACGCACCACCAGCGCCTTCGTCCCTTGGTTCCCGCGCCGGACCAACTGAAGCGCAGTGCGCGAGGACGTTCGATTCCAGCCGGCAGAAAGGAGGTCACGCCAGGGGCGAGTCCAGCCCCGCTGGTCCAGCTTCCAAGCGACGGGTCTCGATCCCCAGGAGAGACAAAGTTCAGGGCTGGCACCAAGCGAGCCGCCGCTGTATCAACGCTCGCGCCTTCTGACGTTTAAACGCGGATACATCTCGAATCAGGCTGGTGCCAGGGTGAAGAAAAACGTCGCTCCCTTGTCCACGACCGACTCCCCCCAAACGGTGCCGCCGTGCCGTTGCACGATCTTCTGCACAATCGCCAAACCGATCCCCGTCCCGTCGAACTCTTCGCGGCGATGAAGCCGCTCGAACACGCCAAAGAGGCGACTGTAGTACTTCATGTTGAAGCCCACGCCGTTATCTTTGACGAAATACACCGTCGGCGAGCGGTCTGGAACCACGCCGACTTCAATCTGCGTTTTCTCCCGATTCGCCGTGAACTTCACTGCGTTGGAAACGAGATTAACCACGACCTGCAGCACCATGGCGGGGTCGCCCTTGGCCGGCGGAAGATTTCCAACTTTGAATTCAATCTGCCGCTTGCTGTCGATCGACAGTCTGGAAATCGCCTCCCGCGCGATCGACGTCATGACGACGCGTTCCTGCTTAACGTCTTTCCGAGCGACGCGGAAGAACGCCAGGAAGTCGTCCATCAACTGAGTCATCCGCCCACTGTTGCGATGAATCGTGCGAACCATCTTCACGGCTTCGGAGGTGAGGTCACCCGCTTCGCCGGCCACCATCATCTCCGAATACGCACTGATCGAGCGGAGCGGCGTGCGCAAATCATGGGCGAGCGAATAAGAGAACGATTCCAATTCCTGGTTCAATAACTGCAGGCTGAGCGTGCGTTGCTCGAGGTCGGTATTCAAGCGGCGGATCTCGTTCTCGCGCTCGCGACGGCCGGTCATATCACGGGCAAAAACGTAAAGCAGCCCCTCGGCGGCGAACGGTGCAATCGTCCAGCCAAGCCACCGGTAAGTGCCATCGCCAGCGCGGAAGCGGCTTTCGAAATATTGCGGCGTATCGGCTTTTTGAATAGCCGCGACGACCTCATTGGTGGCCGCGAGATCCTCCGGATGAATAAACGTCTGCAGCGCCCGCCCGTGCAGATGCTCAGCGGTGTGCCCCAGGCACTTTTGCCACGTCGGATTCGTCTGGGTGAACGCCCCCTGGTAATCACAAATCGCGAGGAGTTCGATTGAGAGCCGAAAGAATTGATTGCGGCGCGTCTCCCACTCCAACCGGGTGTTCGTCTCATCCAGCTTCCGTTGCATGCGTTCCTCCTTGGCCCGCCGGAGCGCTTCGGACTGCCGTTCGATCTCCCGCGTCTTGCGCGCAAGCTCAACGAACACCCGGACCTTCGAACGAAGCACCTCCGGGCTGATGGGAGTAAACAGGTAATCGACCGCGCCAAGTGCGTATCCCCGGTAAACCTCCACCTCCCCGGTGTTGAATGCCGTCACGAAAATGATCGGCGTGTGCGCGCTGGATTTCCGCTCGCGAATCAGCGTCGCCGTTTCGAATCCGTCCATCCCGGGCATGTTGATATCGAGCAGGATAACCGCGAATTCCTGCTTGAGCACCAGTCGCAGCGCCTCCCGGCCCGTCTCCGCCTTTACCACGGTCTGACCAAGATCACTCAACGCCGCCTCCAGCGCCACGAGCTTGTCCGGCGAATCGTCCACCAAAAGGATCTGGATCACGTCGTCGTCCTTCACGTCTGCGATAGGAACCGGTTGGCCGCGCGGCATGGCGTGCTTACCGTTGTTCGATGTCACCACCGCTGCCGCGGTTCCGTTGCGACGGCGCAGACTGCCCGCGCCCGCGACGTCAGCCGCCGTCGCCGGACCGGCTGTCCCTCCGATTGGCGTGAGCGGTTGGCTCATGCGGGATTCGGTCTCGATGCTCGCCATTAGCGGTGGAGCCACATGCGGAGGACGGAGAGCAGATGCTCCGTGTCCACCGGCTTGGCAATGTAGTCGGAGGCACCCGCCTCGATGCACTTTTCCTTGTCACCCTTCATGGCCTTGGCGGTAAGCGCCAAAATCGGAAGATCGCAGTATTTCTCCAGCATCCGGATACGCCGCATCGTCTCATAGCCGTCCATATCCGGCATCATGATATCCATCAGGATCACATCGAATTCCTCGTCGCCCTCCAGCAGTTCAAGCGCGTCGCGTCCATTCTCCGCCGAGCGAATCACTACCTCGTAGCGTTCGAGGAACGAGGTCATCGCGAAAATGTTCCGGATGTCATCGTCCACGATCAGCGCCCGCTTGCCGGCAAGGATGTCGCCATCGCGATGCAAGGCCTCCACGAGCCTCCGCTTGTCCGCGGGCATTTTGGTCACATTGCGATGCAGGAACAGCGCCGTTTCGTCGAACAACCGCTCGGGTGATTGCACATCCTTGAGGATAACGGTGCGAGCGAGCCGCTTCACGTGCGCGACTTCATCTTTGGGTAACTCGCGCCCGGTGTGGACCACGATTGGCAGATTTCCGAAACCCGCCGCCTTCACTTCTTCAATGAACTGCGAGCCGGGCATATCCGGCAGGCCAAGATCCAGCACCACACAATCGAAGGGCTGCTGCTTCAACAGCGACAAGCCTTCCCGGCCCGTTGCCACCGCGTACGTATTCACATCCGCATTACCGATCAACTCGATCGTACTTTTGCGCTGCACCTCATTGTCTTCCACCAGCAACAGGTTCTTCACCGGTCGATCCAGGAAGGTCGTCAACCTCGCGAAGACATCCACGAGTTCGCTGCGATCCACTGGCTTCGCAAACTGCGAGAGCGCTCCGCACTTGAGCCCACTCTCCTCCAGTTCACTCGAGGTCAGAATCATCACGGGAATGTGCCGCGTCGCGGGATCGTCCTTCAGCCGGTACAGCACCCGGCCGCCGTCGATGTCCGGCAGCATGATATCCAGGGTGATCGCGCTGAACGGAATCCGTTGGGCGAGCTGCAGCGCGTCGCTCCCGCGCGTGGCGACCACGCCTTTGTAGCCTTGCGCCCGCGCCACCTCCAGAATCTGACCGGCGAATACGACGTCGTCCTCGATGATGAGCACGGCGCGATCCTGGGCGCCGATCGCCTCCCGGTCATCGGCAACTTCCACGTCCGAGGCGCGGGCGGATGCTTGTATGAACTCCCGTGATACGCGCTCGGCCAGTGCGCTCGCCGAGATCGGCGGCAGCACGTACGGCGGCGCTTCGACGCGCTCCGAGGACCCAATCACGGTCGGCAGGTAAAGAGTAAAGGTCGAACCCGCGCCATGCGCCGACACGAGTTGAATTTCGCCGCCGAGCAGCCGGGCAATTTCGCGGCTAATGGAGAGCCCGAGGCCGGTGCCGCCATACTTGCGATTGGTCGAGCCATCAGCCTGCTGAAACGCTTCGAAGATGATCTGCTGCTTGTCCAGAGCGATACCGATACCCGTATCCCGCACGCGGAAGGCAACAACCTCGGGCGCACCCGACAGCGTGGCGTGATCGAAGGTCCAGCCGCCCCGGGCCAACTCGACCTCAAGGGAGATCGTGCCCCGTTCGGTAAACTTAAACGCATTCGAAAGCAGGTTCTTGAGAACCTGCTGCAGCCGCTTCGCATCCGTGCGCACCACGCGCGGAAGCTTCGCGTCCAGCGTTACGGTGTAATCGAGTTTCTTGTGCTCCGCGATCGGCTGGAAGGTGCGCTCCACGTAATCCTTCAACTCGTTCAGCTTCAAATCGGACACTTCGACGGACACCGTGCCGGATTCGATCTTCGCCAGGTCGAGGATATCGTTGATGAGTCGCAACAAGTCCTGACCAGACGAGTGAATTGTCTTCGCGAACTCGATTTCCTTCGAAGACAGATTCCCGTCGCGGTTGCCACACAGCTGATCCGACAAAATCAGCAACGAATTGAGCGGCGTGCGGAGTTCGTGCGACATGTTGGCGAGGAACTCCGACTTGTACTTGGAAGTGAGCGCCAATTGCGCGGCCTTCTCTTCGAGCGCCTGACGAGCCTGCTCGACCTCCATGTTCTTTTTTTCAACTTCGACATTCTGCTCGGCCAGCAGCTTGGCCTTGTCCTCCAGCTCGAGATTGGTCTTCTGCAATTCCTCCTGCTGCGACTGAAGCTCTTTGGCCAGCGACTGCGACTGCTTCAGGAGATCCTCCGTACGCATATTCGCTTCGATCGTATTTAGCACGATGCCGATCGATTCCGTGAGCTGATCGAGGAAGATCTGGTGCGTGGGACTGAACTGTTCGAACGACGCGAGTTCGATGACCGCCTTGACCTGCCCTTCGAAGAGCACCGGCAACACGATCAAATTCAATGGCGTTGCCGCGCCCAACCCGGAGGAAATCTGCACATAATCTGAAGGGACCTTCGTCAGCAGAATGCGCTCCTTTTCCAGCGCGGCCTGACCTACGAGCGTTTCGCCCAGTCGCAAATCGAAGGAGGAATGTTTCCGCGCCCGGAACGCGTAAGACGCCAGCAAATGCAGCCGCGGTTCCTCGCCCGATGTGATCATCGTGTAGAACACGCCATGTTGCGCACCAACGACCGGCGCGAGTTCTGACAAGATGAGCTTGCCGACGGTGAGCAGGTCTTTTTGCCCCTGCAGCATGCGCGAGAACTTCGCGAGGTTGGTCTTCAACCAATCCTGCTCGTTGTTCTTGATCGTCGTATCCTTCAGGTTGCGGATCATCTCGTTGATGTTGTCCTTCAGCGCCGCCACTTCGCCGGACGCCTGAACCTTGATGGATCGCGTCAAATCGCCTTTTGTCACCGCGGTCGCAACCTCCGCAATGGCTCGCACCTGCGTGGTGAGATTAGCGGCGAGCTGATTCACGTTGTCGGTCAGATCCTTCCACGTACCCGCCGCTCCCGGCACTTTGGCTTGCCCACCCAGTTTGCCGTCAACGCCGACCTCACGAGCCACCGTGGTCACCTGTTCGGCAAACGTCGCCAGCGTGTCGATCATGTTGTTGATCGTATCGGCCAGCTCGGCGATTTCGCCTTTCGCCTCCACCGTCAGTTTCCGCTTCAGATCACCGTTTGCCACCGCCGTAACAACTTTGGCAATACCGCGCACCTGTGACGTCAAATTGGACGCCATGGAATTCACGTTGTCGGTCAGATCCTTCCAAGTGCCCGACACGCCCCGCACATCCGCCTGCCCGCCCAGCTTGCCTTCGGTGCCCACTTCACGCGCCACGCGCGTCACCTCCGAAGCGAACGAGTTCAGCTGATCCACCATCGTGTTGATGGTGTTCTTCAGCTCCAGGATTTCCCCGCGCACATCGACCGTAATCTTCTTCGACAAATCGCCGTTCGCCACCGCGGTGGTTACCGCGGCAATGTTGCGCACCTGCGAGGTCAGGTTTCCCGCCATGAAATTAACGTTGTCGGTCAGATCTTTCCATGTGCCGGAAACGCCGCGCACGTCGGCCTGACCGCCCAGTTTACCTTCGGTACCGACTTCGCGCGCCACGCGCGTGACCTCCGAAGCGAAAGAGTTCAGCTGCACCACCATGGTGTTGATGGTGTCCTTCAGCTCGAGAATTTCTCCGCGCACGTCGACGGTGATCTTCTTCGACAAATCGCCGTTGGCCACCGCCGTCGTAACCGCGGCGATGTTACGCACCTGTGCCGTCAAATTGCCGGCCATCGAATTCACCGAGTCCGTCAAGTCCTTCCACGTTCCGCCGACGCCTTTCACGACCGCCTGGCCGCCGAGCTTGCCCTCGGTGCCCACTTCGCGCGCGACCCGGGTCACTTCCGACGCAAACGATGAAAGCTGGTCCACCATCGTGTTGATGGTGTTCTTCAGTTCGAGAATTTCGCCGCGCACATCCACGGTGATCTTTTTCGTCAAATCGCCATTCGCCACCGCCTTGGTTACGTCGGCGATGTTACGCACCTGCGCCGTCAAATTACCGGCCATCGAATTTACCGAGTCGGTCAAATCCTTCCAAGTACCTGAGACCCCGCGAACGTCAGCCTGGCCGCCGAGTTTACCTTCCGTTCCCACTTCGCGAGCCACGCGCGTGACTTCCGAGGCGAACGAGTTGAGCTGGTCCACCATCGTGTTGACGGTGTTCTTCAGCTCGAGGATTTCGCCTTTCACATCGACCGTGACCTTCTTCGACAAATCGCCCGCAGCCACCGCCTTGGTCACGTCCGCGATGTTACGCACCTGACCGGTCAAATTGCCGGCCATGAAATTGACCGAATCGGTGAGATCCTTCCACGTGCCCGACACTCCGCGAACATCAGCCTGGCCACCCAGCTTACCTTCCGTGCCGACCTCACGGGCCACGCGCGTCACTTCCGCCGCGAACGACGAAAGTTGGTCCACCATGGTATTAACCGTGTTCTTGAGCTCGAGGATTTCGCCCCGCACTTCCACGGTGATTTTTTTCGTAAGATCGCCCTTGGCCACCGCCGTCGTAACCGCGGCAATGTTACGCACCTGGCCGGTCAAATTGCCGGCCATGAAATTTACGTTGTCCGTTAGATCCTTCCACGTGCCGGCTACGCCGCGCACATCGGCCTGACCGCCCAGGTTGCCTTCCGTACCCACTTCGCGCGCCACGCGCGTCACCTCCGAGGCAAACGAATTCAGCTGGTCCACCATCGTGTTGATGGTGTCCTTCAGCTCGAGAATCTCACCGCGCACGTCGACGGTGATCTTCTTGGACAAATCGCCGTTCGCCACCGCTGTCGTCACCGCGGCGATGTTACGCACCTGCGCCGTCAGATTGCCGGCCATTGAATTCACCGAATCCGTCAGATCCTTCCAGGTTCCAGCCACGCCGGGCACTTGGGCCTGGCCGCCGAGTTTTCCTTCCGTACCCACTTCGCGCGCGACGCGCGTTACTTCCGAGGCGAAGGAAGACAGCTGATCCACCATGGTATTCACCGTCTGTGCGATGCGCAAAAACTCACCTTCCAGCGGACGGCCTTGAATCTCCAACGCGACGCTCTGCGAGAGATCGCCTTTCGCGACCGCACCGATCACGCGCGCCATTTCCGACGTCGGATGCACCAGATCGTTAATCAGCGAGTTAACCGACGAAACGGCTTCCTGCCACGCACCACTCACCTTGCCGATGCTGGCACGCTGTAAAATCTGACCCTGCTTGCCAACGCCTTGGCTAATGCGCTCGAGCTCCTCCACCAGACGCTGATTGATGGCCACCAGTTCGTTGAATTCATCCGAGATCTGCCCGTCGACTCCGGTGAGATTTGACGGCATGCGCACCGAAAAGTCACCCTTCCTGAGCCCGGAAAGCGCGTTCGCCAACTGCCGTTTGTCCAGACGCGGCGGAAGAGAGATGAGGGAAACCATAATCGTCCAGATGAATGAGTGGTTGTTCTTCCGCAGCGAGGATGCATCGGCGTCGAAACCGAGTGGACCGGAAAAGCACGGTGCTGCGACAGAAGAAAACCTCCCGACGGGGCGGCGGAAAAGGCATTTGTCGCCGGGGAAGCCCGTGCTTTTCATGGGACAAAAATGCGTTCGGCCATAGGATATTTCCCTATCAACCGGCGCGACAAGCATCCAACCTCGCAAGCCAATCGTACTCGTAATATCTCTACTTTTCGATGATCGATACCCTGCTGCAAAAGAACCTTCTGCCCGACACTCTGGTTCGCCTTGGCATTCGCCGCCTGCTCGCTGCGCGCATCCGCGAAGAACGCGCGGTCTATCAGCAGGCCGCATACGTCGCTGACTTAAAAACGCGGCCGGTTGCGGAGGACACCCGCGCCGCGAACGAGCAGCACTACGAGGTTCCGACAGAATTTTATCAGCTCTGTCTGGGCCGCCGGTTGAAGTACTCAGGTTGTTTTTATCCCACTGGAAAAGAAACGCTCAATGAGGCGGAGGAGCACATGCTGCGGCTCTACGTCGAGCGCGCTCGGATTAGCGACGGCCAAACCATTCTCGAACTGGGCTGCGGTTGGGGATCGCTTTCAATGTACCTGGCTGAACGCTTTCCGCGAGCTACGATCACGGGCGTCTCCAACTCCAGGACGCAACGTGAGTTCATTGAAGCGGAGTCGGCCCGACGCGGTTTGAAGAACCTGCGCATCATCACTGCCGACATGAATGTCTTCGAGGTGGAGGCGGCGCATTTCGACCGCGTCGTATCCGTCGAAATGTTTGAGCACATGAAGAACTACGAGCGACTTCTCGATAAGGTCGCCCGTTGGCTGAAACCCGGCGGGCAGCTGTTTGTCCACATCTTCACGCACAACAAATTTTCGTATCACTTCGTCGCGCGTGATGCGAGCGACTGGATGTCGCGCTATTTCTTCACCGGCGGCCAGATGCCGGCGCATGACCTCCTTCCCCAATTTCAGCGCGACCTGCGGCTGGTGTCAGACTGGAAGGTCAGCGGCACCCACTACCAGCGAACGGCCGAGCACTGGCTGCAGAATATGGACGCCCACAAAGCCGAAATCCTTCCTATCCTCGCCGACACGTACGGTGTCGGCCACGAGATGAAGTGGTGGGCGTATTGGCGAACCTTCTACATGAGCTGCGCTGAACTTTGGGGCTACCGCGGCGGCGAGGAATGGCTCGTGAGCCACTATCTTTTCGGAAAAGAAAGAGGGATAAAGTAGAAAGAAGAAACTCCGGGCCTCGCGCTGCTTAAGCTTTGCAGACGCTTTCGGGTCCCAACATCTCGTGTTTTTCTCTTTATACCAATCGCCCATAAATTTTGGCCATTTTTTAGGGTAGAGCCCGACCTCCGGGCGGACCGTTGGGAGTCACATTTTCTGAGCGGCGCGGAGCGGAGTCCGCGCCCCGCCTTTTTCGAGGGTCACGATGGGTAGGGCGACGAGTCCCTTCGCCGCCTTTTTTTAAGGTCACGATGGGTAGGGCGGCGAACTCAGGCGCGGAGCGGAGTCCGCGCCCTACCTCTTCAAAGGTCACGATGGGTAGGGCGACGAGTCCCTTCGCCGCCTTTTTTTAAGGTCACGATGGGTAGGGCGGCGAACTCAGGCGCGGAGCGGAGTCCGCGCCCTACCTCTTCAAACGTCACGATGGGTAGGGCGGCGAGTCCCTTCGCCGCCTTTTTCGAGGGTCACGATGGGTAGGGCGACGAGTCCCTTCGCCGCCGAGGTAGCTTCCACCGCCAACCGCCAGATGCGCCCGTCTCAAGCCATCACGATGGAACGTAATCGCGCCCTCCACCTTGTCAGTATAGAGAATCGACTCCACTACCCCATTGATTCCGGGACAAGGTGCAGCCATATCCCGACTATCGCGCACCCAGCCGTTATTCTCACGCGTACTACAACGATGCTACGCTTTCCGGTCACGCTTGTCCTTCTGGTCTGTCTGGGAATAAACGTCGGCCTCCCCGCGACGGCCCGCACTGCCGGTGAACTCGTGGACGAAGCCATGAAAGCGGAGGCGCAACTCGATACTCGACGCGCCCTGGAACTTTTTCAAGCCGCGGAGAAAGCCGGGCGGGCGGACGCCTTTGTCCTGCAGAAAATCGCCCGCCAGTATTCCGATTTGATGACAGAGCTGCCGACGCGGGACGAGAAACGCGCCTTTGCGACGCAGGCGCTGGAATATTCGCGTCGGGCGGCGGCGGTTGAACCAGGGAATGCGGTCAACATTCTGTCCGTCGCCATCTCCCTCGGCAAACTCGCC
>Ga0163152_10007632_pt1 | contig 11781 bp, 12 predicted proteins | sample OliLakLV19MP8IB2_FD_148635 | JGI IMG/M metagenome (GOLD analysis project Ga0163152, IMG submission 148635) | Freshwater microbial mat bacterial communities from Lake Vanda, McMurdo Dry Valleys, Antarctica - Oligotrophic Lake LV.19.MP8.IB-2 | ecosystem: Environmental > Aquatic > Freshwater >... | reverse complement strand
GTTCAAGACTTTGATAATGCTGATGCACTTGTGGCACAAATCCATCAAGATATAGATCGCGTTCGGTCTATTTTTACGTCACATGCATGATTTCTTTTCTTAAGTCTTTGATCGGCGATCGAAGTGCCATTCGGTTGAAATGGCACCATGCAAAGGCATTTGTAGCGGCTGCTCGGTTTGGATTTCCTGCTAAAAAACTGACCGTCATTGGTGTGACTGGTACAGACGGTAAAACAACAACAGTAGCCATGATTACGGCAATTCTGCGCGGCGCAAAAATTTCTGCAGGTGGTGCATCTACCGCATTTTTACAGATCAATGATGTGATTCGGCCAAATGACACGCATCTCACCTCTCTAAGCCCATTTCAATTGCAAAAGTTTTTTCGGCAATTGGTGACTGAAAAGTGCACGCACGCGGTGGTAGAAATGTCTTCGCATGGCTTGGTGCAACATCGTACAGATTATACATGGCCAAAAGTTGCGGTAATCACAAACACCTCACTCGAACATTTGGATTATCATGGAACTATGGAGCAATACAGAAAAGATAAAGGCCTTTTGTTTGAAATGCTGGATGGAAATGGCGTGAAAGTATTAAACGAAGAAGATGAGACATTTATCACGTATTCAAAAATCAAATCTGAACGAACATTTTCATTTACCATGAACCAAGCACAGCGAAAGTCGCCTGAACATATTGCTAAACGTTTTCGTGTCACTGATATGAAATCAGATGCCATACACACGGTGGCACATGTTTTGGAAGAGGAAGAGATTGTGTCTAAATCGGCAACTATTACTTTGAATATTCCCGGGGCTTTCAATATTCAAAATGCTTTGGCGGCCATTGCGGCTGCTAGAGCATGTGATGTAGAGATTGAAACAGCGGTTGCCGCACTTGCAAATTTTAAAGCTGTTCCCGGGCGGATGGAAAAAATAGATGCAGGCCAGAATTTTCATGTATTTGTAGATTTTGCCGTATCACCAGAAGCCTATAAACGTGTCCTTGAGACATTGCGCATGATTGTTGGTGAAGACAAGCGGGTGCTTGTGCTCTGCAGTAGCTGCGGAAATCGCATGAAAGAAAAACGTCCACACATTGGCCGCATTTGTAGTGAACTGGCCGATGTTACTGTGGTGACTGAAGATGAAACGTACGGCGAAGATCCACTGAAAGCTTTGGAAGAAGTGTGGGCTGGCGTGGATCAAACCAAAACGCAGGCTCATAAAATTTCTGACCGCCGTGCCGCGATTGCTGCACTCTTTCATGACGCACAAGCTGGCGATGCTGTGGTGCTGTGTGGCATGGGACCTTTTACGACGATGACGACACTCAAAGGCCGTATCCCTTGGGATGAGCGTCAGGTTGCTCGTGAATTACTTCATACAATGACTCATCAACAATAAGTAGTATGCAAAAGGTTTTGGCTACTGCCGGCGTAGATGAGGCTGGCCGAGGTGCGCTAGCTGGACCTGTGGTAGCTGCTGCACTTCTCTTTCCTGAAACGGTAACGCTGATACATACCAGTATGTACTGCTGGCAGCCAAAAACTATGATCGGCAGTAAGCCATCTATCCTCATTTCGGATAGTAAGAAGCTGACACCGGAGGCGCGCGCGTCTTCCTATAACTGGTTAACCGAAAACTGTTTGTTTGGAGTGGGCTTTGCCGATGTACGAGAAATTGAAGAAACCGGAATTTTGAATGCCAATGAAGAAGCCATGCGCCGTGCTATTACGCAATTGGTGAAGCTCACAACTGTGCACAAACTATTAATTGATGGTCGTGATAATTTTTCTTTTGATATTCCGCATACGTCCATCATTCGTGGGGACAGTACAGAACCAGCCATTGCCGCAGCATCCATCATTGCCAAGGTAACACGTGACACTTTCATGTCACAACTTCACAAACAGTATCCGCACTATGGATTTGAAGAACACAAAGGGTATGGAACAGCCAAACATCGCACCTCTCTACGCGAATCGGGTCCGTGTATTATGCATCGTACATCTTTTCTCAGCAGAATTCTTGCCTAACTATTGCTTAGATACTTCTTTAAAAATCATCCACAGCAACGCACCAACCAACACAATAGGTATAGTTAATAATTGACCGCGCGTAAGTTCTATAATGCCAAAATCTGTAAGCGGATAGGTTTGCTCGCGGAAGTGCTCCACCACAAATCTCATCACACCGTACAGCATCAAAAATAATGCAGCCGTACGGCCCGCTTTAAATGGCTTTCCATAATGCAAATGCAGAAAACACGCACCGGCAATAAAAAGATCTTTCAGAATGGCATAAATTTGCGTTGGATGCCTGAGCCCATTCACACCGGGAATTTCTATAGCCCATGGAACACTCGTGATAGTTCCGTACAGTTCATAATTAATGAAATTTCCAAGCCGACCAAGTGCCAATCCTACTGCAATGGGAATCACTGTTACGTCTGCCACACGACGAATATCAAGTTTCATCCGCCAGCAAACAAGCAGCAAAGCCAATGTCACTCCAATAAAACCACCATGCGAAGACATGCCACCCTGCCACACAGCAAAAATTTGTGGCAAGTTATCAGCAAAATATTCCGGCTCATAAAATAGGACGTATCCCAACCGCCCACCAGCAATAACACCTATAACCGCAGCTGAAATAATAGATGCCCATTCATCACGGTTGAGGTACAGTTTGCGTTCATGCTGAATGTTTGGTAGCACTACGAATGCCACTAAAAAGCCAAGCAGGTACATGATTCCATACCAATGAACGGCAAACCCGCCAATAGTGAATGCAATGGCATGGGTAGGGAAGAACTCAATCATAGGCCTAGTGTAGGCCAAAAAACCCTTCTATTAAAGCAAAAATGACCATCGTTCTTTTATAGCTGATCATCTATACTTGAAGGCCATGCGTATTCTTGGCATTGAAACATCGTGTGATGAAACTGCTGCAAGTATTGTGGAAAATGGCGTGCATGTCTATTCATCCGTCATTGCTACATCAAAGCAAGCCTTTGAAAAACTTGCGGGCGTGATTCCTGAAGAAGCTGCACGCATGCAGGTTGAATGCATTATCCCTGTGGTGGATCAAGCATTGACAGAAGCACAGATGAAGAGTGGCGATATTGATGCGATTGCCGTGACCAAGGGTCCTGGGCTGCTCGGCTCTTTACTTGCCGGAACAGTGAGCGCTCGCGTGCTAGCCCACACATGGAAAAAGCCACTGATTGGTGTGCATCATACCTTTGGACATTTAAGTTCGTCTTGGCTCGCAACGAATGCAAATAATCCTCCTCTGTTTCCTATTCTCACACTCTCTGTGTCTGGTGGTCATACCGATTTATGGCTGCGTACATCCCATACACGTGGTACCATTCTAGGTTCAACCCGCGATGATGCTGCGGGTGAAGCGTTTGATAAAGGTGCACACGTACTAGGGCTCCCCTACCCTGGCGGTCCGCATTTGGCCAAACGCGCAGAGGCAGGGGACGCAGCTACGTTTCGTTTTCCGTTGCCACTCCGCGATGATCCTAGTTTGGATTTTAGTTTTTCCGGATTGAAAACAGCCCTTAAATACCTGCTACGCGATGAACATATTCCGCTTGATTCCGCTGATGTAGCCGCTTCATTTGAGCATGCCATTTGTTTGCACTTGATGGATAAACTTTCAAAAGCGGTTGCATTGCATTCGGAAGTGAGAGAAATACACGTGGTAGGAGGCGTGTCCGCAAACCAACATTTGCGAATGCTGCTTCAAGCATTGTGTGATGCAGAGAAACTCGTATTACGCTGGCCTAACACACTCGGCTATTGCACAGATAATGCAGCCATGATCGCAGCCGCTGGATTTTTCTTGCTGCAAGAAGGCCATACGCCCGAAGCATTTGAAACAATGGCATCATTACCTATTGCATCAGCTCTTAGCTAAAAACTCATGAGCGACGGCAGCACCGCGCCTAGAACAATGGCCAGAAGTCCAATAACAGCAGCAACTTTGATGAATGCATTTTTTTTCATAACGCAGGTGAAATAGTAACAGAAGTAGAATCCACAGATTGATTCCCAAATTGATCTTTTATAGTAAGCGTAATGGTGTACGTGCCAGCTTCTTCAAAAACAGGGGCGTATTTTTCTAGAGCACTTTGCGCGATCACAGTTGTGGGACTGGTCACAGATCTTACATCCCATAAGTAGGATAGAGGAATGCCCGTACCGCAACTACTAGCATCAAACTCGATGGCTCCACCTGCATTGGCACGGTCTCTGCTCTGCGTAATACACGCGCTTAAGGTTGGCCGGCGCACGACAATCTTGGTTTCAGCCGTATATTCTTTTCCTTCGGCGAGCACAATGCGAACCGAAACCGTATATTCACCAGGCAATCGGTAGACGTGTTCCGTGCGTGCAAGCCCTAGTTCCGGTTCTGCCCCCTGCGTTTCATCGCCAAATTTCCATTCGTAACCTATAACACTTTGGCCCGGTGGAATGTACGAATTTGATGCGTCAAATGTCACACGTAATGGCGCTGTTCCTGTGGTGGGCCTGAGATCAATAGATACATCTGCCTCTGGTGGATTGGCTTTAACAGCAATAGGCATACGTAGTGCTTTACCTTCTGGGTCTTCCGCAATAAGCGTAAGCTGATAATTACCTTCTTTACGATACGTCGCTATCAGCGTGTTTCCTGTTTGCGTTTGCACGGCGGCTCCGGGCGCTTCCCAAGTGAATTGGATAAGAGGAATAACCGTAACCGGCGTCACCTTAACCGTAAATGGCACGTTTCCGGTTAGCGCATTATTTCTTACCTGTGGCTGAGCTTCAAAGCGTAAGTCTCCTAACTGCAAGGTTGGCGTCACTTTTACAATGACGGTAAGTTCTGCAAGTTCACCGCTGCCAGAACGCACACTCGCTTTAACGGGGTAAATGCCTGGTTGCAAGAAAGAGTGAAGTACCTTGGTAAGTGATGCGCCACGTTCTTCTTTGCCATCACCAAATGTCCAATGTACTTCGCGTATTTTCTCTGTGGTCTCCAAACGGAAACCGGCTCCAAACGGAACTGGCCCAATGAGTGTTGCTGGCTCTGTGATAAGCGTGATGGGAAATGGCAACGGTGGAGATTCCACCACGTCCACGTTGCGCTCAAGTGTACGTTGCGATTGATTGGAAAGCTTGATCGTTGCCGTCACCTTAAACCGTCCTGTGGTGTAATAGGTGTGAGCAACATCTGGAGTTTTTACAGTGCTATCTACTTGGCCATCTCCATCAAAATCCCACGCAATTTCACTGAGGAGTTTTGGATCAGCAAGCAAATGCGTCACGCTAAAACGCACCGGCCGTTCCACAATAGTTGGTACCGGCGATACCGCAAAAACGGCAGTGGGAATAGTGACACGTCTTCTAATGGTGCGGAATTCCCCACCATCTACATCAATTTTTACAGACACTGTAAACACGCCACTTTTTTCAAAAATGCCGGTTGATGTTGGCAGAACTGTTTCATCGTTTGGCTGGCCATCTCCTTCAAAATCCCAGGTGTAACGAATTGGGCGCAAACCTTGTTCTTTCAGGAGGGTGGTTGCTTTTTCAGCACTGAAGGTTATGGATAACGGTGCAATGAAATCTGCAGTACTCGTGGGGTAGATAATTTCCACACTCAGAGGTGGTGGTCCGGAAATAATAAATGGAACAACCGCACTTAATACCAACCCCGGTGCCACAATAACCGCAGCACGAATGAGACTTTTTTTACGTGTTGCAATAGAAACATCTGCTTTGGAAATACGCAAAAAGGCTATGGCCAAAAAACCAATAAAGCCAGCGGCTGCGATGATAGAAGTTAGTACACCCATATCTACAAATGATGTGCTCCCTGGGTTACTACTTGGCAGCGTAGAAAGCAAAACACCACACCAAAGTGCATACAGCACATACACAACAATACCAATTCCCATCAGCATTTTTTTTAGCGAGTTTGCTTTTTTTTGCAGTTCCGGTGAAGGCACTGGCGCACTTGGCGCAACAAATGATGGTTTTGTGGGCACGGCAACAGCCTCAGGCGTTACACCATCCAAATGCTGCATTGGTCCCTCTGGTTCTTTGTGTGAGGAAGGAATATCAGACATCTGAGGAAGTGGAAGATGAGGTACGTATGGTATTCACAGATGAAGATGATTCACTCTCTACGGGCAATCCTGTTCCTGGAAGTGGCACTGCGCTCGTGGGTGGAACAATAGGTGCGGCCGCATTGTGGTCTGTAAAATCTACAGTGATGTTTGCTGTTATACCTTCTGCGTTCGGATCTTTGGGCGCAATGTCCCAATGCAATCGCTGTATGGTAAAATCCTTCGCATCAATCCAAATGGTTCCGGTGGCATGGTAGTTAGCAAATAGCGTGCGCGCTTCGGCTTCATCGAACGGCTGATCGTCTTCTTTTGCCACTTGTCGCAAATAGGCTAGCAGTTTTTCGGGATCCACTTGTACATCGTACACATACACTTCTTTTTCATTGAACATCTCCATTCCCCTATCACGTGTCACTGTGACTACTTCCGATTGAGCTCGCAATAAGCGGGGATCCGGTGTGACATCAGCAGTAGCTACCACTGCCTGATTGATTGGAAGTTGCATCCACGTTCCGGTTATCGCGGACAATGCTTCTGCATTGAGCAGAGGATGAGTTGGTGTTGTTTGGAGCCGATGCACTTGCACATACACTTCATTCATACTTGCTACGATAGTCTCTATATCAGCTGTAAGGTCAAACGTGGATTCATCTTCTTGCAGAGTACCGGTTATACCAACACGCACCTGCACCTGCTTTCCTCCATTGTGTAGTGTCCCACGTACAGTTGGTCGCAACGTATAGATACTTTCTGCTTGGGCAATTCGCACTGTTCCTTCCACATTCAATGTGACGGATTGTAATGCACGGCTTGCATCAGCCGAACGCCGTAAGACATCTTCCACCGGAAGATCACCGGGACGTGTGCAGCCGGCTAAAAAGAATAGTGCCAAGCCAATGATGCGTGGAGAGTTCCGCATGCGGGAATGCGTAGGCCATTGTGCCCGAAAAAGCCCACCGTTACCACTTGTTCACAGCGAAGAAAGATGCGCGACGCGTTTCCTACCTAGTTCCGGCTTCGCACGGTTTGGGTCAATACATCTGATGATTCTTCCACACTAAAATTAATTGTCTGGCGGCGACGAGCACGTATGTCACCACGCAACGTAAAAAGTTGGCTTGGTTGCTGTAGGGCAAATGGCGATGTGAATGTAAAACGCACGCTGTCATCATCAAGCATGGGCACTATAGGCGATACGAGGACACCGCGTGCGTTGTAGAGAGCCAAGTTTGTCACATCTCCATCGCGCGCAGATCCTGCATTGGTCAGGGTTATTTCACGCAGTACCAGATTATTACCGGAGGCCTCTAAGCGGAAACGGCCAACCGTTCTGTTGACTCCGTAAAGCGGACGTGCAAGCAGTGAAAGCTGTTCGAAAGAAACTCTGCGTTGCATCTCTGGCACAATGCGTGCAACAACTGCTTGTATAGAACGCAATGAAGCTTGGGCACCAATAAATTCCATATCTGATGATGACCGAATGATGAATGAATGCTGACCGCCAATATCCGCCGTTGAAGCAATGTCCATCATGATGTCTATGGTGTCTGCCTTACACGGTTGAAGCTCTTGCTTTGTAAGTCTTAGGATTACTGGGCCATTGTTCGAAGCAGGAGTAGAAACTCTGGAAATACGTACACCATCACGCATGGCATACACGCCAGCAATATCAGAAAGTCTGCCAAGTCCCCGATGTATAAGCGTGACTGATTCCAGAGAAACGTCTGAACATGGAACGTCAAGTATGAGCTTCAGCACGGGTACACGCTGCGCACCTTGGGGAATAGAACCATTGGATATTCCTTGAGCAACAACAGCAAGAGTGCTTTCTGCAGCTGCCACGAATGGTACAGCTATGAATGTTGCCATCATGATCGATACCCATATGCGCATGTATTCATACTACAGAGATACCCAAAGAAGTCTTGTGTTTTCAGAACTTTCCACCGGCTCCTCCTCCACCAAAAGATCCGCCACCAAAGCCGCCGAATCCTCCACCGCCACTGCCACCTCCACCAAAGCCCCCACCACTCCATGGCCCGCGTCTGCCACGGCTGCGACCAGGATTTTTTGACACCATAAAATCAAATAAAGAACCAAGCGCTATAAGTAGGGGAATGGTCAGCCACCAAGAAAAGAGTGCCGTAAGAATGATGCCAAATACGCCGCCCATCACTCCACCAAGCCACCAAGATTTTGAACGGCCAAGAACAGCAGCAAGAAAATCCAACCCAAAAAATAGAAATAGCAGAATGAATCCGAATCCGGGCAGTTCTGTTGTGCTGTAGCGATCAGCCGTGTACTCACCACCAATATGTTTTTCCAGTGCATCAACCCCGGCAACGAGTCCTTCATACAAATTTCCTTCCCGCGAATGCGGAGCAATATCATTTTCAATAATGCCTTTGGTCACAATGTCTGGCACAGCGCCTTCTAACCCATAACCTGTTGCAATAAATATGTCACGCGTATCTGCATCAAGCAGCAAGAAAATACCATTATTTTTGGCAGATCCAACCCCCCACTCACGTCCAATCTGAACAGCTGCATCAGCAATGGCTTCGCCTTCCAAAGATGGTGCGATGAGAATGGCTATCTCATTAGAAGTTTTACGTTGGTACGCAGCCAACTTGCTTTCAAGAGCTACTTCTTGTGATGGTTCTAGTAACCCCGCTGCATCTGTCATGAAACCATCATTGGGTGGAATATCCAACGCAAATACTGGCAGTGCATAGACGCTGAGAATGAGCGCCCACACCACTGCCGTATGCCGGAATCGAATCCTATTCTTCATCATCAAAATCTACCGTTGGTGCAGAAGATGCTCCATCAGATGCGGTAAATCCATCCAAGGCATCAAAGCCAAAGACAGACGCAAAAATGGCGCCTGGGAAACGTAACACCTTGACGTTGTAGCGTTGTACTTCTTCATTGTAATCGCGGCGGGCCGTGGCAATGCGATTTTCTGTTCCTTCCAATTGGGTCATCAAATCCCGAAATGCCTGGGTAGATGTTAGTTGTGGATACGCTTCAACCGTCACAAGTAAACGTGATAGTGCGGAATCAAATTCGCCAGCTGCGGCTACTTGCTCATCACGCGTGCCGGCGCCAAGGAATTTTGTGCGTGCTTCGGTTACCTGCACAAGTGTATCTTGTTCAAAATCTGCGGAGCCTTCTACGGTGTTTACCAAATTTGGAATGAGATCGAATCGGCGCTGATACTGTGTTTGAACTTGTGACCAATCTGCATCTACGGCTGCACGTGCAGAAATAAGTCCGTTGTAGCTAGACATAGCCCATAGACCAATAAGGACAATGAGCGCCACGATGCCAATAAGCACCGGTGATTTTTTAAAAGCTGCCATAGTTAGGTAGTTGAAGGAAAGAGACCTGAGTATACGCTACGTTAGCGGATTTACAGAATAATCGGTTAAAATTTGCTGCCTACACCCTCTCCCCGGCACTGCGGCGCCACCCCTCTCCCTGCGGGGCGAGGGGTTTGAATCTAACAAATACAACTGATAACCATTTCTTATTTTATTATTTCCCCTCCCCCGTGGGGGAGGGGTGGCCGAAGGCCGAGGAGAGGGCTTCCGAGGTGAAAAAGAAATCAGGGTATATTTAAAAACTCCGCTCAGGACGACAACACTATGGCTGCAAGCCTTCCTCTCCACCCACAAGCACACGCACGCTTGTTACCGTTTCAAACTGCTTCAATGTCTCTTCAATCTGTGCTCTAGCAGCGCCCACACGGCACGAGCCAGCAACACCTACAAATGCAGCCGGTTCAAAATCAATAGTTGCCACACCATTTTCAATCGTAAAGCTTGAAATGATTGCACGTTCAGGCAGTGATGTTTGAGCACCATCTAGCCGCTCTTTATCCGTTGGGCCTGACAACAATGCTTCTAGCGTTGCGCGTTCACTTGGTTCAGTGGCACTGATACGACGCGAGAACGCCGTCACCTGTTCGCAATTCAATCGGTCTGGATCTGTTTTCAAATCCATATAAAACACAATCACTGGTGTGGTTGCTACTTTTAAAAATTGAACTGGCACGGTAGTAATAGCCGATGGTGTTCCATCCAAGGATGCTTCGTAGACATCCAAGGTGCCACTTGTTCCAAATGGTTCTGTGTAATTGAACGATGTATCAAACGTACCATCTGGTTCCACTTCCATATCTCCCTCCGCAAGTACGGTGGTGTCGGCATCATTCAAACGATAGTAGACCCTATTTTCTTGCACAGTCGCAATGCCTTGAAGGCGCATTGGCAAACCAACCGCGGCACTGGGAACAGGTTCAATAACCGTAATGGATGATAACCCTTCTGATGCCCCAGCCGGCTCATCAATCTCTTCTGTCACCACAACGCCAGTTGGCCAAGAGCACCTACGTGGATACGATTCCATGATAGGATTGCCAGCCGTTTCACACGCATCAAAATCCATTTGCTGAACCACAGCTGGCTGGTGTCCAGGTCCACAACCCATTCCATCGCACTGAGTAAAATAAAACACCACACCAAAAAGTGCCAAAAATCCTATAGCTATGATAATAAATTCTTGCTTCGACATACAAACAATATCATACGGCTTGATTCCTATTTCAAACAAGCCAGCACGACATCACGCGCTTAATCTGCAATAGAATTCTCATTCATTCCTAACACTTCATTGTGTCATATATAGGGAGGCCACTCGTCATCACTAGTACTTTCCCCCTTATTTTTATGGCTGATGACAGAAAGACTGGGTTTTTGGACACGTAACAGACATGGGCAATCGCAAACCCGAAGGCATGGGTGATGATGTAAAAGCTGAAGAAAAAACTGGCTTTGGTGGAACCTTTACAGACATGGGACAAAAAGATGCGGTGGGTGTTGGAGAGGGGAAGTAAGATTAGAACCACAAGGAGAGGGGTTTTCCACCATCAAGCCGCAAATAAGGCTTGCTGGACAAATTGAACCGTTTCAACTTCCTCAGACATTCCTTTTGTTTCTCCATTAAGCATTTTTATAAGAACATCGCCAATATGGTAGGCAAGATTTACCGGCACTGCATTTCCTATCTGTTTGTATTGTTGCGCAACGGAGCCTTCAAATTGCCAATCATCAGGAAAAGTTTGGATGCGTGCATACTCCCTCACTGTCAGCGGCCTTGTTTCATCAGGATGGCACCGCTCTGTCTGCTTCTGTGCAGGGCTACAGGTAAGAGTTAATGATGGCTCATCCCAAGAAAGCCGTCGAGCCATACCTGTTTTTCCTCCACCCATATAAAAACTTGCACCCATATATTCTTTTTGTAATTCTTCAGGCAGATCTCTCCAGTAGCCACCGGCCGGAATAAGCTCCATAATTTTTTGCTTTGCTTTTGGATATTTTTGTCCGTCTGATTTTGGACATTGGTGCAAAGCCTCTTTAAGTGTAAGCGCGTAATCTCTCTCTTTTGGAAAAACAATGGGAATATCAAGATCGTTTCTCACAGCAATAATGATCAGGCGTTCTCTTTTTTGAGGCACATCAAAGTAATGAGATTTTAAAACTTTGTAACGTACTCTATATCCAAGCTCTTCTAAAACGGAAACCATTGTTTGCAGTGTCTTTCCGTCATCATGATTCAGCAATCCCCTCACATTTTCACCAATAGCAATTT
>Ga0163152_10007621_pt1 | contig 11790 bp, 11 predicted proteins | sample OliLakLV19MP8IB2_FD_148635 | JGI IMG/M metagenome (GOLD analysis project Ga0163152, IMG submission 148635) | Freshwater microbial mat bacterial communities from Lake Vanda, McMurdo Dry Valleys, Antarctica - Oligotrophic Lake LV.19.MP8.IB-2 | ecosystem: Environmental > Aquatic > Freshwater >... | reverse complement strand
AGGGAATGCCTCTGAACAGTTTACAGTCACGTTCAGCACACCCGATGGAGTGGAAACTTATTCACCGGATTCAGAGAGTGAGTACCAACAATTCCAAATTGGAAGCACCTGGACGTTAAAGATGAACACCATCGGCGGCATTTTAAGCGTGGAGAGATAATCAATCGTGTCACCCTGAGGGAACGCTCGTTGCGACCAAAGGGTCTCGTTCGTCATGATAGAGATGCTTCATCAAAAAGCGGCTCAGCATGACATACAAAGGAAAGAGAAAACTCCTGACCCGATCAGGAGTTTTCTCTTTATAATGAACTTATGAATCATTCAGTTGCAATCATCGGCGGCGGACCTGCGGGGCTGATGGCCGCGGAAGTATTAAGTCAGCAGCATATAAAAGTGGATGTGTACGATTCCATGTCATCGCTGGGACGTAAATTCTTGATGGCTGGCAAAAGCGGATTAAATCTCACCCACTCGGAACCTTTCGAGAAGTTCGTCTCGCGTTATGGAAATCGAAGAAAAGAAATAGAAAAATGGCTGATGGATTTCACACCCGATGATTTGCGCGAGTGGGCACACAGACTTGGAGTCGAAACTTTTGTTGGCACTTCAGGACGTGTATTTCCAAAAGAGATGAAAGCCAGTCCGTTGTTGAGGGCGTGGTTGAAACGATTGGATGAGGCGGGAGTCAATTTTTATTTGCGGCATAAGTGGGTTGGATGGAATGCGGATAAGTCGCTTAAATTTGAAACTCCCGATGGAATCAAATCCATAAGAGCAGATGCTGTAATTTTAGCCCTCGGCGGCGGGAGTTGGGCAAGACTCGGTTCGGACGGCGCATGGGTCAATTGGCTGAAGCAGGCCGGGGTTAAGGTGGAAGCGTTGAAGCCATCCAATTGCGGATTCGATGTGGCATGGAGTCCGCATTTTCGCGGGAAGTTTAATGGTCATCCGATCAAGTCCGTGGTGTTATCGTTTGCGTCGTTTCGTCAACAAGGGGAATTTATTGTGACGAAGGAAGGCGTGGAAGGAAGTTTGATCTATGCTGCTTCAGCGTTGATACGTGATGCGATTGAAGTAAAAGGCGAAGCAGTGATCTCGCTGGATATGGCTCCTGACAGGTCGCACGAATGGCTCTTCGAAAAATTATCGAAGCCGCGCGGCTCGCGTTCGATGTCGAGTCATCTTGAAAAGACGGTGGGATTGAAAGGTGTGAAGGCCGGGTTGTTATATGAGTTTGTGTCGAAGGAAGATTTATTGAGCGTGGAAAAACTTACATCCTCTATAAAACAATTGCGGATCCCGTTGATCGCGCCGCGCCCATTGGATGAAGCCATTAGCAGCGCAGGCGGCGTGACATTTGAATCACTCGATGGAAATTTGATGATCCGCGAATTACCTGGAGTTTTTTGCGCAGGTGAAATGCTGGATTGGGAAGCGCCAACGGGCGGATATTTATTAACCGCATGTTTTGCGAGTGGAAGAGTGGTGGGGAATGGTGTGTTAAAGTGGTTAATCAAGTAGGGGCACAGCAGGATGAATCACCGTCAAAAACTTTTCAGGATTCGCTGCGCCCCTATGCTCTATAATTTATTTATGGAATCAACGCCTTCAATAAATCATCCCGCCAAATATTCGCATTCGGATCATACGCCCCGAAGCCTGATGCGAATTCCCAATACGCCCACGCAAAGCCGTGACGTTCCGCTTCGCGTGACACAAAGCTTGTCCAGCGGACGCGCGAGTCTTGCGGCCCTTTGGAGTAGGCACCGAACTCGCCAAGCAAAATGCGAATATTATTTCGCGTTGCCCACTCCTCAACGGAATCAAAGTTTCGAGTGATCTCCGCTTTTTGTTCATCGGTCGCATTCCACGTTGTGCCGAGCCATTGACCAGCATCTGGATTCCACTCCGCACCCTGATGGGTAAACTCAAACGGGGAATAATAATGAAAGGTGACTATGAGATGCAGGTCATCTGGAACATCAAGTGTACTGAGCCAATCGGGAGAATTCCAGTTGACAGGCCCAATAACCACATCGCGCGTTGGATTGCTTTCACGCACGATATTCAATGCTTCGCTTGAATATTCATTCCACAACGCTGCATTCAGTTGGTCATTCGGTTCATTCAATAATTCGAACAATACATTCGATGGATAATCCCTGTAATGTTCGGCGACCTGTTTGGTAATTCCAAGAAATCTATCCTTATTACTCCAAGGGTCCCACATGATCTCTTCGTAGTGATGAAAGTCAACAATAATAGTCAAGTTGCGCTGTAATGCCCAATTGACTACTTCATCCACGCGGGCAAAAAAGGCTGTGTCAATCGTATAGGGCCATTCTATTTCCGCATGTGTGTTCCATCTCACCGGCAAGCGGACAAAGTCAAAGCCTGCTTCTTTGATCAAATCAAAATATTCTTCCTCAACATAAAGTCCCCACTCACCTTCATTGGGCGCTTCGAGCATGTTGCCCATATTCACGCCGCGTTGAAGAGTGACAGAGGCAATTGGCTCATTTGTTGATTCAGGTTGAGTGTTATCAGTCGGCGGCATGGATGTTTCTGTGGATGGAGATGAAGTAATAGGGATTGGAGTAGACGTATCAGATTGATTGCAAGCTGAGAGGGTGAAAAGAAGAGTAAATATAAGAAGAGATCGTTTCATAAATAATTGATACCTTTAAATTGTAAGGACACAGCACATCCGAAAAGGACTTTGGCAGTCATTCGTCCCGCTGTGCCCCTACACATTGGTATTTATCCTAATACTCCAATCGCCTTTTCCACTTCCACCAAAATCTCAGCAGACTTTACCAGCGCTTTCATCTTGTTATGATCGTTATACAACGGACGATCCACTTCAAGATGCTCCACATGCTTACGAATGGTCTCGCGCGCTTTTTGCGTACCTTTGCCCGGTGTGAATTTACGAAAGTCCATTGCCTGCGCGGCGGCCATGAATTCAATTCCTAAAATGCCAAAGGCGTTATCGAGGATTTGTCCGTTCTTCAAGGCGGTATTCATGCCCATCGAAACAAAATCCTCCTGGTCTGCCGCGGCAGGAATCGATTGGATCGAAGCAGGGGTCGATAATATTTTTTGTTCCACAATTAAATGATCGGCTGTATATTGCGAGAGCATCATGCCGGAATAAAAACCTGGTTCATGCGCAAGAAAATCTGGCAGACCCTGTGATAGTGCGGGGTTCGTCAAACGGTTCAACCGCCGTTCAGATAACACACATACCATCGTGATGGCAATCCCTGCCATGTCCATTGGCAATGAAACGGGCGAACCCTGGAAGTTTGCGCCTGTGAGAGTCAAATTCATTTCAGGCACAAAGATCGGATTATCGCCCACGCCGTTCAATTCGATTTCCACCTGTGAGCGCGCGTACGCAATCGCATCACGCGCCGCGCCGATCACCTGCGGCGACGAACGCATCGAGTATGCATCCTGCACCTTCGTTTTCATTTTGCCCGTGGTCAGGTCAGAGCCTTCAACGATCTTCGCGATATTCTTCGCAGATGTGATCGCGCCTTTGAAGCCGCGCAACTCATGCAGCTTCGCGCTGTACGGCTTCATATTTCCAAGCAGCGCTTCAATGGACATCGCCGCAGCGATCTCGGCCTGCTTGATAAATCTTTCCATGTCATAAATATGCAGGGCAGACATGGCCGTCAATAAGTTTGACCCATTGATCGCGGCCAGACCATCCCTCGCCTGCAAACCTGGGACTTCGATACCAGCGCGGCGCATCGCCTCTGCGCCTGATAACTGCTCGCCGTCAAAAAAAGCTTCTCCCTCCCCCATTAGCAGTAGAGCAGCTTGCGCCATCGGAGCCAGGTCACCGCTTGCGCCCACTGACCCCTTCTGACAAACCACTGGCGTGACACCTTTGTTCAGCATCTCAATATAGGTCAATGTGATCTCGGGCCTGCAGCCAGAATTCCCATGCGCATGGACATTGACCCGCCCCGCCAATGCCGCGCGGACATGCTCTATCGGAGCAGGGTCACCAATGCCAGCAGCGTGGTTATAGATGAGATATCTTTGAAATTCCTTTACCTGCTCATCATTGAGCATCGTCTCTGAAAATTCCCCAATGCCCGTGTTCGTGCCATACATGACTTCTTTCTTTGCAAGCTTATCTTCCAGCATGGCGCGGCAGATTTTGATTCTTTCAAGTGCTTCGGGGGCAAGTTCAACTTTCTCGTTATCTCGCGCAATGGCAACGAGCTTTTCAACTGTAAGGGACGATCCGTCGAGGGTGATGGTCATGAGCATTCTCCTTGAAAATGAAATAAATTATTGTACTCCAAAGCCAAACAGGCAATTAGTGACAAATGACAGGAACATACATAATGAGTTTATCGTCATCTTTACGAGATGAAAGCGAGAGCGCATTTTTTCATAACAATTGGTTTACCACTATTATTCTGGGTACCTTCCTATTTGTTCTCTCAACGCAAAAGCAGGAGCCCCCACAAATCTTCCCCGCCACGATCAACCGTGACTGCGCTCCGTGGGATGGGTCCGCGTTCACGATGTCAATTCCATTAAATGACGGAACAGTCATTGATATTTCAATCTGGCAAGCCCCAGATATAAACTTCCCTGTCACCTTTTCGTTTCCCGATCATACAGGACAGGTTGGGAATGCCTTGCTTATTCATGAAGTTGACTTGCCTGAACCGTTGAACGGCAAGGTATTCTTCTGGCGTGTAAATCAAGACGGCCCATTTGAAGGCAGGTTTGATTTTGTCACAGAAGCAGGTCGGGGATTCAAAGGTCAATTCAAAGCAGAGTGGGGGGATGAAATTGTGTATTGCGGATAACGTTAAAAAATACTCGCCGCTAGGATGAGGGGGGCATCCTAACGACGAGCAAGTAAATTATACACAATTATCCCGTTGAATACAAGTGATTTTTCGAACAGACTTTTGCAGCAAAGTGGCGCTGGTTTCGATATTTTCCTTCCTGAGTTCCTTGCAAAATCCTATTCGTTGTGCAATCGGCGGAGAAGCGTAGAGCGGGCGTCAAGCAGTATTTGCAGTCAGGTGATAAAGTTACGGGCGTAAGGCGATTTCTCTTCTCCTCCTTTGTGAAAGAGAGCCAGGCAGGGCAAGCCTGGCTCTCTCGATTTAAAAGTCTGGTGTAAAATCACGCGATGACAAACGAAAAAGAATACCTCCCCAAAATTGCAATGTCCATTCAGGCCCACCCTGATGACCAGGATTTTTCGGTTGCAGGCACGCTTGCAAAGTGGGCAAAAGCGGGATGTGAGATCATCTCCGTTCTGATCACCAGCGGCGACTCTGGCTCCAATGACGTAACCAAAGGATTCGAATATAAAGCCGAGTTGGCACGTCTACGCGAGACCGAGCAACTGGCAGCCAACGAAACGCTTGGCATCAATCAGACGGTTTTTCTGCGCTACCCAGACGGCGAACTGGAACCGTCGCTTGCTTTACGAAAAGATCTAACGCGAGTCATCCGTCAATACAAACCCGAGGTGGTTTTAGCGGGTAACCCCGAAGCATGGTTTTATGGAAATGAATATGTCAATCATCCCGATCACCGCGCTGCGGCACAGGCGGCTTGCGAAGCGGTCTTCCCGTCAGCTGGGACCAGGCTCATTTTCACCGACCTGCTTGAAGCGGGGTATGAACCGCACAACGTTAAACGGTTATATATCCACGGGTCGGAAAAAAATGATACGTGGATCGACATCAGCGAAACCATCGACATAAAAATTGAAGCATTGAAGAAACACGTCAGCCAGATCGATACGAATGAAGTGGATAAATGGATGCGCGATTGGGCGAAGGAAGAAGGCAAGGAAAAGGGACTTGAGTTTGCCGAAGCTTATAGAGTGATGATCTTGCAAAAAGAGGAAGATACACCAGCAGAATAAGTTATAGATGCCGCCAAGTTTGGCGGTATCTGTTATTAAAACTAAAAAAACAAGCTCCCGATCAACGCCGAAGCCAATGTCATCGTCACGTTATCAATGTCTTTGTAGTGCAGTGACTCAACCAGCGCGCCGCCAAGTGCGATGAGCGTGATCGGAAAAAGATAACTTGTGAATGGGCCGCCAAAAACGCCAGCCGTTACATAAATAAAAATAAGCATGCTTGCAAACACCCATCCGCCTGCAAAAACACTGACCGTCCCAGCAATGGATTTTTCCCTGCTCCATGGAAGTTTCGGTGAAGAAATGCGGCGACCTACAATATCCGCAATACCATCGCCGCCGCACATCATCATTAATGCGATAATGCCGATTGGGGAATCTTTCCAGTAAACCAAAGTCAACGCTACGAACATAATGCCATAATAAAGCGGACCGCGCAAAATCTCTTTTGGGTCGCCATTGCGGGACATGGCTTTTACGGAGGCTTCATCTTTCATTACACCTAAACCGATCAATGCGAATTGAACTGTGATCGCAAAAGGCACAAGCGCAGCCAGCCAGCGCGCATCGGGTGTATCTTGAAAGAGAAACCAGCACAAAACGTATATAGGTCCCGTGCCAATATGAATTATCTTGCGGCTAAGTTTGCTGTCGATCCAGCCGCGATGGGCGATAAAGTCCATGGAACGCAGGAAAACCAGCGAGATGACAAATGTGATAATGAGGGCTATATAGTTGTTCAATTTGAACTCCTGAAATAATTGATTTGCCAGATAAAACCCACACTCTGCTCAAAAGATATACTTTTTACGCGATTAACTCCATATGCTATAATCCGCAATCGCTTTTCAAAAACGGAGGTTGTTGTGCGTAACAAATTCATTTTTCTCATAATCATTTTGAGCTTCGTCCTTTCTGCATGTAGCACTTCTAATTCTAACGGCGCAGTGGATGCAGTTGAAGGCTATGTCAACGCACTTGCGGGCAATGACGAAGCGACTCTCTCATCGCTTTCCTGCGCAGACTGGGAAACCTCCGCGCTGACCGAGCTTGATTCACTGCAAGCGGTAACCGCATCCGTTGACAGTCTCTCCTGCCAACAATCTGGCACTGATGGAGATGCCACCCTGGTTGATTGCACAGGGAAAATGATCCTTAGCTACAACGGCGAAGACCAGGAGCTTGACCTGTCCACTCGGACTTACAAAGTGGTGGAACAGGATGGCAACTGGCTGGTTTGCGGTGTGCAATAAGTTCTTCATTAACTGGTGGTTGAGTAGCCCTGAGCGAAAGCGAAGGGCGTACACTTGCACCAGCGCGCAAGTGCAGGTGTCGAAACCACCAAACTAAACATGAAAAAAATGTTCTCACGTGAAAATCTTTGGGCGTTGCTGCTTTGCTTGATATTAATCGCTCTGGTGATCTTCACAGCAGACAGCAGTCCAACGTGGATCTATCAGGGATTCTAAAATGACGATCATTCAAATATTGATCGTTGCGGCGGCCGCTTTGTTCTGGGGATTGGTCATGCGTGAACGCGGCCGTTTATATTTTCTGCTGATTGCAAGCGTCATCGTCATATTCTGGCTGCAGCCCGCTTTACCTTTACGCGGATTTGATTTCTGGCTGCCTGTTATTACGCTCCTCATCACAGTATTTAGTTGGTATATCACCACTAATGAAGAGATACGTCACACAAGAAAAAACTGGATTACTATTTCTGTTGTGATTGGCTCAGTTCTACTACTAAACTTGAGTCGCTTTCTTCCAATTGACTTTCTTCTCACCGCTTCACGCCCGCCTCAAACTGAAATCTTATTAGTAGTTCTGGTTGCATCTGGATTGATCTTCCTTGTCACCACAAAGTTGATACGCTTTAACGCAGCGCTATTATCCATCAGCATTATCGCTCTTATCCTTATATTCCTCGCCATCAAGATTCCTGCACTTACTTATTGGGTCAGCTATGGGATTCGGTCACTGACAAATCAATCGTTGGAACAGGCAAAAGTCGCTGACCTGCGCTGGCTTGGGTTTTCCTATGTTGCCTTTCGCATCATCCACACGCTTCGTGATCGTCAAATGGGACGCTTACCCGCCGTTGACCTCGCCGAGTATATGACCTATGTTATTTTCTTCCCTTCGTTTACGGCTGGCCCAATTGACCGCATCGAAAGATTTATCAGGGATTTGCGTCAACCAGTTGACAAACTGGGAAACGATGAATTGCTGATTGCAGGTCAACGTTTTACGGTTGGATTGTTCAAAAAATTTGTCGTTGCAGATGCGCTTGCACTGATCGCATTAAATGACACCAACGCATTACAAGTCCGCACGGTAGGATGGACCTGGATATTGTTATATGCGTACGCATTCCAAATCTATTTTGACTTCAGCGGCTATACGGATATTGCGATCGGGACTTCCCGATTGCTGGGCATAAAATTACCCGAGAATTTTTCGGCGCCTTATCTAAAACCAAACCTGACCCAGTTCTGGAATAACTGGCATATGACCTTGACGCAATGGTTCCGCGCCTACTTTTTTAATCCCGCTACACGCTGGCTTCGTTCGTGGAAAAACCCTCTGCCCATGCCGATGATGATCCTGCTGACACAGGTTACCACGATGGTATTGATCGGTTTCTGGCACGGCGTCACATGGAACTTCACGCTCTGGGGCCTCTGGCATGGACTCGGCTTATTCATTCACAACCGCTGGAGTGATCTTACACGCGTCCGCGCAACTGCCTGGGCCACGACACCTTTTCGCCAAAACGTATTGAGTATTAGCGGCATTTTAGTTACCTTCCATTTTGTTGCACTGGGATGGATATTCTTTGCATTGTCGTCGACATCTACTTCATGGCATATTTTTTTGAAATTGTTTGGATTGCAGTAGTCGTCATTGCGAGGAGCGAACGTGAGTGAGAGACGAAGCAATCCCCTACGCCGTGTTGGAGATTGCTTCGTCGGGAAGAACACCCTCCTCGCAATGACGGAACGAAACGAGTATTCATGAAACTAACTAATATCATTCTAAAAGGTCTATCCCTTTTCATTATCATCAACCTCATCTTCGCTGTTTGGCAGCCGAAGATGGGACAGTTCTCCTTATATAACGTCATCTTCCCCGGGCGCGAGCGATTGCCTTTTGGCGAGAACTCTGCACAAGCATATAACCTCAGCCTTTTTGATTTGGATGCTATGTTTGCATCCCATGTAATTAGTGCTGACCAAAAACTAGATAATGAATTTCGTGTTGTGTTGATAGGCGACTCATCTGTTTGGGGAACATTGCTCAAGCCAGAGGAGACTCTCGCTGGTCAACTCAATTCGGCGAATATCTCTGCGTGCGGGAAAAATGTCCGTGCTTATAACCTTGGATATCCGACCATTTCATTGACCAAGGATGTGCTCCTGCTTTCATATGGGATGAAATATCAACCTGATCTCATCATCTGGCTGACAACATTGGAAGCATTCCCAGTGGAGAAACAAATCGCATCGCCGATAGTCGCCAACAACTGGGAAACTCTCAATAGCTTGCAGAGCAGGTTTGGGCTTGAGTTTGATCCGCATGACAATGCTTTTGTCCAGAAGGATTTATGGGATAAAACCATAGTCGGGAACAGGCGTGCGCTCGCAGATGTTATCCGCTTGCAAATATATGGCGAGATGTGGGCGGCCACGGGTGTTGACCAGGTTTATCCAACCGATTATGAACGCGCTCAAATTGATCTTGAAGCAGATGAAAAATTTCATGAAGCGGAACCGCCCACGCTTGAAATAAATTCACTGGCAATGAATGCTCTTGAGACTGGCGTTCGCATTGCTGGCGATGTGCCAATTATGATCGTTAATGAACCAATGCTTATTAGTTCGGGAAAGAACAGTGACATCCGCTATAATTTCTTTTACCCGCGTTGGGCCTATGATCAGTACCGTGATATGATGGCCAAGTTAAGCCAGAAGAATCAATGGAATTATGTTGACCTTTGGAACCTCGTGCCCGCAAATGAATTTACAAACAGCGCGATCCATCTCACCCCAACGGGAGAGCGACAGGTAGCAGAAAAACTGGCGCCGCTGATTATGGAAACATGCAAATAAAATCATCAAAGGCGGACTGAAGTCCGCAATCCATTTTTTATAGGAGTATGAATGTCCAAAGTTAGAAACGCGGTAGTGCTTATGATGATTGCAGCACTGGCAGCTTGCAGTAACAAACCGAAAACAATTGACAATGAAGTTGTTCCAGCTACGGCAATACCAACGGAAGCAAGGCCCGTTGCAACACAAGTATTGACCGAAGCCCCAACCTCCACGCCTCGCCCAACACTGGCAGCAGATGAATGGAAGAGTCTGCCAATCGTTCCAGCGGTCAGTGATACAGCTCGCGCAATTTATGAACAGGGACTCGAAATGGGGAACCATCCGCAGGCTTTTTCAAAAGTTGGCGATTGCCAGACCAGCACTGACTTTTTCCTCGTAGGCTTTGACCATGAAGGTGAATATCGTTTGGGAGATGAGTATGCCGAGCTGCAACCCACGATTGATTATTATCAAGGTTCATTCTCACGACAAAGCCTGGCTGTCAAAGATGGATTCAACGTAGCGGCTGTGCTCTCTCCGCTGCGGGCAGACCCGAAACAATGTAATGCGGGTGAGTCTCCACTGGCTTGTGAATATCGTTTAAATCGCCCCAGCGTGGCACTCATCAGCATGGAAACCAATTTCAACCAAAGTTCTGCGGATGATTATGGCAGGTACATGCGCCAGATCGTTGAATACACAATTTCACAGGGCATTGTCCCGGTCCTTGGAACAAAAGCGGACAACCTGGAAGGCAACGACGCCATCAATGAGGAAATCGCCACCATCGCCAACGAATATGACATCCCCATGTGGAATTATTGGGCAGCCTCTTATCCGCTGCCCAACCATGGATTCGACACTGATCTTAATGATGGATTCCATTTATCATTTAGCCGAAACTTTTTCGATCAGCATAAAAATATGTTAAGCGCATGGCCCTGGCGAAATCTCACTGCTTTGCAAGTGCTGGATGCGATGCGGAATGGGTTGAGCGAATAAAAATCTTCGCCCTGAGCAGAGTGACGAGTGTTCTTCGAGGAGCGCAGTCGAAGGGTAGTTTGACATAAATAATTTGAATTCCTGTCCTTCGACTGCGCCGCACACACCTGCCCTGGCGGGCGGTGCCAGGGAAACCAAAGGCATGCGGCTCCGCTCAGGACGGAGAATATGAATAAAAAGGAGAACAATTCATGACCGAAAACATAACATCTGCTCTTGCAAAATTTATTGCGGAGAAAATCCTCAAGCAGCCAAACAAGGTAGTCAAACCTGATGAAGCCTTGATCTCCAGCGGATTAATCGATTCGTTTAGCCTGATGGATCTGGCCTTATTTGTCGAAGATACTTTTGGCGTGAGGATCGAAGACACGGAATTGAATGCACAAACTTTTGATAACCTAAATCAACTTTCTGATCTGATCGCTTCCCGCCAGAAATAAATGACCACGTTTTCAAATCTTCTACACCGTTCCTATTTGGAAGTCCCTGAAAAGGTCAGCATGGTTTTGCAGTATGCTGGTCAGCCCGATCAGGAGATCACCTATCGGCAATTGATCCTGGGTGCGAATCAATATGCGCTGGCTTATGCGCGCGAGGAAATCAAATCTGGCGAGGTGATACTTCTTATCCTTCAACATGGACAGGATCTGGTTTTCTCTTTCTGGGGTGCAATATTACATGGCGCAATTCCCGCAGTGATGCCGTTCCTGAGCGAGAAGCTTTCGCCCGAACGTTACCGTGCTGACCTCGCTTCCTTGATTTCAATTACAAAAC
>Ga0163152_10007619_pt1 | contig 11790 bp, 9 predicted proteins | sample OliLakLV19MP8IB2_FD_148635 | JGI IMG/M metagenome (GOLD analysis project Ga0163152, IMG submission 148635) | Freshwater microbial mat bacterial communities from Lake Vanda, McMurdo Dry Valleys, Antarctica - Oligotrophic Lake LV.19.MP8.IB-2 | ecosystem: Environmental > Aquatic > Freshwater > Lake... | reverse complement strand
ACCTTACCGTCAACTTCGGTTTCGTTTAAAGCATCAATAGCCTTTTGTCCTTCTTCGTCGTTCATCTCGACAAAGCCGAAACCACGGCTGCGACCTGTAAATTTGTCCATAATAATTTTAGCTGAAGATACCTCACCGTATGCTTCAAATAATTGCCTTAAATCGGCGTCGTTGAGTTTGAAACTCAAGCCTGAAACGTAAATGTTCATTTTTTTTTAGTTTATTAAAATAAAGATAATGGGTTCTAATGAATAAATCCAAACTACGGTGAGCTAAAAATAACCATCCGAAATGAACGAACTAACAGAACCTTATATCAAAGATACAAAATATTATGATTCGTAAAATATTTTTTTATTTGCTGCAATTGTTGCTGATAGCCAATACATAGTTGTCAATCACGCTCAGTGATTTTGCAGTTAAATCGCCTGAAAACCCCGTAATATGGGTATAATTGACCTTTTTCTGATATCCTTCAAGAAATCGATTGGCAAGTGAATAATAAGACCAATGCCACATTTCCTCGTTATAACCCGTGTCGCGTTCTGTTCCCTTTTCATTGTAGGATTGGCAAAATCCGTAGGTGCCTGCATTTTTACTCAGCCATGTATATACCTTAAAACCATAACCTGATGCAAAGTAGTTTGCCGAAGTGCTGTTGAGATCAACTTCTGTTCCCCAGTGGTGTCGGCTTGTTCCTGGCATGGCGCTGTATTGCATAATATAACTCGACAATGCATTATCAGTATCAAATTTTGATTTATTCGTTTTCCATTTGTCTTCCCAAATCCACGATTGTTCAACAAAAGTTCGCGAGGCGGATATTACCTTTAATTGAATACCATCCTTTTTTGCGGCGAGATACATTTTATTATATGCAGCATAAGTTTCTTTCAACAGGAACATTTGTTTGCGATGCGCCATATTTTCCGGAATTTCGATAAAATTAGTATCTGTGTAATAATCGTTTTTTCCGATCAGAAATTCAGCAGTAATATATTCCTCTTTAATTGGAGGGATATTATTCATCGCCAGTTCATCAGAATTGATCGAAACAAACAAATTGTTCAAAAGTAAAATAAAGATTACCTGCATTTTTTACCCGTTATTATTTCAGGAACGAATATAGGAAGAAATTATTGTTATCTGCAATTACCAATTAAAGTGATTCCAGGAATTCGATCAATTGATCGCGTTGTTTTTGTGGGAGTTGTTTAAATTCGTTTTTTGATTTTTCTGCTTCTCCGCCGTGCCATAAAATAGCTTCCGTTAAATTTCTTGCGCGACCATCGTGCAAATAATAAGTATGTTTATTTACTGTTTGAAATAAGCCAATTCCCCAAAGTGGCGGTGTTCTCCACTCCTGCCCTGTTGCTTCAAAATCAGGACGTCCATCTGCTAATCCCTCTCCCATATCATGTAATAAAAGATCGGTATAAGGTCGGATATTTTGATTGGAGAGAATTGGAAAATCAGGGTGTACGCCGGTTTGTATTTTTTCAATATGACAACTGTTACATCCTATTTCCGCAAATATTTTTTCTCCCTGCAAAACTTGTTTATCATCAACATTTCTTCTTGCAGGAACGGCGAGTGTGGAAGAATAGAGATGCATTTTTTTAAGATCATCGCTGTCAATTTCAGGATCGCCACCATTTGCAAATTCGTTATATTGTTTTTGTGAGGATGTTAGATTTTGTTCCGGAAAATGTTGCGTGCTTATTCCCATATCTCCACTAAATGCACCTGAAATTTGTTGCAGGATATTGGGTTGATTTGCCTTCCATCCAAATTTACCTAATTGCACTTTTTGTTCTAACGAATTCCACACATAATTCGGTTTTCCGGATATACCATCTCTGTTTTTATCATCAATATCCGCGTAGGAAAGAATCGTATTTTCAGAAATCGCTTCCAACAATCCAAGCCCAATCATTTGCGGAGCTACCCTTGCAGAATACATAATATCATGCTGCATCTCTCCATAATTTAAATCACTAAAATTAATTTTTGGGTTTCGAAGGGTATAAGAATTACCATCATAAAAATTACCGCTTTTTTCCTCCCAGATTATTACATAGTTGCCTTCTTTTTTTAAACCATCTATAGCGTGTTCCTGAAACTGTCCTCCGTAATTCGGGTCGTCTAAAGGTTCACCATGTGTGCCTTTTCCGGGTATGCTCAATCGGACAATAAATCCCTGCGATAATTGTCCGGCAATAGTTGGTGGTTGACCCCTGCCATCCTTAAAATGACAACCGGAACATGACTTAGCATTAAAATAAGGACCAAGTCCATCACGCGCAGTTGTACTCGAAGGTGCTTGCACCCAATTCTGATTAAAAAAACTATTGCCGACAAAAAATAATAATTCATCTTGCGAAGAAAGATTTGGAGCCGGCAGCGCAAAAGCATTTACGCTTTGATCAAATACCGTAGTTTCTCCTCCCGATAATAATTTTTCAGTTTTAATTGAGGAAGCAGACAGAACATCTTTTTTTTGATAAGAGGCAAAACTGAATAATAAAATAAACACACCAATTAATATTACCGCTATGAAAGAATTTTTATATTTTGATAATATTTTTATCATCAGTCTACAACATTTACATTAATTGTTAAACCAAGTTCTGTAGCAACTTTTGCAAATTGTTCTCCTAATTCCTGCATGGATAAAACGGCTTTCATCACTTGCGGCCGTTTATCTTCCAAAACAATTGCGCGGTCGAATGGATAATAGATTTGCTGCAGATGGTTCATGCATTTTTTTATAAGGACCTCCGTTTCTTCATACAGTTTCACATTATGAGATTTAATTATTTCATCAATTCCGGTAACCTCCATAGTGGTTTTATCACTTCTCACGTAAGTACCATAAAAAATATTGATAATTCCTCCAAGATTAAATATCAGGTCTGATTTTGTATTATCGCTGAAACAACTTTGTTCATCTTCCTGGTTGGCATTATCATAGGCAGTGAACATTCTTTCACCGGCCATTTCAACTTTGCTCAATACAGCAATTCCAGTAATTATTTTTTGCAGGGAGATATTGGGATTATCATTAATAAATGTTGCGCGATAATTGTCCGCTTTCCCAGCCTCCCATTCCAATTTTAAATAATTCAGATTTTCGATCAATAATTCAACTGCGGTACTGAGGTATACTTTTCTCCGCTCCGCATTTTTTGTTTCCGGTAAATAATCGCTGAATGGTCTATTACCTGGTCCTAAAGAATCAAGATCCTGCCCCCACAGTAAAAATTCAATGGCGTGAAATCCTGCACTGATATTTTCTTCTCCGCCATTTTCATTCATCTTTTTGAGCAATTCTTTATTTATGGTTGGATATTCCTCAGTATTATTTATGATGCCTGTATTTTGATTTCCAACAACATAATCCACGTAAATTTCATCCAAAGGCCAGGCATTTAATAAACCTTCCACTCCGGTAGTTCCATTATCAATAGGTCCATCATAAAATCGAAATGCCTCTGTTTTGCCGTACACTTCGCGCGCTGAGCGCCAAGCAGTTTTTGCCTTTTCAAGATTTGCCTCTGAAGGTTCGGTTACCAATAAATTTGTGGCGGATTGAAGCTCCATTGCCAGAGTATTGGCATCAGAATATGTTGCAAAAACAATATCACAATAGCCGGAAATTGTGTTTTTTGGAAGGATTTCAACGTTGTTATTGATTGATTTACAGGATGTTAGAAAAGTGCCACAAACGATGAACCACATTAATGTGACACCGTCAGCTGTCTTTAAAACCCCATTCTTTAACCCCATTAGATTATAATCATTCTAAATAACATGCAAAAGTAACTACAAAATAGGCTGCAATTCAATACCGCATTGTAGGTATAGTCGGAGGAGAAACCTTTAAATTTCACCTTAGAAATTTTACTTGCAAATTGATTTCGCGGGTTTTTAAAACGTTTTTTGGCTAAAGCCGGGATCTTTGAATGACTAAAGTTTTTCTTAAGAAAGTAACACATTGTAAGCAGTGAAGCTTTTACTTGTTAACTTGAGTCGGCAAAGTATCTTTTTAGTTTTGGTTTTTGAGTATCTAGGGTTTGGCCTTCTTTTGGCTAAAGCCATTTTTATGTTGTGCTTTTGCCACGACCTGAAGGTCGTGGCAATTAAATGAGGTGTGGGTAGAAAATGGAGTATGAAAAATAAATTGAGCGTGGAGAGAAAAGGGGGTGTGGTAGAAATGGGAGCCTAGGGAAATTTTGGGGTTGGGGAAATAAATTTTCGGATAATTATTCTTTTCTGAAGAACCAGTTCTGAATTCCGGAAATATCACGAAATTCAACCGGAATATTTTTAATATTGATGGAAACAGATCGAATATAAAACCAGGACTCTACCTTTCGTGGAATATCAATGGTATAAACTCCTGCAGTAAAGGGGATTTCGTTACACAAACAATATTGACAACCCGAATTACTTTTCATATTATATCCGTTGTAGATCAATATCATTTTGCGAAGATCCATTAATCTTTGATTTACGGTGTCGGTTAGCCGATAAACTTCTATTTTGTAATTGTAGCCAAGCGGTTGGGTTTGACTTAATATCCAACAACTATCTTTTTTGGAATATTCCAATTTTGTAAAAACATAATCGAGATCTTTTTGTGTGCTGTCGGTAAAAAACACGTCAGTTATTCTTATACCTAAAACATCACTCGTGAGATCTTTTCCGGAGATATCAACTATAGTAAATCTGAATTCACTGGATAGGGTGCTGTCTTGTGCAAATAATTTTAAGGGAATAAACAGTAGGAGAAGTATCAGGTTGCGCATATTTCAATCAAAGTTCAGTAATTCTTTTGTATTTCCGGCAATCTCGAGTCCACCATTTCTGCCGGAATCCTTAAAAATAACAGTGTTTGTTTCTTTTTCAAGCAGCTTTAGGTGTATAACTGCATTCATACTTTCTTTTACTCTGCCCTCCATAAACCCTAAAACCGGAGATGCGAGTTCGGCTCCCTCTGCTCTGTCGGCTTTTATGGTGAGGATATGTTTTTTGTCTTCGAGAATGATATTAATATGCGCATCATCAAACTGCAGCTTTTTTAATTTTGCTCCAGTATAGGTTGCAAATTTTAATAATTTTCCATCCATTAAAAATGCACAGATAAATCCCACAAATGCACCGGTTAAAAAAGGGATTTTTGCTACAGAAAACTTAAAGGAATTTTGTGGTTTTGAAAAATGGTTGCTTTGCATCCATATCCAACTTGAGGGAAATGATCGTCCCCAGTCTTTTTCAATATATCCTCTGCCGCCGGTAAAATCAATTTCCCGGTTATTGATATTTAATTTCCCTGTAATATTAAAATCCAAACTCACAACCTGATGATAACACTCCATAAATGGAACAAAACTATACCAACCCATTATGCCGGGAGCGGTGAGTTTTTTAGGCCACAAAAATTGTTCGTCGAAATGTAAAAGACCTTTTACTTTTGGAAGGTCTAATTTTAATCTGTTGGAGGAAAAACTATTTTCTAAAATTCTGATCTTGAATTTTTTACCACTTGGTTTGAAATCGATGGCATCAAATTTAAAATATTCGGCAGTGATGTTTTTACCGTCCAACACCTGGATGAAGGATTGTTTATTGCCTTCTGCATCCATTGCAATACCGGGGATTATTGCTATAGCAAAATTTTCCGTTTTATCCACTATTTTATAATACCATCCTTCAAAAAATGCCCTTTTCTTAAACCATCCATGATAGTTTTCGTGGTTGAAAAAGGCTTTGGCGTAGGCGGTTATTTTTGACATTAAGCGGAGGATTTTTTGGAGTCAGTAATATCTCAGGCAAAGGGTTTTATGGGTTTATTTTTTTTGGTTTTCGTGAAAAAAAAATGTGTCACGCAAAGGCACAAAGGGTTTTTGAAGTGTGTTTTTATTGGTGTGTTTTTTTTCTTTGCGGCTTTGCGTGAAAAAAAATGTGTCACGCAAAGGCGCAAAGGGTTTTTGGGTGTGTGTTTTTGGGGGTGTTTTTTTCTTTGCGGCTTTGCGTGAAAAAAAATGTGTCACGCAAAGGCGCAAAGGCGCAAAGGGTTTTTGGGTGTGTTTTTTTGGGGGTGTTTTTTTCTTTGCGACTTTGCGACTTTGCGTGAAAAAAAAATGTGTCACGCAAAGGCGCAAAGGCGCAAAGGGTTTTTGGGTGTGTTTTTTTGGGGGTGTTTTTTTCTTTGCGGCTTTGAGGCTTTGCGGGAAAAAAAAACGTGTCACGCAAATGCGCAAAGTTTTTATGGGGTGTGCTTTTATTGGTGTGTTTTTATTCTTTGAGGCTTTGCGAGAAAAAAAATGTGTCACGCAAAGGCGCAAAGGCGCAAAGGGTTTTTGGGGTGTGTTTTTTGGGGTTATTGTTTAATAAATCCTGATGCATATATGCCAGTTTCTGTTTTGATTTTTAATCCATAAAATCCGGGTGGAAGATCGAAGACAGAAATTGTTTTTTCGAAATTATTTATTTCCATTATTTCTACTGTGCGGCCCATGTTGTCGATAATTTCTAAAGAAAGAATGTTTTCTTTTCCGGAAAGGGTGATATTATCAGTTGTTGGGTTTGGGTAAATATTTATTTGGTATGTATCAAGCTCTGTAATTGATTCATACACTATAAAAAAATCAGAAATATATCTAGGCATTAACTGATAACCACTTGTATATGGAGCATCTGTATCAAATTGTGAACCGATCCCTTTAATCTGAAACATATTAGTTGTTAGGAGGGGATATATATAATTAATGTCATCTAATGTTACTGTAGATAATTCTGTATTGTCATCAATTCTTATTGTGAATATATCGGTTCCGTTAGAAACTTCAACATTAAAGGATGTTCCGTCTCCAAGCCACTGCAAGGGATCAACCAACGTGAAACCATCTATATTTAATTCTACAAGATCTGATTCTGTTCCCTCATTCAGATCTGTAACAAAAGTTGGCACTTTCAAAGCATTTCCACCATCAATATAAATCAACGTATCCGCATCCACTTCTGTTAATCCGTTAAATTGATTTATTGCACCTAAAATATTTACTTCATCGCCTTCCACTACGGTATATCCGAATTCATTATCGAAACTGAATACAGAAATTCCTCCTGTATTATCAATTAAGGTAAATTGTAATCCGCCATCCCAGAGATTAACTCCGTAAACAACTCCGGTGAGGTCGACTAATTCGCCATCGGAAACTGCATTTCCATCAACATCTTCTGTTGTAACTTCTGCAATATCATAAACTGTATAAGTTGGAGGTGTTGCATCATTATCGGTAATATTAATTTCAAAATCTGCAATAACTCCAATAACACACGTTCCGGAAATTACCGTTAAATTCATGAGTAACATTTCTGTGGATTCTAATTCCACATCATCATTAATTGTTATATCAAAAGACTGTGAAGTAACACCGCCTGCTGTAAACGTATAATTTACAGGCAGGCTAAAAATATAATCAGAACCTGCCGTCATGGTAGTTGCACCATCTAAATACATTTGTAATTCGCAATCGGCAGATTCGGTTAATTCAATTGTTCCGCTAACGGTTCCAATAGATTCATCTTCCGTTGCACCAATAGTAGTAAAAGATGCAATTGGAGGAGTAACTAATTCATTATCTTCAATCGTGATCGTAAAGGTTGTATCTGCTCCTGCAGAACATCCGACACCACTTGCAAGTACAATTATTCCTATTTCAGTGCCTTCGGCAACAACATCATCCACTAAACCATAAATAACAGTTTGCGTTGTAGGTCCACCTGCTACAAAATCCAATGCGAATCCAAACAAACCATAATCAAATCCCGGTGTAGCAGTAGCAGCAGCTCCATATCCGAAATTAATGGTGCAATCGGCGCTTTCCGATAAAGTTACATCAAAAGTACCATCCAGATCACCTTCATTTACGGTAACCGCAGTAACATCAAAAGTATAAGTTGGAAGCGGAACAAATGGTCCGGCATTTATTACAATATCATCAATGGCAAATTCATCTCTGGTTCCGGCGCCGCTCACATCATTTCCGTTCCAGCTCAAATAAAACAGAGCACCGTCAGCAAGCGATAGTGCTGAAATTGTTGTTGTAATATTTGTCATATAAGGAGTAAAGTCAGCTGCTTCGGGTGAAGTATAATCAGCATCCGGCACATTATACCAGGTTATATTATCATAGGAATAGGATAAATTAAAACTATTTGCCCTGTTTGCATCATTTAATATATATACGGTGTAGGCTACATCGAAGGAGCCTATTACTTCACCGGTGTTATTTTGCAATTTTAAGATAAAACTGCCCGGTGTAAAGTCCCCATCAACCGGCTGCACCATTAAACCTTGATTGCCAACTATATCTACTGCGTAAACTCCCCCTGTGATAACAAGACCCATAGTAGCACCCCTTGCAAAATCGCCGGAAACAGCAGTTCCGCCAAATGCAACATCTCCTTCGCTGAAGCCAATAGCGCTCCAGGTATCAGAATTGAGCATACCTGCACCGCCTCCGGGTTGAAATCCCGCACCCGCAAAACCTGTGAAATCTATTGTTTCGGGACTGCCAATGCCTGTTATGCTCAACTGTGCATATAGGTAAGTACCTAAAAAAGAAATAGTTATAAGAAGTAATATTTTTTTCATGATGTTATTTTTGAATGCTTTTAAAAATGTCGTCAAATTTAAGAACAATTCCTTACTTCTTAATATTAACTAAATATCAATTCTGTTAAAACTCAAAGGGAGCTTTACACAATATTTTTTAAAAAAAATTTGCTTTCTTGACAGATATACGGATATTTGAAAAAATTATTTATCCTCCCATAATTTAACTATGATTAAAAATAAAGTTACCCCAACAACCGGAAGTTTATTGTTAAGCGAACCTTTTATGCTTGACCCGAACTTTAAACGCACAGTAATTATGTTGTGCGAACACGCGGAAGATGGCGGAACCGTTGGATTTATTCTGAATAAAACCTTAAATATTCAGGTTTGTGATGCTTTGGTGGGCTTTGATGAAGTTAAAAATGAGCTTTTTTATGGTGGGCCGGTAGCACAGGATACTCTCCATTACCTGCATCGTTATGGCGACCTGATTGAGGATAGTTTACATATTATAGATGATATTTACTGGGGAGGAAATTTTGATCAGGTAGGTAATATGCTGAAAGCAGGTTCCATTGACCAAAAAAATATCAAATTCTTTTTGGGTTACAGTGGTTGGAGTCCGGGTCAATTACAGGGTGAAATGGAGGACAACAGTTGGATTGTTACCCCTGCCAAAAGTCAATATATTTTTGATATTGCAAATAAGGAATTATGGAAGAAAGTGCTGAATGATCTTGGTGGCGAATACAAACAGATCACCAATTATCCGGAAGATCCTATTCTGAATTAGGATCAGTTTCCATTAAGATCAAATACCTTTTCATCACCTATCACAAAAATTTTATCGCCTTTTTTTGGATGAACCGTAACATAACCTGTGAATCTTCCAAAAGCAGGCAATGCTCCATAATTTTTTGAAAACCAAAAACAGGGCAAACGCAAAGATTGTTTTGCTTTTCCGCGCAATAAAATTCCGGGGTGAATATGTCCGTACAAATTGAGTATGGTATTATCTTCTATAATTAATTTATCATGACTTAAAATAATATTTTCTATTTGCAAATTGGATTCTATACATTCTATTAAAGCGAGATCGTACCAATTTTTATGTAAAATATCATGATTGCCAATTACCAATTTTATTTTGAGGGAGGAAAATGATTTTCTCCATTCCAGAAATTCGTTCATTCCATCATTTTCTTCGCTGTGAAACATATCACCGAGAAATAGGATCTGCCCGGGATTAAATGTATCAATCAAAGTCTCCAAACGATTAAGATCATTATGCAAAATACCTGCGGGAATTGCCACTCCGTTTTTGCGAAAATGTGTTTCTTTTGAGAAATGTGCATCGGCAATAATCAGCATTTTTTGTTCAAGCCAGAAAAGGGCTTTATGTTCGGAAAGGATGAAGGATTGGTTATAGAGATTTAGTTGCATTTGTTAATTATAGCATAGTATAAATGTATTTGTATCCCTTAATAAATCAGTTTTGTAATTAGTTTTTTAATTTTAATAACAAAATATAATTTTAATTACATAGAAATACTAAAGTCATAGGTGACAAAACTATTATTTAAATAATAAATCCCACGAAAACAAGTGAGAGTTAACTTTATCTTGTTTATTTGCTCTGCTTATTAAAGATAATGAACTTCCGCCCATATAATTTTGCACATTTGCATAAGGCATAAACCCAACTCTGAAAGCTGCATTATTATTATATTTAATAAAATTTAATAATTCCTCTTGTAATAAGTAAGAATGCACAAATCTGTTTGCATAAACATCTCGTTGAAGCACTTTTGCCCCTCCATCTAAATCAGTAATAGGATAACCTCCGTTAGTTTTTAAATTCCATTCGGTAGGCCAACATTCTTTATTACTTGGGTGGTCAAAATGCAATTCACTGTTAAGATCCATAAACCCTATTTTTTCACGAGTAGCAACAAACTCCCTAAATGAACCGGAACCTGCTAATGGATATCCGCTTGCGGAAACAATACCATCAAAAGCACAAGCTAAACGTGGATCAGGTCCTAAATAATTATATGTTGGGATAATAAAATCCTGATGACCTGACAAGGATAAATTTTCATCCAGACAATTTGGACCAAGCCCTATTGGAATTTCTCCCCAGTTTGTATTTTCGAAGGCGTTTCCATCATTTTCGGCAGTAAAATATAAATGTGGAATAACAGCATCAAATTTATATTTACCTGCTATAGTTTCGCTATATCGGTAATATAAACATTCATTCCAGGAGTGACAGTAACTTGGCGGCCCGGTAAAAACAGCTTGGTCTTCATCCGGCTCCACAATAAATGGACCTTTGTCTTCAGTTGGTTCATAAGAAGGATTTTCGGCGGGTAAACCTATTTTAATATCATCAAATTCAGGATCGGTTTTAAATGCAGCAATATAATTATGTTTGTTAACTCCATATGCATCCAAACCCATCATTGATGGTGGTAAAACTGCACTAAGTTCAAAATCACCTGTAATGCCAAAAGCAGTATTATAATCATCAGCACCATTAATATAAGCCCAATAATGTTCAAAGGCGGTATAGTCACCATATAATTTAAAGCCCATAGTTAATTCAAAAAAATTATTGTAACATTCGTTGCCGAGTTCTACACCCACAACATTTACATCAAGCTGATGATTCAACGATTCATTACGCAAATACTCAATTATCAATTTACACTCTGCTGCCGGTTCACTTAGTATATCTAAGGTATAAGTAACATCCACCGTAAAATCGGGGTTTTCATCTTCAATTGCTTTAACCATTCCAATAAATTCATTAATATAAAGTGGTTCCTCCCAAATACCCAAATACATACCCGGGTCATAGTGTGGTTGTTCAAGCCATTCTCCAAAGAAGTCTTCAAAACTGGCTTTTACATCATCAATAAGCCAATCACCATCAATATCATGCTGCGTGTCTTCTATAAAGTCAGTATAAATTTCATCAAACGGGGGTGCATCAATTGCATTCGTTACATCATAAAAAGGGATCATATCTTCAATATTGATCCCGTACCCTCCGTTTTTTTGATCGTGGAAGGGATTATCAGGATCAGAAGAATTCCAGGAGCCTAAAGCATGACGGTATTTACTGGAAGAACCACTAGGATATCGCAAATTTTTCG
>Ga0163152_10007618_pt1 | contig 11793 bp, 14 predicted proteins | sample OliLakLV19MP8IB2_FD_148635 | JGI IMG/M metagenome (GOLD analysis project Ga0163152, IMG submission 148635) | Freshwater microbial mat bacterial communities from Lake Vanda, McMurdo Dry Valleys, Antarctica - Oligotrophic Lake LV.19.MP8.IB-2 | ecosystem: Environmental > Aquatic > Freshwater >... | reverse complement strand
GTCGGTTCGCCCGACAGCCTTAGCTGTTTAGGGCGGATGAAGAGACGCTCATGAACGCGCTCAAACACTGGGATTAAAAACGTATCGGCCCCCTTTCCGAAGATTGGGGGCCGAAGCGCTTACGCCGAAAGTCCGTGCGGACCTCCGGAGGGGGGGGTGTTGTCGACACTGAGTCAGCCGAAGTCGCAGCGGGATGAGGAACGCGTCCAAAGAGACGCCACTCCGTCCGCAAGCAGGCCGCCTCCCAGATACGCAGGGTGACGATCGCTTCGACGTGCCGCTGCTCCAGCGCCGTCAGCTGGTTGTTGAGTAGAGCCTCTGCCACACCAAGGGGCGTCTCATACTTCAAGACGATCTTCTCGGCCTCTTTACTCAATCGCTCCATGATTCCTCCCAGAAAAAGGACTTGCTCTGAAAACGATCTACCTTTCAGAAAATTGCACCCAAGATTCAAACTCCCCTGTTCGGGGAGTTTGCTTTAGATCTTGGTGATCTCAACTTCCGTGAAAGGCTGACGGTGACCGTTCTTCTTGCGGCGGCGGGTCTTGCTGTGATACTTGAAGACGATAATCTTCTTAGCTCGGCCCTGGACGAGCACCTTGCCCTCCACCTTAGCTCCGGCAACTTCTGGAGCACCGATATTCACAGTGTCACCATCGACGACCAAGAGCACCTTGTCGAAGACAACTTTGCCGTCAACAACGGTCTCAAGCTTCTCAATCTTCAATTTTTCACCGACCGAAACGCGGTACTGCTTGCCGCCGGTCTGAATTACTGCAAACATATTTCGATACTAATATACTAATTGGTACTAATGATACTAATAATGAGGTGCAGGATACCGGAAACGGATGGTACTTATTCGTTGCATTGGTACGTCATTCGTATATTGGTATCGCGGCAGGCATCACATCAGTTGATGCCTATAATAACAAGGACCGCCATAAAAATCAAGAGGGCGAAGAAGGCGCTAGCTCCGGCGAGGATTTGACCCAAAATCCTGTCCCGCTTAAAGATTCCACGAGCGAGCAGATAGTTCAGCAGCGTCATTCCAATCCCGAGATAGATAATGTTAAAAACATCGAACTTCGAGCCGAGGAAGTCTATCCCCCGGTAGGTATCGAAGTGCAAAATAAGCAAAGCATCGTGATCAGCGAGCTTCACATAAGCCGTCCCCAGGGCAGCAAAGAGGAGGATAGCGGCAGCGATGAATAGGATGTGCTTGAGTTTCATGCTAGATATTATAGTTTCTCAAGAGTCCAGATATCTAATGGAATCTCTTCATAGGGATGCACAGCCTTTATGGCCGCAATAACATCCTTCACGATTTTATCGTCACAGATGAACTCAATCTTTTCCTCTTCCACCTGCTCAAGCTCTCCGACAACGCCGATAGCCGGATGAGCACCTTTTTCTGGCAGGAACCGGCCGACACCTTTTGTTGAAAAACTACAAAATGAGTAGTTCTTGAACTTTCCCCCTCCCGCCTTCCCGATAGCATCGCGAACGATGTCGGCGTGAGAAAGCGGAACGTGAGTCACTATTTTCTTCATAATTTAAAGTATATTCCCTTCTAGGCTAAGCGCAAAATAAGACACTAAACTAGTAGCGCAGGATTTTTGGGCGAGCGCACGAAGAACAGGAACCAGCGTTAGCGGATTTTTCGTTTCGCGCTAGACGCAAAACCGCAGCCGTACTTTAGCAACAGCGTACGGCAAGGTTGCGGCAACAACGCCCTAAACGAAAAAGGCCTGACGATGGTAGCGCTTACGGGAATCGAACCCGTGTTCTGGCCTTGAGAAGGCCATGTCCTAGCCACTAGACGAAAGCGCCATTCCTTAATACATCCCAACAAAGCATTGATTCGCGCAGCGGGGCAAAGCGGGCATTGTGAGTCAATATGACCGTCTTGCCCTACTGTGCGAAATCATTCGACGACCCTCCCCATCCGCAATCCGTCCACGATCTGCTCGAAGTGCTGCGAGTGCGAGGCTTTTATTAAAACCAAATCTCCGGCTTTTAGCAAGTCCCTCACCGGAAAGATCGCCTCAGCAGCTGACGGAAAATGAAAGACCGACTCTTTATCCATCCCCGCCTCTACAGCCGACTGCGAGATAATACCACCTGCTTCGCCCGCCGTCACGAGCACCTGACAAACCTCTTTGACCCACTTACCGACCTGCTCGTGCGCTTCACGTTCATAGCGTCCGAGCTCGCTCATCGTTCCCAAGACCGCGATCTTCCGCTTCGCCTTAAGCGCCTTCATAACATCAAGAGCCGCGGCGACCGCGATTGGCGACGAGTTATAGGTGTCGTCTAAAATAACCACGCCCTCAATACCGCTTACGACTCGCAGGCGCTGGCTTGGGGAACGGTGGTACGCGAGCGCCTCACCGATCTGCGCCATTGAAAAGCCTAAGGTACCGGCGACCGCCGCAGCAGCGGCACACGCGTACGCTTGCGGTGCGCCAAGCGCGCCCTCAACGCTTACCGAAACGAAGTCTCCGGGGCGACCGAGATGGAAGGCCATGCCAACCGGCTTCGGCGTTACCCGCCGCGGACCCTCGACTTCAAACTCCATATCGGTAATATGGATATCACTTCCTTCATTGAAACCGTAGGTGAGCGTCTTTGCCTTTGTTTTGCTCTTCATGCCGAACACTCTCTGATCATCAGCATTGAGAATCGCAAAACCGTTCTCGGGCAATGAGGCGATGAGCTTTTGCTTCTCGGCTACTACCCCTTCGATGTCGGCATAGGCTTGCACGTGAACAGGAATGTCCCCAATAACCGTCGTGACCGCAATAGTCGGTTTCGCGATAGCGAGCAGAACATCCAAGTCGTTCGGTTTGTCCGCTCCATACTCCAGGACAAGAATCTCCGGATACTGCTCTTTTTTCATAGCGAGCAAGTGCCAGAAGCCAAGCCAAAGCGCACGACCCCAAAAGTAATACTTCTCAAGTCGATGCCCCGCCGGCCCCTCGTTTCCCACGAGCGCTGTTTCGGTAGCGCTAAACTCGCCGATAATATTGAGCGGGAATCCGAACTCAGTGTTTAAGTTGCCCGCCGCCGAGCGAACTCGCTTGCCGCAATGGGCAAGTACCACCGCAATCGCCTCTTTGGTCGACGTCTTCCCAGCAGTACCCGTGACGCCAATAATAAGCGGCTTAAATTTCTTAAGCGTGAGCTTGGCAAGAAGCCGTAAGATATCTTGGAGTAGTTTTCGTAAACGTGGTCGCATAGTAAAAGATACCTGACGCTATCTCACCCCCGTTAGTTCTCCTTGATATCGGTTGGTGGGACGTTGTAGTAGTTTAACAGAAACTCGGTCAGCTCACGAAACGCCGGTACGACGGTCTGTCCGGCAAGCGGCGCACCCTCCGGCCGATCGAGCTTTACGAGCACGACAAACTTTGGATTGTGCGCAGGGGCGAAGCCGGCGTAGGTATTAATAACATCGTCGCTATAGCCGCCCCTTTCCGGGATAAACGCAGTCCCCGTTTTTCCGGCGACATCATAATGCGGAATATCAGCCAGCACGTTCTTATGTACCGCCGAGACCATCATATCCACCACCTCATTCGCCGCTTTCGATGAGACGATTTGAGGAGCCTCATTCGTTCGCTCCTCTTCGATGATGAACGGACGGCGCATTACCCCTTTGTTCGCAATGGTTGAAACGGCTCGCGTAAGCTGAAGGAAGGTCATCGATACACCTTGTCCATAGGAGACGGTAGCAAAGTTAATATCCTGCGGGTCATTTTCGAGTGTACGAAGGCTCCCCTTCACCTCTCCGGGAAGCGTAATGTTGGTCGGCTCTTTGATACCGAACTTCACCAGATAGTCATAGAAAGTACGGTGCCCCATCTTCCGCTCAGTGAAAATAGTGCCGGTGTTAACCGAGTTCTCAATGACGTTGGTCATCGTGAGCGTCCCATGGGCCTTAAGATCCCAGTTTCGTACTGTTCGGCCGTTCAGGGTTACTGAACCCGTGTCGACATACGTCGTGTTCGGCGTGATCGCTCCGCTATCAAGGCCTGCAGCCATAGTAACAAGCTTAAAGACCGAACCAGGTTCATAGAGCCCCTCGACAGCTGAGTTCGTGAATGATGAGAGTTTCGACTCGGAATACGAGTTCGGGTTGAAAGTTGGATAGTTCGCCATCGCGAGGATCTTGCCGCTGCGCGGGTCCTGCACAATGACGCTCCCGGCGGTTCCCCTCTTCTCCTGAACCAACCGGCCGAGAATATCCTCCGCTCTTGTCTGTATCTCACGGTCGATAGTGAGAAATATATCCTTGCCGGCGACTGGCGGCGTGAGCTTGCCGTCGATGACCGAACCGGGCTTGCCGGTAAGCTCGCTGTCATAATAACTTTCAATGCCGTACTTGCCGTGCGGCACTTCATCGTCACCCGCCATACTGACAAATCCAATCACGTGTGAGCCGATCTGACCTAGCGGATAATAGCGTGCTCGCTCGCTCTCAAGATAGACGCCTTTAATTTCAGCCGCTTGTAAGGCTTTGACCTGCTCCTCGGTGATTCTTTTGACCAGCAGCTCGTACTCATCCTTCGGTTTGCCTAATTTCGCCACCAACTCCGGCAACGAGAGCTCCGGCAAAACTGCAATGATTTCGCCCGCGGCAAGATCAGGATCCGTTATCTCCTTGGGGACCGCGAACACATTTTGATATTCCTTAGTTATCGCGACCGGGATACTCTCGCCATCATCGTTCACAAAATAAATATTGCCTCGTCGAGGCAAGAGATATTCGCCCGAGGCGCTGTAGGCTTGGGCAAGCTTAGCGTAGTGCTCCCCATTGCCTATCTGTAAATCGTAAAGGTGAAAGATGACAAAAAGAAATGAAAGAGTGGTCGTTCCGATAAGAAGGAAGAAGCGGAGTTTCATAGCATCATACGGCTGCACCTGTCATTAGTTTCGCTGCGCCACCACCGGATCGCTGCCCACATGGAGATACTGCGGATTTCTTTCAACCACCAGCCCGAGTCGGAGCGCAACGCTTCCGAGTGTTTTTGCGTCGGTCAGGCTATAGAGCGTATTTTTAAGATCGGCGTTCATTTCCTGGAGCGTTTCTACTCGGTCGCGTAGCGCCGAGAACTGCCGCCTGACATGCAACGATCCGTTATAGGCGAAGATACCCACGGCGAAGAAGGCGACGACGCCAAGCACGATGACCTTAAGTGCTCCAGTGAGCTTCCTGTTCATCTTTGATTCTGCTTGGTGGGTCATGGGGAAGTATTTAGTAACTAGTGAATAGTAGATAGTAAGAAAAAACGGGAATGTGAATTAGAGAAGTTCGACGGCGCGCAGCTTAGCAGAACGGCTGCGGGGATTAGTGAAAAGCTCCTGCCCGCTTGCGAGAATCGGCTTCTTGCTTAGCAGCCTCGCAATCCCCTTCTTGGCCATGTCCCTGAAAGCGTCCTTCACGATCCGGTCTTCAAGTGAGTGAAACGAGATGATGGCCACTCGTCCCCCTTTTTTTATGATCCGGGGAAACAGGGGTAACACGTGCTTGAGATGTTCAAGCTCACCGTTAGCGTATATCCGCAGCGCCTGGAATGTCCGGGTCGCCGGGTGGATACGCCCGTGCTCGTAACCCTTGGGTACCGCCGTAGCGATCGCCTGGGCGAGCCGGCCCGTTGTCATAATGGGCGCGATGATACCGGCACTTTTGACCGCGCGCGCGATTTCGTTCGCGTAGCGTTCTTCGCCGTACTCCGTGATCACCTCAGCGAGGCGTTCTGCGGAAAGCTCTTGCAGCACCTCATGGACGGGTTTTGCGCCCGTGTCAAAGCGCATATCAAGCTCTTCGTCGCGGCGAAAACTGAACCCGCGGCCGGCAAATCCTTTTTCTTCTCCATCAAGCTGGTCGGAACTGATCCCAAGATCGAGCAGTAAGCCGTCGGCACTCGGCATGTCTAACTCCGCGAGTAGTTCGGGTAACTGAGAATAGTTACCTCTTCGAATTATCACCTTTCTCATCGCTGGGAATTCAGTCGTAAGCGATTGGAGGTTATTCACCGCCACCGCATCACGATCAATTCCCAGCAACAAGCCCCCAGGTTCTAACCTCTTTATGAGAGCGCGGGCGTGCCCGCCTCCCCCTACCGTGCCGTCAATAATAAATGCTCCGGGCTTGGGACCCAGTATTTCGACCACCTCTTGTAAAAGAACAGGTGTGTGCATTGGCTAGTAAGTTGATATACCTACTGGATAATTAGTTTTACAACTCATTAGCCAGCTACTACATCAACCGATCTTTAATTTTTAATGCCCAATTACCGAATTTACTAATCACTGTTCAATTAGTAATTTTTTAAACATTGGGTCATTAGGATTTGATTGGTAATTCGTAAATTTGTAAATTGATCATTCGCCCTAGATTCCCAGCTCCCCCAGTTTCTCGGCAATCTCGTCGCTGCTCGCCTCCGTCTTCGTCTTGTACTCCTGCCACTTCGCTTCGTCCCAGATCTCAAGGCGGTCATAAACTCCGGCAACCACCGTCTGTTTAGAGATACCGGCATAGGTACGCAAATACTCCGGAATGAGTACTCGACCCTGACCATCAAGCTCGACATCGACCGCTCCGGCGAGCATCAAACGTTGAAACGCGCGGCCGTTCGCACTGGTCATCGGGAGCGCCTTCACCTTCTCCGCCAAATGCTGCCACTCGCTTGCGGTGTAAATATAGAGACAGTGATCAAGTCCACGAGTAATAACCGCCGCCTGATTGAGCGCGGAACGAAACTTAGCCGGGATAGCCATCCGGCCTTTTTCGTCTATTGAGTGCTTGTATTCACCGATGAACATGAAAATGTAATCATTTTCACCCCATGAGATGGTGCGTAGCACCTATCTCTTCGGGGTAAAAAAATATAATTCCTGAAGCAAGTGGATAATCCCAGTGAGATAGCTCCGCATCTCACGGGATGCTCAATTTTGTTGATAGGGCGAATTCCCTATACAAAATTGGCACTTATCCCCCTAAACACGACTTATCCCCACCTTTATCCACAACTCCCCACTTCTCAATCAATTTAATCTTAAACTGCTTGGGTGTCAACAACAAACAGTGCATAACTCCCCACAGATATGCGGATAATCACAAACCACCAGCGATGCTGGTGATTTGTATCATGCAGGCGAAGCCCGCTGGGGTTCCTCATGCTTCTTTTCTCGCGTCATTCCCGTGCAAACGGGAATCCATAGTTTCTAGGTACTGGATCCTCGGGGCAAGCCCGAGGATGACAAGGAAGGAGACATGATCGATTTATGTTCATTGCTTCTCCTTGCGATGCTTCAAATGCACACACCGGCTAACGCCGGTGGTTTATGCTTTTAATTAGCTCAAAACCGCCTTCGGGCGGTTTTGAGCTTGAACAGGCTTATTGGTATTACTACGGAAGCAGGCTCCACGGCGCCTCAAAAAGCGAGCGCTGCGCCTTCGCGAATCCTCCGCTTTCGAATACCAGCATCATATTTTCACCCACGAGAGAACAGACCCTAAGGCGTACGGGCAGACACCCGGGCGAGCCAGTGTTTCGTGAGCACCACAGCCGAAAGAAGTACTAAAAGACCCAAGGAGATAATTTGAAGATTGCGCAGGCGCACATCAGAAACTTCTAACTCAAGTTCGGCTTGAGCCGCCTCCATGGCCGCTGGAGCTGCCATCTTAAGCGACGCTGTGTTCTCCGCCGCGCTGTCTTGGGCCATCATCGCCATCGGCTCGGCCGTGCGCGTCGCCATCATCTCATCCTGGGCAACTGGAGTAACCGAGCGACTGACTATCACCATTAAAAATGCGAGAGCGCCCACTCCGACCGGAGCAGCAAGGCGCCAAAGTGGAGACATGAATACAGACGTACGCATCGGCTTAGGACGTAGTGCAATACCGGCGATAATCTTGCGCGCGAGCTCCTTGCTCGGCACCATCTCCACCCTCCCCTGTTTTATAAACGCCGAAGACTCGGCAAGGTCGTTCAATTCGAGCGTTAGTTCTGGAAATTCTTTTTTGAGCATGACTAAAGACTCCCCCGCTTCATAGCGCTCGAACACCTGCATCAATTTTTCCTCCTGAGTATCCATATTATGAATTGATGTGCGGACGCAGAGCTCGCAATCCCCGCGAAAGGAGCTGCCTGACCGCTGCCTCCGACTTGCCCATCTGCCTCGCAATCTCAGTGGTCGAAAAGTCATTCAAGTATTTCAGACTTACCGCGTCACGCTGTTCTTGGGTTAAATGACCTAGCGCCGTACGGACACGCTCGGCAACCTCATGTTGCTGTATCTGCTCATTGGGCCCCCGGCGCTCATCCGGGGCTTTTTCAAAAACGTCCTCCGCATCAACCTGGCTCACCTCTCGGCGCTTCTTCCAGTGATCGATAATCGTATTCCGGGCGATAGCGTACAAGTAGGCCAGGGGCTTGCTTGCTTCCTGGGAAAAGGTCGCCAGGTGCTGGTATGCTTTTAAGAAGACCACCTGGGTAAGGTCATCCGCTTCGTGCTTATTCCTAACCCGGACGAGCACATAGCGATAAATAGGCGTCATATACTGATCATAAAAAAGCGTGAACGCCGCCTCATCCCCTGCGCTGGCCGAGCGGGCGAGGGCAAGGATATTTTTTTGCGTGTCCGCGGACGACATAGATACTAACGATTACATCATAAAAAAGTGACGGGCGCCAGCACCCTCGAAGTAACATCTGGCACCCATTACGCACGGTGACCTCGTTGCTGCCCGTAATAGGGCTTGTCGAAGCACTCGTACAAATCCTCTACATCGGAGCAACACCCACAGTTGTCGATGTGCCCCCCAACCGCGCTGTGTTGGCTTGGCGAGAGCGTGTTCCGGCGGTACTGCTGTACCCACCTAGCCCAGGAGCAGGGCGGCGGGCTCTGCCGCTGATGCCGGATAGGCCGGTAACGCTCCGCCAGTGGCCGAAACGCGATCATGGCTCGTTTTCTCCGCCTGTCCCTGCCGTCCTGGGCAGCGAGGATCACAATCAGGAGGAATACGAAGAAGATTAAGGCAATGCCGATCGCCCATACAGGGAACACTGTCATGGCTGAACTCCTTCTCTATCGCTACCGAAGCCGATACGCACCACGCGTACCTGAAAAGCTCGGCTCTTGTTTGATGGTATCCCCGCCCCACAGCTCCGTCAATCGAACCCGCCGAAGGCGGATAAACTTGCAACGCCTGCCCCGTGAAAATTTGGGCAGCTTGTGGGCACGACAGGGATCGAACCTGTGACCTTTCCGATGTGAACGGAACGCTCTACCACTGAGCTACGTGCCCAAAATTTTTCTACGGGGTGATTGCAGTCGCTCGGACCCTGCCCGCCTCTGGCGGGACTGAGCTAAGGACGCATAGTACTAAGTATTGCCTATTCAAAACTCCTCCGTCAAACAAAAATCCCCGCTCGCGCGAGGACTCTTGTTCAAAAACTATTTGAGTTCAACAACCGCGCCAGCGGCCTCGAGCTTCTTCTTGAGCTCCTCAGCGTCGGCTTTCGGCATACCAGCCTTCACCGCCTTCGGGGCAGCGTCAACGATATCCTTCGCCTCCTTAAGACCGAGGCCCGTCGCCTCACGGATTACCTTGATGACGGCGATCTTCTGACCTCCGCCCTCTTTGATAATAACGTCCCAAGCAGTCTTCTCCTCACCTCCTGCGTCACCAGCACCTGCTCCACCAGCAGCCGGTCCGGCCATAGCAGCAGAGACACCGAACTTCGTCTCCATCGCTTTCACAAGCTCAGCAAGCTCAGCAACGGTCAACTTCTCGACTTCCGCAATAATGTTGTTTAAATCAGCCATAGTATTAATTAATTTTTGATTACGTTTATATTTTTCTACTTCCCGCCCTATAGGGCGAGGCTCGCTCAGCTTCCTGAGCGACGACCTTATGCCGCTGGCTTGCCCGCCGTAGCCTCGGCAGAGGCGGGGGCTTCGCTCGCTGGAGCGCTTACGGTCGGAGTAGCTGGGGTTGGTTCCGCAGGCTCGCCCGCCATAGCCTTGGCGTCGGCGGGAGCGGAAGCTGGAGCTGTAGTCACGGCAGCGGCAGGAGCAGGCGTTTCAACTTTCGGCGTCTCCCCTTTCTTCTTTGCAATCTCACCAGCGATATACATGAACGCGCGGAGTGGACCAGTCATAGCGCTCATCACCATCGCAAGCAACGTCTCGCGGTTCGGGAGTTTCGCGATAACCGTGAACTCAGCAGTCGAGAGTACCTTCTTCGCATCAGCGTCATACGCACCGAGGACTTTGAATTCGATTTTGCGTTTCGCCAGCTCCTTCGTGAACTTATAGATCGGCGCGGCGACGGCAGTAAGGTCAGTCGGCGTGTAAACGGTCGCGACAGACGCCTTAGTAGCCGACGGGTCGAACTCGATTCCCGCCTCCTTAAGCGCAATCTTGAGTAAGCGCTTCTTTACTATTTTGAACTCAGCACCCGCTTTGCGAAGCTGGGTTTTGAGAACGTTGACGTCGGCAGTTCCCACGCCGGAGAAGTCAACGAAGACGATATTCTTACTCGCCTTAATCTTCTTCGCAGAAGCTTCTATGTGTTCTTTCTTTTGGACTTTGGTTAGCATACGAAATGGTTAATCAGTTAGTCGGCTTGCCCTGAGCTTGCCGAACGGGTTAATTAGTTAATTGGCAATAAAAAAATCGGCTGCCAAGCCGAGAGAGTATCTTCCTTACTACGCACTACGTCCCTACGTACTACGTACTAATTGATCGTCCTCAGGCGGTCTTACAGTATCCCTGCCGCTTTTCTCTGGACTACGTAGAAGATAATAGCACGTCTGACCAAAACGTCAACCCCGCACCTCTTTGTCCATAGAGAAGGGCAAAGAGGTGCGGGGTCAAGCGTAGCCTTAAAAGTGAAGTGGCCCTCTCCCGAAAGAGAGGGCCACCGCATGAGAAGCTAGGCGCCGGAGACCTCGGGCGCCGGGAAGTTCTCCTCGATGAACTTCCGTGCTGCCGCGATGTTCGCGGGATCGCCGCGAAGCGTCGCCGGAAGCGGCTTGCGCTCGGTCTGCCCCTGCAGGAACCGATGCAGGTCCTGCTTGGTGACCTCCCGGTGCTGCCTGGCCGCCTCGAGCCCGAGCTGCGCCGCGAAGTTCGCCCGCGAGAGACGTTCCAGGAGCTTCTGCCGCCCCTTCACCTTCGCCTCCCGCCGACGCAGCTTCCGCTCCTGTCGCTTCAGGGAGACCTCCTGCACCCTCAGGAACGCCTCCTCCTCCTTGAGCCCGCTCGCCATCTCGACGGTCGTTTCCAGACTCGTCTCGAGGATGACCTCGAAGTTCCCATCGTGCTGGAAACTCCCGTCCCACGGGACGCGAGAATCCAGACCGTTCGAGCTCATCTCGCCGAGGGAGACCACCGGGACGCCTCCGATCATCATCGGACCGTCTTCGACGGCACCCACCTCCTGCTTCATCCGATGCGCACGAAGTGCCGCACCGAACAGCAGGATCCTGCCCTCCTTCTTCGCCTGGTGGCTTGCCTGTGCTGCGCCATAGAACCTTTTCATGGCCGAACTCCCGCCCGACCTACAAAAAGCTTCCGGTTGTTGCCCGCACCAGCCCATGGTGTGAGTCGCAACAGTCGAATAACTCTTTGCGGTACTGACTTCAAAGGTACTCCTTTTTATGAGGATAGTCAAACCACAAAGTGAAGAAAAAGACAATCAAAATAATCGCGCGCGCTTAACCCCTTCATTACCGACCCATTCTCTCTCCGCCCCACCATCCCTCCGTTGCTATC
>Ga0163152_10007610_pt1 | contig 11801 bp, 2 predicted proteins | sample OliLakLV19MP8IB2_FD_148635 | JGI IMG/M metagenome (GOLD analysis project Ga0163152, IMG submission 148635) | Freshwater microbial mat bacterial communities from Lake Vanda, McMurdo Dry Valleys, Antarctica - Oligotrophic Lake LV.19.MP8.IB-2 | ecosystem: Environmental > Aquatic > Freshwater > Lake... | reverse complement strand
AGTTTCCAGTTCCTGCGGTCGGTTCTGAACCCGGATTGCTTCTTGAAAAGAGAGCCCGATCCCTGGAGCACCTGATCCTCGTGCTTTTTAATCACAACGAATTTGTCACCATCCGGTGAGTGCGCTTTTATGAAAAACCCAGATTCAAATTGTCATGGCCTTTCCCGGCGTTCGTTTCTGGCGGATACCGGCATGGGTTTTACCGGGCTGGCACTGGGCGCGATGTTTTTTAAGGAAGGATCGGCAAAAGCCGGGCCTGCGGAATCAAAATCTCCGGATGGAAAAATTCATCTTCCACCCCGCGCCAAATCGGTGATCTGGATTTTTTTGTGCGGCGGAGTCAGCCACCTTGAAAGTTTCGACGTCAAACCCGCGCTCAATCAATATGCTGGCCAATCGATCGGGGAAACACCATTCAAGAAGGTTCTGGAAACCGAGGGGAAACAGATCATTGGCGGCAACCCGAAGCATGGCAATCGCAAGGTCATCATGCCTCTGCAAACAGGTTACAAGACTTACGGCGAAAGCGGCCTGGTGGTCGGTGACTGGTTTGAAAACGTCGGTCAGTGCGCGGACGAACTCGCCGTGGTCCGTTCGCTGTGGACCATCCACAACGATCACGGCGCGCAACTCACCTGGCAGACAGGCAGGCATCCGCGCGAGTTGAATCATCCTACTTTGGGGTCTTGGGTCTCTTACGGGCTAGGTTCGCTGAATCAAAACCTGCCGGAATATGTCGTGCTAGGAGTCCCGACTGGCGATTGTTGCGGAGGTGCCTTCACACACGCTGCTGCCTATCTCGGCCCACAACATGCCGGAGTCCGCCTGAACGTGGATCCGAAAAATCCGATGCCTTTCATCGCACCTGCGGACGGCGGCATCACTCGGGAGGAACAAATGGCCAACCTGAGCCTGCTCGGCAAGCTCAATCATCTGGCCGGGATTGATTACCCTGACGACAAGGATCTTCTGGCGCGGATCAAATCTTACGAACTCGCCTTTGAGATGCAGAGTTCGATCCCGGAGACGTTGCAGTTGGATCGGGAAACAGAGGCCACCCGACAGCTCTACGGCATGGACCGGAAGGAGACTCGCTCTTTTGGTGAACAATGCCTGGTTGCGAGGCGGTTAGTGGAACGTGGTGTGAGGTTTGTCCAGCTGTTTCATGGCGGGGGAGGCGGAGGCGATTGGGACGCCCATTCCGAAATCAAATCGAACCACACGAAACTGGCGATGCAGGTGGATAAACCGATCTCGGGTCTTTTAAAAGATCTGAAACAGCGCGGCATGCTGGACGAAACCCTGGTGGTGTTTGGAACGGAGTTTGGGCGTTCGCCTGGTGCGGAGGGTTCGGGCCGGGATCATCATCCGCAAGCTTTTTCAAGCTGGCTCGCCGGCGGCGGCATCAAAAGAGGCATTGTTCATGGTGCCACGGATGAACTTGGTTTTGCTGCAGTGGAAAACCGGCATTACGTCACCGACATCCATGCGACTGTCCTGCATCAGCTCGGTCTCGACTCGCGCAAACTGGAGGTTCCAGGTCGCAAACGGCTGGACATGGATCACGGTGAAGTGATCGAGCAATTGCTCGCCTGACCGGTCCATTCCGGACATTTCCGCCCGCGATTCTCAGTTTGACTTCGAGGCGAACGGATGGAAATTTACTTTCCGCAACCGCCGAAATTGATTCTGAGGATCGCTTTTTTCAGTCTTTTTCAAGTTTTTTAAAAAAAGAGCTTGATTTTTTCCAAAGGTTATATCGATAAGAAGATTTGAACGAAGTATTTTTACAGAATCATACATGAAGCCCGGGAGGAGAGTTTCGCGAAATCGTTACTTGCCCTCAAAACACGTTTCCGATTCAATCCAAAATGGTAACGAGGCAAGAAAGGAAGACCCCTGTTGTGCCGGGCTAACAAGTGAACTCTGACTATTTTATATCGTGTAATTTTTTGACTCCCGCTGTTTTTTCATCCTGCGGGCGGACTCCGGCATCCGTCCCGCCGGCCGGGCTGCACACATCTGCTTCCATCCGGAAATTACAGTTGTTGTCTCCGGTGCTCCCCCGCCAGCGGACAACCCGCCGCAGTTCGGTCTCCAGATCAGCGTCGCCTTGCCTGGAAAATGATTTCAAGAATTTTTCGTCCGAACTTCCTCCAGAGAAAACCCGGTTCAACAATGACCTGGATTTCTTTGGATGTTCCAGTTTCAAACCTGTTCTTTTTGCCGCCAAACCCTCCTGTCGGAAATTTCGCGGGAGTTTCCATCGCAAGTTCGCCGAGCCAGCTCGATCCCGGTTGTCTCAAGGCCAGGAAAACTGAACGAGCGATTTCGCTGTTTTACGCAGGTTCGGGAGCATTGCGGAAAAATCGATTAATAAAACTTATACGGTCCGAGGAGGAAGCCTCAGAACAATTTAAACTTGCCCTTTTATTTTGTCAGCATGTGTTCGGTTCAATTATGAAATTCAGATTGCACTCCATTTTGATGATGGTGTCCCTTTTTTCACTGGCTCCAGTTTCCCACGCGGCACTTAAACTGCTCAATACAAACGCATTTGAGATAACATCCGGGGCTGGCTCTGATCTGTTGGCAAACGGTAGTTTCGAAACACCGGGCTTGGCGCTCACTGAAGATTTCCTTGGGGTGGGGCAAAATCAGGTTCAGGGCTGGGTGTTGCGCCTTGGGGTCGGCGGCGTTCGTTCCTCTAATTATTACGCACGTAGTACTCCCGTCTCACCACCCTCGGTTCCTTATATTCCATTCGCTTTTGACGGAGAATTTCTTGTCATGCTGGATTCCACCCAGACGAGTGATAGCGCAGATCCCGGAAATTCGGCAACCACCACAGTCCAAGTTGAGGCCGGACAGGAATATCTGCTTCGGTTCGCTATCAACACGGAGGTCGGAGAAACCAAAGGAGGCGTCGCCGGCATATTTGTCTCCATGTCCGGTGATTTTACCATGGGGCCAACGTTGTTTAAGGCAACCAACCCCGCCGACGTTCCAAGAGAGCAGGCCAAGTGGACGGTTTATTCGTTACCTTTCACACCTTCGGTCAGCGGCACGGTCACCATTCGTTTCCAAGAAGACGGCATCATCAGTGGAAACAGCAATGTCTCCCTGGACGGGGTCACGGTCAGTACGATTCCAAACATCATCATCCTTGAAGACGCTGATCTCCAAGAAATTTCCATTTCGGGAATTACCAGCGCAGGCGGCGCTGTTTCCTTGACTGCCACGGCGGAAACTCCTGGTTTGTTTGCTCAAACCTTCGCCGATTATCAAAGTCCCAACACCACTGGAAAGATTTTTTTCCGTCCGCTTCCCAACACTTTCGGAAAAGGAATTATCAATGTTACAGCTCGAGAGGGCCAGGTTCAAAAAGGTGGCCAATTCAGCGTCACGGTGCTCAAAGTCAACGATAAGCCGACTCTTGATCCGATCCCCGACCTGACTTTGCTTGAAAATCCTCCGGCTCAAGTGGTGCCGATCACAGGAATCACCTCCGGCTCGGTTGATGAGTTGGATTTCATGGTGGTTACCGCCACTTCCGACAACCCCTCACTTATCCCTAACAGCTCCATCCAGGTGAACTACACCAGTCCCAACCGAAACGGAACACTCACTTTTCAGCCGATCCCGGGGGTTTCCGGTGTCGCCAGAATTACGGTCAAAGTCAAAGACAACGGTGGGACATTGAACGGCGGAGAGGATACCGAAACACGGGTGTTCCTGGTTACGGTTACTGGAGTAAACAAACCTCCGACCCTCGATTTTATTCCCGATCTCAGCCTTCTGGAGGACGCCCCCCAACAAACAGTAACTCTGACCAGAATCAGTTCCGGTGCACCGACCGAGAATCAAACATTGACGGTCAACGCAGTTTCCGACAATCCGCTTCTGATATCTACTCCTAGGGTAACTTATGTCAGTCCTTCTGCCACCGCTACATTGCGGTTCACTCCGTTGCCCAACGCTGTCGGAACAGCCACAATAACAGTGACCACTCAGGATGACGGCGGAACGGCGAACGGTGGAATCAACACCACCATCAAAAGTTTCAAAGTCACGGTCGTTCCGGTGAACGACCAGCCGACACTGACTGAGATCCCTTCGCTCACGGTGTTGGAAAACTCTTTAGCGAGAACGCTCTTTTTCCGCGATGTCCGTTCCGGGGCCGCTGAAACGCAAACATTGACCGTCACAGCCACCTCGGACAATCCATCGCTTATCCCCGATCCCGGTGTCTCTTACGTCAGCCCCAATCGCACCGGATCGCTCACCTTCAAACCGGCTACCAACGCGATCGGAGTGGCAGTCATCACAGTGACAGTGCGGGACGACGGTGGGACCGACAATGGTGGAATCGACACGATTTCGCGCCAGTTCAGCATCACCGTCGCACCGGTCGACAAGCCGCCCACAATCGACGCGATCACCAATCTCACGCTTCTGGAGGATGCGGTGCAGCAGGTAGTCAACCTCACCGGGATCAGTGCCGGTTCCACCAAGGAAGCGCAAGTAATCTCCATCACCGCCACCTCGGACAACCCTGCACTTATACTGGATCCATCGATTTCTTATGTTTCCCCGTCCACCAACGGGACTTTGGTTTTTCAACCACTTCCAAACGCCCATGGAAGCGCCAGCATCACAGTCAGCGTCAGCGACAGCATAACCACCTTAACCAGGACCTTCACGGTCACCGTTCTCCCGGTGAACGATGCGCCTACCCTCGATCCCATTTCCAATAGCACAATTCCCGGGAATGCACCGGAGCAAGTTGTCCTTCTCTCGGGCATCACCTCGGGTGTTCCCAATGAATTGCAAAATCTGATTGTGACGGCGACTTCGGACAATAAATCGGTGATCCCTGATCCCAACATTTCCTACACCAGTCCCAACACCAACGGAATACTCACCTTCCAACCGCTGGCTGGAACCAGCGGAACGGTGACCATTTCTGTCACTGTGACCGACGACGGCGGAACTACAAACGGAGGGATCAACAGTTTCACCCGTCAGTTTACCGTGACGGTTAGTGGCTCTCCTTCGAACAATCCGCCAACGCTGGATCCCATTTCATCGCTCACGGTGCTTGAAAATTCCGGGCCAAGAACTGTCTTTTTCAGGGGAGTCCGTGCCGGGACTGATGAAAACCAAATGTTGACCGTCACAGCAGTCTCCGACACTCCATCACTCATCCCAGATCCTGCTGTTTCATATGTCAGTCCCAATCGGACAGGATCGCTCCTGTTCAAACCTGCAACCAATTCCTTCGGCGTCGCCATCATCACCGTCACAGTCAAGGACGACGGCGGGACCAACAATGGCGGGATAGACACATTTTCTCGCCAGTTCAGCGTCACCGTCACACCGTTGAACAGGGCTCCGACCATCGACGTCATCACCAACATTACCATTCTGGAGGATTCTCCCCTGCAGAAGGTCACATTGGCCGGCATCAGCTCTGGGGCCACGAACGAGGCGCAAGTTCTCACCGTGACCGCAGTCTCGGACAACCCGGGACTCATCCCTGATCCATTGCTCACCTATCTCTCTCCGACTCCGAATGGAACACTGGCCTTTCAACCGCTTCCTAATGTTCACGGCATTGCCAATATCACGGTCACCGTCCTGGATGACGGCAGCATTTTGAATGGTGGAACCAACGCGGTGGTCCGGCGCTTCTCCATCACCGTTGTTCCGGTGAACGATGCGCCAACTCTGGATGTGATCCCCGACATCAGCATCTCTGAGAACGCACCCGTGCAGATTGTGAATCTTTCCGGGATCAGTTCCGGTGTGTCCAATGAATTGCAAGTCCTGATGGTAACCGCGGTTTCCGACCGGCCTGTGCTGATCCCCAACCCGTTGGTCACCTACATCAGTCCAAGCTCAAACGGAGTTCTCCGATTGCAGCCGCTGGCTGGAGCGAGCGGAGTGGCGACCATAACGGTGACTGTGACCGATGACGGAACCACCACCAACGGAGGGAGCAACAGTTTCACCCGTCAGTTTAGAGTGACCGTCAGCGCAGCACCGGCCAATAATCCTCCCACTCTCAATCCGATTCCAGACCTGACCGTGGCGGAAGATGCTCTCGAACAAGTTATGAACCTCTCCGGCATCGGGGCCGGTCCGGGCGGATCCAATCAGAACCTCACGATCGGTGCCGTCTCCAGCCAGCCCGGTTTGATTCCGCATCCCACGGTGAATTATTCTTCCCCGGCCACTAATGGAACCCTCTCGTTCAAGCCGTCGGGAAACCAGCACGGAACCGCAGTCATCACCGTCACCGTCAAAGACGATGGCGGCACCAACAACCTTGGCCGCGACACTTTCACCCGGCAGTTCACGGTCACCGTCACGCCGGTGAACGATGCGCCGACACTGAATCCGATCTCCGATATTACAATTCTGGAAAACGCCCCAGCACAGACCGTGAACCTTTCCGGAATTGGTTCTGGAGCCACCAATGAATTACAGATGTTAACGGTGACTGCGACATCGGACCGGCCGGGTCTTGTTCCCAATCCAATCGTGACTTATACCAGGTCCGGAGCCACGGGCTCACTCTCCCTGCAACCGCTGCCCGGTGCTGTGGGTGTCGCGATCATTTCGGTCACAGTCAAAGACAATGGCGGCACAAATGGCGTCGACAGGGATGCCATCACCCGGCAGTTCACGGTCACCGTCACACCGGTTAATGACCAACCAAGCGTGACGATCACCAGTCCGCAAAATGGAAGCACCTTCATCGGACCGACCAACATCACCATTTCAGCCAGCGCCAATGATCCCGATGGATCGGTGGTCAAGGTGGAATTCTTCGAGGATGGAACCAAACTCGGCGAAGACAGCACCATTCCCTATTCATTGGCCTGGGATGCGGCTATGGGGGTTCATGTTTTGACAGCAAGAGTCACGGACAATGAAGGCGCTGTTGCCGGCTCGGCTCCGGTGACCGTTACGATCAATGAATCAACGAATCGTCCGCCCACAGGTGACATTCTCATCATTCGCAACGCGGTGGATTCCGAGGTTGATCTGCTGGTGAATTATTTGAAGGAATTACGGATTCCTGAAGGGGCCTCGGAACGTGAGCCGGATGTCCTAGTTCTGGACCGCAACGGGCTTTCGTTCGACTTCATCCGGGGATTCCGCCTGATCATCTGGAATGATCTGGGTCGTTCCGTGAATCCGATCACGGCACCCGAGGTGGAGATGTTTCGTCAGCTCAAGGCAGCGGGGATTCCTCTCTTTTTGATTGGTGAACATCTGGCCGGATCGACCTCGACCCTCGGGACTGCCGCCAGCGCCTGGAGGGATCTGACACATCTCGCCCTGGTGGATGGCTCCATCAACTCCGCGCTGGTGGAGCCCACCAACAACCGCGCACGTCACCCACTATTCCGCTCGCGTTATGGCACCGTCACCGCATTCCAATACCCGGTGGCGTTGGAAAAAAGCTCGTTGTCTGGAACAAATTTCGATCTCGCCATGATCGCCAACGGCAATCCCGTCATGGTGCAGAGCCCGACGTTCCAGGAACCCGATTACGGTCAGGCGCGTGTTTTGAGCCAGAACTTCCGCGTCTCCGGAGGGGCGGACGAAGTCTCCATCGAAGAACGAAAACAGCTTTTCCAAAATGGCGTGGGATGGCTGCTGCGGGTCACCGACTGCAATAACTTCGGCTTGAATGTCATTTGCGAAGACGCTCCCGTCACGGGGCGGGTCGGAGAACCAATCGTCTTCAGCGAAGCGGTGACGCAAAATGGCGAATGCACCCTGGGTGGAGTGCTCCTCACCAATCTGCTCTCGCCCGGACTCGAGTTGGTCAGTTTTGAGCTGATACCGATTGGAGATCTCGCCGATCCTTCCACCGTCAGACAGGAAGTAATCGGGAACGCCCTTGTTTCAAGGTTTGCCGATCTTGGCCGTGGGAAATCGTTCCGGATCACCATCACCGCCATTCCACGCAAAGGCGGCACCTTTTTGAATAAAGCGACACTGAACTATGGCGCGCTCTCCTTCTTCTGCGAACAGGCGGTCCAGGTGGAAGGTGGCAACGAGGCTCCTACGCTGAATCCCATCCCGGACCTGACCATTCCTGAAAATTCACCGGAGCAGGTTGTCCTCCTCTCCGGAATTACCAGCGGGGATCCTGACAAACAGCAGGTTCTAGCCGTGAGCGCATCTTCTGATAGACCAGGCGTTGTTCCCATCCCGGCTGTTTCCTACACCGGTCCAAATTCAACCGGCAGTATTCGTTTCCGACCGGTGGTTGGAACCAACGGAACCGCCATCATCACCGTGACGATCAGAGATAATGGAGGCACTGCAAATGGCGGTGTGGACACGTTCACCCGCCAATTTAGGGTGACCGTCACACCTTCCGGCGGAGGTTGTTCGGGTGCGAACGTGATCCTCAAATCGGTCATGGAAACCGGCGGCTCGATCTCCCTCATCGTTCAGGGGGAAACCAGCTGTCGGACTTTCCTTGAAAAATCAGACAACCTTTTAACCTGGATCACCGACCGGGAAGTTCAGCCAACTCCTGCCGGAACAAAGATTTCGTTGGGAAAACCGGGAACCGCGATTGCCTACTACCGGCTCGTTTTTCAACCATGAACGAATCGAACGAAAAATGATGGTTCGTAACTTTAAAAGTTTTTGGTTTGGCCGGATAACAAGGCCCCAGACTTGCTGTGTTGGCTGGCGCAACGGTCGGAAAAGGAGGGGAATCCGGCAATTCTTCAGTTTGTTGGTGGCTCAAACAGGCAGGGTGTCTGATCTGCCCGGGCTTGGCTTTTTAACCGGACAATTTTCGGTATTTGTTGAACTGGCGCGATTCTCAAGATGAGTTGTTACGCATCGAAGATATGAAATTGAGTTTCAAAACGATTGGCACCGCACTCGCGGTCGCACTTTCTTTCCCCATGCATGCGCGCGCTGGTTTAACTCCGGTCGATCCCGGAGTATTTGCCATCACTGCCGGACCGACTTCCAATCTTCTGCAGAACGGCGGATTTGAAAGGCCCGGACGGGACCTCACTTTCGACACCTATGCCGTGACCGCCAATCAGGAGGTTCACAACTGGAACCTGCAAATTGGAACGGGTGGTGAACGCTCCACCAATTTTTACGTCCGCAGCATTCCTTCGGATCCCGCCCTCCGCCCGTACATTCCTTATTCTCATGAAGGAGAATATTTTCTTTTCCTCGATTCGACCGCTTCGAGTCAGAGCGCGGCCGTGGGAAATTCTGTTTCGACGAGTTTTAACGTGGAGGCGGGATCGCAATACACTCTCACTTTTGCCATCAACACAGAGGTGGGACCCACCAAGGGAGGGACCGCCGCTGTTTTTGTCAGCATGAGCGGTGCGTTTACCATGAATCCCACTGAGTATGTGGTGACGAATCCCGCAGATGTATCCAGGGAAGCCGCAGTTTGGAGGGTGCACACCATCAATTTCAGCCCTTCGTCCAGCGGACAGGTCAATTTGAGAATCGAAGAAAACGGAACTGTGAGCGGGAACAGCAACGTTTCCCTGGATGCTGTCAGTGTCGGAAACATCGCCAGCATCTCCATCCTGGAGGACGCTCCAACCACGCTGACCCTGACACAGATCAGCACTCTGGGAGGGGTTTCAATCTCCTCCTATTCTCACAACCATGACCTGCTCCCAGATCCGACGGTAAGTTATAACAATCCCAACTCAACAGGATCAGTTTCGTTCCAGCCGGTGCGGGATGCCAATGGTAACACGCGGATCAATGTCAATGTCCTCCAGAACTCCACTCTTAATGACGGACAGCTGATAGTTAATGTCATTCCGGTCAATGACAAACCTACCCTTGATCCGATCTCGAATTTAGACATCCCAGGCAATGGACCTGACCAGAACGTCAACCTTCTCGGCATCACCTCGGGCGCGGCCAACGAAAACCAGGTTTTGTCGGTCACCGCCTCCTCCGATAATCCCGGTCTGATCCCGAATCCCACGGTGAATTATTCCAGTCCGGGCCGCCTCGGAACCCTGACATTCCGCACCGTCGCAGGTGCCAGCGGCAGCGCCACGATCACAGTCGTAGTTCGTGACAATGGAGGAACGGACAATGGGGGACAGGATACTGAGACCAGGCAGTTCACGGTGAACGTCACGCAGGTGAACTCGGCTCCCACCCTGGACGCAATCGGGCCTCTCACCATTTCAGAAGATGCAGTTTCTCAGACTGTCAACCTCACCGGAATCACCGCCGGGCCCGGGGAGTCGCAGGTTTTGACCGTGACTGCGGTCTCAGATCAGCCTGGTCTCATCCCCAACCCTTCCGTTTCTTACGCCAGTGCAAATTCTTCGGGCTCAATCTCATTTCAACCCCTGCCAAACCTTGGTGGAAGCGCCACCATCACCGTGACGGTCACAGATAACGGTGGTGGCTCAACCGACAGCATATCACGACAGTTCACCGTCAATGTGACTCCGGTGAACGATCCCCCGACTCTCAACGAGCTGACCGGCATGGTTATTTCTGAGAACGCAGGTTTGCAGACTGTAAACTTCGGTGGGATCAGTTCGGGAGCGCCGAATGAAACTCAGAATTTCACCGTCACTGCTTCTTCGAGCAATCCGGGATTGATACCGAATCCTACCGTGAATTACACATCACCCGCAGGCACGGGATCGCTTTCTTTCCAGCCCGTTGCTGACGCCAACGGATCGGCGGTCATCACCGTTCAGGTGAGGGATGACGGCGGCGGCACAGACACTTTCACCCGGCAATTCACGGTGACAGTAACTCCCGTCAACGACGCGCCCACACTGAATACATTGACCAACCTGACCGTGATCGAGAATGCGCCGGTGCAAGTGGTGAATCTCAGCGGCATCTCCACTGGCGCCGCCAACGAGACGCAAACACTTACGGTCACGGCGACCTCGGCCAATCCGGGGTTGATCCCGGACCCGACGGTTTCCTATGCGTCACCGAACGCCACAGGTACACTTTCTTTTCAGCCGCTTCCAAATGTCAACGGTTCGGCAGTCATCACAGTCACCGTTAGGGACGACGGCGGGACTGCGGGTGGAGGGCAGGACACGTTCACGCGGCAGTTCACCGTGACAGTGACTCCCATAAACGACGCGCCCACGTTGAATACTTTGACCGACCTGACGGTGACCGAGAATGCGCCGGTGCAAGTGGTGAATCTCAGCGGCATCTCCACCGGGGCCACCAACGAGGTGCAAACACTCACGGTCACGGCGACCTCGGCCAATCCAGGTTTGATCCCTAATCCGACGATTTCCTACACCTCACCGAATGCCACCGGCACGCTATCATTCCAACCGGTGCCCGACGCCAACGGATCAGCGCTCATCACGGTCACGGTGAAGGACAACGGCGGAACAGCAGGCGGAGGGCTGGACACCTTCACGCGGCAGTTCACCGTGACAGTGACTCCCGTCAATGACGCGCCCACGTTGAATACTTTGACCAACCTGACGGTGATTGAAAATGCGCCGGTGCAAGTGGTGAATCTCAGCGGCATCTCCACCGGGGCCACCAACGAGGTGCAAACACTCACGGTCACGGCGACCTCGGCCAATCCAGGGTTGATTCCTAATCCGACGATTTCCTACACCTCACCGAACGCCACCGGAACACTCTCCTTCCAACCGGTGCCGGACGCCAACGGATCAGCGCTCATCACGGTCACGGTGAAGGACAACGGCGGGACGGCGGGTGGAGGGCTGGACACCTTCACGCGGCAGTTCACCGTGACGGTGACTCCC
>Ga0163152_10007606_pt1 | contig 11803 bp, 10 predicted proteins | sample OliLakLV19MP8IB2_FD_148635 | JGI IMG/M metagenome (GOLD analysis project Ga0163152, IMG submission 148635) | Freshwater microbial mat bacterial communities from Lake Vanda, McMurdo Dry Valleys, Antarctica - Oligotrophic Lake LV.19.MP8.IB-2 | ecosystem: Environmental > Aquatic > Freshwater >... | reverse complement strand
GCACTTCCCCGTGCCGCGCAGGCTCAGGCTGCGCAAGTCGTGGATCGTCAGCGTGAACGGGATCGGGATGCCGCGCGGCACGGGGAAGTGCGCCGTGTGGAGCAGGTCGAAGGGTTGGCCGCGTCGCGCCGCGTCCGTGATCGCCGCGCGCAGCGCGTGACCCTCGGCCGCGGCGCGCGCGATCGGCGGGCTCGCGGGGACCGAGCTGTGGATGCGCTCGATCGGCTCGGGCAGCTCGAAGGCGATCGGGTCGCGGCCTTCCAGCACCGCGAGCCCGCCGCCGCGGTCGGCCAGCAGGCGCGCGACGCGCGGCAGCAGCTCGGCGTTGTGACGGCGCACGCCGCCGGCCGGCTGGCCCAGCACGACGCCGCTGACGAGCACGTGCGGCGCTTTCACGAGGTGAGCTCCATCCAGGCGGCTTCGACGAGCGCGGCGCTCCGGTCCCACGTGAATTCGGCCGCGCGCGCGACGCCGCGAGCGCGCTCGTGCGGGACGACGACCAGCGCGTGCGCCAGGCCTTCCGCCACGGAGGCGGCGTCGTCCGCGTCGACGGCGATGCCCGCCTCGCCCGCGACTTCGGCCTGCGCGCTGCCGCGCGGCACGAGCACGGGCGTGCCGCACGCCAGCGCCTCCAGCGCGGGCAGCCCGAATCCCTCGGAGCGCGCGAGCACCGCGACCGCCGCGGCGTTCCGGTAGAGCGCGGCGAGCTCGGCATCCTCGATTTCACCCAGGAAACGCACGCTGCCCGCGGCCGCGGTCGACGCGTCGACCGGACCGGTCAACGCGATCGCGAGGCTGGGTCCGCCGCGCCGCGCGAGCTCGACCGCGCCCGCCGCCGCCGCGCCGCTGCGTTTCTTGCGCCGCCCGCCGCCGGCGCACAGCACGTAGCCGCGCCGCACGAGCCCCGCGCGCGCCAGCACCGCGTCGTCGTCGCCGGCAACGCCGCGGAACACGTCGTCGATGCCCCAGGGCACGACGCGCACGCGCCGCGCGCTGGCGCCCGAGTACGTGCGCACGTCGCGCGCCGTCGCCTCGGTCGCGGTCAACACGAGGTCCGCGCGCAACGGCCCGATGCGCGCCCAGATGCGATGTCGCCAGCCGGCGTTCTCGTCGACGCCGTGCAGCCAGGGCAGCTCGTGGATCGTCTGCACGCGCCGGCCGCGCCCGGAGAGCGCGAACGCCGAGAGGCACGAGTGGATCCCGGCCAGCCCGAGGCGCGCTTCCGTGCGCGGCAACTCGACCTGTCGCCAGCGCGCCCAGTGCGCGCCGGGCTCGGGCGCGAGGCGCACGACCTCGACGTGCCCGCGCCGCTCGAGCGCATCCGCGAGGCCGGCCACGACGCGCACGATGCCGCGCGGGTGGGGCCGATGGAGCGGCGAGACGTCGAGGCCCAGGCGCATCGGCTCGCTACGCTACCGCCGGTCGTGTCCACCTTCCCTCCCGATCCCGATCGCGCACCCGGGATCCGCGGGCGGACGTGGTGCGCGATCGCGGTCTCGGCGGCCGCCGGCTTCCTGGCGCTGGTCTACGCGCTCGTCGCGCGTGTGCCGTTCCTTTCGGAGGACTGGACGCACCTCGCGAGGATGGGCGAGGTCGCCTCGTTCGCGGGCGCGTTCGGTCAGGAGCTCGAGCCGTGGCGGCCGCTCCAGCACGCGTTCTTCTGGGTGCTGGCGCACAGCGGGATGGACCCGGCGCAACCGGCCCTGCCCATGCTCGCGCGGGCCGTCGCGTTCGCGTTGCACGGCGTGGCGTGCTGGGCGGTGTACGCGCTGGCGCGCGCGGCGGGGTTGTCGCGCGCGCAGGGCTGCGCCGCGCTGCTCCTCTTCGCGGTCTTCCCGAACGTCAAGATGCTGGCGTGGCCGGCCGCGATCGGCAGCCCGGGGCGCGTCGCATTCGAGCTCGTCGCGCTGGCGTGCTTCGTGCGTCGGTTGCAGACGCCCAGCCCGGCCAGCGGGTGCTTCGCGCTCGTGGCCTTCGTGGTCGCGCTGAACTTCCACGAGAGCGCGTTCCTCCTGCCCGCGATCGTGCTGGCCTGGGCGGCGTGCGTCGGGGCGCGCGACGTGCGCGACGGACTGCGCCGGGCGGTGGCGGCCCTGCGCGATCCGATCGTCCTGGCCGCGTGCGCAGTGAGCGTCCTGTGGGTGGTGAACCTCCTCTTCCTGCGACCGGGCCGGCACCACGAGGTCAAGTCGCTGGCCGCGCTGCCCGCGAACGCCGCGAAAGCGCTGCTGGCGCTGGCCCCGGAGGCGTTGCGCGAGATCGGTGTCGAGGGCTTGCGCGGCCACCGCGGCACGCTGGGCTGGATCGCGGCCGGCGTCGCGGTGCTCCTCGTGACCGCGGCCTTCGTGATCGGCCTGAAACGCGGCGGTCTGGCGCGTTTCGCGGTCGTCGCGATCGCGCTCGACCTGGGCCTGGCCGTGATCGGCGCGGGTTTCGTGCAACGCTACGCGTGCCTGGCTTCCGCGTTCGCGGCGCTCGCGCTGGTCGCTTGGGCGCGGACGCGCGCGCGCGTCGCGACCGTCGTCGTGCTGGGCGCGCTGTGGGCCTACGACGCCGTCGTCGATGCGCTCGAGATCCGTCGCGCGGGCGCGCTGGCCTTGCGCGTCGCCGCGGACGCGCGTGCCGCCGGCGGCGACGTGATCCTCATGATCGTCGGCCTGCCGGACATGGTCGGCGCGGAGGAGGACGTGCCCTTCTTCAACTGGGGCGGGGGCCGTTTCCTCCACGCCCACGGCGGGACGCGAGCCATCCTGGTGCGCACCCGTCCCTTCCGCACGAACACGGACCAATGGGATCTGGCAGCCGACGAAGTGCCATCGTTCGTGGAGCTCTTCAGCATGGAATCCAGCACGCGAGCACTCTGGTTCGACGGGCAGGGTCTCGTCGCCGAGCGGCCGTGACGGGCCTGACTACCGTGCCCAGAGCACGCGCAACCCGTTCGTCGGGTTGAACGGGAACAGGGCTGTTCGCCCATTCGGGACGATAGGATCGTGCGATGCGAACCCACGTCGTCGCCGCGGCCGCGGCCCTCCTACTCACCGGTTGCTTCATGTCGCGCGACCGCATCAACGAGCCGCTCGTGAAGCAGCAGATCGACGCGCTTCAGGTCGGCACGAGCACCGCGACGGACGTGGCGAAGTCCCTGGGAGCGCCATCGGAGGTCGTGCAGCTCGGCAAGCGCAGCGCCTGGCGCTACGACTTCACGACGCAGAAAACGGCTGGATTGACGCTGATCGTCGTCACGTTCCTGAACACGGACCGGCGCTCCGACCGCTGCTGGCTCTTCTTCGACGAGGCCGACGTCCTGCGGCACGTCGGCACGACGCTCGACGCGGACGACACGCGCTACACGATGCCGTGGCAGGACGAGGGATGAACCGCGGCGTCTCTCTGGGCGCCGGCCTGCGGGCCTTGGCGCTCGCGTCTTGTTGTCTGGCGGCCGGCTGCGTCAGCTTCCAGTACGAGCGCAACCTGATCGAGCGCGTGCCCGACGATTCGGTCGTCGCGACGTTCGTCCCGGGCCAGACCGTGCTGACGGACGTGCTCGCGGGCATGGGCGCACCCCTCGACGTGTGGGAGGGACCCGATGGGGCGCCGGTGCTGGCGTACGGCGGGGTGCGCGGCGCCGAGTGGAACGTGAACGTCAGCCTGCCGGTCACCGACTACAACTCCGCGTCGTTCTCGTTCACCGACACGCGGTCGCGAGCGCGCGGCTACATGCTGCTCTTCGGGCCCGATCAGCGCCTCGAGATCGTGCGCTACGGTCTGCTGGCCGATCTGCGGCGCACGTACGCGCGCCGCCGGCCGGCGGCGGTCGAGGACGAGGCGCCGTGAACACCGAAAGCCGCACGATCGCGCCCGCGGAGGACATGCCGAGCACGCGCACGAGCGCGACGACGTGCCCGCTCGACTGCCCCGACGCGTGCGGCATCGTCGTCGAGACCGACGCGGAGGGCCATTTCGCCGCGCTGCGCGGCGATCCGCGCCACCCGTGGTCGCGCGGCGTTTTGTGCGGCAAGACGGCGCTGTACGGCGAGGTCGTGCGCGCGCCGAACCGGTTGCTGCACCCGCTGGTGCGCGAGCACGGCGAGCACGGCGAGCTCGTGCGCGCGACGTGGGACGCGGCACTCGACCGCATTGCGGAGAACGTCGGCCCGCTGGTCCGCTCGCAGGCCGGCTGCGAAGTGCTGGCGCTCTCGTACGGCGGGTCGATGGGGCTCGTGCAGCGCCGGTTCCCGCTGCGCGTGATGAACGCGCTGGGCGCGACGCTGCACGACGGCGGCATCTGCGACGCCACGGCGGACGCGGGCTACCAGAGCGTGCTGGGGCGCGTGCTCGGGCCGGACCTCGACGAGGTGGAGGCCTGCGACGCGCTCCTTCTGTGGGGGTGCGACATCGCGCGCACGGTGCAGCACCTCCAGCCGCGCGTGAAGCGCCTGCAGGAGCGCGGCGTGCCGGTCGTCGCGATCGACGTGTGGCGCACGGATACGATCGCCGACGTCGAGCGCCGCGGCGGCCGCGGATTCGTGATCCGCCCCGGCACCGACGCGCAGTTGGCGCTGTGCCTGGCGCGCCTCGCGTTCGAGCGCGGCGCGGCCGATCGCGCCTACATCGCGAGCGAGTGCCAGGGTGCGCAGGAGTTCGAGGCGCACGTCCGCGCGCGGCACGACGTGGCCGAGACCGCGGCGATCACCGGGCTCACGGCCGAAGCGATCGAAGCGTTGGCCCGCATCGTGCTGGTCGCGCAGGCGCCGTTCGTGAAGACCGGCGTCGGCTGGGCGCGCCGGCGCAACGGCGGCAATTCGATGCGCGCGGTGTGCGCGCTGGCGGCGGTGCTGGGACACGGTGACCGCGTGCACTTCGAGAGCTACGCGCACTTCGGCCTGGCCGAAGAAGTCGTGCACCGCCCCGACTTGCGGCCCGCCGACGCGCCGCGCGAGCCCGTGAGTCAGGTCGGACTGGGCCCGCTGCTCGAATCCGGCCGTTTCCGCGCCGTGTTCGTGTGGTGCCACGATCCGGCCGTCACGCTGCCCGCCAGCGCGCGTTTCCGGCGCGGGTTCGCGCGCGACGACCTGTTCACGGTGGTCCACGACCACTTCCTGACCGAGACGGCGGCGTTGGCGGACGTCGTCCTTCCGGCCACGACGTTCGTCGAGCACGCCGACGTGTACCGCAGCTACGGCCACCGCTGTGTGCAGCGCGCGCGCGCCGCGGCGCGGCCCGCGGGCGAAGCGCGCTCGAACGTCGATGCGTTCGCCGCGATCGCGCGACGGCTCGGGCTGCCGCGCACGACGTGGGACGTCACGGCCGAGGGCTTGTGCGACGAGCTGCTCGACGCGTCGAGCGCGCGGTTCACGCCCGACGAGCTGGCGCGCGTGCAGCGCGGCGAACCGGTGAAGCTCGCGCCCCGTCGCTTCGAGGGCTGGGGCACGCCCAGCGGCCGCATCGAGCTCGCCAGCGAAACGGCCGAGCGCGCCGGCTCGACGCGCTGGCCGAGCTGGGTGCCCGACGTGGCCGACGAGAGCGGCGCTTTCCAGCTCGTCTGCGCGCCTTCCGTCCACACGCACAACTCGACGTTCGCGCACAGCGCGCGGCACGCGCACAAGGCCGGCCCGCCGCGCGCGTTCCTGAACCCGGCCGACATGGCGCGACTGGGCCTTTCCGAGGCAGCGCCTGTGCGGCTCTCGAACCGCCGCGCGTCGCTCACGCTGCTGGCCGCGGCCGACGCGGCGGTCCCGCAGGGCCTCGTGCGCGTCGACGGTCTGCCGCGCGCCGCCGACGTGCCCGAAGGCGTGGGCGTCAACGCGCTGGTCTCGGACGGAGTCAGCGATCTGGGCGGCGGAAACGTCCTTTACAGCACCCGCTGCGACGTAACGCGTGCATGAGGAGCGCGCGTGCCCCGCGGCAGCGCGGGCCGTATACTCGCAGCGCTCGGAGCAGACCATGACCCCGTCCACCAACCGTCCGTTCCGCCGCATCGCCATGTCTTTTTCGCCTACCGCCTTCGCCAGCATCGGGCTGTTCCTGCTGGCGGCGTGCCAGACGGAGGTCTTCGGGGGCAAGGACACGTACTCCTCGCGCGTCGAGACCACCGACTACGCCCAAGAGAAGATCGACGCCGGCCCGCGCAAGATCGACGTCTGGGGACCGGGTCAGAAGGACCCGGCCGCCGAGCCCGTCGCGCGCTTCTCCGACGCGGTGATGCACTTGAACCCGAAGCCGGCCAGCGTCGCCGTGCTGCCGCTCGTCACGTACGACCTGCGCACGAACAAGCCTTGGGTATCCGAGATGGGCGTGGGCACGGCCGACGCCGTCGCGCGCGCCTTGAAGGAGCAGGGCTTCGCGGGCCAGGCCTTCGACACCGCGGACGCCGGCGTGCGGCTGGCCGAGGCCAACATCGCGCGCTCGTCGTTCCTGACGCTCGAGCAGGTCGCCGCGAACGCGCATCGCCTGGGCGCGGACGTCGTCGTGTTCGGCACGATCAAGCGCCGCGATCGCGTCGGCGCGCTCGATCGCGACGTGCTGACCTGCGAGCTGCAGGCCTACGACGTGCCCGGGCGTCGCATCGCGACGTCGACGCGCTGGGAGATCCCGAGCGACGACACGTCGTACCGGCAAGCGTGGGACCTCGCGCAGGCGGAGAACGCGTGGGCCGGTGATTCGCGCTACGCGATGCCGTCCGGCTCGCCCGGTCTCGCGGCGGAGCTGCAGCGCCTCTCGGACGACCTGGCGTCGGCGCTCGCCAGCAAGATCGATCCGGCGAAGATCGAGGGCTCGATCTACGTCGCGCCCCTCGACGTCGCCGCGTTCGTGCCGCAGCTCGCAACATTGCGTTCGGCGCAGGGCGCGTATGCGTCCGAGATCTCGCGGCGTGCCGACGAGGCGCGCGCGAACAACGAACACCTGGACTCGTCCGGCACGATCGTCCTGGACGGCACGGAGTACCCGAGCTTCCAGGCTGCCGAAGCGCACATGACGAAGCTCGGCACGGCCTACCAGGCCACACCGGCCGCGCGCTTCGCGCAGAGCTTCAGCTCCGGGTTGGCCGACGCGCTGCGCGCGCGCACGGCGCCTGCGGGACGCGCCGTGAACGACCTCGCGGCGGTCGGCCCGGTCGACCGCGCGCTGATCGACGGCGAGCTGTCGCAGGGCGGGCTCGCCAAGAGCTTCGCGGCGCGCGACGCGCTGCGCGCGGGCGGCGTCGGCCTCGTTGTCGCGCCGCGCCTCGAGCGGATCGGCGACACGTACCAGATCCGCGTCGACGCCTACGAGCTGGCCAACGGCTCGCTCGCCGGAGGCGCTGCGGCGCCCATCGCGCCGGCCCTCGTCACCGAACTCGAGCGCGCTCTCGGCCGTTGAGGCGTCGCGCCACCCGCACCCATCCCCTCGAAAGAAGAGACATGAAGAAGATCCACGTCCTGTTCGTCCCTCTGGCGCTCGCCGCGGTCGTCGCGGCGTGCGGTTCCACCGGCCGCGTCAAGGCCGAGGGTGAAGACCAGCTGGTCGGCGACAAGCGCGCCGGCAACCTCACGTACGACGAGCTCGTGCAGCAATCCACGACGAAGCTCGTGCAACAGGCCAGCATGCAGGCTCGCGCCCAGGGCCCGTACAAGGTCGCGTTCTTCGGCATCGAGACGAAGGGCGCCGAGGAGCTGCGCGACCAGTTGCCCGCGATCTACGAGCAGATCGAAGAGATCCTCGTGAACTCCGGGCCGTTCGTCGTCCTGTCGCGCAAGGCCGTCGACCGCGCTCGCCAGGAAGTCGGGTTGCGCGATTTCAGCGACCTCTTCATCGCCAAGAACCGCGACGCGTTCACGGGCGTCATGGGCCGCGACTCGGAGTCGCCCGACGTGCTCGTGTACGGCACGACCACGACCCAGACGACCGAGAGCGAAGGCGGCTGGTTCTCGCGCGACACGAAGGAGCGTCGCTATTCGCTCTCGCTGGAGATGATCGACGCGCACACCGGCACGATCCTCTCGAAGGTCAGCGGCAAGCAGGAGATCGAGTACAAGAAGTAGCCTCGGTCGGCCCATGGCCATGAAGCTCCTTCCCCGTCGGCGATGCGTGGCCGCGGCGGCTCTGTCCGTCGTGGCCGCCGCCTGCCAGGCACCCGACCAGCGGATCGCGCCGTTCGCCGACGCGTGGGGCGCGGCCGATTTCGGGCGCGCGGAGGAGGAGATCGACGAGCTCATCGCGGAGGAGGCCGGCGTCGAGCCGGCCCTCGTCACGGAATCGCACAGCCTGGACGAAGCGATCGACCCGGCGCGCGGCGACACGTTCCTGTTCCTGCTCGAGAAGTCGATGACGCGCCTCGCGTCGAACGACACGGACGCCGCGATCGACTTGATGCGGCGCGGCCGTGACGTTCTCGCGACGCGCTATGTCGACTCCGACGTCAAGGGCTGGCTCCTGTCGGCCGTGAAGGACGACACGACGCTCGAGTACCGCGGCGCCGACTACGAGCACGTGCTGACGCCCGCGCTGCTGGCGCTGGTCGACCTGCTCGAGGGCGGCCAGGACGCGTACGCCTACGCGCTCCAGGTCGGCGAGGTGCAGGAGACGATCCTGGGCAGCACGTTCGGCGAGGACGTCGACGGCGAGGGCAACGGCTACAACCCGCGCAAGCAGTACCAGCGCCTCGCGATCGGCGCGTACGTCGAGGGCCTCGTGCGCGAGCGCGAGGGCTACTCGAGCGAGGCGTTCAAGGCCTACGAGCGCGCGCGCGAGTGGGGCGGCGCCGTGCCGGTCGTCGTCGAGGCCTGCGAGCGCACGACGAACGGTGTCTACGCCGCGCCGCAACACGGTGTCGTGCACGTGATCCGGCTCGCAGGGCGCGGGCCGCGGCTCGTGCAGGGGCGCTCGCCCATGACGGACGCTGCGCTGTTCCTGGCCAACATCGGCAGCCTCTTGATCGGCGAGAACATCGGCACGCTGGGCCAGATGCAGATCCCGGTGCCGGTCGTGTCGTCCCCGGACATGAACGCGCCCGAGCTCGAGATCCGCGCGGACGGTCAGGTCGTGGGCGCGACGTCCACGCTGCTCGACGTGGGTGCGGTCGCGGCGCAGCAGATCGAGGCCAACATGCCCTGGATCCTGGCGCGCGCGGCGATCCGGCGCACGGTCAAGGCGGTAGGGGCCAAGGCCGTGCAGGACGCGGCGGACCGCAGCAACAACGACCAGGGCGTCGGGCTGCTGCTGGGCGTGCTGACGAACCTGGCGCTCACGGCCGGCGAGAAGGCCGACACGCGCAACTGGACTTCCTTGCCAGCGCGTTTCCAGGTCGCGCGGCTCGAGATGCCGGAGGGCGCGCACGATCTCGACCTGGGATCCGGGATGCACGCCAGCGTGCGCGTCGCGGCGGGCAAGGACAGCTACGTGGTCGTCGTGCAGCCCGACTTGTCGAAGGCCGGCGTCGTGCTGGTCGACGTGTACTCGAGCCAGCCGGCTCCAGCGGCACCCGAGACACCCGCGGCGCCCGAAGCACCGCGCCCGTGATCCGCACGACGGTCCCGATCCCCCGACGGTCCTGAGACTTCACGCATGGAACTCGAGCTCCGCGGCAAGGTCGCCTTCGTCACCGGAGCGTCGGGCGGCATCGGCCGCGCGCTGGCCGAAGCGTTCGCGGCCGAGGGTGCGCAGCTCGCGCTGAGCGGCAACGCCGCGTTCGACGACCTGGAACGCTGGCTGGCGGCCAGCCGCATCCCCGATGCGATCGCGCTGCGCGCCGACACGACGGATCCGAACTCGATGCTGACGGCCTTCGACGCCGCGCGCGCGCGCTTCGGACGCGTCGACGTGTGCATCGCCAACGCGGGGCGCTGGACGCCCGAGTTCGCGCTGCTGCACGAGGCGCCGGTCGAGCGCATCCGCGACAACATCGGGACGAACCTGCTGGGCACCATCTGGACGGCGCGCGCGTTCTTCCGCACGTTGGCCGCGCAGGGTCCGCGCGAGGACGGGGCGGGCGCGTGCCTCCTGATGATCGGCTCGACCGCGGGACGCTTCGGCGAGAAGGGACACGCCGAGTACGCCGCCGGCAAGGCCGGCCTGTACGGGCTGTTGCGTTCCCTGAAGAACGAGATCGTCGAGCTCGACCCGTTCGCGCGCGTGAACCTGATCGAGCCGGGCTGGACCGTCACGCACATGGCGCGGCCGGCGCTGCAGGTCCCGGGCGTCATCGAGCGCGTCGTGCGCACGATGCCGCTGCGACAGCTCGGCCGCGCGGAGGACGTCGCGCGCGCCGCGCTGTTCTTGGCCTCGCCCGGCGCGGCGCGGCACGTCAGCGGCGAAGTGATCACCGTAGCCGGCGGGATGGAAGGGCGCTCGCTCTGGGATCCGCACCAGATCGACGAGGAGGCGATCCGGCGCCGCGTCGGAGACGGCGCGCCGTGACCGATCCGGTCGGCCCCTCGCGTCGACCGCGCCTCGCGCGGTGGTGCAAGCGGGCCGCGACCGTCGTCGTCTCCGCGCTCGCGGCTCTCCTCGTCGCTGAAGGCGGGATGCGCGCCTGGCTGTGGGCGCGCGGCAAGCCGTACGACGCGCAGGCGACGACGCGCTACCTGCACTCCCTGTCGTCTCCGATCGCGGCCTTCGTGCCCGGAACGGTGGGCGCCACGATGCCGGACGGCAAGCGTCGTCCGATCCTGAACCCGTACTACGCCAGCGAGGATGAGCACGACTCGGGCGGCGTGCTCGCGCACTTCCGCAACGACACGGCGCCGGGCGACTACACGGTGCTCGTCGTCGGCGGATCCGTCGCCGCGTTCTTCGGCATGACGGAATCCGAGGCGCTCGCGCAGGAGCTCGCGCGCGACCCGCGCCTCGCGCAGCGCCGCGTGATCGTCCTGTGCGGCGGGCACGCCGCGCACAAGCAGCCGCAGCAGTTGAACCGCGTCGCGCTGCTCCTCTCGCTCGGCTACAGACCCGACCTGGTCGTCAACCTGGACGGCTTCAACGAGTCGGCGCTCGCGATCGAGAACGGCATGGGCATCACGAACCCGGCCTGGCCCTCGGGCCCGGTGTGGGGCTCGATCGTCACCGGCATCACGACGGGATCACCCGAGCGGATGGACTTGATGGTGGAGCTGTGGGATGTGCGCAATGCCGCCCACGGGATCCTGCAGGGGACGCTGAACCTGGGGCTCCAGCACAGCTGCCTCTTCGGTCGGCTGGCGCTCGCGCGGTTGAACGGGCTGAGCCGGCGCCGCGCCGACCTGCAGCGGCGCGTCAGCCTGCTCGAGAGCGTCACGACCGACGAGCGCATGCGCCGCCAGGTCGGAGGCCCGGACTACGAGCGGGAGACGGCGGCGATCGTCGAGCTCTCCGTGCGCGTCTGGATCGAGAGCTCGCGCTCGCTGCGCGCCCTGTGCGAGAGGCGCGGCATCGCGTACCTGCACGTGCTGCAGCCGGCGCTGTTCGACACGGGCTCCAAGCCGATGAGCCCGGACGAGCAGAAGATCGAGAATCCCGAGCCGGCCTGGTTGATCGGGGCGACCGTCGCCTACCCGCAGATGCGTCGCGCCGGCCAGGAGCTGGCGGCCGGCGGCGAGCAGTTCCTCGACGCGTCGCGGGCGTTCGAGGGCGTGACCGAGCAGCTCTACCAGGACCCGGTCCACTTCTCGCCGCCCGGCAATGCGATGCTGCGCGCGCTCATCGTGCGGAGGATCCTCGCGGATGTGCTGCCGCGCTGAGAGACATGTTCAGGGCGAGGGCGCGCGATGACCGGACCGGTCGAGCCGCTTCCCGCTGAGCGATGCCGGCCGCCCCGCGGACGGATCGTGGTCATCGTCGGCAGGCCCAG
>Ga0163152_10007605_pt1 | contig 11805 bp, 12 predicted proteins | sample OliLakLV19MP8IB2_FD_148635 | JGI IMG/M metagenome (GOLD analysis project Ga0163152, IMG submission 148635) | Freshwater microbial mat bacterial communities from Lake Vanda, McMurdo Dry Valleys, Antarctica - Oligotrophic Lake LV.19.MP8.IB-2 | ecosystem: Environmental > Aquatic > Freshwater >... | reverse complement strand
AGGGAGGAGTGCCTTATCGTCTGGAGGGAGGACAGCGGTATCTTGGACTAAAGGATTATTTTTTACACCGATCGTTATACGTCCGAGCATCACGTATGCCATGCATAAGAGCAGGATCAGAAAGCCAATATTTTCGAAAAGGGTGTAGTTCAGTTTACCGAATACCCGGGGTATCCAGAAATTTACGCTGAATGAATTAAGTGCAAAAAGAGAAATACCCCAAATAATAATGGTGATTTTCTTCTTTTGGACAAGATTTTGTGTCGCTGTCCGCGCTTGGATCATATGATAGAGGGAGGAGAAAATAACAAAAGTAAAAAAGGAAGTGAATAGGAGGTAGTATGAACCAAGCTCGCCATCAAACCCAATCGCATTTACAGAGTAAAGGTTTTTGATTATTAAATCTGTATGAACAGCTATTCCAAACAATGAAAGAAAAGCAGGAATTACGAGGTAGAAAAAAAAGTGGGGAATAGTTTTCTTTAGGAAAAGATATAACCAGATCAGATAGGTCATACCTATCACTATTGCCAAGCCGTAGGATAGCCGGATCACTTCAAGTGGAGGGCTCGGATGCAGATAATAATTATTGAGAGTCCATGCACTCAAAGATAATGTGAAAAATAAAAATGCGATATTCGTCTTTTCTTTATGACTCTTAAGTATGAGCGTTATTCCGAGAATAAAACTAAGAATACCAAGAGATAGGATTAAATATTCCATGTATATTTCATGATACTTTAATATATATAGTATACTCCTAGAGCTAATTCTTCTGCAAATACATAATCCAGAATCTGCGCTTGTATCTCCTGCCCCCCATAGTGGTATAGCTTTCTTTCATTTCAAGATGGATAATCTTGAATTTCCTGTTATAAAAATCCGTAATATCTTTTTTGGTCCAGACGCGCTCGATGATACTTTGTTCCATCAAAATATATGTGTCCTTTTCAGGACCAGCAAAACGCTTCAAAAGCTCTTTTGCATTTGTATCACCTTCTTTGCAAAGCGCCTTGACATACACATATCCTCCTGGTTTTAGTATTCGATCCATTTCGTAGAAATACACTTCTCGTTCTGCTTCTGTGAGTGAATTGGAGGAAGTGACGTCGAGGGCAACGTCAAAACTATTATCTCCATACGCTAATTTTTCTCCCATTGAACCAACTTTTAAACCAATAGAAATATTGTTTCCTTTTGCATACTCTAAACCCTCAGAAATAGCTGTCTTAGAAATATCAACACCTGAAGCTCCAAATCCAAGCTCGGCTGCATAAAAAGAGTTCCGTCCAGTCCCGCATCCAAGGTCAATCAAATGCTTTCCTTCAATCGAGAACTTTTCTTCTTTATTGAGAAACTTGAAAAAACGCACCGTATCGGCCTGAGGCTCCATTTCTTTAGTGAGAAATGTTGGATTCTTATATTCTTTTTCCCAAGCAACCTTTTGAATCATAGAGAGTGATTAAAGTAGTATGATTAAGGATTAATGAATGATAAAAATTTGATTCATTAATCCTAAATTTTTTGTGGTAATTCGACAATAAATGTGGTGCCTTTTCCTACTCCCTCAGACTCGATCCATATTTTTCCTCCTTGAGCCTCGATCATCTGTTTTGCCACGTAGAGCCCAAGGCCTGTACCAATCACATTCTGCTTATTCCCATCTTTTGTCCGAGTAAATTTATTGAAAAGTTTTGGAATGTCTTCAGCTGAAATACCGATTCCTGTGTCCTTGATACTGAAATGTACTGCATTTCCTTCTTTTCTAATATTCACACTCATCCCTCCAGTAGGAGTATATTTAATTGCATTGTCGATCAGGTTACCGACCACTTGTCGTAACTTACCTTGGTCTGCATTGACTATATACTCGCCCTCATCTGCATGAAATTCATATGAGAGACCTGCATGTTCAATATTTGGTTTGAGTTCTTCCAATATCTGGGCAACGACCACCTTCATATCAAAATCTTTCAGAGTATACTTCATTCTACCTTGTTCTATACGAGAAATATCCAAGAATTCATTCACAATGACCACCAAATTTTCACATGATTGTCCGATTATTTTCACCGCATTTCTAACACCATCTGACACCTCACCATAGTCCCCTTCAAGAATAAGCGAGGCATACCCTTTCACCGCGGTCAAGGGCGCCCTGATCTGATGTGTTGCAAGCGAAAGGAATTCAGATTTCATCTGATCCAGTTCTTCGAGACGAGTATTGATAGATTCAAGTCCTCTATTTGCAAATTCAAGATCTTTTGCAAGGGCTTCATTTTTTTTCCGTAATTCGATTTCATGATACACTCCACGAATTAATAGGTATGAAAGTATAGTAGTAAGAATGAGAATCAACGCTTTAATTACTAGAAATCCAGGGTTTGATTCTGCAAATAGTTCTACCGCTAGACCAACAATAAGGAGCAGACAGATTAGCTCTGTTACGATTATTTTAATATTAAATAAGTGATACTTTAAAATAGCAATGAAAATTGATGCCACTAGGGATAACGTAAATATTGGTCCAAGCCAAGTATACTCAAAAATATTTATAGATGGAAATATCAAGTTAGTCATCATTGCAAAGGAAGAGGCACAGACTGCACCAATAAATATGTATCTCACTTGCTGGCGAGTGTTAATCTCTGTTGTTTTACAATATTGAAGATATAATGCAAAATAACTTTCAATAAAATATATTATCAGTAAGACTTGATAGAATATATATCCGTGGTTAATCACATACCTTACACCTTCAACATCCCCTAAAACCCATTTTGTATAGAAGATAAGATATACCATTACTAAAAATAATAAGGCAGGGATGATCTGAAACCATTTATTTATAATTATTTTACTTGGAAATGTAATGCTGAAATACAAGAGCACGAGAGCAGAAAAAAGTGCTGATGAGTGACTTAATGCAACCCAATTGAAACTATCAGATAGTCCCTCTGTATAAAAACCGATAATAGCAAAACTCCATAGAGCTACACTTAGTGACATCAGTGCAAAAATTACATTATATAATTTCTTTAATCCTCTAGAAAAGATTATTGCGCTCAATATTATGTTAATAATTACTACACCGTACAAGACTGGAATTATAACTTCTAGATTCATTTTATTTGTTGGCTTTGTTTAAAATTGCTTGACCTGCATAACTAACCTGTGTATCTGACACTCTTACAAAAGATGTACTAATTAATATTATTTTTTGTTCATCTATTTCAAAAAAATCATAAGATCCTGAAGAATGCTCAATATTTATTTTGTGATTATAATACAACACTTTTAATGTCGGAATTAACAAATAAATTAGGTGAATTATTGTTTTTACTACTCCATTTTTTGTTAAATACTCCATAACATGCTTTAGATAAATTTTAAAAGGACTAAAACCTGTTTTAATATTAGAAAGAACTATAGTTCCGCCGGGTTTTAGTACTCTGTAAAATTCATTAAATATAAAGCCTCTTTTTGTTCTAGGTATAGTATACAACACATTGTTTGATACAAGAGAATCAAAGTGGTTGTCTGGAAATGGCAAAGCGGAAGTGATATCGTGCTGAATCACAATAGCACCAGGATATTTATTTTTATGAATCATAATTCCTTCAGCTGAGTAGTCAATTCCAATTACATTGGCACCTTCTTCCTTAAGAAGTATTGATAGATTTCCCGTGCCTGACCCAGCATCTAATACTAAGTCTCCATTACGTAAGTTTAATTTTTCAACAATATCACCCAACAAATCTTTATAGGGTATAAGATTATTCAAGATATCGTACTCCTTAAAGTATTTCTTCCAGAAATTTGTATCTAACATTTAAATTACATTAAAATAACTAAACAACTTAGTAAATAAATTATCTTTTATATAAGAATGCTTTGCCTCCGAACGAAAAATGAGTCGATTTGATAAGATATTACTTAAATAAGTTTTAAAATCTCCCACGATAAATGCAATTGGAATCACAGGGTCCTCCGGTTGAGAGAAATAATTAAACAAAACACCATGTTTAGGGTATTTTTGTTTATATGGTGCGACCAGTTGAATGGGCATACGCAACCTTTTCATTTTCTTATGCAGACTCTTTTTTAGAAACGAATAACCTCCTTTTATATTGTGATCTACACAAAATTCAAGTAATACTTGAAACAATACAAGCATTACGACTCTTCGCGGCAAATATTTTTTACCTTCTATGTCGAGAGGAATAATGATAAAACGTCCAAATTCAGCTCTATTTTCAGTTGGAATGTCTGATAAATACTGAGGTTCGGCAAAATCGAACGCTTTTTGTGTAGGCAGAAGATAATCCTGAATAAGACGAATCGTTGCAATAACTTTATCATTCCATACTGCGAAAAAATATTTTGAATTTAAACTATTATCATATTCATCTTTCTCTTTACCATCGGGAAATTTCGTTGGATCAATGTATTTCCTGATTGAATATTGAGTGTATCTTAGTTGAAAAACCTGATCTAATTCCTCATCAGTGTCAGGTATACCAAAATTAATTGTCTCATTTTTTCCACCAGCCATGAATGAAAGGCTTTTTAAAATTATCATATTTAAATTTTAGTATACTACAGGATCCTTAGGTACATGCTGTGGTAAACTCATATTCCTAAACATTTATCTGTTTTAATAATTTACCTATATCTGTATTCCAAAATCTTTCGCTTGCTTAAGTATTTCAACTCTATTTAATCCATGATTTTCGAATTCGTCTTCCCAGGCAGTTTCACACTCCTGCATTTTCATGAATCTTTCTTCTCGGGTCATTTTATTAAAATCTCGTTCGGAATATTTTTTGTAGAAATCTCTCCCGCCGAGTCGTTCACTGAGTTCATCCCAAAAATTTTCCTCATCATATTCATCGTGAAGTTCATGAACTTTTGTATCTTCAGTAAAATCATTTGATGGAAAATACCGGCTTCCATCAGATGCTTCATGGTCTGTATACTTCTCAAAACCAAATTGTGTGGCAAAAGAAAAAATTAAGTCTGAAATACTCTCGTATTCTTCAATATGAGGATTTTCAGGACTCCCGTCACGCTGAGCATTTGCCATCCAGTTACCCAGATATACAACTTTTGCTAAATTTAAATATTGCTCCTTAGTTAATTCTATTGATTTTTTATCTCCTTTTTTCATTTTTTTGTGTTGCTCTGAATAAATTTACCTTAAGTTCTTCGCCGCCCTTATGACCTAGTATTTTTTGTTATTTCTTTAGACTGTTGATTTTATTTCATACTAGTAAAATGTTATATTTGCGCTTTTTTTCTAGAAATATATGTAAAATCTATGTAACCAGTAACTTACTAATTCCCCGCATCACTGCTTCCCCTGCTTCTGTAAAAGCCTCTTTTGTTTCTTCTTTAATTTCAAGATGGATTGGTGTTCCCACGGTTACGACCACTTCTTTACGCGAGCATGTAAAAAAGTCCCTAAGGGAGATCTTGTAGAGGCCCACAAGTGCCACAGGGACCACTTTTACACCAGTTGCATATGCAAGGTATCCAAGTCCACCACGAGCAGGGCCAAGCTTTCCGTCGGGAGTCCGCTTACCTTCGGGAAAAATACAAACAGAGTAGCCAGCTTTCAAAATAGTCTCATGGTTTTGCAATGCAAATGCATAATCTTTAAATCCAGAAAAAACAGAATACGCACCAAGTGCGTTGAAAAAAGTACCTCCGTACAAATACCCTCTCCATCCAAATGTCTTATATTTTTCCTGTGAAGCAGCTACGGAAAAAAACGGTGCGTGACGCGAGAGAAAAGGTAGAGCAAACGGAAAAAGTGTCGCGTCGAGCTCATGCGTGTGGTTAAATGCAAAGATAAAGGGACCTTTTTCTTTTTCCAAATTCCCTACCCCACGTATCTCGAGACGCAAGAAAAACTTGTACAACACAAAAAGAATAACATACCCGACCTTTTGCAATACAAATGGAATGAATATGTCTTTCTTTTTCATTATGCTGTTTTCTCTAGTAAAAATGCTTCACAGACTTTACTGCAAAACGCAGTGCCGTCTTCAAGTCTGCAGTTTTCACAGCACAGTATTTTTTTGTTGCATTGCTTATTACGGCAGTTTGCAAACGTTTCTGTCTTTACGTTGCAGTTGTCACAGAGACCTACCACCTCATGTTTATCTTCTGGATCAAAATCCATGGTGATCCGCCTATCAAATACATAGAGCGTGCCTTTGAATTCTTCTGCTGGAAACTTTTCCATATAAGAAACAATTCCCCCATCGAGCTGATATACATCTGTAAAACCTTCTCTCACCAAAAGACCTGATGCTTTTTCACAGCGTACACCCCCAGTACAAACAGGCACCACAGTCTTACCCTTCAAATGCTCGATATGTGAAAGAGCACTTGGAATGTCCCGGAAATTTTGCACAGGCATGAGTACAGAGCCCTTGAAATGCCCAACTTTGAATTCATAGTCGTTTCGCATATCAATCACATAGAATTCCTTACCCTCTTCATACCACTGTTTGAGCTCTTCGGGCTTCAAATGAATACCGGTCATTTCATTTGGATTAATATCATTTTCAAGATGAAGCGAGACAATCTCTTTGCGGGCTTTTACTGAAAGCTTTGGAAATGCATCCCCTGTCCCCACACTTCGTTTGAAATGAATATTTAAAAATCGAGAGTCTTTCTCCAGCTCCTCAATATACGATTTAACATTTTCTTTTGTACCTTCAAGAGTCACATTCACTCCTTCTCCGGCAAAAATAAGTCTGCCTTTTAAACCTAAATTCTCACAGAGTTTTCTCTGGGCATCGCGTACTTCCTCTGGGTTGTCGATCCGTACGTATTTGTAAAATAAAAGGATAGTAAATTCTGGATTCATATATCTCGTATTTATTAGTGATTGAAGCGCGTAAGCAAAAGATCAAATAATGTCTCCACTTTCTCCACATCAGCAACTGAAAGCTCTTTCAAGAGACAACTAATCTCTTCTTCCAAGACTTCCTCGGCAGTTTTCACTATTCCCCTTCCAAGGATTGTAACCTCAAGTACATGTTCTCGTTTGTTTGCAATTTTGTCAAATCGAGAGATAAGACCTGAAGCAACAAGTGCCTCGATGTGCCGTGATACAGCCGCCGGAGTGATGTCTCGCTCACACGCGACATGACGCTGAGAGATTCTCGGGTTGTGCGCCACATGTACCAATATCATGCATTGAGAGAATGACAAGCCTACGTCTGATTGCAGACGACGATCAAATGCTTTCTCAGCGAGAAAGATAAACTTGTGAATTTTTAGAAGTGGACTGCCTTTCATTGTAGAGATATGAGATATGAGATATGAATAGGTGCATTTTGCATTCCTTTCAAGTCTCATGTCTCTGTTATTCACTTACTATTTATTTACTCTGAAGAACTACCACATCCCCCGCATTCAAACCACTCACTACCTCAATAAAACCATCTGACCCTTTGAAGCCGGTCACTACTTCTACTTCGACAATCTTGTTTCCCTCTTTCTTTGACACAAAAGATTTACCATCCCGAGCCGTGATCGCATATTCTGCGATACGCACAACGTCTTTCTTTTCCGCCGTTTTGATACTCAAGTTTGACGAAAGCCCCGTCTTTATTTCTGGATACTTCTCATTGAATGCGATTGTCACCTTAAAGTTCACCACACCATCGACAATAGTCTCTCCTGGCTCTATATATGTCACCGTACCTGCAAATGTCTTTCCTGGAAACGCATCCATCGTAATATTTACTTCGTTTAGAACCTGCACTTTACCAACGCTAATCTCGGAGACATTTGCCTCAATTTCGAGATTGTTGTTTGAGATTACAGAGACAACTGGAGTTCCCGCAGAGACAATCTCACCTTTCTTTGCATCCTGTTTTGTCACAATACCCGCAAGTGGAGACCGGAGAGTCATCTTTGCAAGTTGAGCTCCGACTGCTTGGAGAGAAGCCTGGAACTGTAGTACTCGTGCTTCCTGAGCTTTGATTTCTTCTGGTGAAGTACCCACTTTTTTTAATACAAGATTTTTCTGCGCAATCAAAAGAGCTGATTTCGATGAATTTAATTTCTCTTCGGCTCCAGAGACACTATTTTGTGCTCCGATCAGGTTTGTGCGTGCACTTGCAATAGAGGCTTTGTATGAATCTACAGTTGATGCAGGTAGAGAATAATTTGCAGAAAGCGCATTTACAATACCCGCTATCTTGTCTACAAACATTTTGATTGTATTTAAATCACTCGTTGTCTTTACAATCGTTGCTCTCGATGTATCTGTAGAATTTTTGTCCCAAGCGGTAAGGAGCGTTTCTACTTGTGAACGAGCAATGTTTACATCATTTTTTAATTGAGAGTCGTTGACTGTTACATTAATCTGAGGGTTTGATGTTCGTGGATTTGAAAAAAGCTGGTCCACACTGTTGCGTATTGCATCGTCTGATTTTGAATATGCTTCATAGAGCGAGTTCCTTAGTTTGTCTTCAGCATTTGAGAGTGCAATCTGTGCATTTGACACTTCGCTTTCAGAGATCGAAATCTCTTCTGGTCGACTTCCTCGTTTGAGCTCGTCTAGACGTGCATTTTCAGATGCAATATTTGCTTGTGCCTTCAAATAGTCTGCATACACCTCAGACGAGTCAAGGCTCACGAGCACCTGTCCTACATATACAGTACTTCCCACCTGCACTCCTGTACTTGCTACTTTTCCTGATCGGTCAAATGCCAAGTCTACTTCGTCTGCAGGTTTTACTTTGCCGGTGAGTATCACCTGCTCTATGACAGTACCCTTCTCTGCAGTAAGTGTCTCACCTTTACTTGCACCACCTTTAAATACAAAGAAAAGCACAAGCAGAAGCGCGACTCCGAGAGCTATTGAAATCTTCTTGTGTTCTCGTATGTAATTTTTAATTTTTGTAATCATATGTATATATTAGTCTTGTAATCAATTTCCTTTTTTCCTTTGCAAAGCATCTTCCATAATCTTTCCGTCTGATAGTACGATGATTCGATCAGTCATTTCTGCATACTCTTGTTCATGCGTCACCATCACTATTGTCTGACCTTCTCGGTGTAGCTCGAGGAATGCATCAAGCACTGCTTTGGAAGTCTCCGTATCCAAGTTTGCCGTAGGCTCGTCCGCAAATATAATCTGAGGTTTGTGGGCGATTGCCCGAGCAATCGAGACACGCTGTTGTTGACCTCCTGAAAGTTGGCTTGGGAGGTTTTGCATACGATCGCTCAGTCCAAGTTTCTCGAGAGCAACCATAGCTTCCACACGAGCACGTTCCTGACCACGTCCCAACATAAGTAGAGGGATCATCACATTTTCGAGTGCAGAGAGTTCTGGAATGAGTGCATAATCCTGAAACACATAGCCAAGTTTGTTGAGGCGGAATTGAGTACGAGCATCTTTGTCTAATGACAAAACATTGTAATCGTCGATTGTGATTTCACCTTCATTTGGATGGTCCAAAAGCCCGAGCTGGTAGAGCAATGTGGACTTTCCAGAACCTGAACGCCCGGTGATTGCAAGAAATTGTCCTCTTGGTACAGAAAAGGAAAGGTTCTTTAACACCGTAAGTATCGAGTCTCCGCTTATATATGATTTTGTAAGATTTTTAACTTCTATCATTTTTTTAGATTAATGATTAATGATTTAGGATTAATGAATAATGCTTTTTGTATTATATTTTGCATGATTCCTTAATCTTTAATCTTTAATCCTGTTTCTTCTGGACTATCTTCCGAGAATCGCATCAAGCGTATTCCCCTTTACCACCAGACGCGCGGGGATATACCCTGCAAAGATTGTGGCAAACAGCAGAAGACCTGCACGAGTAAGCGTGTTGGGAATCTCCGCCACCAAAATACCGTCTGAAAATGGGAAGTTGATTGGGTTTGCGTCGATAAATGGAATAAGTACGACGTACAATATAATCATTCCAAGAATCACTCCCATCACCGCATAAAACATTGACTGAAGAATGTATGAAAATTCGATTGCGCGAGAGTCCACGCCAATACCTTTCATAATACCAATAAATTTTCGTCGTGTGATTGCATTGATATAAATAACAATAAAGATTGTGATTGATGCAACCACCAGTCCAATAGACCCGATCACGTTGCCCAAAAGGCCAAACGTATCCTTGATGTCTTTCAGGAATTTAGGTAATGCTTCATCAGCTGTTTGTACACGAGCATTTTTCGCAACACCGCTTGTAATCAAGGCTTGCTTCACAATCTCCGGGTCAACCCCTGGTTTTATCTTGACCGCAATCTCGTCCACATTGTAGTCAGAGCGTCCGATCAACGTCCGGAGTGCACTGTCGAGCATCACAATACGCTGGTCAAACTCCCCTTTGTTTTTAATCACACCGACAATAGTCACTTCTTTCACAAAACCATTAATTTTCAGACGAACGCGTGAGCCCACGTCTACATTTTCGAGGAGTGTAATGCCAGGTGCTCTGCTTTCAAGATATTTTCTCAAGAGATTTGCTCCAACTAAAATAGAATCAGTATCCGCAGAAGTGAGATACCTGCCATCAATCAGTGATTCAGAAAGTCCAGTTGTTGCTTCTTCAAGTTCAGGGTTGATACCCGTAACTACACCTGAAGCTGTATTTGCGTTTTTAGTAAAATCGATACGTTCTTTGTACGTACCTTCGAGTGTCCCTCCTTCCGCATATCGAGGAGAGTACGTGGCAAGCCACGGCAAATTCTTTACAATACTGATTATTTCAGTACTGCCTTCAATATAGTCTTTCTTGGGGAGTGATGAAATCAAAATATCTCCCGCATATCGATCTTTAAACTTATCAGCTGAAGATTGAATAAGCCCGACAAGCACACCACGGACAACCACAAGGTTTAGGAATGTGAGCATCATCACAAAGATAATAAGAGCGGTCGTACCAACACTTGAGCGTCTGATCTGACGAACAGCCAAAAATACCCCAAGAGACAAAGAGGTTTTGAGTGGAGAACGAGTGTAATCAGATGGGCTCTGCATACGTATTACTATAATACCATGAGAACAGTTAACATATCAACAGTGCAGTGGGTGGAGATTTGAAGAACTGAGACATGAGACTTGTGAGGAATGCAAAATGCACCTATTCTTATCTCCTATCTCTAATCTCATGTCTCTTATCTCTACTCACTTCGTTCCTTTGCAATTCGCCGCTGGCGTGTACCCTGCTTGTCGGGCTAATACAGCTGAAGCAAACACCACTCGGTTTTCTGGTTTTACTCTACTTAGTGCACCACACCAGGGCAAGTAGTATTTAGTACCTTTTTTAGAGCCAATCACCTCACTTGATTCTCCTATTGCTGTTTTACCAACAGGCGTGTTTACTGCTGAAGTATCGATCGGGCTTAAATCTCCTACGCTCGTCTGACCCCTTACAATAGAAACAGGAGAATATTGCTTTTCGAGGGCCGAAAGGCGCCCAAGACCGAAAAAGAGCCCCGCCCCGAGCAAAAGGAGGAGAGAGGTAAAAAAGGGCTTGATTTTTAGCGCAAAATCTTTTATACTCATACCACAACATTTTAACAGAAAATTTACTATAAAACACGAGTATGGCAACAAAAAAGGCCGGTGGGTCCACCAAAAACGGCCGAGATTCGAATCCAAAGTATCTCGGAGTCAAATTAACTGAAGGCCAGAGCGCCCAGACAGGTTCTATTATCATCCGACAGCGTGGGACTGACGTTCTTCCTGGACGAAACGTCGGAATGGGTAAAGACCATACACTTTTTGCACTCACTGATGGCACTGTATCTTTC
>Ga0163152_10007603_pt1 | contig 11808 bp, 10 predicted proteins | sample OliLakLV19MP8IB2_FD_148635 | JGI IMG/M metagenome (GOLD analysis project Ga0163152, IMG submission 148635) | Freshwater microbial mat bacterial communities from Lake Vanda, McMurdo Dry Valleys, Antarctica - Oligotrophic Lake LV.19.MP8.IB-2 | ecosystem: Environmental > Aquatic > Freshwater >... | reverse complement strand
CCGCTCGCGTATTGAAAACTATCCAATCCACCGGCCGGTTACCGAGACAGACCACCGCAACCGCGACACAGGCCGCGGCACAACTCAAGCGACAATGTCACCTCGGTGGCTATGTCGCCATCTTGGCCTACACGACGCCCTCCTTAAAGATGGAGCAAGCTATTCGTTCGCTGCGAAGAGCGCTGGTCTCCCATCACCATGTGACCACGACAGCCGGCTACGGACCTCGCTATCTCCATTCGACAGGCCAGCTCCATAAAGGAGGCCCGAATAGCGGACTATTCCTGCAACTCATCGATCCGATGAGTCCCGATCTCGTGATCCCCGGAGCCGCAGTGACCTTTGGCACCCTCGCACGGGCCCAAGCAGCCGGCGACATACAGGCGTTGCACGCGCATGATCGACAAGCCATCGTCATGCTATTGGGCAAGAACCCGATCTCAACGATACAAACGCTCACGAAATCCCTTGTGCCTCGTACCCCCGCACGCCGACCCACCACGACCCGCACCAGAAATGGCCGCGTTCGTAAGAGCTAGGATGCCCGCCACTCCCGACATCCGCATCTCGCACGACAGCCACACATGGGCTGCGGCAGCAGCTGAATTCGTGCAGGCGTTGGGTCAAGAGGCGGTTGAAGCCAAGGGGCAATTCTTCATCGCCCTCTCCGGCGGCAGAACGCCGGAAACCCTGTACAGAGCCCTGACGTCTCCTTCCCTCGCCGATCGCTTCGATTGGTCCAAGACCACCTTTTTTTTCAGCGACGAACGCTGCGTCCCTCAGGATGACCCTCGGAGTAACTATGCCCTGGCCAACAACACCTTGTTCACTCCTCTGAATATTACGCCCTCACAGGTCTATCGTATGGCAGGTGAATTCCCTAACCCACAGACGGCGGCCTCTGAGTACGAACAGCAGCTACGGCGCGCTACTAAGACCCCAGCTTCAGCCCAGCCACGCCTTGATCTCATCCTCTTAGGGCTAGGAGAGGATGGCCACACGGCCTCTCTCTTTCCTGGAGCAGCAATCTTACAGGATCGCCAACGTATGATTGCGGTCACCCAATCTCCGAAAGATCCACCGACCAGATTGACCATGACCCTAGGTGTGATCAACCGGGCGAGTGTGATACTGTTTCTCGTCGTGGGAGCCGGCAAAGCAGGAATTGTGAGAGCCATTCTCGATCCGAAGACCGAGGCAGAACGACAGCTCCCGGCCGCGTTGGTCGCACCAGACGAAGGTCGCCTTGTCTGGCTTCTTGACCAAGCGGCTGCCGCCGAGCTTCCAAAAGATCGATAGCGGATGACCCCAGGTGAGGATTGGATGATTGTTGCCGGTGATATCGGGGGTACGAAAACTCACTTAGCGCTGTTCGACTGGAAGAAGGACCGTGTCGATCCCATTCGTCTGGAATCGTTTCACAGTGCCGACTACACCTCCCTTGAGGAGATGCTTGCTGAGTTTCTTGTCCCGCCGAAGCCTCCGACACCTATCGACGAATACGAAGCTGAGAAGAACAGCGTTGTTGAACCGGAAGAGCAGCGCCCAGCGGAAGCACCGCTGAAGATCGATGCAGCCTGTTTCGGCATCGCCGGCCCCGTTATTCAGAACCGTTGTCAAACGACCAACCTTCAGTGGGTGGTCGATGGCGCAGCGCTAGCGAAACGTTTCGACATACCGAACGTTCGCCTTCTCAACGATCTCGAAGCCATGGCTCACGGCATTCTGTTGCTCCGACCGGACGAAGTCGAAGTCCTCAACGCCGGAGCGCCCCCTGCCCACAACCAAGCGCTGGCCTTGATTGCAGCGGGAACTGGACTGGGCGAATCTATCCTCTTCTGGAACGGCTCGCGCTATCAACCGATGCCGTCGGAAGGGGGACATGCAGACTTCGCACCGAACAATGATAATGAGATCGAACTCTTGCGCCATCTTCGCAGTAACTACTTGCACGTTAGTTACGAGCGGGTGCTGTCAGGCCCAGGCCTACATGCTATCTATGACTATGTCCGCGACAGCAAGAAGAATGAGCCCACGTGGCTCTCAGAGCAAATCAAAGCTGGCGACCCGGCGGCGGTGATCGCCGAAGCCGGCCTCAAAGGTCAGGCGGAGATCGCCCAGCAGGCGCTGGATCTCTTTGCCTCTATCTACGGCGCCGAAGCCGGCAATCTTGCCCTGAAGGCCATGTCGCTCAACGGTATCTATCTGGGCGGCGGCATCGCACCGAAGCTGCTCGCCAAACTCAAGGACGGTACATTCATGAAGTCGTTCACGAACAAAGGCCGCTACAAGCGTTTGATGAGTTCGATCCCGGTCAAAGTCGTGATGAACCAAAAAACCGCCTTGCTCGGCGCCGCCGCATTCGCAGCCCACCTCGCACGGCAAACCGCATGATGACGACAGATCTCGATACGCTGAAACGGGCGGCGGCGTTAACAGCCGTTGAGTACGTCCGCGATGGTATGGTCGTGGGACTCGGAACTGGCTCAACGGCGAAATATATGATCGTCGCGCTGGGGGAAAAGGTTCGTTCGGGGATGAGACTTCGCGGAGTGCCCACGTCGAAGGAAACGGCCATGCTCGCCAGACAACAAGGAATCACGCTCATCGATGCTGATCATGCGTGGGTGATTGATGTTGCGATCGACGGGGCGGATCAGGTCGATCCCGGTTTCAATCTCATCAAGGGCGGAGGTGGCGCTCTCCTCAAAGAGAAGATTGTCGCGGCCTCGGCCAAGCAGCTCATCATATTGGTGGACTATACCAAGCGAGTTCCGGTACTGGGGGGATCCTTTCCGCTCCCGATCGAGGTCGTCCCCTTCGGCTGGGGAAGTACGGCGCGCCAAATTGAGGCCCTAACGAAGAGTCCTGTGGTGCTCCGGGAACGGGACGGATTGCCGGTTAACACAGAAGCAGGCCACGTGATTCTGGATGTCCATCTTCCACGGATCGACAACCCGCGAGAACTTGAGAGCGCCTTGAACCTGATTCCAGGAGTCGTCGAGACCGGCCTTTTTGTTGGACGAACAGACCTGCTCATCGTGGGCACCCCCAACGGGGTTGAGACGTACTCTGCGACGAGGACATGACCGAGCCGATCAGTAGACGACAGACGTTACAGACCCTCACAAAGCATGTCCGATTTCTTCTTGCCATTCCACTCACACCATTCTTCCACTCGTGGCTCCAGACTCCCTTCGCGTACGCAGCTACCGAACGACCGAAAGGTGAAATTATGAACCAGGCCTCTTCTCCAGGCACGCTCGATCCATACCGGCTTCCGAGACAGGTGGTCCCGACTCGCTACGATCTGCGCTTGGAACCGGACTTGACTGCTGCACGTTTTGCTGGACAGCAAACCATCACCCTCACGGTCTCTCAGCCAACCTCTGCAATCGTCCTCAATGCCATTGAACTCGACATCACCACGGCCCAGATTGAAGGAGCCTCAGGCCCAGCGAGACAGGCCACGATTGCCTTGGATGCATCCCTGCAACGTTGCCTTCTCACGTTCACCACGCCTCTCTCGCCAGGCATCTGGAGGCTGACGATGACATTCTGCGGCACGCTCAATGACAAGCTCCGCGGCTTCTACCGGAGTACCTACAAAGACGAGCGTGGCGTGACTCACAGCATGGCCGCGACACAGTTTGAAGCCACCGATGCGCGCCGGGCATTCCCCTGCTGGGATGAACCAGACTTCAAAGCCGTCTTTGCGACGACGCTGGTCATCGATCCGGCTTTGACCGCTGTCTCCAATAGCATGATCGCATCCGAAACGCGTGAAGGTGGCAAGAAGGTGGTGCGTTTTGCCGATACGATCAAAATGTCGACGTACCTGGTCGCGTTCATCGTAGGCCGGATCGAGCCGACCGAACCAGTGATGGTCGGCCAGACGCCGCTTCGCGTATGGGCCGTTCCTGGGAAAAAACATCTGGCAAAATTTGGTCAAGATATTGCGGCAGCCTCGCTCTCATTTTTTGAGCAATATTATGGAATCCCCTATCCCGGAGACAAGCTAGATCTGCTCGCCATTCCTGATTTTGCTTCCGGGGCCATGGAAAACCTGGGCGCTATTACGTACCGTGAAACGGCCTTGCTGGTCGATCAGCGGAGCGCGACGCACGGCGAACTGGAACGTGTGGCCGATGTGGTTGCCCATGAAAACGCGCACATGTGGTTCGGAGATTTGGTCACCATGTCCTGGTGGAACGGCCTCTGGCTGAACGAAGCCTTCGCCACCTTCATGGAAATGATGGCCGTGGATGTCTGGAAACCGGAATGGAAACGATGGGACAGTTTCGGCGTCTCGCGCGCCGCTGCCTTTTCTGTCGATGGATTGCACAGCACCAGACCGATCGAATATCCGGTGCAAGCCCCCAAGGATGCGGACGCGATGTTCGACGTCCTGACCTATGAAAAGGGCGCGTCGGTGCTTCGAATGTTAGAACAGCACATCGGACCGACGGTCTTCCGCGACGGGGTCCGTGATTACTTGCACGCACATGCCTATGGGAACGCGGACACGAACGACCTTTGGGTTTCGCTGGGGAAGATTGCCAAGCAGCCGGTGCCTGAACTCATGAACGGATGGATTTTTCAGCCAGGTTTTCCACTCGTGACCGCCACGGTCGGTCCATCATCCGAGCTCACGATCAGGCAACAACGATTCAGCTACCTGAGTGATGAGCAGTCCCGCCCATCGCCAGACCAGCGATGGCAGATCCCGCTTCAGATGCGAGTCACCGCCGCCGGCACGACCAGTATCTCTCGCATACTGTTAACGGAGAAGGATACGATAGTCCCACTGCCCCATGATTGGGATTCCGTGCTGCTCAATGAAGGAGGCCACGGCTTCTACCGAGTGCGCTATGCGCCAGACCTGCTCGGTCGGCTCCTGAACGCCGGCATCGATCGACTCGCCGCCACCGAACGATTCAACCTTCTCAACGACGCCTGGGCCACGGCCGTCGCAGGTCTCATGCCCCTCACGGACTATCTTGACCTGACAGCCCGCTTCACCGCGGAGCGGGACAAGAATGTCTGGGCAGTGTTACTCGACTCCTTTTCCTTCCTGAACCGGATCATCACCGTGGAGGATCGGCCAGCGCTCGAAGGGTTCGTGCGTGCGCGCGTCGGTCCCACCGTCGCAGACTTGGGTTGGGCACCTCGGAGCGGTGAGAGTGAAGGGACGAAGCAATTACGGGGTGAACTGATCGGCGCGCAGGGGAAACTCGGCAATGATCCGGCCATCCAAGCGCGCGCAGCAGAGCTGTACCAGGCGTACCGTAACGATGTGACAGCGGTCGATCCCAATGTGGTGCCAGCGCTCATTGCGATCATCGCGCATACGGGCGATGCAGCCAGGTACGACGAATTTCACGAACGGTTTCGTGCTGCTTCCACACCGCAAGAAGAACGGCGTTATCTCTTCTCGCTTGCGGCATTCCAGCCCAAGGCATTACTCGAACGCACACTCGCCCGCACCATCAGCGGAGAAGTCCGCACACAAGACGCACCGTTCCTCGTGAGCGCCATCCTGGGCAACGTCTATGGCAGAGAGTTGGCCTGGGCATTTGTGAAAGCGAATTGGGCGAAGATGGACCAACTATTTCCCAAGCAGGGGCTGCGTCGCATGTGCGGTGGAATCGTCAGCCTTGCCACACCGGCGCTCGAGCGAGACGTGCGAGAGTTCTTCCACTCACGCCAGATCGATCTGGGCGGAAAAACTTTGGAACAGTATTTGGAACAGCTACGGATTATGGTGAACGTGCGGGAGCGAGATGGAATCGCGCTGCGTCAGTATCTCCAGGCCTCTCGATAAACGTTCGCAGGAGTTTGGCGTAGGGGTATGGGCAGGCAGGTACGACTGTGGACTATTTTCTGGAGGGATGACGGTACACTAGTTGTTGGCCTCTTTGCCGTATGCCTCCGAAGGGGGGCTTGTCGTTTCGTCAGAGACTTCGCTACAATTCCCCTATGTTGAGCAGGCTGCAATCGTCTCCCAGGGCGGACTCACGGCAGCGCCGTTCTGTCGTATCTGCTCAACACTGTCCGAAGTGCGGGACTGCGAAAACGAAATTAGCCCCTCGATCGGGAGTCGCAGACCGACTCCTGGGCACCTTCACCATTTATCCTTTTCGTTGTCAGCTCTGTGCCCATCGCTTCACAGCTTTCCTCGGCAAGCTCAAGACCAATCCTCGTCGCAATTATGCGCGTGTTCCGGTCCAGTACTCCGCACAGGTTCGTCCGGTACACGATCCGACCCAGCGGATTGTAGTTGAAGGGACGATGGTGAACCTGTCGCTTAGGGGATGTCGTATCAAAACGAGTCAGCGCCTCCCGATGGGATGCCACGTGATGTTGGAACTTCAACCCGGCGAGTACGATCTTCCCATCATGATCGACGAGGCGATTGTGCGGGCCCGCTTTACCGACGGGGTTGGCCTCCGGTTTTCAAGTTTCCTCCACTCGGAGGAAAGCCGCCTCCGCCGCATCCTTGACCTGCGTCTTCCCGATCACGCGATCTGACTGTTCACTCCCTACCACATTCCGTTTGAAGGCATGGCCGCCGTTGTTCGTGGCGTCACTCTCTCTCTGCTCCCTTAGCAACCAGACCGGTTGTCGTCTCCTGCACGCGTCACGCGAACAGGAGGCGACCGGCCTAGTACGTCCTCTATTCATGCCGCAACACGGCCAGCGGCCGTTGGCCGAGAATCCGGTAGGTGCTCGCAAAACCCACGATCAGCGTCAGCAGCATCGTCAAGAGGAGGCCGCTGCCAAGTACCCGTGGGTGCATGCTCCAGGGAAGATCGAACACATACCGCAACAGGACCCAGGACAAGACTGTTCCGAGGGTGAGTCCGATCAGCCCAGCGACTGCGCCCAACAGGGCATACTCAATGGCAAAGGCACGGGCAATCAGGCCGCGAGTGGCGCCAAGCGCCTTCAGAATGACCGATTCGTAGAGCCGCCGATAGCGTGTCGCGGCGAGAGCCGCCGCCATGACAAATCCGCCGGCAACGACGCAAAATAACGCCACGGCCCTGATCGCCAGCGAGAGGCGATCGAGAACCCGTACGAAACCCTCGAGCACGTCGCCGATACGAATCGCGCTGATGTTGGGAAATGAGGCGACGACCGCCTGTTGCAAGGGCACCTCTTGATCGGGTGAGACCCGCACCGTCGCCACATAGGTAAACGGCGCCCCTTTGAGCGCTCCCGGGGAGAAAATCATGTAGAAGTTCGTCGAGAAATTTCCCCACTCGACTTTACGAATACTGCTTACCTCTGCCGATACCGTTGCCCCTTGAATATCGAATTCCGCGATTGAACCGATCTCGAGGCCCAAGTGTATGGCGGCCTCTTCTTCCACCGACACCTGTGGGGTTAAGAAAACCTGCCCAGGCTTCCACCATTCCCCTTTGACCAGTCGATTATCTTTCGGTAGCTGTTCGAGGAAGGTTAGGACATACTCCCTGGTGAGATACCATTGTTTCCCCCGCTCTTCTTTCCCTTCCGATCGCTTCTCGTCCTTTTGAGTTCCCTCTTCTGCGGTGACGACGTGTCCATTGATCATATGGAGCCGTGAACGCACCAGTGGCGTGAGTTCAGGATTCACTTGTCCAATCTGGCGATGCACCAACGATACGAAATCCTGGGCTTGATCAGGCTGAATATCGATAAAGAAGAAGGTCGGGGCATCCGTCGGTCGATTCTCCTGTACTTGGTGGAGTAAGGCCTGTTCCACCAACGACACCGTGACGATCATCATCGTGCCGATACCGATGGCGACCATGATGCCCGTCGCCTGTTGTCCTGGTCGCACCACATTGCCGACGGCATAGCGAAGGCTCAAGACGCGCGCCCTCGGCATCCAGCCCAGAGCCCGCACGAACATCCGAGCACAGGCAAAGAGAACCGCGATGGCGAGAGACAATGCCCCGAGAAACAGGAAGCCGATCAACCATGAGCCGGCTTGCCACACCGAGAGTGCGCAGAGCCCGAGAATGATTCCTCCGGCTGTGCCAAGATGTAATCGATCGCTTAGCCCCCATCTCACCCACCACCGTGACGGAGAAGTTTTCTGCTCGAGCGTCGTTAGCTCTGCATCACGCCGAAAGATCGTACCTGGGTGAATGTCTCGAATCTTCAAGAGAGGCCACAGGGTAAACAGTAACGTCGACAATAGTCCCAGCGCCGCGCCTTTCATCACAGGCCAAATCGAAGACCACGACAACTCTAAGGAAACGCCCAATTGATCGAGGAGGTCGGACGTAAACAGGCCAGCCATGAGGGGTGGGAGCATTCGTTGAAGCCCGATCCCCAGGAAGATTCCGGCGAGACTTCCGACAGATCCTAAGAACATCGCTTGAACCACATATGTTGAAACCACTGTTGCCGAATCTGCGCCAACCGTCTTTAAGATCGCGATTGTCCGCAGCTTGTCCCGCAAGAACGCATGAATCGACGTCCCGACTCCCAGTCCTCCGATGAACAACGCAGTGAGGCCGATGAGCCCGAGATACCGTGAGAGTTGGTCGAGAAACTGCCGCAACTGCGGCTGAGCCTCCCGATAGCTGGATACGCGAACGGAATCATCCACTAGCCGACCTCGCATCTCAGAGAGGAGCGGCTCCATCGGCAGACCGGCCGACACCTTCACGAGATATCGCTCTCGCACCCGGCTTCCAGGCTTAATCAATTCCGCTGCACGTAATCCCTCATGCGAAATGATGACTCGTGGGCCCAAGCTAAAAGCATTGGCGATTCGATCAGGCTCGGTCCGCACGATGCCGGTGATCAGAAACGCCGCTTGACCGATTTTCAAATGGTCCCCCACTGAGAGGCCCATCCGAATCAGCAGCGATTCTTGAACCACCGCTCCAAGGCAAGCATGTCCGCCACAGCGGTGTTCATCCGGATGGAGCAGGACATCCAGCGATTGCGCTGGGTCGAGTCGGATCGCCCCGTACAGAGGATACGACGATTCGGCTGCTTTGAGTTCGATGATCTGAGTCGATAGGGCCCCAGAGGACCCCTGCGTCGTGCGCGCAGTCATGGCGATGAGCTCGCTCACATGGGTGAAGGCCATATCTCGTTCGGTCAGCGAGTTCAGCACCGCCTGTCCCGCGAGACTCAGAGGATGATTCAGACGAATTTCAAGATCGCCGCCTAATAGACCCCGCGCTTCTTTCGTGACGGCGCGATCCACGTTCAGGCCAAACAGCGATATCCCGACCAAGGCCCCGACGCCGATCGCGATACAGGCGAAGAAATAGAGGAAGTGTCGCCAGGCGCCTCTTGTTTCACGCCAGGCCATTCTGAAGATGAAAAGGCTCATCGGGATGACTCTATGGAAAGATTGTCCGAGTCGGTGAGGGTATCGGATTCAATACGGCCGTCGCGCAACGCAATTACTCGCTCCATCAAGGAGGCCATGGCTCGATCATGCGTCACAAGGACTAAGGTGGTGCCGAAATCTCGATGGAGAGAGAGGAGCAGATTCATGATGTGTTGTCCTGTGGCCGAATCCAAGTTGCCGGTTGGCTCATCGGCCAACAGAATGGGTGGGCGACAGGCGAACGCTCTGGCCACAGCCACCCGCTGCTGTTCGCCTCCCGACAATTGGACGGGATAATGAGACAAGCGATCAGCAAGGCCAACAGCTTCTAATAGTTCTGTGGCACGAGCCTGCGCCCCACGTATCCCTGCCAACTCCAACGGCACCAGAACATTTTCCAGGGCCGTGAGGGTGGGAATGAGGTGAAAGGATTGGAAGATATAGCCGATGTGATCGCGACGATACCGTGCCAAGGCACTCTCGCGCATCGTAGAGATCTCTACTCCGTCTAACTTGATGGAGCCGGACGTTGGTCGGTCCAATCCCGCGATGAGGCCTAGTAAGGTGGATTTACCGCTCCCGGATGGACCGACGATGGCCACGCGTTGCTTATCAGGGATCGAGACGGTGACATCATCGAGGATCGTGATCTGATGGCCGCCGCCGGCCAAGCGCATCGTGAGGTGATCGAGTGTGATCATATTGTTCGTCAGGCTCCTACAGTATCGTCTGCGTGAAGCCTATATTATACTCAACAAATATGCGTCACTCATGGCTACTCTCAAAAATATTATGTTGTCTCTCCCTGATCGTCCTCTACGGGTGCGACCGTGCCAATGCTCCCTCTTCTTCGCCTCCGTCTTCAAGCACCCCTCGCGAAGGCTTTGGACAACAGCGGGGAACCGACGTCACAGCACAACCGGGTCGTCCGAAGACACAAGTCTCCTCCGAACGCCCACGGATTGTCGCCTTCGGCAACAGCCTGACGGCCGGCTTGGGCGTGACACAGAATGAATCCTACCCCGCTCAACTACAGCGGAAGCTCGACTCGGTTGGCTATCCTTATCGAGTTGTGAACGCGGGAGTCAGCGGTGAGACGACGGCCGGTGGACTCAGGAGGGTCTCCTGGGTTCTGAACAGCAAGCCCTCGATCGTTATTTTAGAGCTAGGCGGCAATGACGGGCTCCGCGGCCTCAGTCTTCAAGAGACGAAGACCAACCTTGAGCGGATCATTCAGCAATTCCAACAGTCGTCGGTCACTGTCGTGTTAGCCGGGATGCAACTTCCCCCTAATTATGGAATGGAGTATACCGCTGGGTTCGAGGCGCTATATCGCGCGCTGGCAAGGCAATATCATCTCACGATGATCCCATTTTTCCTCGATGGTGTGGCAGGTTCCTTCGCGCTGAATCAAGCCGACGGTATTCATCCAACGGGAGAGGGATATCGCGTGATAGTCGAAAAGATCTTTCCAGTGCTTGAGCCACTGCTGGAGCAAAAACGGTGAGGGCTATCCACGGAGTCTGGGGCAGGGCGGGGTGAGACGGGTCCCTGCCGTAGGAAGCCGCACATCGGCCAGGGGACGAATCCGACTCAAGGCATGAAAGGAGTGACCTTAGGACTTCCTGAAGAATGAATCGTAGACGCCGTAGGCCAGAATTAACCCGATCACTGTGTAATAGATACCGGTGACTCCGCTATAGTCCGGTGCGCCATCGCTTCTCGACTCATTCGCCAGAGCATAGGAGACCTCAGTCAACAGGATTATGCCAGCCAACGTGATAACCTCTGCGCCGATCTTTTGCATCATTCGACCCTCCCTTCATCAACTAGACAAACGAGGGGCGCAGCATACTGAAATTGGTTAGGAGATCGCAATGGTTATGGCAATGAGGATGGGGGCTTGGAGGGAAAGCGGAATGATATGGACTAGGAGGTGGCGGAGGTCTTGGACAGTGCTTTTAATGCCGTCGAGACTTCCCTGAATGAATTGGCAAGCTTGTCGAGCTGTGCCCCTTTTGATAACACCTCACCTGCCATAGACTTCAGTTGACTGTCATAATTTCCGACTTCTGACGCCACCTCAGAAACCTTCGCTAGCATCTCCTTGCAAGCTGTTAATTCCTGCTGCAGGCGCTGAGAAGCGGCTTGGGTGGTCTTAATCTCTTCCATGGAAGCTTGCAGCTGTTGCGTCAAGCGGCCGACATAGGCCTCTCGGTCTCGCATGTCGGACTCCAAGTTGATGCGTACATCATCGCTCTCGCGTCGGCGTTCCTCTAAATTGCGAATGGTTTGAGTCCAGGGCGCAAGATCGCCTCCGATTTGTGGCGAATCAGGCAACGGTTGCCCCCGCTCCAACGCCTTTATCGCCGGTTGCAGCCATTCGATAAAGGCCATCACTTCGCCCAGCTTCAAGTCTGTCGTCGTGGAGGTTGGTGCAGATGTACCGTTACTATTAGGAGAGG
>Ga0163152_10007600_pt1 | contig 11813 bp, 10 predicted proteins | sample OliLakLV19MP8IB2_FD_148635 | JGI IMG/M metagenome (GOLD analysis project Ga0163152, IMG submission 148635) | Freshwater microbial mat bacterial communities from Lake Vanda, McMurdo Dry Valleys, Antarctica - Oligotrophic Lake LV.19.MP8.IB-2 | ecosystem: Environmental > Aquatic > Freshwater >... | reverse complement strand
ATGCGCTCGTCGACCTTGTAGGTGGCGCGACAGGATTGGCAGGTGACATCCACGAGCGGTTCCTATGATAGCGCTATTATCGGCCGCCGTGCGTCGTCTCGTTCTTGGAACTGCCGGACACATCGACCATGGCAAGACGTCCCTCGTCCGGGCGCTTACCGGCGTCGACACCGATCGGCTCAAGGAGGAGAAGGAGCGCGGAATCACGATCGAGCTGGGCTTCACGCAGCTCGCCCTGCCCGACGGCACGTCGGTCGGGTTCATCGACGTGCCGGGCCACGAGAAGTTCGTCCGCACGATGATCGCGGGCGCGTCGGGCATCGACCTCGTGCTGCTCGTCATCGCGGCCGACGAAGGCGTGATGCCGCAGACGCGCGAGCACCTCGACGTGTGCTCGCTCCTCGGCGTGAAAGACGGGCTCGTCGTCCTCAACAAGATCGACGCCGTCGAGCCGGGGATGGCGGAGCTCGCCGCCGAGGAGGCTGTCGCGACGATGGCGGGCACGTTCCTCGAGGGACGGCCCGTCGTACCCGTTTCCGCGAGGACCGGCGCGGGCATCCCCGAGCTCAAGGCCGCGATCGCGAAGATCGCCGATCGAGTGCAGGAGCGAAGCGCCCGCGGACCGTTCCGGATGAGCGTGGATCGCGTGTTCGCGATGAAGGGCTTCGGCACCGTCGTCACCGGGACCGCGTCCGGCGGGCGCGTGCAGACCGGCGACATCCTTGCGGCGTTTCCGGATGGCGCGTCCGGCCGCGTGCGCGGCATCCAGGTGCACGGAAAGGACGAGCCGTTCGCGCTCGCCGGCCAGCGCACCGCGATCAACATCCCCGACATGAAACGCGAGCAGGCGCCGCGCGGCTCCGTGCTCGCGGCGGCCGGTGCGCTGACGCCCTCGCATCTCGTCGACGTCGAGTATCGCCACCTCAACGGCGCGCCAGTTCCGTTCAAGCCGAAGCGCGTTCGCTTTCTCTGCGGCACGCAGGAAGTCATCGGCAACCTCGTCGTGTTCGGAGATGCGCCCGTCGCCGCCGGCGAGACGCGCGTCGCCCAGATGCGCCTCGAAGAGCCGGTCGCCGTTCGCGCGGGCGATCGCTACGTGCTCCGCAGCCATTCGCCGATGGTGACCGTCGGCGGCGGCCGAGTGCTCGACAGCCATCCGCGCAAACGGAAGATCAAGGACAAGACCGCGATCGCGCACCTCGCCGCGGTCGGCGGAGACGACCCCGGCGTGCGCCTCACCGCCCTCGTCGCGGACGGCGGACCGCTCGGGCTCTCGATCGAAGAGCTGACGCAGCGCCTGCCTCCCGGCGAGAGCGAGGACACGACCGCGACGGCGCGCACGCTCGCACGAACGGGTGCGCTGGAGATCCTCGACGGCACGACGACGCGCGTGCTCACGCGCGCGGCGTTCGACGCGATCGCGGCAGCGGCTCTTTCGACACTCGCTGCGTTCCACGCGACGAACCCGTCGAAAGAAGGCATGACGCGCGGCGAGCTCGCAACCGCGGCTGCACGCGCCACCGGCGCCGGCGGACCTTCGGCGGGTCCTGCGGGCGAGGCGGTCCTGCGCAAGCTCGAGGTGGCGAAGCGCCTCGTCGCGTCCGGCGGCGAGATGAAGATGCCGGGCCACGTCGCGCGGCTCGACGCGAGCAGCAGCGATCTCAAGCCCCTCATCGAAGAAACGTTCCGGTCCGCCGGGCTCCAACCGCCGACCGTGAAGGAGCTTTCCGACAAACACGGTCCGCGCGCGAAGGAGGTCCAGAGCGTCCTCTCCCTTCTCGCGCGCGAAGGTGTGCTCGTGAAGGTGAGCCAGGATCTCTTCTTCCACAGCGCGCCGCTCGGCGACGTTCAGCGCCGGCTCGTCGAGCACCTGAAAGCGAACGCGAAGATCTCCCCGCTTCAGTTCAAGGAGCTCGCGGGAAACATCTCCCGCAAGTTCATGATCCCGCTCCTCGAGCACTTCGACACGATGAAGCTGACGATGCGCGTCGGCGAAGAGCGCGTGCTCCGCAAAAAGGAGTAAGTGAAGAGACTCCCCGGAGTAAGTGAAGAGACTCCCCGGAGTAAGTCGGGGGACTTACTCCGGGGAGTCTCTTCACTTACTTCGAGAGCTTCACGGCCGTTTTGCGGGCCTCCGCCGGCGTGAGCAGATCGGAGGCCGGGCGTCCGTCGCGAAGGTGCTCGTCGAGGATTCGCTTTGCTTTTTCGGGGGTCAGGGAGCCGTAGTGGTACTCGCCGACCTTGCCGGCGAACGTCGCGTCGCCGCCGAAGCGGCTCTTCTCGATGGCATCGGCGGCCGCGTCGCGGCGGATCACCACGTTCGGGCCGAGGTTGCACAACCCCCAGCACCCGCCACGAACGACGCGAACGCCGTCCAGTCCGAGTTTCGCCACTCCGGTGGCGAGCTCTTCATGGAGGCGTTCCGCGCCGCGATCGCAGCACTCCGAGCCTTTGCATACGGAGACGAGCACGCGCACGCACTCGCCATCATAGCGGGTCTCACATCGGAGGACGCACGGTCGCGTGCTCGCCGATCCGCGTCCACGTGTAGTCGACGTTCTCGTTCTTCACGCCGAACTTCACGCTGCGGTTCTCTTCGCCGGCGAGGATCGACAGCGCGGCACCCGCGGTGAAGTCGTCGCCCATCGCCTGGGCTGCATCGCGAAGCCGCTGTGCACGCGCTCCGCGGTCCGTCGTCTGGCCGATCGCGCCGAGATTGCCGATCGCGTCCTGCACGCGCTGGTACTGCGACCAGCCGTGGGGCTCGGGGCCGTTGTTGTTGCGACCGCTGTTGCGCGCGCGGTGCAGGCGCTCGAGCTCGGCGCGGCCTTCCGCCGTCGCCCAGCGCGGCTCCTCGCGGTGCGGCGCCGCAAAGGCGGCCCACATCTCGTCCGTCGTCGCCTTCGCGATCCGGTCGACGCCCGACTCGGAGACCGTGAGGTCGAGGCCCATCTTCGTGTTGCCGAACCGGTTCCAGAAGAACGGGAAGCTGTTGCCGCTGTGCGGGCTCGACAGGATCTTGTTCATCTCGGTGTGCGCGGTCATGTCCGACGGTCCCGCGATCGAGCGGCCGATCTCGAGGATGTCCTTCATCTCGCTCTTGCTGGTGATGAACTTGTTCTCCATGTCGCCGCGATACGTGAGGTGAACGCTCTTGCCGTCGCTGCCGAGGGCGCCATACATCGAGTTGATCGCCGCGACGCCGACGCTGCTGCCGCCGCCGAAGAAGTTGCGGCGGGCGAACGCGAACTCGTGGATCTCGAAGCTGCGGAGGCCGGCCGCGTCACGGATCGTCCGCGCCGTGTCGGTCGAGCTCGAGTCGATGGAGTAGCGGAGGAGGCTCACGTTGAAGTGCGTGTTGCCGTAGATCCGGCCGAGCTTCTCGTTGATCTCGCGGACGAAGCCGACGCCGGCGCCGCCGCAGGAAGCGAGCGCCGCCGCCGCGCGGAAGTCGCCGCGGAGCGCATCCTCGTAGGCGCGGCGCGACGCGCGGCGTCCGAGGTCGAAGGTGTATTCCTGCAGGTCGCCGGACGAGTCGAGCGCGCCATGACGCGACGTGAACGACGCGGAGAGGAGGCGCTCGGCGAGGCGGCTGCCGCTGCGCTCGACGGCGTTGTCGATGACACTGACGCCGGTCTCGACGGGCAGCTCGAGCGCGGAGCGGTCGATGGTGATGCCTGCGAACGCGCGGAAGTCGGCCGAGGTGTCGTTGTTGCGTGCGGTGCGGAGCTTCACGCGCACCTGGTTACCGGCTTCGCGCGTCACTTCGGTCTCGAACGAGCCGGAGAGCACCTTCGCGGCGCCCGCATCGATGGTGGCTCCGGCGCGCACGCCGGAGATCCGGGCGACTTCGCCGAGGTCGATGCCGTATCCCGCGCCGCCGCTGACGGCGACGCTGCCGTCGCCGGCGATCACGACGCGCTCGCCGGGAGCGAGCTTGTCGGCGTCGAACGCCGCGAACGGAACCGTGAGGTGGTTGACGATGGCGCGGCGGGCGACGTCCGCGATGCGCGGCTCGTAGGCCTTGTCCACGCGCACGGAGAAGTTCGCGCCCGCGCCGATGCCGGTGCGGACGAAAAAGCCGTGCGGGCCGACGGGCACCGACGTGCCGAGGTTCGCGCCGGCCTGCGCCGAGATCGAGTGCGAGAGCCACACCGATCCGTTGCGCGCGGCGGCCTTCTGCAGGTCCGTCATCTTGTCGTCGAGGATCGCGTTGAGCTTCGTGCTCACGCCGATCGAGCCGACGTCGCCCAGTCCGTAGCGCGCGCTGACGCTCGCACCGTCGGTGAGCGCGTCGCGCACCGCGTCGGACGCGAGCGCCGCGAGCTTTCGGTTCTTGATCGGGATCGTTCCGCGATCGGTGACCGTGTTGAGGAGGCGGAACACGCCGTCCGCGTTCGCCGCGGAGCCGCGAACCGCGCCGTCCTCTGGGCAGCCGTCGCAAATCTCGACGGGCATCCGATCGGCGGGATCGTCTGCAAGCGTGCAGACGTCCTGCGCGTGGGCGGCGATCGGCAGCGCGTTGAGCGCGAAGATCGCAGCGAGGTAAACCAAATGACGCGAGTGCTTCGTGTTCTCCCGACGCTTCATTGATGTCGTCCTCCCAGACGACAGGTGTGAAGAGCAGGACGCATGCCACCTGTAAATCACCGGAATGTCTACGAAAGGTAGACTGGGTCCCGGTCCACCCACACCCCACCTGGGAAGTCAGTCTCCCGCGCGTGAACGGCGACGCACGAAGAGACACCCAAGAGCCGCGAGGAGAAAGGCGAGCGGGGACGACGTCTGCGTGCGCGAGCGATCGGCGACGCGGCACGAGCACCCGGGGAAGAGCTCCTCTTCGGGCTCGCCCTTCACGCGGATGAACGAGGTCTTTTCCAGCGGGACGTAGCCCGCGCCCGCGTCGACCGAAAACGTGACGTCGTACGTGCCGGGCTCCGTGAACTCGTGCTCGGGGTTTTCCTCGAAGATGTTCTCGCCGTCGAGCTGCCAGCGGTATCGCGGATCGGCGCCGACGTCCGTTGACTCGTTCGTGAACGTCACGGTGAGCGGTGCGTCGCCTTCGACGACGTCGGCGGAGAACTCGACCGACGGACGCGTGAAGACGGTGACCGCGTTCACTCGCTCGATCGCCGCGCTGCCGTTCACGGTGAGCGTCACGTCGTAGAGGCCCGCGACGGTGTACTCGTGAGCGGGATCGGCGACGCTCGAGCTGCCGCCGTCGCCGAAGTTCCAGGAATGCGACGTCACGGCGCCGGAGCTCGCGTCCGTGAACGAAACGGAAAACGGCGCGTAGCCTTCGTTCTCGTCGTAGTTGAACGCGGGATACACGGGCGGCGTGCCGCTGTCGTACAGGAAGGTCGCGCCGTTCACGTCGTCGGCCTTCGGCGAGGTGCGGGTCGCGTCGCAGTCGGCGATCGACGGGAACATGATCGCGGCCGCGTAGCTCATGTCGTCCGGGTGATCGAGGCCGATGAGGTGGCCGACCTCGTGGAGCGCGACCGCCTCGATGTCGAACTTGCCGCCGATGCATCCGCCGAGGAGCGAGGCGCCGTTGCTGTCGGTGAACGTCACGCCGTCGTTGAAGACGATGTCGGACTGCGTGATCTCGTAGAAGTTCATCGACTGGTAGCCGTGCACCGTGCCGTTCGGCACCCAGATCACGGTCGCGGCGAGCACGCCGGTCTCGAGGTCGCTGCCGGCGTCGCCGTAGCTGATGACGTTTTCGCCGTCGCCGAAGTTGAAGCCGCTCAGCCCCGTGTCGGCCCCGCGACTGAACGCGATCAGCGCGGACGGCACGCCGGTCCACGTGTCGAACGCTTCGTCGACGAGGCCGGTCGCGTCGATGCCCGCCGGTGCGCCCGCGAGGTTGTGGCGGTACTCGATGGTGCCGCTCACGAAGATCCAGCGCGTTGGACCGTTTCCGGGCCCGGGATCGCGTTCGAGGAGCTTGAACGCGCCGGCGCTCACGGGTACCAGCAGCGCAACGGCGGCAACGGCGAGGCGATTCATCGCGCACCCCGCACGGCGCGAACGCGGGCGACGAGCTCGTCGGTGTAGAGACGCAGCGTGGGTTCGTCGACGTCACCGGAGCCGGCGCGTCCGACGAGCGCGACGCCTTCCCGCTCGTTTGCGCGCACCGCGATGTCGAGACCGGTCTCCGCTTCGCGCTCGAGCGCGAACACGCCCTGGAACGCGCCGGTGACGAGCCACTCGGCGGCGCCGCCTCGACGCGGCTCGAGAAACACGACGACGCGCTCGCCGGCGACGAACGTCGCGCCCGCGGGGTACCGCGCGTCGATGCCGTCGAGCGTGCCTCCGAGGACGCTCACGTGCATGCGCGCGGGGGGCGCACCGGCGATCGCGGTCTCGAGGGAGAGCACCGTGTGCGTGCGGATCGTGCCGAGGTCCCCTTCCCACGCTGCCTGCACCGACTCGACGCGGGCGATCGCGACGACCTGCGCCGCGCGGGCGAGATCTTCGACCTCCATTCGCTGCACCATGCTCGCGTGCGCGGCGAACGACACCGCCATCGCAGCCATCGCAGCAACAAAGATACCGGCGCGACGCACCAAGGAACCTCCCGGAGCCATGCCCTGCCGGGATGATTCTACGCCTGTTCGGGCGCGACTTCGGGAACGACCGGAAGGTCGCCGCGCGGTGCAGCCTGCCGGGTGTGACGGATGACCAGCGCGACCAGCGCCGCCGCCATCATCCCGAGGCCGAGCACACGCGACGTCGAGAACGTGCGCCCGAACGTCTCCTGGAAGAAGAAGCCACGTGCGTCGTCGTCGCGAAGTCCTTCGAGAACGAAGCGCGTGAGTCCCGCGACGCCGAGGACGATCAAGAACGGCTGCCCGTCGAAACGCCGGTGCTTGAAGAGCCACACGCCGAGCCACCAGAGGAAGAGGCCCTCGCCGATCTGGAGAACCTGCACGGGGAGAAGCGGGACGCCCTGCAGGATCGACGGGATCGAGGAGAGCTCGTCGTGCGGAAACGAGATCGCCCACGGGCCGCCGATCTCCATCCCGTAACAGCAACCCGCGATGAGGCACGCGACGCGCCCGATCGCCTGGCTCGCGCCCATCGCGGGCGCGACCGTGTCGAGACCGGCCCACAGGTTCACGCCGCGTTTGATCGCGACGATGCTGCCGACGACCATCCCCGAGAGGAGGCCGCCGAAATACATCATCCCGCCTTCCCACACGCGTAACGCGGTGAGCGGCGCCTCCATGAAATCGCGGTAGTGGACGAGCACGTAGAGGAGCCGCGAGCCGACGATGCCGCCGATGACGGACGCGAACGCGGCGTCGAGCAGTCCCTGGACCGGCAGCCCGCTGCGGCGGCCGTAGCGCATCACGAGCGACATGCCGACGACGAGACACGCGCCGACGAACGCGCCATATCCGCGCAGCGGCCACTCGTAGATCCAGACGAGGACCGGCTTCACGTGGTGGGCACCGGATCACCGACGGGCGGCTGGGGAGGAACATCGGCGGGCGGCGTCGCTTTGGGCACGAGCCGGTTCTTCCACAGATACGGCACGAGCGCGAGCGAGCCCGCGAGGAGGCCGAACGAGATCCACTGGCTCGTCGTGAACATGCCGTGCGAGCCGCGCTGTGGATCCGCGCGGAACATCTCGTTGATCGGGCGCCAGATGCTGTAGAGCGCGATGAACGTCAGCATGATCTGCCCGTCGAAGCGCTTCCACGTGCGCGTGCGCCAGAGGACGAGCGCGATGAGGATCGCGATGAAGCTCTCGGCGGTCTGCGCGGGATAGAGCGCGACCCCGCGAAGGTTCGTCGGCAGGAGCCCGCTGCGAAGGTGGATGCCCCAATCCTCCCAGCCGGACGGCATCCCCTGCCCGTGGCAGCAACCCGCGAGCAGACAGCCGAGGCGTCCGAACGCGAGACCGATCGCGGCGGCGGGCGCGCACAGATCCGACACGCGCCAGAACGCGAGTCCGCGCCGCTTGCAGAACCAGAGGCCCGCGGGGATGCCGAGCATCAGGCCGCCGTAGTAGACGATGCCGCCGTTCCAGACGGCCGCGACCATCTGCGGGTGAAGGAAATAGTAGCGGCCGAGATTCCAGTCGCGGCGCACCGCGTGGCTCTCGCCGGCGGCGCGGCAGAAGTAGTGGCCCCAGCCTTCGTTCGACTGTGCGGGCACCGGCAGCTCGATCCACGGCGCCTCCATGAAGACGTGCGCGAGGCGCGAGCCGATGAGCCCGGTGATGAGGACGATGAGCGAGAGGTCGAGGTAGTCGACGACCTTGCCGCCGCCTCGACGGGCTTCACGCACGAGCACGCTCGAGCCCACCAGGAATCCGATGGTGAGCATGAGGAAGTAGCTCGGGACGTCGAGGTCCCCGAGAACCGGGATGGCGTCCCATTCGAAGAAGAGCGGCCGCATCGGCTTCCTACCTTAGCATTCTCACTGCCGCATTCTCGACGGTAGCATTCGCACATGGCGCATACCCCGCTGTTCGCTTCGCTCCGGCGTGCCTTCCTCCTCGCGCGTGAAGCACGGCGGCGCCGCATCCCGGTCCTCGAATACGCAGGCGAGCGCGAAGCCGTGTGGAAGATGAACCGGCGGCGCTTCCTGCAGGTTTCGGCGGGCGCGGTTCCCGTCGTGGCCACGAGCGCGGCAACGGGATGCGTGTCGTTCGCGGAGGACCGGCGGAGCGACGAGCTCGAGGTCGCGGTCGTCGGCGGAGGCGCCGCGGGGCTCACGTGTGCGTACCGGCTGCAGCAGGCCGGCGTCGCGGTGCGTGTGTTCGAGGGGCAGAACCGCACCGGCGGCCGCATGTTCTCGGGGCGCGGGCTCTTTGCGGGCGGCCAGGTGTGCGAGCTCGGCGGGGAGCTCATCGACACCGACCACGAGTCGGTTCGCAATCTCGCGACGGAGCTCGGCCTCGTCATGGACGACCTCGCGGCGGACACGGTCGGGCTCGCGACGGAGACCTACCACTTCGGCGGCGCGAGCGTTCCGGCGGCGACGGTGCTCGCGGACTTCGCGCTCGTCGCGCCGCACATCGACGCGCTCTACGACGAGCTCACCGATCCCGACGGCTACATCTCCTATTCCGATCCGAACGGCGCTCAGGGCATCGACCAGACGTCGATCGAGGAGTTCCTCGTCGATGCGGCGAACGAAGTGTCGCCGACCCTTCGCGACCTGCTTCGGATCGCGTACGACGCCGAATACGGGCTCGTGCCCGACGTGAACAACCTGATCAACCTGATGTTCCTCATCACGACCACGCCGGGCGAGTTCCACGTCTACGGCGACAGCGACGAGAAGTACCACCTCCACGACGGCAACGACTCGCTGACGACGGCGCTCGCGACGTCGCTCAATGGCCGGGTCGAGCTCGGGCACCGCCTCGTGCGCATCGAGCAGACGTCGGGCGGCGCCTACCGGCTCACCTTCCTCACCGAGGGCGGCGGGACGCGAACCGTCAACGCAGGCCATGTCGTGATGACGATCCCCTTCACGACGCTGCGCGACGTGGACATCGCGATCGATCTTCCCGCGGCGAAGCGCCTCGCGATCGACCGGCTCCCCTACGGCAACAACGCGAAAATGATGATGGGGTTCAACACGCGCGTCTGGCGCACCGCCAACTCCGACGGCCAGTGCATCGCGGAGCTCGGCGGCCTTCCGTTCGAGACGTGGGAAGCGTCGCGCGGCCAGACGGGCACGACGGGAATCCTCGTCGACTACCTGTCGAGCGCGCGGGCCGACAAGCTGCCGTTCGGCACGGATGCGGAGCGCGCGACCGAAGCGACGGCCGCGCTCGAAACGCTGTGGCCGGGTCTCGCGGCGGCGCACGATGGGAACGTCGCGCGCTTCCACTGGCCGTCGAACCCGTGGGTGCGCGGCAGCTACTCCGCGTATCAGACCGGCGACTACTCGACGATCGCGGGCGCGGAAGGCGAGCGCGTGGGCAACCTCCACTTCGCCGGCGAGCACACCACGCTCGACTGGCAGGGCTACATGAACGGCAGCACCGAGACCGGCGAGCTCGCGGCCGCCGAGGTGATGTCCGATCTGGGAATCGCGGCCGGGCTCGCTTCCGCGATCTTCACGGCGGGCGGTTTCGAGCGGCACGAGTTCCTGCGGATGGCGATGTCGGGCCGGCGCCGCCGCAGCTCGCGCCGCTGGCGGCGTTTCACGGAGCCGGTGCGCCGCCGCGCCTAGACCGGCTCGGTGCTCGGCGGCGGCAGCGCGGGAGCATCCGCGGGCGCGTCTGCGGACGGAGCCGCTACGGGCGGCGCGGCGGGGTCCACGGGCGGGAACGCGCCGATCGGCAGCGGCTCGTCGGCGACCACCGCGGGCTCTTTGCGGAACGTGGTGACGATCGCGTCGAGGATCAGGAGGCCGACGCCGACGTTGATCGCGATGTCCGCGACGTTGAACGCAGGGAAGCGGCAGCCCCAGCCCTTCGAGCAGCCGAGGAGATCCACCATCCACGGGGCGCGCGAGTAGAACTCGAGGTAGTCGACGACGGCGCCCGCCATGATGCGGTCGATCAGGTTGCCGACCGCGCCGCCCAGCACGAAGCCCAGGCCCCACAGGAAGAGGCGCTGCTCCGGCTTCGCCTTCGACGCGTAGTAGAAGATGAACGCGATCGCGAGAAGGGACAGCACGATGAAAAGCGAGACGCGAAGCCAGTCGGGCTTCAGGTCGCCGAGCATGCTCCACGCCGCGCCCGGGTTGCGCGTGAGGATGAGGTCGAACGTCCCCTTCACCATGACCTTGCGGCTGCCTTCGATGTTCTCGAAGAACCAGACGACCGAACATTTCGCCGCCTGGTCGAGGATCGCGAGCACGACGCCGAGCACGACCAGAAGCCGGTAACGCGGATCGCGCATCACGAGCCCGCTCCTTCGGCCGGCGTCGTCGTGGTCGCGGCCGCCTTCTTCGTGAACCAGCCTTCGGTCGCGAGCAGGAAGACGCCCACCGAGATCGCGATGTCGGCGATGTTGAACGCGGGCCAGTGGCAGCCGTACGACGGGTGGCAGGGAGCTTTCCCGACGGCTTCCATCAGTCCGGAGAAGAATCCCGCGTGCGTGTACACGTCGAGGAAGTCGATCACGCGGCCATACAGGAGCCGGTCGATCAGGTTGCCGAGCGCGCCGCCGAGCACCAGCGCCGCCGACCACACGAGGACCTTCTGCTCGGCACGCGCCTTCCAGGCGCGACGTGACGGCGGCGAGGATCTTCCACTTCCAGGTGTGAGGCGAAACGCCGCTCACGCCATCGCGTCCTTGCAGCGCGTGCAGACGTCGCCCTCGAGCTTGGGGAACCACAGCCAGCAGCGCTCGCACTTCGCGCCCGCCGCGTGCTCGACCGTCACCGAGAGGTCTTTCGCGTTCCCCTGGCCGTCGACGACGGCGATCTCGGAAACGACGAGAGCCTCGCGCAGCGCGGCGAGGTTCTCGCGCAGCAGCGCCGCCGTCACGTCGCCGGTCGCCGGCGCCGTGATCGTGATGCGCGCATCCGCGTTCTTGCCCACGAGCTTCGCGTCGAGCGCCGCGATCGCCTTCGCCTCGTCAGGCGCCGCGGAATTTCGCTTCGCCTCGAGCTCGACGTATTCCTTCTCGAGCGCCGGCGTCGACTCCTTGCGCAGCAGCTTGTCGAGCTCCTTCAAGCGCGCGGCGGCCTCGGGCGCCTTCGCGTCGCGCGCGGCCTCGAGCGCCTTCCGCTCCTTGTAGAGCGCGTCCTGTCCCTGCCGAAGCTCCTCGATTTTCTTGAACGCGAGCTCGCGCACCGCGAGCAGCTTTTCCCACTTCGTCGCGAGCTCGCGT
>Ga0163152_10007597_pt1 | contig 11820 bp, 9 predicted proteins | sample OliLakLV19MP8IB2_FD_148635 | JGI IMG/M metagenome (GOLD analysis project Ga0163152, IMG submission 148635) | Freshwater microbial mat bacterial communities from Lake Vanda, McMurdo Dry Valleys, Antarctica - Oligotrophic Lake LV.19.MP8.IB-2 | ecosystem: Environmental > Aquatic > Freshwater > Lake... | reverse complement strand
GGCCCACTCGTTGCAGTAACTCGACAATGGCGACGCGCTCCTCGATATCGGCATCGTCCCACCACGCGGCGATGGGTTCGGTGTCGTGTGTGCCGGTCGTGGCGACCGACCGTCGTGGATAGTGTGAGGGCAGGACAAACGGCTGGCCCGGCTCGTGCCACACACGTTCCCATCGCAGCACCTTGTAGCCGCCCACACCGAGCCGCGCGATCGACGCCCGGACAAAATCCGGCACCGTGCCGAGGTCCTCGGCGACCACGGCGGCCCCGGCATTGAGGAAGGCGCGCATGACCTGTTCACCCTGCCAGAGCTGTGTCTCCTCGTTGTCGGGTAGAAAAAAGCGTTCGCCATTGGGCGCGCGACCGTACGTGCGATAGAACCCGACCAGGTGATCCACCCGGAAGCCGTCGTAGAGCGAGGCCATTCGCCGGGCTCGTTCATGAATCCACGTGAAGCCCGACGACGCGATGACGTCCCACCGGTACATCGGCAGGCCCCAGTCCTGGCCGGTCTCGCTGAAGGCATCGGGCGGCACACCGACCGAGACATCAGTCAGAAACTCGACCTGCCTGGACCAGACATCGGCACTGTGTGTATCCACCACAAACGGCAGATCTCCGTAGAGCGCGATGCCCCGCGCGTGGAGCGCGCTGCGCGCGGCACGCCACTGTTGGTCGGCGATCCACTGAACGTACTGCGTGTATTTGATCTCATGGCTCAGTTGCCGACGCAACTCGCCAAGGGTCCGCTCATCCCGCCGAGCCACGGCTTCCGGCCACTCACGCCACGACTTGCCCGGCCACAGCGTTTCACACGACCGGAACAGCGCGTATTCGTCGAGCCACCACTTTTCGCGTGACGTGAACCCTGCAAATTCCGAGGCGCGGGTTGTGCGATCCGCCCAGTCAGTGCGAAGGAATCGTTCAAAGGCCTGGCCGATCGCCGCCTCTTTCACGCGCCGCACATCCGCGAAACGCACGCGCGAACTCTCCCGGACCTCGCTGATCAGCCTGCGATTGTCTTCGCCCAGCCCGGCAACGCCGCCAACCTGACGAAAATCCTCCATCACATCCACAGTGAGGTAGATGGGATCAATCGCCATCGCGGAACACGCCGAATACGGCGACGTCTGCCCCGTCGGCATCGTGCCGATCGGCAGCAACATCAGCCGATCACACCCGGCCTCATCCAGCCACTGCGCGAACGTCTCCAGATCGCCAATCTCGCCGACACCCCACGACGAGGAGGATGCCATGGCAGAGAGGGGGACGGCGACGCCGACGCCTTTCCGCATCAACGTGCCTTCCGGCGAGACTGCAACTCGCGTGGTGCGCGTGCCACCTCACCCAGCGGCAGCGCCGAGAGACGGGGTCCAATCGGGAACGACGCCTCTCCCGGATACACGATCCACAAATGTGCCAGGGACAAATCCTCGAGGGCGACATGCATGGACCGCGTCGCGACTGGTGATTCACTCATCTTGAACTCCACGCCATACCGGCGCCCTTGGTGCGTGAACAACAGATCGGGCATCACCAGTTCGGGGTTCTGCAACCAGGCGCGACCGATGGTGGATTCGAGGTCGAACCACCGCGGCACTGACGGAATGGCGATCGAGCAGACGGACAAAAATACCATGAACATTCGGAGTTGGACTCCGAATTTTCACGGATCTATATGACGCAACACTGTGGCCACTGCCCTGGAGAACAGATCGGGCTCCGGCAGCAAGCTCACGACCAGGTGTGAGCCTTTGTGGAAGTCAAAAAAGTATCCCGGATGCACCACCACATGCGACTCCTGAAGGATCTGCAGGACCAGGGCTTCTTCTCCAACGGTCGACGGCACCTGAATCACGGCGCACCATCCACCCTCTGGTGGCAGCACCCGCACCGCCGGGTGTACCGTCGCCATGGCCAGCAGTGACCGGTAGTTGGTCAGGAGACGCGTATTGATCTGATCGCGCACCGCAGCGCCCGCAGCAATGAGATCGGGCGCGGCCACCTGCACCGGCGTTGACACCGACAGGTACGTGTCGCAGATGATCTCGAGCCGCGCCGTCGCCTCGGCCACGGCCGCCACCGGTCCCGAGACCACCATCCATCCGAGCTTTACCTGCGGAAGACCGGCGGACTTCGAGAGACCACCGAGGGTGAACGTCAGGACACGGTCCTCACCAAGCAGCGAACTGGCGTCCGGCCGGGGGGCAATCGGGTAGCCGGAGAACACTTCGTCGCTCACCAGCGCGAGGTTCCGCTCGCGCGCAAAGGCCACGAGCCACTCGCGATCCTCATACCGCAACATCGACCCGGTCGGGTTATTGGGAGAGACCACCAGGATCGCCCTGGTCCGTGGCGTCCACGCCTGCGCAAGACTGTCGCGATCAAGCGACCACACCCCGTGGTTCACCAGCTGATAGGGCGTCGCCTCCACGGCATCAAGCTGTGTGAGCAGCGTAAACAGGGGATAACTCGGCTCAGGCGTCAGCACCTGATCGCCGGGGTCACACAACAGCTTGAACAACAGCGAGTACGCCTCACTGGTGCTCGCCGTCAACACAATCTGGTCGGGGTCGACGCGCAGGCGGGGCGTGGACGTCTCGGCCGCCACGGCCTGACGAGCCGACAGAAGGCCAAAGGCCGACGGCGCGTACGCCAGGCTGCGCGAGTCTGCGAGCGAAGTGAGCACCTCTGACGGATACGACAGTCCCACCGTCGTGGGGTTGGTGACCGTCAGGTCGAGCAGGGCGACTCCTTGCGCACGAAGGTCGGCGATGGCCGCACTGAACGTGTTGGTCGTGAGTGTTCCAGGCAGACGGGACGAAAACACGGTCTATCTCGCCCGCTTCGCCGCCATGGTCGTCGCACCCCACCACGCCACGCCAAGCGCCACGAGCACGGGGATCACACGTTCAAACGTGCCCTTCCACGCATGCGCCGGCAGATAGTAGGCGGCGATGCTCAAGGTGAAGCCGAGCGCCATCGCGCCAAGCGTGGCACGAGTTCCCACGGGGCCGCGCCAGATCGTGACAAGGATCAGCGGCCCAAACGCGGCACCCAGGGCGGCCCACGCAAACAGGACGCGCGAGAAGATCTCCTGACTGCCATAAAGCGCCGCGCCCACCGCGCCCACCCCCAGCACCACCACAACGACCCGCGACCGCGCGAGCAGGCCCCACTGGCCATCTTTGCCAATGCCAAGGTCGTGGGTGATTGACGACGCGGCCACGAGCAGTTGACTGTCGGCGGTCGACATGATCGCGGACAACACGGCCGCGATCACGATCCCGGCGGCGACCGCCGGCAGAAGCGAGTTGGCCGCGGTGATCATCACCACTTCCGGATCGGTCAAATCTGGAAACAGAATGCGACCGGCCAGCCCCAGCAGCAACATGCCGGCATACACAATCACGGCCCAGGCGATGCCGATGATTCTTGCCCTGCGCATCGTGGCCTCGCCCAGCTTGAGCGCCATGAATCGATTTACCACGTGCGGCTGGCCCGGGTAGCCGAGACCGATCCCCAGCAGGCCAAGAATGAATCCAAGCCCCACCGTCCACGGCCACCCGCGCGTCAGGCTGAGATACCCCTCGACAGGCACTTGCTGCAGGCCTTCGACCAGACCAGACGGGCCACCCACGGCCACCAGCGCCGCCGCCGGAATCACCACGGCCGCCATCGCCATCAGCACCCCCTGCAGCGTGTCGGTCACACTGACCGCCCAGAACCCTCCGAGCATCGTGTAGAGCATCACGACCCCAGCACCGAGCACGATGCTGGTGTTCATGGAGAGATCAAACGTTTCGTTGAACGCTTTGCCGGCGCCCTGAAACTGGGACGCCACGTAGGCGCCCAGCGACAGCAGGATAATCACCGACGCAAGAACGACGACGGCCTGACGACCGGCGCGGCCAACAGGCCCAGCCAGTAGTTCGGTCACCGTGACGGCCCCGGTCTCGTGGCTCAAGCGCCGCAAACCCGGGGCAATCAGCATCCAGTTGATGACGAAGCCGCCGACACACGCCGGAAACAACCACAACGCGCCGAACCCCCACGTGTACGCCGCACCACTGACCCCGAGAAGCGTCCAAGCCGAGGAGGAACTGGCCGCCGAACTGATGGCCGCGACGGTCGGGCCGAGCTGCCGGCCGCCAAGAAAGAAATCCAGACCGTCGTGTGTCCGGCCCTTCGTGACCAGTCCGATTCCGACCAGCGCGAGCTTGTACACAATCAGCGTCGCAAAGACGGTCTGCTCGTGGGTCATGGCGTAAACGATAGTCGATCCGGCGGTAGACTTGACGGCATGATGGCAGCACGCTTCCGCATGACTGGTGCCGTGGCACTGGCGGCCGCGCTGATCCTGACACCGCTGTCAGCTCAGCAGGCACCCAAGGTCTCGGTCCCCTACAACATGTTCACTCTGCCCAACGGCCTGACCGTGATCCTCCACGAGGACCACAGCGTGCCGATGGTGACGGTCAACGTCTGGTATCACGTCGGCTCGGCGCGCGAAAAGTTCGGGCGCACCGGGTTTGCCCACCTCTTTGAACACATCCTCTTTGAGGGATCCAAGAACGTCAAAGAGGGCGACTTCGACAACCTGCTTGAGGCCGCGGGCGGCAACAACAACGGCTCCACCACGACCGACCGCACGAACTACTACGAGTCCCTCCCGGCCAACGCCCTCGATCTCGCATTGTTCCTTGAGTCCGACCGCATGGGCTTTCTGCTCGACGTCGTCACCCCGCAACTGGTCGATGGCCAACGCGACGTCGTCAAAAACGAACGGCGCCAGAGTTACGAAAACGCGCCGTATGGCATGGCAAACGTCCGGCTCACGGAGCTGATGTATCCGAAGGAACACCCGTACTACTGGCCGGTCATCGGCTACATGGAGGATCTCTCGGCCGCAACCCACGAGGACGTCAAGGAGTTCTTCACGAAGTACTACGCGCCCGCCAATGCCAGCCTCGTGATCGCAGGTGACATCAACCCAGCCGAGGTGCGCAAGAAGGTCGAGCACTGGTTCTCCGACGTCAAGGCGGGTCCGCGTCCGGACCCCATCATGGTGCCGCCGGTGGAACTGACGTCGGTGGTAACCGAAACACTCACCGACAACGTGGAGCTGCCGCGCCTCTACATGTCGTGGCACTCACCAGCGCAGTTCAAGCCTGGTGACGCCGAACTCGATGTGTTGGCGGGTGTGCTCACGGGCGGCAAGAACTCGCGCCTGTACAAACGCCTCGTCTACGACCTGCAGCTCGTGCAAAGCATCAGCGCGTTTCAGGCGACCGCCATCCACGGCTCACGCTTCCAGATCACGGCCACGGCGCGGCCGTCCGCTGAACCACACGCGGAGGTGCTCGCCACAATCAAGGCGATCATCGATGAAGAAATCGAGAAGCTGAAGCAGTCGCCTCCAGACGCCCGCGAAGTGCAGCGCGTGCTCAACGGCGTGGAGTCCAGTTTCCTCAACGGCATGCAGCAAAGTGGCTTCAAGGCCGACCAGATGAATGCCTACTACTTCGCGACGGGTAATCCCGACTACTTCCAGGAAGACCTGGCGCGATACATGGCACTCCAGCCCAACGACATTCAGGCAGCCGCGAAGAAGTGGCTGCCCTCTGACCGGCGCCTTGAGCTGTCGGTCCACCCGAAGGGGAAATAAGGCGCACCATGATGAAACACATGCACAAGACAATCGCCGTTGTCATCGGTCTCGTAGTCGTTGCGGCGATCGCGGGGTCCACGCTGGCGCTGCCGCTCTCGGCGCAGCAGGGCCCTGACCGCTCCAAGCCGCCGGCACCAGGCGCGGCGTCGACGCTCACCCTGCCCCCGATTCAGAAACACACGCTGACCAATGGCCTGCCCGTGTGGATCGTCAACATGCCGAAGGTACCGGTCGCCCAGATCAACCTGATCGTGCGCGCCGGCGCCGCCGTTGACCCTGCGGGCAAATACGGACTCGCCAGCTTCACGGCCGCCATGCTCGATGAAGGTGCCGGTTCCAGGAACGCGCTCGAACTCGCCGACGCGATCGAGTACCTCGGCATCAACATCTCCACAGGCAGTTCATGGGACGCGTCCACGGTCGGCCTCTTCACACCAGTGTCGAAGCTCGATGAGGCGCTGCCGCTGCTGGCGGATGTGGCGCTGCACCCGACCTTCTCGGAAAATGAAGTTGAACGACTTCGCAAAGAGCGGCTGACGACACTGCTGCAGCAGAAGGACAACGCGTCCGCGTTGGCGACTCAGGGCTTTGGCCGTCTGGTCTACGGCCCCCGTCACCGCTACGGTTCGGGTGCGATGGGCAACAGTGTCTCGAACGGTGAGATGACCGCCTCCGAGATCCGCAGCTTTCACGCGCAGTACTTCCAGCCGCAGAACGCTCACCTGCTTGTCGTCGGCGACGTTCAGGCCGCGACGCTCCTGCCGAAGTTGGAGAAGACGTTTGGTGGATGGAAGAACGCCGGAGCGGCGCCACCCAAGCCCGCGCTGCCTGCGGCGACACAACACGCCGCCAAACAGATCTATCTGATTGATCGTCCAGGCGCCGCGCAGTCCCAGATTCGCATCGGCTGGATTGGCGTGCCGCGCAGCACGCCGGACTACTACGTGCTCGAAGTGATGAACACGGTGCTGGGCGGCTCGTTCTCGTCGAGGCTCAATCAGAACCTTCGTGAACGCAACGGCTACTCGTACGGCGCCGGCTCGGTGTTTGACATGCGCTCCACCCCCGGCCCCTTCTACGCGTCTTCCGGTGTGCAGACGGACAAGACCACCGAGTCGCTGCGTGAGTTCTTCAATGAGTTGACGGCGATCCAGCAGCCTATTCCGGCTGCGGAACTTGGTCGCGCGAAAAACTACCTGGCACTGGGCTTTCCGGCCGGATTTGAAACGACCGGATCGGTTGCAGCGCAGATTGGCGAACTGATCATCTACGGCCTCAACGAGGCGACGTTCAGCGAATACGTCGGCAAGATTCAGGCGATCACGACTGCGGATGCCGCCAGGGCTGCGAAGCAGTACATCCAGCCGGACAAATTTGCCGTGATCGTGGTGGGCGACTTGTCGAAGATCGAGGCGCCGATTCGCGCGGCGAATCTCGGACCGGTGCGTGTGGTGCCGGTGGACGAGATCATCAAGTAGGTGATCGTCGTTGTTGGAGCGGGAGCCGCCGGACTTGTTGCTGCGATCTTCGCGCGTGCCGGCGGTACTCCGGTCACCCTGCTCGAGCGCACCAGCGACGGTGGGCGCAAGATTCTGATCAGCGGGGGCGGCAGGTGCAACATCCTGCCGTCCTCACTTCATCCCGAACAATTTGTGACGGACTCTCCGCCGCATCTCATGCGCGGGCTCCTGCGATCGTGGCCACTCAGCGAACAACGCCGCTTCTTTGAAGAGGAGGTCGGCATTCCCCTCGCGCTTGAAGAGGAGTCCGGCAAGTTGTTTCCGCGATCAGACCGGGCACGTGACGTGCGCGATGGACTGATGTCGCTGGCGGTGGCGCGGGGTGTGAAATGTCAGGGCGACACGACCGTGACCGGCCTGGACAGCCTGCACGAGGGGAGTGACGATGCGGCTCGGTGGCGACTGACGACCTCGCGCGGAGAGGTTGACGCGTCCTCGGTGATCCTCGCCACGGGCGGACTCTCGGTGCCGGCCACAGGCAGCGACGGTGCCGGTCTTCGATGGGCGGAGCAATTCGGGCACGAGATGCATCCGTTGTATCCAGCCTTGACGCCACTCACGGGTACGATGCCGGGACAAGCGGACCTGGCCGGCATCTCGATGTCAGTACGGATTCGCGCCAAGGCTGACGGCAAGACCCGCGAATCTGTGGGCGGGTTCCTGTTTACACATCGCGGGTACAGCGGGCCGTCTGTGCTCGATGTCTCACACATGGCGACGCGGGTGGCACAGGATCCGGCCGTCATTCGTGTCACGTGGACCAAGCGCACCGAGGCCGAGTGGCTGAAGGACGTCACCTCAACGACCGGTCGCGTCGCCAGCATCGTGGCACGCCATCTTCCTGAGCGTCTGGCTGAAGCCCTGTGCGCTGACGCCGGACTTCCTGTAGACAGGCGTGGACCGGAACTGCGGCGAGAGGAACGGGTGGCGCTGATCGAACGCCTCACGTCGTATGCGTTGCCTTGGACTGGAGACGAGGGCTACAAGAAGGCGGAGGTCACCGGTGGGGGCGTTGCGCTGACGGACGTCGATGCGCGCACGCTCGAAAGCAAGCGGCACGCGCGGCTCTTCATGTGTGGCGAGATGCTCGACGCGTTTGGTCCGATCGGCGGCTACAATTTCGCCTGGGCCTGGGCCACGGGCCGCGCCGCCGGCCTCGGCGCCGCCGGGACAAGTGTGCTCAAGAAGATCTGAATGCTCTTTTCTTAACCCCCGCAGACTCGTGCTGGGGGTGACGTCGGAGCGGGCTGCACGGACAGGTGCTGCACCTTTGGCGGCATCGTTGGCGCCAGCGTGATGGCCACGCGCAAGTCGCCGCGCTCGCACGACATCGTCCACGACCCACGCAGCGCGTTTTCCACGGCAAAAGGCGCGTCCACTTTGCAGACGCCGACCTTGGATCGCAGAGCCGTGATCTGACGCTGGCGCCGATCCTTCGACTCGTCCAGAAACAAATTCACGGCCGCAATCCGATCCGCCAACCCGTCGTCCCACAGGTTGACGAGTTGCGTGACCTCGGCCTTCGCAGCGAGGAGCGCCGCGCTTGGCTCCGGTTGCCGACGGGACATTCCGCCTGTCTGAGCGAGTGCCGCCGCCGCCGCATCAAACACGCCGTCCCACCCGGTGTACGTGAGGTTGCCCATGGCGATCAGCGCCACCCCTTCTTCTGGATACCAGCGCATCTGTGACCCGAAGCCCGGCAGGCCACCACTGTGCGAGACGATGTGGCGATAGTCGCAGGTCTGGCGGATGCGGAGACCGTACCCGTAGGCGTTGACGTTGAGCTGAACGGCACTGCGTCCTTGAGCACCGGCGGCGCCGGCAGTCGCTGTTGCGGGTCGGGCTCGCACGGCCTGCTGCATTTCGCGAAGGGAGGCGCGACGAACCGGACCTGGATCGGCGTCACTGCGAGGCGGCCAGGCACTCATCAGGAAGCCGACATATTTCGCAAGGTCGCGCGTGGAGGTCAGCATGCCGCCCATTGCGCCGAATGCGCCATCGGGCAGTTGCGGCTCTTCTTTCCACTGCGCGTCCTCCCACCGGTACCCATGCGCGAGTCGGTCGGCTGATACGGCAGCAGGCTCAAGGGTGGTCGCCGTCATGTCGAGGGGCTGCAGGATCTGTGTGCGCACGAAGTCGGCATATGAGGTCCCCGACACACGCGACACGATACGGCCGAGAATGGCAAAGCCGTAGTTGGAGTACTCGTAGGAGGTGCCAGGCGCGGTCGAGAACGGAATACCCGACTTGAGCAGTGCGGTGAATTCATCGTCGGTCACCGCGAGTTGCTGGTCGCCCCAGGGGTTGTCTTCCGGAAAGCCTTCGGCGTGTGAGAGCAGGTGCCGAATCGTGATCTTCGGAGAATCGGTCGTTGGGTACTTCAGCGAGGCCAGTTCGGGCACGTATCGCTCTGCCGGGTCCTCCAGGCCCAACTTGCCCTCGTCTCGAAGTTTGAGAATGGCCAGTGCAGTAAAACTCTTGGTCATCGAGGCGATACGGAACACGGTATCGGCAGTGACCGGCGCCTTTGACTGGCGGTCGCGCATCCCCGGAAATCCGGAGTGCACCAGTTCTCCATCCACCAGCACACCATAGGCAATCCCCGGCACCCGGTTGTTGAGCGCGAAGGCGGCAAACAGCCTGTCTATTTCCGGGAGCGCCTTTTTCAGGGTCTCGATCCGCGTCGACGACGGCTGGGTTGGTGACTGCGCTGAGGGTGCGGTGGCGGCGATGGCCACCAGGGCCAATACCGCAGCAACGGAGGGGGCTCGTCGGATTGACACCATGGTGATGCCGACTCTAATACAATCGGCCACGGAGGATTCACCCATGTCACTTTCTCGACGAGATTTTCTGGCCACCACTGCGGTTGCGGTTGGTGCGACGACGTTTGGCCGCCCTGCTCTGGCCGCGGCCTGGCAACAGCAGCAACAGGCACCACCACCGGTCAACCCGGTGTTCACGGAGATTCGCCGCAATGTCGGCTTTTTCACTGGCCGCGGGGGCACCATCGGGTACCTCGTGAACCCAACTGGCGTCGTCGCGGTGGACAGCCAGTTCCCCGACTCCGCCAAACTGTTTGTGGCGGGCCTGAACGAACGCTCCAAGAACCGGCCGGTTGATCGCCTGATCAACACGCATCATCACGGCGATCACACCGGCGGCAACAACGAGTTCCGCGGGCTCGCGAAGGCCGTGGTGGCACACCAGAAGGCGGCAGAACTCATCAAAGCGGCCGCCGAGCGTCCAGACGCCGCGCCGATGCTCGTGCCGGACCGGACGTTCACCGATGTGTGGCGTGAGCAAATCGGTGGCGAGTGGGTCCGCGCGAAACACCACGGTCGCGCACACACGGGCGGCGACGCGGTGATCACGTTTGAAGGTGCGAATGTGGCCCACATGGGCGACCTCATGTTCAACCGCCGCTGGCCCTTCATCGACCGCCCGAGTGGTGCGCATGTCGCCAACTGGGTGACCGTCCTGGAAAAGACGGTCGCCGACCACAGTGCCGACACGATCTACATCTTCGGACATGCCGGTGCCACGTTCCCCGTCACCGGTTCCAGCAAGGACCTCATGGTTTTCCGTGATTTCCTCACGGCCGCCCTCGAACACACCCGTGCTGCGGTCAAAGCGGGCCAGACGCGTGACGTCTTCATCGCCAGCAAGCCGATCGTGAAAGGGTTTGAGGACTTTGGGGCCGGATCCGGCGCCGGGGCACTGGGCGCGCTGTTCGACGAGATCAGCGGGGGCGCTTAGCGTTTGTCGATGACAAACACCTTGGTCTCACCGGGGCCAAGGCGCACGTGCCAGCGGGAGCCGGCCGCGCGATAGAGCATCGACATCATGTTGCCGTCGAAGAGGCTGAGCCATTCGGCCGCCGGGACGGCCGCAGGAAACACCGCGTAGGTATCGATGGAGCGACCATTCGTGGAAGACGCGTTCGTGGCGATGATGACCCACGAACGCGTGTTCTCCAGCAGCGAGAGGTCCAAAAACGCATCCGGGGCATCGATCGTCACCGCAGGCCCGCGCTTCAGGCTGTTGAGCAGCGAATCGTTGGCGGTGAGTTGGCGCCCGAGCGCTGACGCGAGCGGCACCCAGTCCAGCAGCCCCGATTCGTCCCGCATGCCGGTCCCGGTCGGCAGTCCCGCATCAAACGAGACCACACGCGCGCCATGGGCTACCGCGCGCCACATCAGCGACGTCCACTCAGTGCGGGGCGTGCGGTTGATCCACACGTCCACTTTGGATTCACCCTGCGTCGCCGTCGCGAATGTCAGAGGCACGGACTCCGAGCGGACAACCACGGTGAGGTTGAGGCGGGAGGCCATTCGCTGAATCTCCTGAGCGCCGTTGACGTGTTGCAGTGGCCACGTCACGGCGTTGAAGCCGTTCGCCTTGATCGCCTCAAGATCCGCGTGCCGCGGCACCCCAGACGGCAGGCCGCGATACCAGACACTGACCAGCACCTGCGCGCCTGCGACGGCAGGCAGCAGGAGAAGCCAGGCCACCGCGATCACACCTACTCGCCCCATCACAACGCCATCACCTTCGCCCTTTAACCTTTGCCCTTTAGCCTTTAGCCTTTGCCCTTTGCCCTTTGCCCTTTAGCCTTTAGCCTTTAGCC
>Ga0163152_10007596_pt1 | contig 11820 bp, 3 predicted proteins | sample OliLakLV19MP8IB2_FD_148635 | JGI IMG/M metagenome (GOLD analysis project Ga0163152, IMG submission 148635) | Freshwater microbial mat bacterial communities from Lake Vanda, McMurdo Dry Valleys, Antarctica - Oligotrophic Lake LV.19.MP8.IB-2 | ecosystem: Environmental > Aquatic > Freshwater > Lake... | reverse complement strand
CTTCAATTCGGCTTCGGCATCGTGTTTCAGTATCAGTGCCGCGCCTTTGGGAATCTCAATGGCGTAATCGTTGCGACGTTCCTTTTCATTCGGTATCGCGAACAGCACCAGCGGCGCGCCCTTTTCCGTTTCCCAGATGGCCTCGATCGCGGCAATTTTTGCCGGCTGGTGTTCCAGCGTGTTGAGACCGTGCAGGTCACCGACATAAATCTGCACGGGGGCCAGCACCGCAGCAACCAGCACCGCGGCGCGCAGGGTTTTCATCGCGGAATCATCAACCGGCGCGCGCAGCAGCCGCCATGCCGACAGCCCGGCGATCACAAACGAAGCTGTCAGCCCCGAAGCCAGCAGCATGTGCGTAATCCGGTACGGGAACGATGGATTAAAAATCACCTGGAGCCAGTCGCCGGCGATCAGCACGTCACCCACCATGATGTGTCCGGCAGGCGTATGCATCCAGGAATTCAGCGCGAGTATCCAGAACGCCGACAGCGAGGTGCCAACAGCCACAATCACCGTCGACAGGATATGCAGCCAGGCGGGCACGCGATTCATGCCGAACAGCATCACGCCAAGGAAGGTGGCCTCAAGGAAAAATGCGGTCAGCACTTCGTAGGCCAGCAAGGGACCGGCGATGTTGCCAACCTTGTTCATGAACCCGGGCCAGTTGGTGCCGAACTGGAAGCTCATGACGATGCCGGAAACCACGCCCATCGCAAAACTGAGCGCAAACACCTTGATCCACAGTTTGTAGGTGGCGAGCCAGGCGGGGTCACGGCTGCGCTCGTAACGCACGCGGAAGTACACCAGGAACCAGGCCAGCGCGATGGTCAGGCTGGGAAACAGGATATGAAAAGCGATATTCAGCCCGAACTGGGCTCGTGCCAGCAACAGGGCTTCCGCAGCATCCATTTGCGGCTCCTTTGAATCAGCGTCGAAACGCCGTTATGAAGCCATATGGTACGGCACATCACGATGCAAGGCCAGCAATGACACCGGCCTGCGTCTCGCAACTGTTGCTGCGAGCAGTTTACCGGCCGCCGTTACATCTGAATGCGCCCATCGCCCCGGTAAATCCGCACGACAGCGTCGGATCATCATCGGCTCGCGGCGCCGGCCTGCTGACAACACCGATCGACCACAGCAGATCCAGCACGTTACGCTGCGGATTAATTACGTTGATGATCGATGGCACCGTGGTCACCGGTGGAACCGGAGGAATATCGAATACCGTCAACTGCCCCGGCACATAAGTGATCGTGTAATCCGTCGAAAACAATCCGCTCACGTTGATCCCATATATTCCGGGCGGGGATGTTACGACTGCCGGCGTATTGAAGAGCAGCGTGCCGCCAAGAGAACCTGCGGTATCGCCCCCACGAAACCCGGCATAGTTCGCACTGAACGGCGGGTTCGGCGTATTTATTACACGCGATGCATCATCAGCCGTTACCGAAAGCGGTGCTGTAGTGATCACGCCTGTCGTGTTGTCGACATAGGTGATCGCGTAATTGTTGCCGCTGTTGCCATCGGTCACCACCAGGCCACTGGCCGAGAGGGTTTTGCCGGTGCCGACAGGCTTGGTGTCATAGGCTTGAGTCGCTGCCATTCCAACGGCGTCATACAGCGTGCCCGTAACCACTGGTGCCACCGCCGAGGTGGTCGTGCCGTCGTAGACCCGATTGTCCGTCTGCGCCGTTACCGTCAGCGGTGCCGCCGTAATCACGCCGGCATTGTTGGCCACATAGTTGATCGCATAGTTATTGCCGCCGTTGCCGTCACTCACCACCAGGCCACTGGCTGAGAGGGTTTTACCGGTGCCGACATGCTTGGTGTCATAGACTTGAGCCGCTGTCGTGCCGACCGCGTCATACAGCGTGCCACTCACCGCCGGCGCCACCGCCGAGGTGGTCGTACCGTCATAGACTCGCGTGTCCGTTTGCGCCGTCACCGTCAGCGGCGCTGCGGTGACCGTCCCGATATTGGCATTCGCCGCGGTACTGGCAAGTTGATAGCCGTACACCGGTTTTCCACCCCCATCCACGGCACCAGTAATACTGATTCCAGTTACCGATACGTTTTTTCCGGTTCCAGCATTGCGATCGGCATATAGTCCTGCGGCCGGATTGCTCAGGGTAATCACGTCACCCGTGAGTTCTCCGGTCATCGTGTAGTTACCAGGGATCAACGCCGCATTCGATGTGCCGTCATAAACCTTCGCCACAACTCCAGTGAGTCCCGCCGTGATTACCGGCACCACGTCATAGATGAATCCGTTGCCCACTCCGGAGCCGCCGTACGGTACTCCGGTGTATGAAAGGTTGTACTGTTTGAAGTCTGGCGTCAGACCACCAATAGTGTCCAACAGCGGGCTGCTTGAATAGGTCAGCCAGGTTCCGCCGGTACCCGTGGTAAGTGCCGCTGCGCCGGCATTGTTGACGAAGTTTCCGCCGGCAGACAGCACAATGGATTCGGTTGCAGTGGCCGTTGTGGAAACCGCACCACTCAAGGTCAGGTCTCCGCCGGTGGCAATGCGCACAGGCCCGCTCGCCGTTACCGCACTGAGAATCAGGTTATTGGCGTCCACCAGAGCAATGCCGCCACTTCCGGCAGTAGCTTGCAATGCACCAAAATCATTTCCAGCGTTGGTCAGAGTGATACCCGTGCCTGCACTCAACGTCAATAATCCACTCGTTGCATTGACCGTGTTTGCCGCACTGATTCCACTGCCAGCTAAAAGCGTGGCCGCTCCGGAAACAGTAACTGCATCGTTATAAGCCTGCGCTCCAGATGTCCGCACCGATCCGCCATTGATCGCGGTCGTGCCGCCGGCATTGGTCGTCAGGCTCGACAGCGCAAACGTACTACCTACCGCGCCATCGAACGTCGTTGCACCGGTAGTATTTACTGTCAGCGTGCGCGCCGTGGCGGTTTGCGAATCGACCGTGCCACCAAAAGTTACATTGGCGCTCGTCGCGTTCAGCGTGGTATTCGCTGTGAGCTGCACCGCATCGTTGTAGGTTTGCGCGCCGGTTGAAACAATCGTCCCCGTCAGCCGCGTCACTCCACCATTGCCGGTACTGAAGTCCGCGAGGTTGCTGAAATTCGCGCCGTTGATCGTCGTCGTGCCGCTGAAATCAAGCGCCAGATTGAAACCCGCCGCATTCACCGTCGCAAAGGTAGGCGTCGTCCCCGTCAATACCGTATCCGCTCCCAGCGTCACGGCATCGCCGTAGGTCTGCACCCCGGTAGTCTGCACCGATCCGCCATTGATCACGGTCGTGCCGCCGGCATTCGTCGTCAGACTCGACAACGCAAACGTATTGCCCACTGCGCCGCCAAATGTCGTCGCGCCAATGGTGCTTACCGTCAACGTGCGCCCTATCCCAGAGGAATCAATAGTTCCGGAAAACTGCACATTGCCACCTGCACCGCCACCAGTACCCCCGCTGGTATTGATGATGCTGTTTGCCGACAACAGCACAGCACCTTGTATGGCGATATCACCTCCCGAACCCGCCGTGCCCGTGCCGGTACGATTGCCACCGACCGCGGTAACGCTGTTCATCGTCACAGTGGAACCGCCCATGCCGGTGACACTCACTGCGCCGGCGTTACCACCGGCCTGATTGGTACCGAGCCCTGCAGAACCGCTCGCCGTCACACCGAGCATCGCCACGTCCACACCTGCCAACATCACTGCACCGCCGGCATTGCCGCCATTGCCAGTGATTGCCGCACCGCCACTCGCTGTCAGGTTACCCGTCAGATTGAGCAATCCACTGGCGGCCGTCGCGGTGATGTTCCCGGCATTGCCATTGGAACCACCGCTTGTCGTCAGTGCACCCGCCGTCACCGCGCCGCCTGTCAACGTGATGCTGCCAGCCGTGCCACCGACACCCGTGCCTGTCGCTGCACCCGTGCTCGCCGTGGTCGCCGCCGTGGTCAATGTGCCGCCGCCGGTGATGCTGACTGCACCGGCATTGCCCCCCGCCTGATTGGTGCCGAGACCTGCACCGCCGCTGGCGGTGATCGCGCCGGTCACCGCGCGATTGGCACCGGTGATTGTCAGATTGCCGGCACCGGTGCCGCCCATCGTGCCGAGAGCTGCACCACCCGAAGTCGAGATCGTGCCGTTGACCTGCACGTTGTCAGCGGCGTTCAAGGCAATGCCGCCACCCGCACCTTTGTTATTGCCCGCCGTGCTCAGTGCCGTCGTCGTAATCGCACCGGCCGTATTGTTGACCGCGATGCTGCCCGCGGCACCGCCAGTACCTGTGCCAGTCGCCGCACCATTGCGCGCAGTCAATGTGGTCGCAGTCACATTGCCCGCGACACTGTTGTTGATGGTAATCGCACCGCCCGCACCGCCATTGCCGTTGGTCGCAGACGCGTTTCCGCCAACAGCACTCACTGCAGCCGTAGTCACACCGCCGGTCGAGGTCATCGCAATGGATCCGCCCGCGCCGCCCGACTGGTCTGTGCCCAAACCATTGGATCCGTTGGCCGTCAGCCCCAGTGTGGTGACATTCACACCGGTCAGCATCACGGTGCCGCCGCTCTTGCCGCCAGTACCGGTAATTGCCGTGCCCCCGCTGGCCGCCAAGGCGCCTGTCAGGTTGAGCAGGCCGCTGCTCGCCGTCGCGGTGATGTTCCCGGCATTGCCATTGGAACCACCGCTTGTCGTCAGTGCACCCGCCGTCACCGCGCTGCCTGTCAGCGTGATGCTGCCAGCCATGCCACCGACACCCGTGCCTGTCGCTGCACCCGTGCTCGCCGTGATCGCCGCCGTGTTCAGTATGTCGCTGCCGGTAATACTCACCGCACCCGCATTACCCCCCGCCTGATTGGTGCCGAGACCGGCACCACCGCTGGCGGTGATCGCGCCGCTCACCGTGCGATTGGCACCGGTGATTGTCAGATTACCCGCACTGGTGCCGCCCATCGTGCCGAGCGCGGTGCCGCCCGAAGTTGAAATCGTGGTCGTCACCAGCACGTTGCCGCTGGCATCCAGCATGATGTTGCCGCCGGCGCCTTTGCTGTTGCCTGCCGTGCTCAGGGCATTGGTGCTGATGTCGCCGGCGGTGTTGGTCACCGCAATGTTGCCCGCAACTCCGCCGTTGCCTGCACCAGCCGCCGCGCCGTTGCGCGCCGTCAGCGTGTTCGTCGTGACATTGCCTGCAATGCTGTTGTTGATCGCAATCGTGCCCCCGGCGCCACCATCGCCGTTGGTCGCGGTCGCATTGCCGCCCGAAGCGCTCACTGCACCGGTAGTAACGCCACCGGTGGAGTTGATGGTGATCGAACCGCCCGCGCCGCCCGACTGGTTTGCGCCCAGCCCATTGGATCCGTTGGCGGTCAGCGCCAGCGTGGTTACGTTCGCACCGCTCAGCATCACCGTGCCGCCGTCGTTGCCGTCGTTGAGCGGCACGGCAGCGCCACCGCTCGCCACGAGGGCGCCCGTCAGGTTCAGCAGCCCGCTGGCCGCATTGACATTGATCGAGCCCGCATCACCATTGGCGCCACCGGTGGTCGTCAAGGCCCCCGCGGTCACTGTGCTGCCGCTCAAGGTGATGCTGCCGGTTGCGCCGCCAGCACCAGTGCCGGTCGCGTTACCGGTGCTCGCGGTAATGGCCGCGGTGTTCAGCGTGCCGCTGCCGGCAACGCTGACAACAGCGGCGGCACCACCGGCCTGGTTCACACCAAGACCCACGCCGCCGCTGGCAGTGATCGCACCGGTTACCGTACGATCAATACCGGTGATGGTCAGGTTGCCGGCACTGGTACCGGCCATCGTACCCAGCGCGCCGCCGCCCGAAGTCGAGATCGTTCCGGTGACCTGCACATTGCCGCCGGCATCGAGCGTGATGTTGCCGCCGTTGCCCTTGTTGTTGCCGGCCGTGCTCAACGCCGTCGTGCCGATGTTGCCGGCGACATTGGTGACCGTGATACTGCCTGCAGCACCGCCGGAGCTCGCACCCAGCGCCGCGCCGTTACGCGCCGTCAGTGTTGCCGTCGAAACATGGCCGCTGCCGCTGTTGGCAATCGTGATGCTGCCGCCTGCGCCAGCGCTGCCGCTGATGGCCGTCGCTGTACCACCGGAAGTGCCCAGTGCACCCGTGGTCACGCCGCCCGTCGAAACAATGTCTATTACACCACCGGCACCGCCCGACTGGTTTGCTCCCACGCCCGCAGAACCATTGGCGGTGATGGCCGCAGTGCTTACGCCGGCGGCATTGATGGTGACGGTTCCACCATTGCGCCCGGTATTGCCTGAAGTCGCCGTGCCCCCAGTAGCGGTGATGGCGCCGAGCAGGTTGATGCTTCCGCTCGCGTTGATGGTCACGTTGCCGGCATCCAGATTGCCGGCACCGGTGGTGGTGATGGTACCGGCTACAGCGCCGGTGACATTGGCGGCATTGATCACTACACCGCCTTGGCGCGCCACCAGCCCTGCGCCGAGCGACACCGTGCCCGCACCCGAACTGTCGGCATCCGCGACCAGCGTGATGGCACCGGTGCCCGATACCGTCATCGTCGCACCGGTGTTGAGGGTGATGTTGTTGTTGGCTTCGAGCCGGATGCTGTTGCCGGCGCCCATGGTCACGGCATTGGCCACCGTGATGTCACGCGTCGCCTGCAGGTACAGTTCCGAGTAACCGGTGACGTCTGCGATCTGGATGGTATAGGTGCCCGGGTCAGGCGCCACGCCAAACGCGATATCAGGCGTGCTATTGGCATTGTTCGGCGGCGACGGTTGCGTCGAGGTATTGAGCAGGATGTCCTGCGGGTCCAGCAGCACGCGGCCGCCGCGGCCGTTTTCCGCGGCGACATCGATACGGCCATGGAAATCCAGCAGTTGTTTGCCCGACACTTCCACCATGCCGCCATCGCCGCTGCCGGCACCGCGTGCACTGACAGCCCCCGCATAACGGGTATCGCCGTCGGCCCAGACCACGACTTTGCCGCCGGCGCCATTCACTTCAGCATCGGCGCGGATCGCAGCACCCGCAGCTACCAGCGTGCGCGTCGCATTCTGCACACCCGGGTTCAGGCCCTGGTAGTCACCGCCGACCAGCACCGTTCCGCCACCCTGAGTGCCCGAAGCGTCGGTGCGCGAGCGGCCCAGCAATCCGACCTGGTTCCCGGTCAGCGTAATCCTGCCGCCCTGCCCTTCTTCTCCCCGCGCAGTAATCGTGGCGTCCGAGAGCAAGGTGCCGCCGGCGGCGCGCACATTGACTGTGCCGCCGGACAGGCCATTCACCGACAGGCTGGTATCCATTTGCAGCGTGGCATTGCCGCCGGACGATACATCGATGGTGCCGGCAAGCGGACCATCTGCCTTGAGCGATGATCCTGATTGCAGCGTCAGTTCATGCATCGCCTGCAGCGTGATGCTGCCGGCCTGCTGATTGGCTTCGGTGTCGTTACCGCGCAGCAGCACACGGCCGCCATCGATGACAGCCCTGCTGGCATCGATGCTGCCGCTGTTGTGGATCAGTCCGGCGTAAATGCCCACACGACCGGCTTCAGCCGTGATGGCGCCGAGGTTGCGCGCTTCGTCATCCGGCGCGACGATTTCGACGCGCAGGTTCGGCGAACCCGGATTGACCAGCTCCACGCTGTTGCCCGCTGCGAGGATCACTTCGCCATTGGGACTGGTGATCAGGCCATGGTTGGTCACGGCCTTGCCGATCAGATAAACGCTGCCGCCGGTAATGCTGCCCTGATTCACCACGCTGCCGGCGCCTGCACCGTCGGTGAACTTCATGCGGTTGTTGAGGAAGTCGTCATTGCTGAGATTCAGCGTCGAGGCCACCAGCCCGGCGACGTTGATCTGCGCGCCTGCGCCGAAGACGATGCCGTTGGGGTTGATCAGGAACACCCGGCCGTTGGACTGCAGTGCGCCGAGGATCGCCGACGGGTCCTGCCCGGTCACGCGGTTCAGAACCGCGGAGCTGCCCGACTGCTGGATGAAGCGCGTCAGCTCATTGACACCAATGGAGAACGAGCCCCAGTTGATGATCGCGTTGGGGCTGTTGGTGATGTTGAGGATGTTGCCGGCGGTGGCGAAGCTCGCCGTGCCGTTGATCACCGTCGGATTGACCGGGTTGGCCAGCACCTGGCCACTGAAACAGGCTGCGACGGCGATCACCGATAACTTTCGCACCAGCAACTGCGTGTCTTTTTGCATGCGGGGATTCTACCGACTCCAGACAGCGATGCAAGTGAAAAAAGTCATGCTTTACAATAACTTACATGTATTTTTGTTGCCCAAAAGTCGACGCATTGCCGACTCTGTAGACGTAATTTCGACAGTGCGCGGTGCCGGCACTCGCAAATACAGGGGTTTATGCTTGTTGCAGCAGTGTCGACAATTGCACAGCAGTGATATTTGTCACTACAGACAACACGCCTGTTGCCGGTAAAAATCGACACCATCCCGGACAAGCAGCCTGGAACCAAAAGCCTCCCAGGCAGTCACATCGCAGTTATCGTCTGAACAGAACTCCGCTACACTACTCGCATGTCCTCGCTACGCACGCTACTGACCGCAATATTGCTGATCGCCCTGCCGTTGCAGGGAGTGGCGGCCTATATGCCCATGATCGCCTGCGCCGATGGCCATGCCGCCCAAAGCGACGCTCATCAACACTCTTCTCAGGCGGATCCTGAGCACGATACCGCCGCACATGATCATCACCAGGGCAACACCGATTCCACGGAATCCGCCGGCGGCCATTCCTGCTGCCACCATGTTGTATCCGCAGCCGTACCCACGCTGATCGCCAGCATCCCCGCGGCACCGTCAATACTGGCTGCGCGCATTCCATTGCTGTACACCCTGTTCATCCCCGAACTGCCCCAGCGCCCGCCCCGGGCCTGATCCCCGCACTTCAAGTGGTGCGCCCGCGCGTCAAGCGCAGGCGCCGCGTTGGGCGAGCACACCGCCCGCACACCAATAGGGATCATCATGCAATCGAGATTTGCAATCCTGTGCTGCACTTGCGCAGCCTTGTGGCTGATGCCAGCCGCAGCACAACAACCGAGCCGCGCCCATCCGGCGGATCCACGCGCTGTTGCGCCGTCCCCGGAATACGCCTCAGCCTTTGACGGTTACCAGCCATTCCGCGACGAAAAACTTGCGTCCTGGCGCGAAGTCAACGACGAGGCCGGACGCGTCGGCGGCCACCTCGGCATTTTTGGCGGCGCCAACGCTCACGCTGGTCACGGCGTTGCGCAATCCGTAAAAACACCGACAGCGTCCGCACCTGCAGCCGGCACATCGACGCCCGCAGCGCCGCCCATGAAGCACGGCAGCGGTCATCAAGGAATGAAAAAATGAGCCCTTCAAAACAATCAGTTACCAAAACGGCGCGGGCACTCACTGCTGCCGTGGCACTGGCCTTCCTCGGCGGCTGCGCGACTTTTTCCGCCGACGGCGGCTTCGGCGCGGTGGGCAGTGCCGCCAAAGACCGTGGCCTCCAGCAGGAGGTGAAGTGGGTCAAAACCGACAAAGACGCCGAGCATGTGCAAGCCACAGTGAAGCAATTGCTGGCGAAGCCGCTGACGGCCGATTCCGCTGTGCAAATCGCACTGCTCAACAACCGCGGACTGCAGGCCACGTATGCGGAACTCGGCATCGCCGAATCCGACCTGGTGCAGGCCGGTCGGCTCACCAATCCCGGCTTCAGCTTCGAGCGATTGCATCGCGGTGATGACGTGTCGATTGATCGCACCTTCCTGTTCAACATCCTCGGTCTGCTCACCATGCCAGTGCGCACCGATCTCGAAAAACGCCGCTTCGCACTCACGCAGGGCCGCGTCGCTGCCGAGACATTGCGGGTGGCAGCCGATACACGCCGCGCCTGGGCAAGTGCGGTAGCCGCGCAGGAAACCACCAAATACATGGGACAGGTCAAATCCGCCGCCGAAACCAGCGCAGAACTGGCGCGCCGCATGGCCGCCGTGGGCAACTTCAGCAAGCTCGACCAGGCACGCGAACAGCTGTTCTACGGCGAGTCGACCGCGCAACTCGCGCGCGCGCAGCAGACGGCCGTCGCCCAGCGCGAGCGGCTGACGCGGCTGATGGGCCTGTGGGGCAACGACATCCGATACACACTGCCCGACCGGCTGCCCGATCTGCCGAAAACCGCCCGCGAAATTGCCGACATCGAAACTCTGGCAATGCAGCAGCGCCTCGACGTACAGGGCGCGCTGAAGGAAGCCGAAAACATCGCGGCCTCGCTCGGCCTCACCAAAGCCACCGGCTTCATCAGCGTGCTCGAAGTGGGCTACCTGCGCAACAGCGAAACCGGACAGGCGCGCCAGACCGGCTACGAAATCGAGATCCGCCTGCCGATTTTTGACTGGGGCAGCGCGCGCAGCGCCCGCGCCGAACACACTTACATGCAGGCCGCGAACCGCGCCGCGGACACCGCGGTGCGCGCCCGCTCGGAAGTACGTGAAGCCTATGCCGCGTATCGCACCGCGCTCGATCTCGCCAAACACTACCGCGACGAGATTTTGCCGCTGCGAAAACGCATTTCCGAAGAAAACCTGCTGCGTTACAACGGCATGCTGATCAGCGTGTTCGAACTGCTGGTCGATGCCCGGCAGCAGGTTGCCGCAGTCAATGCCACCATCGAGGCGCAGCGCGACTACTGGCTCGCCGAATCCACGCTGCAGCTCACCCTCACCGGCACCTCGCCCGGCGTGATCGCCGCACCCGGCGGCGCCATGCAGGCCGCTGCCGGCGATGCCCCCGCACACTGACATCCGACACTTCATTGAGAAAGAACATCATGTCCACACGACGTAATTTTCTGCGTACCGCCGGGGGCGCACTGCTCGGTGCGGCGACCGTAAGCCGTGCCGCGCAGGGCGCAGTGCCTGAAGCGCCCACTCAAACCAAGCCTGACATGCAAGCGCCGCTGATCCCGCCCAACGGCCGCCCCTACAACCCGGTGGCGACCCTGAACGGCTGGACACTGCCCTGGCGCATGAAGAACGGCTGGAAGGAATTCCATCTGATCGCCGAACCGGTGCGCCGGCAGATGGCGCCGGGCATGACTGCAAACCTGTGGGGTTACAACGGGCAATCGCCGGGCCCCACCATTGAATGTGTCGAAGGCGACAAGGTACGCATTTTCGTCACCAACAAGCTGCCGGAGCACACCACCGTGCACTGGCACGGCATCCTGCTGCCCAACGGCATGGACGGCGTCGGCGGCCTGAACCAGCCGCAGATTCCGGTCGGCAAAACCTTTGTCTATGAATTCGCGATGAAAAAATCCGGCACCTTCATGTACCACCCGCATGCCGACGAAATGGTGCAGATGGCGATGGGCATGATGGGGTTTTTCGTCGTGCATCCGAAGAACCCCGGCTTCATGAAAGTGGATCGCGACTTCGTGTTTCTGATCAATGCCTACGACATCGCTCCCGGCGCCGCCACGCCGAAGATTGCCGAAATGCTCAACTTCAACCTGTGGTCATGGAACAGCCGGGTCTTCCCGGGCATTGATCCGTTCGTCGTGCGCAAGGGCGAGCGGGTACGCATCCGCTTCGGCAACCTGACGATGACCAACCACCCGATCCATATGCACGGTTACGATTTCGAAGTCACCTGCACCGACGGCGGCTGGGTGCCGAAAAATGCGCGCTGGCCGGAAGTGACGGTGGACGTCGCCGTTGGCCAGATGCGCGCCTTTGAATTCGTCGCCGACGCACCGGGCGACTGGGCCATCCACTGCCACAAGTCGCATCACACCATGAATGCGATGGGCCACAACCTGCCGACGATGATCGGCGTTGATC
>Ga0163152_10007594_pt1 | contig 11822 bp, 3 predicted proteins | sample OliLakLV19MP8IB2_FD_148635 | JGI IMG/M metagenome (GOLD analysis project Ga0163152, IMG submission 148635) | Freshwater microbial mat bacterial communities from Lake Vanda, McMurdo Dry Valleys, Antarctica - Oligotrophic Lake LV.19.MP8.IB-2 | ecosystem: Environmental > Aquatic > Freshwater > Lake... | reverse complement strand
GTACGCGGTCGCGTGGGCGTTGCCGTCGCGGCGCCCGACGAGGTTGCCCGCGAGGTCGTAGTCGTAGTCGGTGTCGGTCAGGTCCGGCGCGCCGACCCGCACCAGCCGGTTGCGACCGTCGTACTCGTACGCCGTCGACCGGTTGAGCGCGTCGACCCGCCCGGCGACATTCCCGAACGCGTCGTAGACCGTTCGGGTGACGTTCCCTTCGGCGTCGGTGACGCTGACCGGCCGGGACAACGCGTCGGTGCCGTAGGTCGTGACGTGATCGAGGGGGTCCTGCGCCGTCGCCGGCGACCCGGCAACGTCGTAGGTGAACGTCGTCGTGCGGGCCGAGGGGAGCCGCACGGTCAGGCGGTTACCGTCGGCGTCGTACGTGTACGTCGTCACCCGGTTGAGCGGGTCGGTCTCGGTGAGCACCTGGTCGGCGTTGTCGTAGCCGTACGTGGTCGTCGCAGTGTCGGGCGCGCGGACCTGGGTCAGCCGGTTGCCGGTGTCGTAGGTGTACTGGGTCTGGTTGGCGCGGCCGTCGACGACCGCGGTCCGGTTGCCGACCGCGTCGTAGGCAAACATGGTCGTGCGCGCCAGCGCGTCGGTCTGGGTGACAAGCCGGTCCACGTCGTCGTACACGAACGTCGTGGCATTGCCGCGAGGGTCGACGGCGCGGGTGACACGACCGGCACCGTCGTACTCGCGACTCGTCGCGTTCCCGAGCGGGTCGGCCTCGGCGACGACCAGGTTCCGCGCGTCGTACGTGAAGTTCGACGCGCGCCCGAGGCCGTCGACAGCACGGGTCCGGTTCCCTCGGCCGTCGTACTCGTAGCGCTCGATCGCACCGTCCGGGTGGCGCACCTCGACGAGTTGGTTGGCCGCGTCGTACACGTTCGTCGTCACCCGGTCGAGCGCGTCGACCGTCTCGACGTCGTTGCCGACCGCGTCGTAGGAGTGTTCGCTGACGTTGCCGAGCGGGTCGGTCGCCACGGCCAGGCGGTCGAGACTGTCGTAGGCGAACTCGGTGCGATGCTCGGCAGGAGTCCCACCGGCCGCATTGCCCCGCGGGCTCACCATCGCCGTGAGCCGCGACCCGCCGTCGTACGTACTCGTCGTGATGCTCCCGCGCGGGGTCGTCACCTTGGTGCGGTTCCCGGCCGTGTCGTACTCGTAGCGGGTGATCCGCCCGATCGGATCAGTCACCGACGTGACGAGCCCGCGCCCGTCGATCGTGTAGTCCGTCGTGCGTGACGGCGGGCGGGTGACCCGGTCGAGGTTCCCGGCCACGTCGTAGACATAGGTCGTGGCGTTGCCGCGTGCGTCGGTGTGGTTGGTGAGGTGGTTGCGGGCGTCGTACACCGACGTCTCGGTGTTGCCGAGCGCGTCGGCGCGGCTGACCATGTTCCCCGCGAAGTCGTACGTCATCGTCGTCGCGTGCCCGAGCGGGTCGATGACCCGGGCGCGGTTGAGCTGGTCGTCGTACTCGTAACGGGTGACGTTGCCGAGCGGGTCACTCTGCGCCATGAGCACGTTGGCCGCGTACTCGTCGCGCCACTGGTTGCCCCGCGCGTCGGTGTACGTCGAGATCTGCGTTCCCGAATCCCACGCGAATGTGCCGACCGCGCCCAGTGCGTCGGTCTGGCGGACGACGCGTCCGTCGGGCCCGTACTCGATGAACACCACCCGGTGGTCGTTCTCGTCGAAGTGTTCGGCGAGTCGGCCCTGCGCGTCGTACGTGTACCGCTCGACACCACCGGCCGGGTTCGTAACCGACGTGAGGCGCCGGTCCGTGTAGCCGTACTGCACGGTGCGGCCGTCGGCGAGCGTCATGGTGCGCAGGAGGCTGTCGCCGTCGTACGCGAACGACACCGTGCGGCCACCCGCGTCGGTGGCGGTCGCCATCCGGCCTTCCGCGTCGTAGGTGTACGCGAGCCCCTGGCCGTTCTGGTCGACGCGGCCCGTCATACGGCCGGCGCTGTCGAACGTATAGCGGCGCTGATCCTGCGTCGTAACCTCCCAGCCCGTCGGCATCCGCGCCAGCGTCGACCGGACGCCCGGCGCTGGCGTGTACACGCCGTCGGGTTCACGGTGATAGGCGAGTTGCGCGCCGTCGCCGGTCCGGAACACGACGTCGCCGCCCGGCTGCTCCGCGATCGACGCGAGGTGGTTGTGCGTCCAGCCGACACCCATCGGCCCGTCGGTCGTGTCGAGCGACGTGTAGGTCCGCTCGAGCGTGAACGGCACCCCGACCGCCGCAATCGACGCGTCGGTGGCCTGCTCGAGGTACGCACCGATCGCGGTGTTGACCGGGTCGGACTGCACCGCCGTCGTCATCACCGTGTGCTCGCCGCCCGCGGCGCCGTACACCTGCACGGTCGGCACCACGGCCGGCGCGACCGGATCGCGCCGGATCCAATAGTGGGTGACCTCGCCCGGCGCGGTCTGGACCGCAGCGAAGACGTCGATCGCGTACGGCTTCACCGAATTCGACTGCTGCGCGGTCGTAAGCGTCGCACCGCCTGGCAACTGCGCAATCGTGCGCACCGGAGTCCAAGCCCCACCGGCCGCGAGGGCATGGCTGGTCTCCAGCAGCGCTCCGGACGCGCTGAACGTGAAGGCATGCAGCCGGTCGTCACCACCGATCGTGAACGTCGGAAACCAGCCCGGGAACGGCGCCGGAATGCTGACAGTCGCCCAGTTGTCGCCCGCGTCGAGGGTGCGTACGAAATCGTACTGCGGTGGGTCCGAGTAATACCTGCTCACGGCCCAAACCTCCGTAAGCGAACCAGGCCGTGCCAACGGTTGGGGCGATGGGTAGTACGCAGCGAATTCCGGCTGCGTCGTCACCGGTGCCTGGGCGCCCGTGGCGCGATCCCAGCGCTCGTAGCCGCCCCTAGCCGTGAGCAGGTGCACGAACGAACCGAGGCCGAGCACCTTACTCAAGTAGTCGCTGCCGCCAGCGCCGGCGCGCGTCCAGTAGTCGACCGGGGTCGTCGTGAACGTCGCGCCGGCGCTTTCATCGCCGAGCACCCAGACCTCCGACTCTGATCCCGCGGCCGGGAAGGTCGCGAACGCGTAGAGACGCATGGACCAACTGTAGGAATGCATCCTGGTGTCGATCGCGCCGAACCAACGGCCCGCCGTGTAGCGATAGACGTGGCGCCCACCCCGGCCGAAGGGGTCGCGGCGTGGCACCCACACGTCGCCGTTGTCGCCAATCGCAACGAGGCCCTCCCGGCCCTGCCTGAGGACACCAAGGTCCTCCCACACCGCTCCGTCAGTCGAACGGAGGATGCGCACTCCGGGTTGGGGGCTCGCCGCCACCGCTATCGCGTGCCAGATGCCGGTTGGGCTCACCGCGACCTGCGCTTCGCTGTCGCCGCTCGCGAAGAGCCGCGCACCCGACGCAGCAAGGAGCGTCGGTTGCGGTTCGGGCACGACTTCGCCCACGGGCCCGTCGAGCCAATAGAGGTTGCCGCACGCGGCGCCGACGTACTGCACCGGGGCGGACGGCGGTGCGTCCTCGGCTCCCCACCCCGCGACCGAAGCGTACGCCGATGGGTCGCATCCCGCGAAGTCGTAGGTCAACTGTGACGTCACGGGCGCCCAGGTCGCGCGGTTCGTCGCCGCCTGGATCGAAAACGAGGTTTCGTGCAGAGCCTGCTGCTGCTCACCGACCTGTACCCAGCTTGCGAAGTGGAACCGACCGTCGGACCCGATCGAGGGGAACACAAAGGCGCCGGGCGCGAAGTTTGTGAACGCGCTGGGAAACGCGTGGTCCGCAATGAGCAGAAGCGAGGAAGCGCCAACACCCGAAACCTCGAGCCGCCAGACGTAAACGCCGGTGCCGACGCCACCGCCGACGACGTAAACGCCCCCCGGCCCTTCGAACATCCGCACGTGGTACAGATTCGCGTGTGGGGGTTGGAGTTCCAACGCTGCCGTGAACTCTTCGTTGGCCAGGTGGAACGTTTCAAAGTATGGGGTTGCGCCGTTCGGGTTCGTCAGCACGTAGAGGTAGTTGCCGTACATCGAGGCGGTACTGCCCGGGGCGGAGAACCCGCTCGGCAGGTCGCCTTCGGAATGCCATGAGTCGCCGCCGTCGGTCGACTCGTACACGCCGCCGTCGCCGGCCGAGATCGCGACGAGACGTGTAGTCGTCACGACCAGCGCGCCGGGCACGCTCGTCGTGTCGAACGGATTCCCGATCGCGGTCGGGCCGCTCCACGCACCGTCGTAGGTGTAGATACCCATCAGAGAGCCGACGTCGAGCACGACGTACGCGTCGCCGTTGTCGTTGATCCCGATGACGACCGGCCCCGCCGACGTGGGCGGCGAGAACTGCTGCCACGATCCCGCCGAACCGCTGCGGTAGAAACGAAGCGCGCCACTGCCGACTTCCGTCGCGAGGATGAGCCGCCAGCTTCCGTCGGGGCTCGCCGCATGCCTGACGTAGTTGTAGCCCGAAGCCACGAGTTCGGGCGGCGCGGCCAATACCGGATCAGGCCCGAGCGGCACGTTCGCAACGGGCGCGATTGCCCCCAAAAGTGTCAGCACGACGGCCAGCGCGATGCCCTGAACCAGCCTGCCCCGCATGCATTCCCCCCACGTTCGCCCGCACGAGGGTACTCGCCTGGTCAGAAAGCGACGAGGAGGTAGATGCCGAATTGTTCGAGCATTCGGCTTGGGAAGGAATCAGGGCGTGCCGATAGTGAACGGATGCACAATCCCCTGGGGACGCCGAATTTCAGTACGTACGTCGAGCGCCGGATTCTCGCGCCGCTTCCGGCCGTGATCAGCGAGACCGCCGAACTTGGGTGGGAGCGGGCGCCGCTGGCCCGCAACGACGAGACAAGTGTGAAGGCCCGGACCCGGATCGCGGGCTTCGACGCCGAGATCGAACTGGCGCACTGGTCGGGTTCGACGACCTACGTCGGGGTCCGCCCCGCCGACACCCGCCCGCACCGCTGGGGTGCCCGACGCCGCAAGCGTTGGTTCGCCGCCGCGCACGACGCCGCCGACGACCTGCGTCGCCAGGTCCTCGACGGGTGGGAACCGCCGGCCCAACGGCCGAGTCACGACATCGATGCGGCCCTCCGTTCCACGTCGTCGCAGATTCCGAAAGAGATGTTTCGCCACATTCCCTTCGGGTGATCGCGGCGGGTGGACACCACTCGGCCTGACATCACGCAGCGCGGCGCTCGACAGATGCGCGCGCTGACGCATCCGCTGCGACTGCAACTCCTCGGCTTGCTGCGCATGGAAGGTCCGGCGACCGCGTCGACACTCGGCGACATCGTCGACGAGTCGCCCGCGCTCGTCAGCTATCACCTGCGCCAGCTCGCCCAGTTCGACTTCGTCGAAGAAGCACTTGAACTCGCACACGACGGTCGTACGCGCTGGTGGCGGGCCGCGCAAGCGCGCACGTCGTGGACTGAGATCGAGTTCCTCGAGACGACCGACCGGGCCGCGGCCATGACGCGCGCCGGCGCAAACAGCGACATGTTCCTGACGCCGCCGAAGCCAACCGGCACGACGGCGCGCGTTGTCGTATTGGTCCAGACCGCGGTCCTCTTCGTCCAGTCGGTGACGTGTTTCCTCGTGGGCGCGATCCTGCACGGCGTGGGGCGTGCGCTTCCCTCGGGGCCGTTGGAGCATGGTTCGGCGAGAGATCGGCACCGACGATCCGCAGGCGCTCCGCCGAGGACTGTCCCGTCGGTCACCGTGAGCTCCGCCGGTTGCTCATGGCCACCGCGGTGTCCGGATTCGCGCCGACCAGTGTCGAACTGTTCTGGCCAACCGCGGCTGGCCACGATCGTCGGTGACCCCGAAGCCGAACAAAGGATACTTGGACCCCCCACAAGAGGTCCAAGTAAATCGCCCCTTTACTTGGCCCTTCGACTACCGTCGACGCCGTGGACAAAGCGCGTTTCACCCGAACCGACTACGGCGTGGTCCGCAAGACCGCCGGGCCGCACGGCTTCTACACGTTCTTCCCGGCACCCCTCCCCCGCTCGTTACGCCTGAACGACGTCACGGTCGCCTGCCTGTCCGATGCCGACCGCGCCATCGGCCGACTCGCCGGTGCCGGACGGTTGCTACCGAATCCGCACCTTCTGGTCAACGCCTACATACGACGCGAGGCCGTCGCGAGCTCGCGGATCGAGGGGACGCAGGCGACCCTCTCCGAGGTCTTCGAAGCGGAATCGAGCGGCGGCAAGGTCTCGGCCGACATCCAAGAAGTCGTCAACTACATCGCCGCGTTGGAACACGGGCTCGCATGTCTCGAAACGCTGCCAATCTCACGTCGCCTCGTCGAGAAGATCCACAAGGTGTTGCTCGCCGGGGTTCGCGGCCAGGAACAGACGCCCGGCGAGACGCGCAAGTCACCAAACTGGATCGGCTCGCCCGACAACTCCCCCGAGACGGCAATCTTCGTACCGCCTCCACACGAAGACATCGAGGAAGGGCTGTCGGATTGGGAGCACTTCGTGCACGAAGACCTGCCGATGCCGCCCCTTGTGCGATGCGCGTTGCTGCATTACCAGTTCGAGACCCTTCACCCGTTCCTCGATGGCAACGGTCGGCTCGGGCGCCTACTCATCATCTTCTACTTCGTCAGCGAAGGACATCTGCCGTCACCGCTGCTGTACCTCAGTAGCTACTTCGAAGAGCACAGGAGCGAGTACTACGACCGATTGCAAGCTGTTCGGGAACGCGCCGCGATCGACGAATGGCTTCAGTTCTTCTTGACTGCGGTAACGACACAGGCGAATGACGCCGTTACGCGTGCCGAGCGACTCACGGATGTCCGCGAGGACTATCGCAAGCGACTGCATGGTTCGCGGGGCCGCGCGCACGAGCTGATCGACCTGTTGTTCGACAACCCGTTCATCACGACTGCGACGACTCGCCGACATCTTGAAGTCACGAACCAGGGAGCCACCAACATGCTTCGCCAGTTGGAAGCAGCGGAGATTCTCACGCCCGTGACCCGTGTCCCGGGCCGCGCGCTGCGCTGGGTCGCTCGTGACGTGTACGACGCGTTGACCGACCCCATTGCATCGGAGTAAGGCGCGCGCGATCGCGGCGCGAACCTCTCGGGTAGGAGTTACCTCATCGGTGCGGCGTCGGGCGCGATGGGTGCCGGGAGCAACGTCTCGCCCATGAGCCACTCGTCGACCGCGGCCGCGCAACTGCGGCCTTCGGCGATGGCCCACACGATAAGGCTCTGGCCCCGGCCCATGTCGCCGCACACGAACACGTTGTCGAGGCTGGTCTTGTAGGCGCCGTCGCGGGTGACGTTGCCGCGCTCGTTGATGTCGACGCCGAGTTGTTCGAGCAAACCCGGGCGCTGCGGTCCGACGAAGCCCATCGCCAGCAACACCAACTCGCACGGCAACTCGAAGTCGCTGCCCTCGATCTTCTCGAACGTCATGCGTCCGTCGACGAAGCTCTGCTCGACCTCGTGCGCGACGAGCGCGCGCACGTTGCCGTCGTCGTCGGCGAGGAAGCACTCGGTGTTGACCGCGTACACGCGCTCGACACCTTCTTCGTGCGCGGACGCAACCCGGTAGATCATCGGGTACGTCGGCCACGGCATCGCGTCGGTGCGTTCGTCGGGCGGGCGGGGCAGAATCTCGAACTGGTGCACCGACGTCGCGCCCTGGCGAATCGCGGTGCCGAGGCAGTCGGCGCCGGTGTCGCCGCCGCCGATGATGACGACCCGCTTGTCCTCCGCAGTGATGGGCGGTTCGGCGACGTCGCCGAACTGCACCCGGTTGCCCCACGGCAGGTACTCCATCGCCTGGTAGATGCCGGTCGCCTCGCGGCCGGGCACGGGGAGGTCGCGCCACGCGGTGGCGCCGCCGGCGAGCACGACCGCGTCGTACTGCTGCAACTCGTCGACCGGGACGTTGTCGCCGACGTTCGCGTTCGTGCGGAACTCGGTGCCCTCGGCCTCCATCTGCTCGAGGCGCCGGTCGATGTGGCGCTTCTCCATCTTGAACTCGGGAATGCCGAAGCGCAGCAGACCGCCGATGCGGTCGGCCCGCTCGTACACGACGACGTCGTGGCCGGCGCGCGTCAACTGCTGCGCGGCCGCGAGACCGGCAGGCCCACTGCCGACGACCGCGGTCCGCTTCCCCGTCTTGTTCACGGGCACGATCGGAACGACCCAGCCCTCCTCGAAGCCGCGATCGATGATCTCGACCTCGATCTGCTTGATCGTCACCGCCGGTTCGTTGATGCCGAGCACGCACGCGGCTTCGCACGGCGCCGGGCACAGCCGGCCGGTGAACTCGGGGAAGTTGTTGGTCGCGTGCAACCGGTCGAGCGCGCCCTTCCACTGGTCGCGGTACACGAGGTCGTTCCACTCGGGGATGAGGTTCCCGAGCGGGCAGCCCGTGTGACAGAACGGAATGCCGCAGTCCATGCAGCGCGCACCCTGCTGACGCACTTTCTCGGGCGGGAAGTCTTCGTAGACCTCCTGCCAGTCGAGGATGCGGACCGGGATCGGCCGCCGCGTCGGCAGCTCCCGGTCGTACTTCATGAACCCGGTTGTTTCACCCACGTGCGGCCGCCATGATCGCTTCGTCGACGTCGATACCGCGCTCGATCGCGTCGCGTTGCGCTTCGAGCACGCGCTTGTAGTCCTTCGGGAAGATCTTCGTGAACGACGCGACGCTGCGCCACCACTTCGACAGGATGCGTTCGGCCACCTCGGAGCCGGTCAGCTCCATGTGCATGGTGACGACGCCGCGCAACCAGTCGATGTCTTCCTCGTCCATCTGGTCGATGTCGCACATGTCGTGGTTCATGCGGCGGTGCAACGACTGGTCGGGGTCCCACACGTACGCGAAGCCGCCCGACATGCCCGCGGCGAAGTTGCGGCCGGTCGGACCGAGAATGACCGCGCGCCCACCGGTCATGTATTCGCACGCGTGGTCGCCGACACCTTCGACGACGGCGGTCGCGCCCGAGTTGCGCACGCAGAACCGCTCCCCCACCACGCCGCGGATGAAGACGTTGCCGCCGGTCGCGCCGTAGAGGATGACGTTGCCGGCGATGATGTTCTCCTCGGCGACGAACTTGGCCGTGCGGGGCGGGCGCGCCACCAGGGTGCCGCCCGAGAGGCCCTTGCCGAAGTAGTCGTTGGCGTCGCCTTCGAGGCGCAACATGATGCCCTTGGGCACGAACGCACCGAAGCTCTGGCCCGCGGAGCCGTGGAACGTGATGTCGATCGTGCCGTCGGGCAGGCCCTCGCCGCCGAACTTCCGCGTGAGCGTCGAACCGAGCATCGTGCCGACGGTGCGGTTCGTGTTCCTGATCGGGTACGTGAGCCGCACCGCCTGGCCGCGTTCGAGCGCGGGTTCGGCATCTTCGATGAGCTCGATGTCGAGCGCGCGCTGCAGGCCGTGGTCCTGCGGGCGCGAGTTGTAGAACGTCTGGTCGTACTTGTTGACCGGCACCGCGAGGATCGGCGACAGGTCGAGGCCGGCCGCCTTCCAGTGGTCGACGGCTGTGCGGGTGTCGAGCGCCTCGACGTGACCGATCGCTTCGGCCAGTGTGCGGAACCCGAGCGCGGCGAGGTACTCGCGCACTTCCTGCGCGATGAACTCCATGAAGTGCACGACGAACTCGGGCTTGCCCGAGAACTTCTTGCGCAGCTCCGGGTTCTGGGTCGCGACGCCGACCGGGCAGGTGTCGAGGTGACAGACGCGCATCATGATGCAGCCCGACACGACGAGCGGCGCGGTCGCGAACCCGAACTCCTCGGCGCCGAGGAGCGCGGCGATGATCACGTCGCGGCCGGTCTTCAGCTGCCCGTCGACCTGCACGACGATGCGGTCGCGCAACCCGTTCAGCAACAGCGTCTGCTGCGTCTCGGCCAGACCCAACTCCCACGGCGCGCCCGCGTGCTTGATCGACGTGAGCCGCGCCGCGCCCGTACCGCCGTCGTGACCGGAGATGAGCACGACGTCGGCGTGCGCCTTCGACACACCCGCCGCGACCGTGCCGACCCCGATCTCGGCGACGAGCTTCACGTGCACACGCGCAAGCGGGTTCGAATTCTTCAGGTCGTGAATGAGTTGCTTGAGGTCTTCGATCGAATAGATGTCGTGGTGCGGCGGCGGCGAGATCAGACCGACACCCGGCGTCGAGTGTCTGGTCTTCGCGATCCACGGCCACACCTTGTAGCCGGGCAGCTCGCCACCCTCGCCCGGCTTCGCACCCTGCGCCATCTTGATTTGGAGGTCGGTGGAGTTGACGAGGTATTCGCTCGTCACACCGAACCGGCCCGACGCGACCTGCTTGATCGCACTGCGCGCCGAGTCGCCGTTGGCCCGCAGTTCGTAGCGATCGGGGTCCTCGCCGCCCTCGCCGGTGTTGGAGCGCGCACCGAGGCGGTTCATCGCGATGGCGAGCGTCTCGTGCGCTTCCTTGCTGATCGAGCCGTAACTCATGGCGCCGGTCGAGAACCGCTTCACGATCTCGGACACCGGTTCGACATCGTCGATCGGCACCGGCGCCCGGTCACCCGTCTTCAACTCGAACAGGCCGCGCAACGTCGCGAGGCGCTTCGACTGGTCGTCGACGAGCGCGGTGTACTGCTTGAACACGTCGTAGCGACCGGTGCGCGTCGAGTGCTGGAGCTTGAACACGGTGTCCGGGTTGAAGAGGTGGTACTCGCCCTCGCGCCGCCACTGGTACTCGCCGCCGACGGGCAGCTCGCGGTGCGCGAGCTCCTCCGGACGTGAGGGGTACGCGATGTTGTGGCGGGCGAGCACTTCGGTGGCGATCACGTCGAGGTCGATGCCCTCGATGCGCGACGCGCAGCCGGTGAAGTACTCGTCGACGAGCTGTTTCTGCAGGCCGACGGCCTCGAAGATCTGCGCACCCGTATACGACGCGACCGTCGAGATGCCCATCTTCGACATCACCTTGAGGATGCCCTTGCCCGCCGCCTTCACGTAGTTCTTGATCGCCTTGCGTTCGGTGAGGCCGGTGAGCACGCCTTCGTTGAGGAGATCGCGGATCGTGTCGAACGCCAGGTACGGGTTGATGGCGCCGGCGCCGAAACCGAGCAGCAGGCAGAAGTGGTGCACCTCGCGCGCTTCGCCCGTCTCGACGATGAGGCCGACCCGGGTGCGGGTCTTCTCGCGCACGAGGTGGTGGTGCACGGCCGCGGTGACGAGCAGCGCCGGGATGGGCGCGTTCTCGGCGTCGGCGTAACGGTCGGAGAGGATGACCAGGTTGGCGCCGTCGCGAATCGCGTCGCTCACCTGCGTGCGCACGTTGTCGATCGCCATGCGCAGGCCCTCGCCGCCCTCGGCGACCGGAAAGTGCGTGTAGACGACGATCGGCGTGTAGCCGGGCACCGCGTAGTCGCCGCTGTCGATGTAGCGCAGCTGCGCGAGCTCCTCGTTGGTGAGGATCGGCGACGGGCACACGATCTGCCGGCACGACTCCGGCTGCGGGTCGAGCAGGTTGCCCTCGGGCCCGAGCGACGAGTTGAGCGACGTGACGAGCACTTCGAAGTTCGCGTCGAGCGGCGGGTTCGTCACCTGCGCGAACAACTGCTTGAAGTATTCGTACAACATGCGGGGCCGGTCCGAGATCACCGGCACCGGCGTGTCGGTACCCATCGAGCCGAGCGACTCGACCGCGTTGCGCGCCATCGGCGCGATGATCAGCCGCAGGTCTTCCTGCGTGTACCCGAACAGCCGCTGCTGCTGCACGGCCGAGTGGTGCTGCGGCACGAGCGGGAACTGCGGCGGCAGGTCGTCCATGTGCACGAGGCCCGCGTCGAGCCATTCCTGGTACGGGTG
>Ga0163152_10007588_pt1 | contig 11830 bp, 7 predicted proteins | sample OliLakLV19MP8IB2_FD_148635 | JGI IMG/M metagenome (GOLD analysis project Ga0163152, IMG submission 148635) | Freshwater microbial mat bacterial communities from Lake Vanda, McMurdo Dry Valleys, Antarctica - Oligotrophic Lake LV.19.MP8.IB-2 | ecosystem: Environmental > Aquatic > Freshwater > Lake... | reverse complement strand
AGAGCGCCAATAGCAGGCCGCACGGCGCGGCCGCCGCGAAGGCCGTCATGCCCAGCATGCGGAACAGCGCGTTGACGTCCGCTTCGGAAAGCTCCGCGAGCTTACGAAACTGACGGAGCAGCCAGCCGACGGCGCCGGCGTGGCACGCGAGCGCCGCGCCAGCCAGTGCATAGAGCGGCGGCCCGGTCGATTCGGGCGTCACGAATCGCCGGACGAGCAATTGAATGATCGAGGGGCCCAACACGCCGCAGACGAGGGCCGCGGACGCGCCGCTCACAAGCAGCCTGCCCGAGAAGTAGACGAGCGTGCTGAAGAGCGCGACCGACAGCACTTCGCCGGCGATCACTTGCGGTGATGTCGTCGCGCTTTGCCGGGTAACGGCCGAGACGGATAGAAAGTTCAACGGCACCAGCAGCGTGGCGATCAACAGCACGCCGCGGCTCGTCGTGGGCAACTTCCACTTGCGCGACGTGTAATAGCCGAGCCCGAAGAGTGCGGCCACAACGCCATTAAACAACCCGAAGCGCAGCAGGTCGCGGTCGGCGATCTGCGACCAGAAGCTGATCACCAGCGCGATCGAACAGCCGACGATCAGCAGCCCACCGACCAGTTCGCCCCAGCGGACGTTACGCTCTTCCATGAAGGCGGCCAGCAGATCGCCGAAGCGGGCGCGCGGCGTGGCAGGCTCACGTTCGTGCGGCAAGGCTGGAAGCGTATCGCCAGCGGGCTCGAAGTCTGGTGCGTTGGCTCGACTGGCGGCGCCGGTCATTGACGCGGCCGCTTGCGAAAACGGGGAAGCGGCTGCCGTGGGCGCAGGCGATGTGGGGGGCGTTTGAAGCTCAGCGGGTGGGCGCGGTTCGGATGTTTTGCGCGGCGCCGACACATGGGGCTGCGCGGTCACTTTGGGCTGCGCGGTAGGCAAGCGCGGCGGAAGCGACGGGCGGCGCGTGGCCGGCTGCCGAGCTTGCTCTGCCGATCGGGCCTGCACCCGCTGGGCGGTGAACTCAGCCAGCGGGCTTGGTTCCGGTGGCGCTTCGGCCGGCAGATTCGCCAGCTCGGCTTGGATGCTGGCGAGGACTCGGTCGCCGATTTCGGGGGCGATTTGCCCCGCTTGGCGGAGCGCTTCGAGATGCCCGACGAGCGCTTGCAGGGCCAATCGCTGGCTGGTGGCGTGAGTTGCAAATGGCCCACACAACAGGCAGGTGTTGCCGGATAGTCGGCTGCCGCAGCGCTCGCAGTAGGCCGCTGGCGATGTGCCGTGCGTCTCCTGCGCACGCTTTCGCTGTCCCTGCTTCAATCGATCGTAGATGGTGATCGATACAAGGGCGACGAGAATCAGCGGACAGAGTAGCCCCAGAAACTCCATGGCGCATCACGATCCAGCCGACGGGAGACCCGGACAAGCATACCGCGACGGCCGGAATTCGACGTCAGGACGCAGCTAACCGCTCGTGGCCGCCCTCGGGTAACGCTGCCCAACCGACGGCCCGGGCCTCTGGTAGGGAATTCGTCGCGACTGGCCGAGTCTTGACGATTGTAGGGGGGCGCACCTAGTTGATATTCCGCTCGCGTCCTTCCCAGAACGGTTTGCGCAGCTCGCGCTTGAGGATCTTGCCCACCGGGCTTTTGGGTAGTTCGGTCGTCGAAAAGCTGACGCTCTTCGGGCATTTGTAGTTGGCAATTAAACTGTGGCAATGATGCCGAAGCTCTTCGTCGGTGGCCGTTTTGCCGGGCTTCAAGAAGATGACGGCATGCACGGCTTCGCCCCACTCTTCGTCGGGCACGCCGATCACGGCCGCCTCGAACACGGCCGGGTGCTCGTGCAGCGCGGCTTCGACTTCGACCGAATAGACGTTCTCGCCACCGGTGACGATCATGTCCTTCGTGCGATCGACCAGATAGATGTAGCCGTCGGTGTCGATGTAGCCGGCGTCGCCCGTGTGCATCCAACCGCCGCGCAGGGCCTGCTCGGTCGCCTCGGGCTGCTTCCAGTAGCCCTTCATGACCATCGGGCCGCGGGCGCAGATTTCGCCCACTTCGCCCGGCGGCAGCGGGTTGTCGTTTTCGTCGACGACGCGCACTTCGGCCGTGTAGATCGGAATGCCGGCCGACCGGAGCCGCTTGAGCTCCTCGGGCGTCCCTTCCAGCTTGTGATCCTCGGGAGGCAACATCGCACAAATTGGCGAGAGCTCGGTCATGCCATAGCCCTGAACGAAGTCGCACTTCAGCTCGGTAATCGCCTGCCGCAACAGGGCCAGTGGAATCGGCGCGGCGCCGTACGACACTTTGCGCACGCTCGACAGATCGTGCTTCTTGAAATCGGGATGGTGCAGCAGCATATTGATCATCGTGGGGATCGCCAGCAGCAAGCTGACGCGATACTGCTCGATCGCGGCAAGCACGCGCCCCGGCTCGAAGAACGGAATGAAGGCGTGCTGGGCGCCGACCATCGTCAGGCCGAACGTGCCTGAACAATCGGCCAGATGGAACATCGGCGCGCAGTGCAGGTAGACGTCGCTGGGCGAACCGTGGTCGGTCATGATCGTGTTCTGCGCGTTTGCCATGATGTTGTCGTGCGTGAGCATGACGCCTTTGGCGCGGCCCGTGGTGCCGCCGGTGTAGAAGATGCCCGCCACGTCGTCGCCATCGCGGCGGGCGTCTTCGACCGGCGAGCTGTCGGCGACGAGCTGCTCATAGCCGAGCAACCGCTCGGGGGGCTTGCCGGCGCCGGCAAAAACAATCTGCCGCACGGTGTGCAGCTTGCCTTCTAAGGCCGGCAGCATCAGCGAAAAGGTGTCGTCGACCACCAGCACCTTGGCGTCGGCCTCGTTCAACTGGTAGATCAACTCGGGCGGAGCCAGGCGAATGTTGAGGGGGACCGCCACGCCGCCGGCCCAAAACGTGCCGTAGAACAACTCCAAGTAGCGGTGGCCATTGAGCATCAGGATGGCGACCTTGTCGTCGTCGCCGATGCCCAGTTTGCGCAGCGCGCCGGCCAACCGCTGCACGCGATCGCCGAACTGGCGATAAGTCATCTGAACCGGATCGTCGAGCACGGCGGGCCGGTCGCCGAACAAGGTCAGAGCGCGGCGCAACGTCTGCGTAACCTGCATCAACATTCCCCCCGAAATCAGAACGTCGGCGAGACCGAAAAGTCACGCGCCGGGCGAACGGAACCGTGCCGCGTGGGCCGACAAGTGGTCGTGATTGTCGCACACGTCAGGCGGGAATCAAGCAATACCTGACTGGGGTGACGCCGCCGCGAAGCACTGGCGGAGCCAGTGGCACCCGGAGATCGGCAAATCGTACGACATGCGGCGCGCTCGGTCGCCTTGACACTCGCGGCGCAGAGCCTGACAATCGACGTGCGATGTCGCGCACGAGGCGCGTAAACGTAAACTTCGCAAGCTGCAAACTTCCCCTCCCCCGATCAATCGGTTCGCCAAGGCCGAGGATGACCCGCGCTGCCGACGCCAAACGCCACGCCAGCCGAGTCGCTGAGCTATTGCGCAAGACCTATCCAGAGGCCGAATGCGCGCTGGGGCACGAGTCTCCCCTCGAGCTGCTGGTGGCCACGATCCTGTCGGCCCAGTGTACCGACCAGCGCGTGAACCTGGTCACGCCGGCCCTGTTCCGCAAGTATCGCACGGCCGCCGCGTTTGCCGCCTCGCCAGCGGGCGTGCTCGAGAAGGAGATCCTGAGCACCGGCTTCTTCAACGCCAAGGCCAAGAGCATCCGCGGGTGCTGCCAGAAGCTCGCCAATGAACACGGTGGGCAGGTGCCGAAGGATCTCGACGCGCTCGTCAAGCTGCCTGGCGTGGGGCGCAAAACCGCCAACGTGGTGCTCGGGACCGCCTATGGCATCACCTCGGGCGTGGTGGTCGACACGCACGTCGCGCGGCTGAGTTATCGCCTGGGCCTGACCAAGCGAAAAGACCCGGTCAAAATCGAGCGCGACTTGATGGAGCTGCTGCCCGCGGCCGAGTGGGTCGACTTCAGCCACCAGTTGATTCATCACGGCCGGCAGATCTGCATCGCCCGCAAACCGAAGTGCGAAGTTTGCCCGCTGCTGGCGGATTGCCCGCAGAACGGGGTGACACTGACGGCCGGTGGAAACAACCCGGCGAAAAGCAGGGGAACGAAGGGCAGGGGAGCGAAGGGGAAGGGAACGAAGTCGGCTGTCCCGTCCCCAGCGGCTAAGCCGAAGAAAGTCTCTGCCGCTGTGAAGTCTGCCGCTGTGAAGTCTGCCCCTGTGAAGTCTGCCCCTGTGAAGTCTGCCGCGACGAGTTCTTCCGCGATCAGGTCCAAACCCAAACCGAAGCGAGCCCGATCATGATCCTCTCCGGACACGAGATTCGCCGGCAGTTGGGCGCGAAGATCAAGATCGACCCGTTCGACGAAGCGAATCTCAACCCCAACAGCTACAACCTCTCTCTGCACAACGAGCTGATGACCTACGAAGAGGTCGTGCTCGACATGCGCAAAGCCAATCGCGTGCGGCGGCTCGTGATTCCCGAAGACGGGCTGGTGCTCAGCCCCAATCAGCTTTATCTCGCGCGCACCGTCGAGCGGACCGAGACGCATGGCTACGTGCCGATGATCGAAGGGCGCTCGTCGATCGGCCGGCTGGGGTTGTTCGTACACATCACGGCCGGCTTCGGCGACGTCGGTTTCTGTGGCTACTGGACGCTCGAGATGTTCGCCGTGCAGCCGATCCGCATCTACGCCGGCGTGCCGATCTGCCAGGTGATCTACCACGAAATCTCAGGCGAAGTCACCGAGTACTCGAGCAAGTACCAGGACAACCGCGACATCCAGCCGAGCCTGCTGTTTCAGGAGCTCAACCCCGAAGGGGAGAAAGATCCGCAGTTGTCGCTGTTCGGCTTCGAGCGCTCGCACCGCTAATGCGTGCAGAAGGTAATACGGCGGGAACGATCTCGCGCAAAGGCGCCAAGGCGCCAAGAAGACGGAGGGACGATTGTCCACAGAAGTCGCAGAATGACGCAGAACATCGAGGATCACTTCTGCGTCATTCTGCGATTTCTGTGGATCGCATGATCGTCTTTGTGATCCTTCGTGCGCTTGGTGTCCTTCGTGGTTAATCCGAGCGTCGGCGATCAGTGATGGGCCGCGGCGTGGGCTTCGTGGCTCTTGCCGGCGACGACCGCTTCGAGCGCGCCGCGCAATTCGGGATACGCGAACTGGTAGCCCGACTGCTCGGCCACTTTCGGCACCACGTGCTGCGAGATGAGCAGGATCTCGGCGAACTCGCCGACCATCAGCCGCAGCCCCAGCGCCGGAGCCGGCAGCACGGCGGGTCGGTGCAGCACGCTGGCCAGCACCTTGGTGAACTCGGCATTTCGCACCGGGTTGGGAGCGACGGCGTTCAGCGGGCCGCGCAGGTCGTCGTGCCCCAGCGCGTGCCGGATCAACCCCAGGATGTCGTCGACGTGGATCCAAGGCATCCACTGCTGACCACCGCCAAGCCGGCCGCCGAGCCCAAATTTGAAGAGCGGCAGCATCTTGGCCAGCGCCCCGCCGCCGTCCCCCAGCACGATACCGATCCGCGGCATGACGACGCGCACGCCGAAATCCGCGGCCCGCGAGGCTTCGTGTTCCCACTGGCGGCAGACGTCGGAGAGAAAATCGTTGCCCGGGGGAGAGCTCTCGTCGAGCAGCTCTTCGCCGCGCGAGCCATAGATACCGACCGCCGACGCACTGACGAGCACGCGCGGCTTGTCGCGCATCCCCTCCAGCCCGGCGACCAGGTTGCGAGTGCCGAGCCGGCGGCTGTCGCGAATGCGCTGCTTTTTGGCGGCGGTCCAGCGCCCTTCGGCCACGGGTTCGCCCGCCAGGTGAACGACTGCTTGCACGCCATCGAGCGCCGCGGCCGGGGGCAATTCGGTCTCGGCGTTCCAGCGAAAGGCCTTCGCGCCGGGCAGCGTCGCGCGAGCCCGCTCGACGTTACGCGTCAGCACGTTGCAGTCGCCCAACAGTTCGACAAGTTTGGGGCCGATGAAGCCGGTGGCCCCGGTGACGAGCGTTTTCATGGCGATACCGCGCGAGATTTGCCAGCGTTGCAATAAATGGCCCAGCACTGGATTCGGATGTGCTCTGCACAGTGTAGCGCGCGAGGGGGGATCGTCAACGCGCGTCGATTCGCTCCCTTGGCCCAAGAGCTAACCGCAATCGCGACTTGCGCGATCACATATTAACGCCGCGGCGCAGAAAACGATCTGATTGATCGTCAAACTGTCAGACGACGAGCGGGGCCGGCAATCAAGGCGTTTTGCACGATTCCAGTTGCTACTTCTTCGGCCGGTAGAACGGGTCCACATCGGCGTCGCGGTGCCATTGGTACTCGGTGGCGTCGGCCAGCGTCTCGGCCGCTTTGGTGCCGTAGAGCCGCTCGACCACGTGCAGCGCCATGTCGATGCCGGCCGACACGCCCGACGAGGTGACGCGGTCGCCGTCGTCGACCCAGCGGGCTTGCTCCACCCAGTTGACCTTCGGCCCGTTGTCGACCGCCAGCTTGAAGTAGCGTTTGTTCGACGTCGCCTTGCGGCCATCGAGCAGCCCGGCCTTGGCCAGAATCGCCGAGCCCGAGCAGACCGACATGGTGATCTCGGCCTTGCCGGCCCGATCGCGCAGCCAGTCCAACAGCGCCGTGTTGTTCACTTGCTGCAACGTGCCGAACCCGCCCGGCACGAGCAACAGATCGAGCGGTGGGCAATCTTCGAACCCATGATCGGCGACCACTTGCGGCCCCTGGGCGCTGTGCACCGAGCCGGCCTTCTCGGCGATCATCACCACTTTCAGCTTGCTACCAACGTTGCCGAAGATCTCGGCCGGGCCGTAAACGTCCAGTAGCTCGAAGCCGGGGTACAGCAGAATGCCGAGCGTGCGCGGGCCCTTGGGCTCGGCGGGCTTTGTCTCTGTAGGTTTGGCTTCGCTGGGCTTCGTCTCGGTCGGCTTGGCGGCTGGGGGCTTGGTTTCGCTGGGCTTGGCGGACGGAGCATCCTCCGCGGCCGGGCAGCGCGTGACGGCGAAGCAGGCGGCCAGGATCGCGCCGATCGAGAGCCCGACGGCCAGCGTGCGGCCCCTTCGTCGCGAACGAATTGCCGGGGAACAAGCGTGGGTATTCATGCAACATGCTCGCGGTTGGAGGAAGGCGATGGGGACGCATCCAATGTAACGAATTGTGGGCGGGTACCGAACTGGGGACACGCCAGGTGGAGGGTCAGTCTAACAAGATCCGACATCCCAGCGGTATCAGGAACCGATTCAAGCGGCGGGTCACCAATGGTTCGCCTTCGTTCGAATCGGTTCCTGACACCGTTCGGGCTCCCCGTTGCGTAGACTGACCCACTTCCCAGCCCGGGTATTCGCCGCGGGGGGACGAAGCTTGCCGCCCGGTGGCCGCCGCGATACCGTAAACTGTGTGGATGGCATGATTTCCAGGCGGGTTCCCTCGGGATTTAGCGTGCGACTACCGACCCAGAGAGCAACGGATCGCTGGCGGCGCGGCTCGGCGGTTCGCGCGCGGTTTGCCCACCTGCTGCGATTGGCGCTGGCCCTCTTCGCTCCGCTGCTGGCGATTGCCGCGGTGCGGGGGGAGGAGCCGGCAACTCAGCCTGTTCCTCCGGCCGCCGAAGCACCAGCAAAACCAGACACGCCCGACGCGGCTCCGGCCGATCCCATACTCGCCGCCCGGCGCCTGTGGTTGGCCGGCAAATACGAAGAAGCCGAAGAGGCGTTCGCGCCCTTGGTCAAATTGCACCCGGCCGCCGCCGCCCTGGGGCTCGCCCGCTGCCGTGAGAGCGTGGGCAAAGCGGACGAAGCGCGAGTACTGATCGAAAAGGCGTTGGGCGAATTGCCCGCCGCCGACGCAGAAAAGCCAGACGTGAAGCCGGAAGAGAAGCCCGAGGACGGCGTCGCCAAAGCAGATGCCGGCGCTGAAGCCAACGCCGGCACGCAGCGCGCCGATCTCGAAGCCGAGCTCGCCCGGCTGGCGTTCGAGCGTGGCGATCTGGCTGAGGCCGAGCAGCGCACGGCGGCCGCCCGCAAGCTCAACGACGATCATCTGCTCGCGCGCTGGGTCGACGCCGAGCGTCTGCGTTCGACGGGCCAGCTCGACGAAGCCGAAGCGGCGCTGAAGTGGTTCGTCGACTATTACAACGCGCATGACGTGACCGACGCCGACCAGTTGCGCGTGATCGGGTTGGCCGCGGCCGAGTACGCGCGCTGGAAGCACCTCTCCGAGCAGTTCCAGTTTCTGATCAACGATCTCTATCCGCAGGCATTGGAGAAAGAACCCGGTTACTGGCAGGCCTGCTTTGAAGCGGGGCGGCTGTTCGTCGAAAAGTACAACGAGGCCGAGGCGACCAAGGAGCTACAGAACGCGCTGAAGCTCAATTCTCGGGCGGCCGAGGTCTACGCCGCGCTGGCCGAGCTGGCGCTGCAGCGATTCGATTTCGATCAGGCCAAGCCGGCCATCGCCCGGGCGCTCGAGATCAATCCGAATTGCCTGGCCGCGCGGCGTGCGCAGGCAGACCTGCTCTTGGCCAATTTCGAGGTGGCCGAGGCGGTCAAAGCGCTCGAAGCGGCCCGCACGCTCAACCCGCTCGACGAAGAGACGCTCGGCCGGCTGGCGACCGCCTACCTGGTGGCCGATGGCCTGCCAAAGGTGGACGACGAAAAGCCCGCGGATTTTGCCGCCAAATTGGCCGCCACGCTCGGTGACAGCCGCGCCGGCAAATTGCTCGAAGAGGTCAACGCCCGCAATCCGCACGCGGGCCTGTTCTATCACACGCTGGCGATGCGGCTCGAAGAGCGGCGGCAGTTTCCGCTGGCCGAGCTCTGCTTTCGCGAAGCGTTGACGCGCATGCCGCGGTTGGTCGGTCCGCAGGCGGAGCTGGGTCTGATGTACATGCGGCTGGGGGAAGAGACCGAGGCCAAGAAGCTGCTCGACCAGGCGTTCGAGGCCGATCCGTTCCACGTGCGCGTCAGCAATATGCTCAAAGTGCTCGAAGTGCTCGACGACTACGAGACGCTCGAGACCGACCACTTCATCATCAAGTTCGATCCCCAGCGCGACAAGCTATTGGCGCAGTACACGGCTCGGCACCTTGAGCAGATTTATCCCGACCTGTGCGGCTGGCTGGGCTACGAGCCGAAGGACAAGTCGCTGTTCGAGATCTTCAGCCGGGCCCGCAACACCGACGGCCACGGCTGGTTCAGCGCGCGAATGGTCGGGCTGCCCTACATCGGCACCGTGGGGGCCTGCGCCGGTAAGATGGTCGCGCTCACCTCGCCGAACGATGGGCAGCGGCGGTTCAATTGGGCGCGCGTGCTCGAGCACGAGTTCGTACACGTGGTCAATTTGCAGCAGACGCGGTTCAACATTCCGCACTGGTTCACCGAGGCGCTGGCCGTGGTGCGCGAAGGCTATCCGCGACCGCCAGAGTGGAACGAGCTGCTCTTGAAGCGCGTGCCCAAGGGAGAAGTGTTCAATCTCGACACGATCAATTTTGGTTTCATCCGCCCGCAGTCGGGTGACGACTGGACGATGGCCTACTGCCAGGCCGAGATGTACGCGGAGTACATTCAGGAGCGCTTCGGCCCCGAGGCGATCGCCAAGCTGCTGGCGGCGTATGCCGACAATCAGGACACGCGCGAGGTGCTCAAGCGGGCATTGAACATCGAGCAGCCGGACTTTGAGAAGGGCTATACCGAGTACGTCGCCAAGATCGTCGCCGAGCTGCAATCAGGCGGAGACGAGGGAACCAGCGCCGACGTCCCAGAAAAGCTCGCCGAACTCGAACGCGCCCAGGAGGCAGATCCCAAGAACCCGGTGCTTTTGGCCCGGCTGGCGTCGGCTCATTTGGCGCGCAAGGCGTATCCCGAGGCGCGGCGTTTGGCCCGCCAGGCGGCCCAGATCAATCCGCGTGAGCCGTTGGCGGCCTACGTGCTGGCGCGGTTGCATTTGCTGATCGGCGACAACGACGAGGCGGTTAAGACGCTCGAGGCCGCACACGATCCCGAGCACCCTCACGCGACGTTGTTGAATCTGCTGGCGGCGCTGAAGGTCAAAGCCGAGGATTTCGCCGCGGCGGAAAAGCTATATCGCCTGCTGGCCGAGAAGCAGCCACACGATCAGCGCTGGCCGAAGGCGCTGGCCCGGCTCTATTTGTTGTCGAAGCAGGAGCAGTCGCTGACCGAGGTGCTCGATCGGCTCGCCCGCTGGGATGGGGACGACATCGCCTATCGCAAGAAGCTGGCCGAGCTGAAGTACCAGGCGCGCGACTACGCGGCCTCGGCCGACTGGGCCCGTCAGGCATTGCACATCGACGTGACCGATCCGGAGATTCATCGCCGCCTGGCGGCCGCGCTGTTGGAAACCAAGGCCACGGCCGAGGCGATCGACGAGTACCTGGTGGCCATTGAGCTGGCGCCCGACGATCCCGATCTGCGATATGCTTTGGCCGACGCCTACTTGCAATTGCCCGACAAGGCCAAGGCCCGGGCCACGTTGGAAGAATTGCTGCGTCGCGAGCCCCAGCACGCCGCCGCGCAAGAAATGCTCGAAAGCATCGAACCTTAGAATGGAACGAAGAGTAACTTCTCGTCTAGCCCCTCTCCCCTTGTGGGAGAGGTTAGGGTGACGGGTTCCAAGAATCAGGAAGTTATTCTTCGTCCCATCTGTAGACACGGGGAGCCTGCCGCGCAGTGACGAATTCTTCAAGCACGTCTGAGACCACCGACTCGTCGTCGGCCGCGATCACGCTGGCCGAGTTCCAGGGGCTGATCCGCCGCATGTATCTCGAAAAGGATCTGGCCCGGGGGATCGACGGCACCTTCATGTGGTTGATGGAAGAGGTCGGCGAGCTGGCGGCGGCGCTCCGCAGCGGATCGCACGAAGAGCGCGAGGGGGAGTTCGCCGACGTGCTCGCCTGGCTGGCCACGATCGCCAACGTGGCCGGCGTCGATCTGGCGGCCGCCATCGCCCGGAAATATGGCTCGGGCTGCCCCGGTTGCGGTAAGTTCCAGTGCACCTGCGCCGACAGCGAGAAACCATGATCCACGGCGGGCAGAGGCAACTACTCGAGGTAATTTCAAAACCGGTGATCGACCAGCGGCGGGCACCACTGCGAGCTCGACTGGCCGTGCTACGTCGAGCCCGGCACTGCTGGGCAAGCCAGCAGTGGCACTCAAACCAGGTTCTGACGCTGCTCTTATTGACTTTGCTTTGCGTTTCGCAATTGGCGAGCGTCGGTCAACAGGCGACTGCCGCCGACGACAAGCAGCCCAAGAAGTTCGAGATTCTTGGCGTCCACGCGGGCATTGCCGGCAAGTACAAGGTGGGCTGTTGGACGCAGCTCGACGTGCTGCTTCGCGGCGGGCCTGAGAATCATGGCGGGGTCGTCGTGGTCTCGGTCCCCGATGGCGACGGCGTGCCTTCCGAAGTGATCTCCGCGCCCGTGGCCGTGCTGGCGGGTAGCCCCACGACCGCGCGCGTGTACATCAAACCGGGCCGCGAGATGCCCGAGCTGGGCGTTCGCTTCATCGAAGTCGACGCGGCAGGCGACGCCGGCCGCGTAATCGCGAAGCGAACATTCGAGTGCAGCTTATCCGTCGAACCGCTGCGGCAGGGGCCCGCACTCTCCGATCGCGAACAACTGATCGTGGGGGTCGGCGGCCCGATCGGAATCGAGTCGGCCGCCAAGTCCTACAACATGCAAGCCCAGGCGGGAGGCACCATCACCGAGGTGCGGATCGACAACGTCGGGCGATTGCCGACGCGCTGGTATGGCTACGACGGCGTCGACAC
>Ga0163152_10007587_pt1 | contig 11833 bp, 7 predicted proteins | sample OliLakLV19MP8IB2_FD_148635 | JGI IMG/M metagenome (GOLD analysis project Ga0163152, IMG submission 148635) | Freshwater microbial mat bacterial communities from Lake Vanda, McMurdo Dry Valleys, Antarctica - Oligotrophic Lake LV.19.MP8.IB-2 | ecosystem: Environmental > Aquatic > Freshwater > Lake... | reverse complement strand
GTCCGGTGTGCGGTTTTCCAAGCACACCTGGATTTTTGTTGCGTGTGCCTTCGATAAACATGCCGAGAGCCCAATCGTGGGCGAAGACATTTTTCACCGCTTTGAACGTGGATTTCTCGGGTTTGTCTCTATCGACGGAAATGGCGCCGTAACATATGATCCACTGTTTCAGTCCGGGAACCGTGTACAGTTCTTCTTTTGCCAGAAATGCCAGTGGAATGTCAGTTGCCGTGGCAAGCAGTGGCGGATCCGAATTGGATAGGTGATTTGCCACCACCACTAGTGGCGTTCCCGTGGGTATATTTTCTCTTCCAGTTATTTCCAGGCGATGTTTGATTGCATAAATTGTCCCGAAGAAATATCGCGCGGTCGCTCGGTAGAGCAGTGTGCGAGCGGGCGTATAAGCATTAGGATCAAACTGAGCCGGCACGGCGGTTAAGGTTTCGCTGCTGCAGCTGGTCTTGGAAGCGTAATTCGAACGATTGAATTATCTTCCTGCTGGCTGACGTACAAGTTACCGTCGCGGTCAAAGGTTAGGTAATAGGGCCGTTTGAAACCAGTAGCAACCAGAGTGGATACGCCCGCTGGATTGATTTTGGCTACGGTCCCGCTGTTGTAATTGGCCACGTAGACGTTGCCGAAATCATCGGTGGCCAATCCAATCGGTCCACGCAAGTTGGTGCCGCTGCTGAATTGTGTGCGCGTGCCATCGGGTGCAATTCGTTCAATGCTGTCTTTGCCATAATTTGCCACGTACAGATAGCCGCCTCGATCGAACGAGAGTCCGGCCGGAGCGTTGAATCCGGTCGCCACAACACGCAATGTGGAGTTTGCCAGAACAGGTACCGGGTTAGGGCTTGCTGCTGGGGTTGCTGGAACCGGAGCAGCAAGCGGTTGGGCTGGCTGTGCAACAGGTGACTGGGCCGAGATGAGCTGGTCAGGTTGCCCCGTCGGCGGTGCTGTTGGCTGCAACGTCGGCTGCAATGTCGGTTGCTCCGCGTAAGCTGGCTGCGCTGTTGGCGCAGTTGCTGGGCGGAAGGGATTTTCCGAGACTAACTGCGGCGGTTGGGTATTGGCAGGTTGAAGGAAAGGGTTTGTGGATTGGGGGGGCGCGGCATACTGCTGCCCTTGCGGTGGTGCGCTGTTCAGTTGTGCCAATCGACGCTGGGCGTCAGCGAAGTGCATGCTGTTTGGTGCAATGTTCGATAGATGCTGACGAGAATCTTCCGGTCTGCCCAGGTCCTGAAGAATGACACCTAGCTGGTAGTGGGCATCTGGGTCGGAAGGTTTGATGCGCAAGACTTCTTCAAATCGTGGAATCGCTTCTTTGCCACGTTTTTGGGACTGAAAGATCACTGCCAGGTTGTATTGAGCATCTGCCAGGTTGGGATCGATGTCGCATGCGCGCTTAAAGAAAATGACGGCGGCATCGATACTGCCTTGCTTGTAGGCTGTAATACCCAGGTTGTACATCATGACGGCTTTAGGGTTTGCCTGGCCGCCCATGAGAGCATCTGGTGCCGCCTGAGTTTGAGGCGGGGCAGCGGATGCAGCAATCGTTGAGCTGAGACCGACGGTAAAGGCTATAATCAAATAGAAGACATTTCTCATAAGCACTCTTTTATCAAACGGCTCCTGACAACAGTGAGCGGCGGAATAATGCCTTCAGCATAGCCGAACTCGGGCATTGCAACTGATATGTTCATGAATATAGCCAGTCCGAACCGCCCACTCATCGGCGAAGTATGGCTACTCATGGGTATACATAGAATGGTAAAGGTTTTTTTGCCGATTAAACGCAAAAGTAATCAATTCTCAGGAGACCGCCCAATACATGCGAACACTGGGTCATATCATCACTTCTGCCGGCGTCGGGCTGGCTACCTATCACCGCTATAAGTCGCCAGGGGCGGCTTTTGCCAGCTTTATGGCTGGCTGGCTGATAGATTTAGACCACATCGTCGACTATGTTCAGGCCCACGGGTGGAAGCTGAACTGGGACCATGTTAATGAGGCCAAGCATGAGCATTACAGTGGCAAGCTCTTCTTGCTACTCCACTCCTATGAGCTGATTGCGCTGTTTTTCTTGCTCTTTCGTAACCCGGCTAAGCATCCTTATCGTGTGGGTATTACAGCTTCGCTGCTGACACACCTGCTGTTGGACCAGAAGTGCAATCCCTGTCGAAAAGCCGGAACGTACTTTCTTTCAAATCGTATTCGCAAGCGCTTCGATGTTAAGCACCTGCTGCATGCAGCTGATACGCAGCGCGAACGCCACGAACACTGATTTAGGCGTTGACCGACCGTTGTAGAGGGGTGGCGCCATGCGCCACCTTTTTTTTAGCTGCCTTGCATGAGATTCTGCGACTAGTCCGAAAAACGGGCGGCCCACGAGCCGCCCGTCAAGTCATGTAGTTATGGCATGTGGCATTAGCCTGCAGTCGGCGGTACGGTCAATTTGACTATTGGAAAGGTGTAGGTCTTAGACACCGGAAAACTGGCTTTTACAATTTCGGCTCCGAACAGGCTGAAGGGAGCTATTGATCGGGCATTCATGGTTGTCGTAACTGTGACGAAAGGACTTACGCCTTCTGGAGGAGTGCCGTTGAAATCGTTGTATTTGACTCCAAGAAGGCTTGGCGTCCGCAGCAGATTGCCATTTTGTGCGTAGCTCTGCAGAATTTTACTGGCCAGGTTTTGTGCTTCCACGGACGAACCACCTTGAGCGGCCGCACGTGCGGCGTCTCTACATGCTCTGTCGTTGACACCGTAGGAGATCATCGCTGCGCCGATATTCAAAGCAAATAGAGCCATTCCGATCATGATCAATGATGCCATTGCTATTTCAGCCAGTCCTGTTCCCTTGCAATTACGATTTTTGTTTTTCATACCGCGAGTCATTGTCATTGCTCCTATTGATTCAAACCTTGGGGATTTTCGGACATTGCTCTGCCCATATAGGTCACCAGCAGTGGTGCCGTGACTCCGGGGATAACGCCGAACAGCGTGGGGCTCATTTTGATCAGCGGCTCTACCCTGCCCACAACTACAGTTTCGATTTGGTAGATGTTTCTTGAGCTATCCGCTGGAGCCGCAAGCCTGGTCGACGAGCGACTAACTCCACCTGCCAGCACTGGCGTCGTAAGGATGACGCAGTTTACAGAACCAACGGTCAAACCGGGAAACTGTCTTACTGAGCTGATAATCGCTTGAGTAGCTGCCTGAAGCGCCGAAGGCTTTTCCGCGGTCCCTGCCGAAAATGTCTTGGCCTTGGCTGCGGACTGGGCTGCATTCTGGACAACCGCGTTCATTAAGGCCGAGCGCAGGGTCAGCGTGGAAATTGAAAGCATCGGCATCAACATAAGCACGAAGATAAACCAGAGCATTATCGGCAGCTCTGCCAAAGTGGTGCCTTTCCTCGTTCTGCATTTGACGTTCGTAGTCTTGTTCGAAACTTGGAAACTCATCATCTTCGCTCCATGTGCAGTTGTCGTCGCCTTCCTCTTTGATAACGAAACGAACTGCGCGATTAGCAGTAGATGAAGTAATTCAAATAAAGCGGGTGGAGCATGTGCTCCACCCGCCGGTAGTCTGATTCTTGCGCAGCTATTCGACTAGTTGGCTCAGTTGTCGAGCGATACTTGCAAACGCAGAACGTAAGTTGGCAGCATTGGTAACCGGGAAAAATTTGCTTCCGTTGCCGGCTATTTTCGCCATTCCCTGGGGAGTATCATCACCAAGTATTCGGCGCTGAAGGGCAAGCTGTGATGGATCTTGCGCTAGTCCGACGGTGTAAACGGCGATTCCACGAGTACGTGCCTTTTGGGCAGCAAGTATGCAGTTTTGCTCTGGGTCGCCGCTCAACGGTCCACCGACAGTGGGCTCACCATCAGTGAATACGATCACTGCTTTTTTGGCGTTCGGCCGGCTTTCGTTAGTGAACATTTCTATGGCGCGGTCGCACGAGCCACCAATGTTTGTGCCGTCTGACGCCACCAGGTTAGTTAGGGCTCCTTTGACTTCGTCAAAATTGGTTTGAGCTTCCAATTTTTTGAGTAGGATGGCTGGCAAGGGGAATATTCCAATCCCACCTGCCGGGAAGTTAGTGGCAATGTTTGAATCGTTTTGCGTTGAGGTGGATGCACTTCCGACGACATTGTTGAAAGTGACCAGAGCGAAGTGGGCGTTCGAGTTTTTATTCATAAGATCGAAGAATTCTCGGGCGGCATTCTTGGCATCAATCAGAGGATGAACGTGTTGCGCTGCCAGTTCGAAGTACTTCGCTTGATAGCCTGGTCTTGGTACGACGACGCCATCCAATCGGGTCTTTGCCTGGCTGGACTCGAACACTGCAGCATTTTCCAGATTCCCTCTAGAGGCCTCAACGAGCGCAGCAGGGTTTGGAAAGTCGAATCCGTCCTGGCTTAATCCAGCAAAGGCTGTTTTCTCATCGAGATTGACTACGACATCAGTAAACCCGCCAATTGTTGCGGTTCCGGGTGGGAAATTGCCTGGAGGAGCAGTGTCACTAGTACCGCGCAACTGCGGATTGAATCCGGATTGTATGTTCAAAGCTTGTGGGCGTACAGCGCAGTGACTTAGTGGGAATTGTCCTTGGGCAGTCACGTCATAGACAATTTTGCCTTGCGCCGGATCCCAGCGTCGGCGCACGCGGGTTACATTTGTTTGATCGTCCATCGAACCTGACACATCGAAACAAAGAGCGATGTCGAGGTCGCCGACGCCGCCCTGGGATTTTGCCATGATTGGCACCGTATTGGATACGAGGCCAAGGAAGTTGGAGAAGACAGGTTTCATGCCGAATTTGGTTTCGACTTCCAGCACTTTACCTGTGGGATCCCCGACAGTCACTGCCAGATTGTTTCTTTTCGGGTCCAAAAAGCGCATGCGCACCTTCAAGTGATTAACTGCCGGCGTGTTGTCGAAGTCATCTTCAATTTGATTGAGCATCACTCCAAAGATGTCGTTCTTATCGAACACAGACCGTGCAGCGAGCATTGCATTGGTGTGTGAGGTGGTTGGGTCAAGCAATGATGAGCCTGCAAGTGCAGTGGAGCCGGCTAAGGCTGCTGATTCAGTTGCGGTTTTTAGCTGGTCACGAATGATTGCCGCCCGGCAAATTTCGAAGGCAAAGATTCCAATGACACCGACAGCCAGAAACGCAATCAACACCACTGGGATGAAAGCTTGTCCGCGGGCCGTTCTTTGGTATCGGATATTCACGACTGAGTCCTCAATGTGGAAAAGTTGGCGGGGAAATTTATTGAGCGGCAGGTGCGGTACTTGATTGCGCCGAAGCGGTCATGTTATGGACCGAAGCTATTGTTGCAGATAGATACTGGCGGCTTTTAACGTCGCTTGTTTGCGAAAGACCTGTGCGGCAAAGTGAAATCGCTTCGTTATATTGACCTGCGCCTGCATGCGCCAGAGCTAGTCCGGCAAGTGCTTGAGTGGCAACAGGATTCAGCTTCAGCGCATAAGTATAAGCTCGAACAGCGCCGGAGAAATCTGCTGAATATCTCAGAGCTTCACCGAAATTCGTCCAGTCCGCGCTTGTAGCCGATCCTGAATTTATTAGTATGTGGAGTTGTTCTGCGGCTTTGACGGTCTGACCTTTGATGATCATCGCGCTGGCTACTTCGCGTCGCAAATTGAGGTCGTTAGGGTTTTGGCGAATTGCGGCGATAATTGTCTCCAGCGACCTTTGCGTCGTTCCAGCTTGAGCAGGCATGGTGCTCGAAGTTGTTGCCACTATATACAGTGCTGCCACCAGGCTGATTACGTTACGCATGCTGTTCACCTCTGTCCGACGATCTTGTAACGACCGCTGCCGGTGAATTAGTGGTGGCGACAGCTTAAAGAGCGCTCATATAGAATGATTTTGTTGACAACCCCTCCCGGAAATTTGTCTGCACAATAGTGCAGCAGGGGGCACTTCCCTTGGTGCACTATTTTAGTGAACCGTAGTGTCGAAATGCTTGGCAGCCTGCACCTATGATCCCGATGGTCACCGAAGCGCAGGGCATTGCCACTTGGATACAGCGTCGAGACTTCATTGATTGCCTCTGAATCAGTGGCTATTATATGAAGCGTTTGCAGGCTGGTGCATGGAATTTATCGAGCGTGACGTGACCATCGGTGCGGCAGTATTGCGCATCAAGCAGAGTTTGCTGAAAGATAGACCGACGCTCGTGTTTCTGCATGATTCGCTCGGGTGCATCACCTTATGGCGCGATTTTCCTCAGCGCTTGGCTGAGGCTGTCGATTGTGGAGTGCTAAGCTATGACCGTCAGGGTTACGGACAATCATCGGCATTTACCTCAACAAGATCATCATCCTATCTTGAGCAGGAAGCAGATGTATTGATTCAAGTGCTTGAAGAATTGGGTATCAGATCCGGTATTGCGTTTGGTCACAGCGACGGTGGCTCCATTGCGTTAATAGCTGCCGCCAAACGCCCGGATCTATTTGCGGCGGTGATAACGGAAGGCGCCCATGTTTTTGTCGAAGACATCACTGTGGCAGGCATTCGTGAAACCCAATTGCTCTATCAAACAACTGACTTGAAAGAGCGATTGCGCAAATATCATGGAGACAAGACCGAGGACGTTTTCAGTGCCTGGGCTGATACCTGGCTTTCTGCTCCCTATCGAAGCTGGAACATGGAAAGCTTCCTGGCTGCAGTGCAATGTCCAGTTCTGGTCATTCAAGGAAAGACCGATGAGTTTGGCACCATAGCTCAAGTTGATGCAATTGTGTTGCAAGTCTCTGGTCCGGCCGAGAAGCTGATGGTTGAAGGCAAGGGGCACAGTCCTCATCGCGACGCGGCCAATCTGGTGCTCGAATCGGCCAGTCGCTTCATCAATTCGATCATCTAAGCGACGGACAGGACCTGGGAGCGCCGCCATCCTGGCGGCTTTGTCTGTAGTGGCAGCATCTTATGCTGCCATTCATGTCCAGGCAGGCAAAAGCATGGCAGCATAAGATGCTGCCACTACAACTGCATTTAGCCACCCTACAGGCGCTCCAAAGAGAAACGGAGCCGAATGTCGGCTCCGTTTCTCTTTGGCATTTGTCTGATTACTGCGAGGTGAAGCTGCCTTCCCCGATTGGCGGGTAGATATCTTCTTCTTCCTCTTCTTCCTCGGACGGCATTGAGTGCCCGGGGAAGCCGGTGCCAGCAGGAATGAGTCGTCCGATGATGACGTTCTCTTTCAAGCCGCGCAACCAGTCCTTCTTCCCTTCAACAGCGGCTTCCGTAAGGATACGCGTTGTCTCTTGGAAGGAGGCAGCTGAGATGAAGCTCTCGGTGTTCAAGCTGGCCTTTGTGATACCAAGGAGAGTACTGGTGTACTCGGATTCCTTCGTACCGTTATGGCGAGCCTTCTCGTTTTCATGCTCGGCTGCATAGCGTTCGAGCAATTCACCAGGCAATAGGATCGTTTCGCCCGGATCGTCCACACGCACTTTGCGCGTCATCTGACGAACAATCACCTCGATGTGTTTGTCGGCGATGTCTACACCTTGCGAGCGGTAAACTGCTTGCACTTCGTCCACTAAGAACTTCTGCGCAGCTTTGATGTCTACCAGGCGCACGATGTCGTGAGGGTTCGGCGGTCCATCTGTAAGTGGCTTACCGAGTTCGACCGCTTCGCCGTCTTCGACGATAACGTTCAAACCTTGAGGAACGGAGATTTCTTCTTCGTTGCCTTCGCCGTACACAACGTACAGTCTGGTTTGGTCATCTTCAGTCACAACACGAGCGCGACCTGGACGTTCAGCAAGAATGGCACTTTCCTTAGGTTTACGAGCTTCGAGAAGTTCTTCAACCCGCGGAAGACCCTGAACGATGTCTCCGGTCTTTTGACGTTCGTACACGAGAGTACAGAGCAAGTCGCCGCGCTGTACAAGTACGCCGTCGTCGCACTGTAGTTGGGTGTTGCTTGAGATCAGGTACGGTCTGCCGCGACGTATTTTGACGTCTGCGCCATCGACACTAACAATTTGACCGGAGTGCTGGCACTCGGTGCTCTTCGACAAGTTATCGTTGAAACGAACGAGGTCGCCTTCTTTCACGCCAACAGCGCCCTTGCATTTCTGCGAGTACTGCTGCTCTTCGGTGATCAGCAGCAAGCGGCGTTCATCAGCTTTGGACAACTGCACGCGGGCTGCACTCTTCGTCAGCACTTGTGTGGTTGCAACTGGAGAATGTGGATCAACGATCATTCCTGGTTCAACCAGCAACAGCGTAATGTTCAATTCGCTGTCGCGACGAAGCAGGATGTTTTCTTGAACGACGATGACAAATTCTTCGCCGATTTCCACAGTGCCCTTAAGGGTTTGCAGTTGACCTTGTAATTGCAGAACCAAGCTTGTTCTGGTCAGCTGAGCGCCGGCGAGTTGGCGAACTTTTTCGCGATCGCGGAACAACAACTGAGTGACCGGACGCAAACTGATCTTGTCGTCGGAGGACTTGTACTTGAACTTCGTTTCCTTAGGTTCAATGAAGTACTCCTGAACCGGCCGCACAAGTATTTGCGTGCTGCCGTCTTCTTTCTCAAGAAGCGAGATCATCTTGCGCTCGTCGACCTTGTAGGAGTCGGTGATTTCCGTTCCCTTGTCGACGATGTCGCCATCGTTTACTTTCAGCTCTTCGATTGTAGCTAGCGGAACCAGGTCGCCTGGACGGATGATGACTTCGTGAATGATGTCGTTGTCTGCCACGATCTCGATGATACCGTCGAGGTGAGCAAACACATCTTTCACGACTTCTTGTCCGGCAGTGACAAGATCGCCGGTTTCGGACATCTTTAAGCTGATGTCTTTCGAGATGAAGTGCGTTTCTTCAGGGATGAAGAGCACCTTACCTGGTTTGGTGACAACACGACGATCATCGGTTTCTACACCGTCATAGATAATCTCACCACCGGTGGTGACGGCGTTGATGCCATCGTCCACTAGCTCGGCAATGATTTTTCCGTTTTCTACGGATTCATCGTTTACGACCTTGAGGGTATAAGCCTCTTTAGTCTTGGCGACTCTCCAGGTGTTGCCTTGCTTGGACGTTTCCAGCTTGGCGTTGCCCGCGCCCACGGAGGCGATAACGATGTTGATTTCCTTACCTTTGATCAGTTTGGCATAGGACTTCTTACCGACTTTGTGTATTTCGGTTTCGATGTCCGGTCCAAAGCGGACTTCGCCGCCATGCTCGGTTTGGATGTGAATCTCAGCAAGAACGTCGTGCGAGTTCACTTCCTGACCATCTTTCACGACCAGGCGTGAGCCAGAAGGTAGGTTGTACACATCGCCTTCCAGTACCCAGATGATACCGGAGCGGTTTGCCGTTCTGGAGATGTTGCCTTGACGGTCACGCTTTTCATCAGCTTGGAAGTTCTGGAACATGATGCGACCAGAGACATCGGCTGTGATGTCCTTGGTGGCGCGCTCGGTCAGAGCTTTCTTGTGACCAGGTGGATCGAACTCGGCAAGTACTTGACCTTGTTTAACTTCCACTCCGGATTGCACTAGAACAAGTGCTCCGCTCGGAATGGCTAGTGTGTGGTCTTTCTTGCCGTCGTTAATGGTGATCTTGCCGTCTGCTGCCGTTTGGTCAACTATGTCACCATAGGTTGTGCGAACAGAGCGACCCTTGATCTTGAACGAGAGCGTGCCGTTAACAGGTGATTTCAACTGTCCACGACCAGCACCACCAGCTACAGCTCCACCGGTGTGGAACGTTCTCATGGTTAGCTGTGTTCCCGGTTCCCCGATTGACTGAGCGGCAATGATGCCGATTGCTTCGCCTACATCAACGAGCTTGTGAGTCGTCAACGAGTAGCCGTAGCACTTCTGGCAAACACCCCATTGGCTTTCGCATTGCAAAGGTGAACGCACCTTAACGGATTTCACGTTGCGTTCGTCTATCAGCTTGGAGATCTTGCGATCGATGAAGTGACCGGCTTTTACCAGCACTTCACCGGTCGATTCGTCGACCACATCATCAGCCGATGAACGGCCGAAGATACGCTCGTCGATACGAACCAGCTTCTTATCGCCTTCCATGATCGGCGACATCATGATGCCGCGCGTGGTGTTGCAGTCGATGTCGCGGACGATAACGTCTTGTGCAACGTCAACTAGACGACGAGTGAGATAGCCTGAGTCGGCTGTTTTTAGCGCTGTATCTACAAGACCCTTACGGGCGCCGTAGGAGGAGATGATGTACTCAGTTACGCTCAGTCCTTCGCGGAAGTTGGACTTAATCGGTAAATCGATGATCTGACCTTGGGAGTCAGCCATCAAGCCCCGCATACCAACTAACTGACGAACCTGTGAGATGTTACCTCTGGCTCCGGAGAACGCCATCATATAAACAGGGTTCAACTTATCGAAGTTGTCGACCACTTCCTTGGTGAGCAAGTCGGTGGTGGCAGACCAGGTGTCGATAACCTTGTTGTAGCGTTCTACTTCCGTGATATCGCCACGTTCATAACGGCGTTGAGCCTGCTCAATTTCCTTCTCAGCGCTGGCAATTAGACCACGCTTCGCTTCTGGAACATCAAGGTCATGAATCGATACGGTGACACCGGCTTTAGTGGCAAACTTAAAGCCCAGATCCTTGAGTGAGTTGGCCAGTTCTGCCGTTGTGGCAGTACCGTACTTCTCGTAGACTGCCGATAGCAGTGCGCCGAGCTTCTTCTTGTCCAGGTTGTAGTTCAAGAATGGGTGAATTTCGCGCGGTCCCTTTAAGGAAGTGATCGCTTCACGAACAACTTCGTTCAGGATGATGCGACCAACAGTGGTCTCGATCATCTGAGCGTCGTAGTCACGAACTTTGATCTTGGCATGCAGGTTCAAGACACCAGCTTCGTAACAAGCACGAGCATCCATCAAGCTCACGAAACGCATTCCAGCGCCTGGGCAAATTTTCGGATCGTCAGAGCCTCTCTTATCGATAGTCAGATAATAGATGCCCAACACCATGTCCTGAGTAGGCGTGATGGTTGGAGTACCGGTTGCCGGCAAGAGAATGTTGTTCGAAGCAAGCATCAACATGCGTGCTTCTGCCTGTGCCTCTACAGATAGTGGCACGTGGACAGCCATTTGGTCACCGTCAAAGTCAGCGTTGAAAGCTGAACAAACGAGCGGGTGCAATTGAATGGCGCGACCATCGCAAAGAACCGGTTCAAAAGCTTGAATACCGAGACGGTGCAGTGTGGGAGCGCGGTTTAGCAAGACCGGGTGTCCTTGAATGACTTCTTCAAGAATTTCCCAGACAATTGCTGAGCCGCGTTCAATTTGCTTCTTGGCGGATTTGATGTTTTGAACGATCTGACGTTCGATCAATTTGTTGATCACGAACGGCTTGAACAGTTCCAGCGCCATTTCACGCGGCAAACCGCATTGGTGCAGTTTCAGTGTAGGACCAACAACGATAACGGAACGACCAGAGTAGTCGACGCGCTTACCGAGCAGGTTTTGACGGAAACGACCTTGCTTACCTTCGATGATGTTTGACAGCGATTTGAGCGGTCTGTTGTTTGGACCGACCACCGTTCTGCCGCGACGACCGTTGTCGATCAGGGCATCAACAGCTTCCTGCAGCATGCGCTTTTCGTTGCGCACGATAATCTCAGGGGCACCCATCTCAAGCAAACGAGCAAGACGGTTGTTTCTGTTGATCACGCGACGGTAGAGGTCGTTCAAATCGGAGGTAGCAAAACGTCCGCCGTCCAACTGCACCATGGGGCGCAAGTCCGGAGGAGTTACAGGCAAAACTTCCAGCACTACCCAGGTCGGGTCGGTGTTGGAG
>Ga0163152_10007586_pt1 | contig 11835 bp, 9 predicted proteins | sample OliLakLV19MP8IB2_FD_148635 | JGI IMG/M metagenome (GOLD analysis project Ga0163152, IMG submission 148635) | Freshwater microbial mat bacterial communities from Lake Vanda, McMurdo Dry Valleys, Antarctica - Oligotrophic Lake LV.19.MP8.IB-2 | ecosystem: Environmental > Aquatic > Freshwater > Lake... | reverse complement strand
GCTACGTCACGCTGCGCTGGCTCTATGCCGACCGGCTGCCGCAACCCGGCCAAGGCCTGGGAATTCTCGGTGGCTCCTACGGCGCCGCCCAGGTCGCCATCAGCGGCGCGGAGTGGCTTCCCACCGGCTGGATTGCCGTGGAGTTCCTGGTGGTCCTCGCGGTCGCGAAGATCGTGGCGACCGCGCTGACCATCGGGACCGGCGCCAGCGCCGGTGACTTCGCACCCTCGCTCGTCATCGGCGGGCTGGTGGGTGGAGCGTTCGGCCGCGCGACGGCTCTCCTCCTGGAAGATCCGCGCATCGACCCGGGTGCGTTCGCGCTCGTCGGAATGGGCGCGTTCTATGGCGGCGTTGCGAACGTGCCCCTGGCTGCGCTGGTGCTCGTCTGCGAACTCGCCGGCAGCTACGACCTCCTCGTACCGCTGATGCTGGCGGAAGGCATCGCCATCGTCGCGCTCCGCAATCGCTCCCTCTACACGTCGCAAGTGCCCTCGCGACGGGAGTCTCCCGCGCACGCCGGCACCGTCGCTCTCGATCAGCTTCGCGGCCTCCAGGTCTCGAGCCTGCTCGTCCGGGATCGACCATTCGTTTCTTTCCTGCCCGCGAGCCGCGCAGGAGACCTGGTGAGGCGCTCCGCCGAGCAGGCGTGGCAGGACATCTACCCCGTCCTCGACGGAGAGGGGAAGCTCGTCGGCGTCGTCACCGCCGAGACCATCCGCCAGCTCGCCGCCGAGCCCGACCTCGAGCCCCTGGTGATCGCTTCGGAGATCATGCGCCCTCCGCTCTTCGTCCATTCCGACGACGACCTCCGGGCCACGGCATTGCTGATGCTGGAGCACGGGCTGCGGGAGATCCCGGTCACAAACGTCGAAGGCCGTATCATCGGTTTCATCGACGAGGCGGATGTCGCCCGGATCTTTCTGGGTGGCGATCCGCTTGCCGCCGCGAGGCGTCCGGTGATTTGATCTCAAACTAATCGAGAACGCGCCTGCCCATGAGCGAGAAGAACCCACCGCCACGCCGAATCGGCCTGCCGCGTCTCCACAAGGAAGCCGGCGAGCGCCGCGATTTCCTCCCCTCCCTGGTGGAGTTCATGGGCCGCGTGGGTGCCGAAGAGATCGTGATCGAGAAGGGGTATGGCTCGGGCATGGAGGTTCCGGAGGCCGAATACCTGGCCGCGTCTCCGCGAGCGCGCATCGGGACATTCCAGGAGTGCGTCGGTCAGGATCTGGTGATCACGATCCGCTGTCCCTCGGAAGAGGCCCTGAGCGCGATTCGTCCCGGCACGACGTTGGTTTCGATGCTCCATTTTCCGACGAGGCCCCGGCGCGTCGCCCGGCTCCGCGAGCTGAACGTTCGTGGCGTAAGCCTCGACGAGGTGAAGGACGAGCTCGGACAGCGACTCGTCCAGAACATGCAGGCGGTCGGCTGGAACGGCGTGCGTGCGGCGTTCGACGTTCTTCGGAAACAGTACCGCCGATTCGAGGAGCCCGGCCGCCGTCCCCTTCGCGTGACGCTCATGGGGTCCGGCGCTGTCGGTGGATACGCCGCGCACGCAGCGGTCCGCTACGGAAATCCCGCGCTCCGGCAGGAGCTCGCCGACAAGGGCGTGCGCGGGGTGGAAGTGACGCTCGTCGACTATGAGCTGACGTCGGACGAAAACTACATGCTCACGCTGCTCGAGCAGACCGACCTGCTCATCGACGCGACCCAGCGGCCCGACCCGAGCCGCGTGATCATCCGCAACGAGTGGGTGGCCGCCCTGCCGCAGCACGCGGTCGTCCTCGATCTATCGGTCGATCCCTACGACTTCTCGGTGACCCCGCCGGAGGTGAAGGGGATCGAGGGCCTGCCGGAGGGGAATCTCGACAAGTACGTCTTCCAGCCGGACGACCCGGCGTGGGACGCCGTCGATCCCCGGGTCGGCCACGTGCATCGACGCACGTCGCTCTCCTGCTACTCCTGGCCCGGTCTCGAGCCGCGCAAGTGCATGGAGGTCTACAGCAAGCAGATCGAGCCCGTGCTGCGCGTCATCCTCGAGCGAGGACTCGACGGAATCGATCCGGCGAAGGGCCCGTACTACGACCGCGCGGTCGCGCGCGCCGACCTCGCGCGCTGGAGAGTGGGGCGGCCCTGATGCCAGTGACCCTCGGACTGCCCCGAATGCGTCAGGAAGCGGGCGAGCGGCGCGACTTTCTTCCGGACCTCGTGCGAAGGGTTCTTGCGACCGGCGTCGAGGTGGTCGTCGAGCACGGGATCGGCTCCGGGATGGGACTCACCGAGGCGGACTACACCGGCCTCTCGCCGGGAGTTCGCGCCGCCGATCGTGCGACCGCGTGGAAGCAGGATGTGGTTCTCGTGCTGCGCAGCCCGGAGGTCGAGGAATACCCGGCGCTGCTCCGCCCCGGAACGACGCTCGTCTCGATGATCCACTTTCCGACGAGGCCGCGCCGCATCCGGAAACTGAAAGAGCTCGCATGCGAGGCGATCAGTCTCGACTCGCTTGCGGGCGACGACGGGCAGCGCCTGGTCGAGAACACGCGCGCGGTCGGCTGGAACGGCCTCGAAGCCGCGTTCGACGCGCTGCAGAAACACTCGCGACGCCTTGAGTCCCGCGACATTCTCCGGGTGACGGTCATGGGCGCCGGACAGGTCGGCAAGCACGCGGTCGAGGCCGCGCTGAAGTACGGATCCGTTGCGCGGTACGCGGAGTGGTCCCCGCGGATGCCCCCGGTGGAAGTCTGCACCGTCGGCCGGTCGCTGACGTCCGACACCGTCTACCTGCGGGAGCGCTTCGCCCGAACGGACGTCCTGGTGGACGCGACGCAGCGCTCCGACGCGACGCGCCCTCTGGTGCCCAACGAATGGATCGGCTGGCTTCCGCCGCATGCCGTGATCTGCGATCTCGTCGTCGATCCCTACGTGCCGACCGGAAAACCACCCACCGTCCGCTCGATCGAAGGCATCCCCAAGGGTGACCTGGACAAGTGGATCTTCCTCGCGGGCGAGCCGGACTGGACAAGGACCATTCCCGACGGGGTCCCCTCCGCGCAGCGCCGAACATCGGTCACCTGCTACTCGTGGCCCGGTATCCACCCCGAGGAGTGCATGCGTCACTACGGCCGCCAGCTCTGGCCTCTGCTGGAGCGATTGCTCGGCCGCGGCGGGGTTGACGGACTGTCCGTGCGCGGCGACTTCCTCGAGCGCGCCCTCCATCGCGCGAGCCTGCGTTCGTGGTTCGTCGATGGAGATCGCGTCGAGCGAGTGCAGGCGCTGGACTGACGCGACGTGCCGTTCGCCTCGATCTCCTTCGCGACCTTCTTTCTTCTCGTCCTCACGCTCGTGTGGATGTTCCGAGGATGGCGCGCCGGCCGGAACGCCGTGCTGCTCCTCGCCAGCGCCGCTTTCTATGCAGCGTGGGACCCGAGGTTCCTCGTACTCCTGCTCGTCGCATGCGTTCTCGGCTACGGCGGCGGCGAAGCGATCCATCGATCGCAGGGACGAACGCGCGTCGCCGCGCTCTGGGCGACCAACGTCGCCTACCTCGCTCTCCTTGGCGCGTCAAATCCTACGATTTCTTTCGGGTGAACTTCGAGCAGATGGCCGGCGTCCTCGGCCTCTCCGCGCACCTGCCCCTGCTGCACGTCCTTCCCCTCGGTATTTCCTTCTTCACCTTCCAGGGGATGTCGTACGTCATCGACATCCACCGGGGACACGGACCGAAGGCGCGGACCTTCCCCACTGGCACTACTGGAGAGAACACCTTCCGCAGCACGTGGCCTGGCACGCGGAACGACTGCGTTAGACCGGAGTCGTCAGCGAATCGCGTATTGAAGCGTCTGCGGCTTTCCTCCACGACTGACGTCGAGAGTGACGTTCCGTTCGCTCTTGAGCATCCCGTAGACCTCGAGTGCCTTTTCTGGACTCGAGATCTCGTACCCGTTCACTTTCCGCAACACGTCACCGTTGACGAGGCCGAGCTTCGAGAGGAGCGAGCCCGCCTTGATGCTGTAGAGCTTGAAGCCGGCCGACTTGCCGCTCTCGAAATAGGGCACGACACGCACCGTGGTTGCGATGGTGGCCAGCCCCCCGTTCATGACGGCGTCGATCTCTCCCTGCGAAATCTCGAACTGATTGTCCGCGATCTTCCGCACGCCGGCGCCAGATGCGACCGCCGGGACGGCTCCGCCCTTCGGAGCGGGAGCCGTGGGAGCGTCGTCCGACCGGCACACGGTGCGAGAGCCGTCGTCCCGCCGGAAGATCGCGACACTGTCTTTCCGGAGCGCCTCCTCGTCGTAGGGCTCCGCCACCTCATCGAGCGTGGCGACCTCGAGGACTCGCTCACCAACCTGGACGACGACGATCCGCTTCGCCACCACGTCGAGCAGCGCCGCCATCGAGAGATGTGGGGATCCCGGAACGAAAACGGTCGACAGCACCTGGAGGGGAAGCGTGCAAGCCTCCTCGATCTTCCCGGCAGCCGGTTCGGCAACGACGTCCTCTCCCGGTATCGGCTCGCCGTGAAGGAAGATGTTCCGGCTGGCGATCGGACCGAGAAAATAGTTGAGCCCACGGGAGTCCGGCACGGCCGTCCCGGAGCGCGCTTCCGGTGCGAGTTCCGTGGGCTCGACGAAGCTCGCGGCGATCACCGCGTTCGCGGTATCCGCGAGAACGAAGCTGGCGCCGACCACGCCCGTGATCTTCGAGAGAAGCCACGCCCCGCGGTGGAGTCTCGCCAATGCGACTACCGCGTGGAGGTCGTGCCGGATCCGGTCACGACGAGCTCGCCACGCCGGTTCTTCGACCAGGCAGGCTCGCCCTCGCCATCGATCAACGGGCGCTCTTCGCCGTACGCGACCGTTTCGATGCGAGTCGACGCCACGCCGAGATCCACCAGATAGGCGCGCACGACCGCCGCGCGCTTCTCGGAGAGCGCGAGGTTGTAGGCGGTGCTGCCTCGCTCGTCGGCGTGACCCTCGACTCGAATGCGCAGACCGGGATTCGCGAGGAGCTGCTTCGCGTCCGCGGCGAGCGTGCGGGTCGCCGCGGACGTCAGCTCCCATCGGTCGAGCGAGAAATGCACCCGCTCGAGAAGAACTGAGCCGGCCAGGCGGCCGGTGGGTACCGACGCGGGTGCCGGAGAAGCGGAGGACGAGGAAGCTACTGCGGACGTGCCGTCGGTCTTCACCGAGATCTTTTTCCCACATCCGGCGCTCGTCACGAAAGCGGCCGCCAGAAGAACGATCGGGGTCGTGTATTTCATGGACCGACACTACCACCTAGTTTGACGCCAAACCAATATCGTTTGATCTCAAATCATTTTCGCGGCATTCTACGCAGCGTCTCAAGTCATTGACCTCCGGGAGACGGCGAAGCTCCAATGATGATCGCAACGACCCAGAGACGCGCGGGCACCCTTCTCGCTGCGGCGGCAGCCCTGGCCTTTCTCGCCGGCCTCGGAGCGGCGTCCGGGGCGGGCGGAAGCGAGGTCATCGATCGCCAGGATGTGCGCTCGCTTCGGGAACGCGTCGTCCGGAAGGCAATCGCGCGGGACATCGCCGTCGAATCCGCGAAAACGCAGCTTCGCCGCGAAGGACTCAACGAGGCACGCGTCCAGCGCATCGCGACGGCGATCCGGCGCCGGCTCTCGGCACTGACGGGAAAGTACGTCGACTCGTTGCATGGGGTCCGGCTCGCGAGCATCGAGGACGCGCAGGAAGCCATCGACCGGCGCGAGAGGGTGCTCTGTTACGACGCCTCGGCCTGGCCCGTCGGATTCGGCGACGGGCGGCCGTTGGCGTTCGTCTTCTCGCAGGACGATGCCGAAGCCTTCCTCGCGATCGTCGACGCGATGATCCTGGACGCGGAGCCACCACTGCGAGACACGGCCCGGGATCTGGTCTCCGATGGCCGGATCTCGGCGACCGACTCGGCGCAGCTCCGCGATTTTTCGCGCATGCACGCGAAGGCGCGTGCACGAACCGTCATCGAAGAGATCCGGGGAGCGCCCTTCTTCTCGAAAGCGGATGCGCGCCTCTACGTGGAGACCGCGATCGCGGAGGAGCTCGACCGGATCCGTTCGGAGCTGCGCGAGCCGGTCACACGCGGACGCGTTCTCGACGACGCGCGGTCCCTGGGTGCGGGCGGGTCGCAGCCGTGATGGGCGTCGCTCTCTTCGCGGTCTCGTTGCTGGCCGCGATTGCCGCCGGATACCTCACCGCGTCCGCTGGCCGACGACGGCGTGGACCCGACTGATTCGGCCGGGCAGCTGGCGGAGCAAGGGGATGTCAGAGGATCTCTGACCAGTGCGGAGAGGCCGCGAAGGCCGCGTGGATGAGTCCGACGTGCGAGTAGGCCTGCGGGAAGTTTCCCCACATTCGCAGCGTCGAGGTTTCGTAGTCCTCGGAGAGTAGTCCGAGCGGGGAGAGCTCGAGGGCCGATCGGATCCGCTCCATCACGGTGCGTGCTTCTGCAAGGCGCCCGCTGATCGCGAGCGCTTCGACGAGCCAGAACGTGCAGATGGTGAAGGCTACCGTGGGCGTACCGAAGCCGTCGTCCTGGTGATACCGGAAGAGCCAGCCGTCGCGGGCGAGTCCGCCCACGATCCCGTCGATGGTGCTTTGCAGGCGCGGGTCGCTACCCGGCAGGAAGCGGAGGCTCGCCATCTGAAGAAGAGAGGCATCGAAATCCTGACCGCCGTAGGTCGCGACAAAACTGTTCCGCTCGGGGCTCCACGAATTCGCCACGAGCTCCTGATGGATTCGTCCCGCGGCTGTCCGGAACTCCGCTTCCATCGCGGGCAGGTGTCGCGCGGCAACGCTCGCCATGCGGTCGGCGGCAGCCCAGCACATCAGCGTCGAGAACGTCTGGGGCTTTGGCTCCGTGCGGTGCTCCCAGATCCCGGAATCGGGAATGCCGGCGACGGAGATGGCTTTTCGCGCAAGGCGCTCCAGCAACCGGAGGGTCGACCGGGATTGCTCCGCCTGGAATCGATCGTCGAGGAAGACCGGCGTCAGGGCCAGCACCATCTCGCCGAAGATGTCGTGTTGCCGATGGAGCGCCGCGGCATTCCCGACGCGCACCGGCTTCTCGCCGTTGAACCCCGGCCAATCCGGCAGGATGCGCTCCTCCAGGTCGGACCGGCCGTCGATACGGTACAGCGGGGCCAGATCGAGATCGGGGCTCGCCCCCGCGACGTCGAGGAGAAACGTGACGAACTTCTCTCTCTCTTCGAAGTGCCCGAGCAGCCGGAACGCCCCCAACGCGTAGAACGCGTCACGCAGCCAGCAGTAGCGGTAGTCCCACGTCCTACCGCTTCCGGGCGACTCGGGAATGGAGGTGGTCGTCGAGGCCACGATCGCCCCGGTGTCTTCGAAGCAGTGCAGCTTGAGCGCGAGCGCCGAGCGGATGACCTCCTTCTGGAAGAGCGGTGGCACGTTGCAGTGCATGACCCAACGCTGCCAATACCGCGAGGTCTCCTCGAGAAACCGCGCGCAAAGAGCAGGGAGCGCCTCCTCGACAGGGGGACCCCACGCGAGGACGAGATGTCGCCGCTCGGCGAGCGTGAACGGCTGACCGCCCAGATAGGACTGCGGAACGTCGGTCGTCAGGCGAAGCTGGCTCGCGAAGCCCTCGAAGCGAACGTGATTGGACCCGTGCAGCTGCGTGGGCACCTTCTTCGACCAGCCGAGCCGGGGGTCGCACCGCACGCGGACTCGCGGCGTGCCTTCGAGCGGCTCGACGATTCGCATCAGTTGCGTAGGACGAAAAACCCTGTCGTATTGGTGAAACCGCGGAGCGAAGTCGAGGATCCGGAACGTCCCTTCCCGGTTCGCGAACGTCGTCTCGAGTATGTTCGTGTTGTCGAGGTAGCGCTGCGTTCCGTGGCCTCCGCCTTCGGGCTCGACCGCAAAGCGCCCTCCGCCGGCCTCGTCGAGCAAGCTCGCGAAAACCGGCTCCGAGTCGAGTCTCGGGAGACAGCACCAGACGACGGAGCCGGTTCGCTCCACCAGCGCCGAGAACTGACAGTTCCCGATCAACCCCAGATGCTCGAGACGCATCATCCGAGAAGCCGTCGCAGCCACACCCGTGCGGCGTTCGGGTCGGAAAGAAACAAGTCGGCCTCGCCCCGCCTTGGACCGACGCGAACACGCAGTCCACCGGATGGCAGCGCGCGAAACATGTCGTCGTCGCTGCGGTCGTCCCCGAAGGCGATCGCGACAGCGCCTTTCCGCGCCTTTTGCATGACGGACTGCACGACTCTGCCTTTGTGAACGCCGTGCGGACGAACTTCCACGACGCACTCTCCAGCGAACACCTCGACCGGCACGTTGCCGAGCACATGCGTCAGATGCAGGAGCAGCTCCCGACCCTGCAAGGGCCCATGCTCGGGATCCGCCGCCCGGTAGTGCCAGGCGAATCCGGCCGCCTTTTGCTCGATGAGCGCACCCGGCGTACGGCCCGCGAAGTCTTCGAGAATCGCACGGACGCGACCCCGCCAGTCGTCGGTCTCTGGCATCGCCGCCGGGAGGCGCTCCCAATTTCCCCCAGCGGAGCGCGACCACAAGCCGTGCTCCGCGTGAAGCCCGATCGTCGGGATCTCGTGAAAGAACTCCGCGAGATTTCCGCGAGCGCGACCACTCAGGACGTGCACGTCCGTTCCCGGCTGCTGGGCCAACTCCTCCAAAAGCCGGAGGATGTCGGGATCCGGCCGAGCCAAATCGGGCGTCGACGCGAACGGCACGAGCGTCCCGTCGTAATCCAGAAAAAGAATCCGCGCCGAAGCCTTGCGCAGCCGGACCGCCAGGGCCTGCTCGACATCGGAACCCGAGTTGCGCGTTTCGGCAACGGGAAGTGCCGTCCCCAGTGTTTCCAGAAAGGACGAAGCCCACCGCGCGACATCCCATCGCGCCACGCGATCCCGGAGTCCTTTCATGCGCGCCCGGCGCTCGCTTTCGGGCATCGTGAGCGCGCGCACGAGCGCATCGGCAACACCGTCGACGTCATACGGATTCACATGCACGGCCTCGGCGAGCTCGCTCGAGGCTCCCGCGAACTCCGAGAGCACGAGCACGCCATCGCCATCGACACGCGACGCGACGAACTCCTTCGCGACGAGGTTCATGCCGTCTCTCAACGGAGTCACGAGCATGACATCGGCAGAGCGATAGAGATCGATGACTTCCTGTTCGGAGAGACTTCGATAGAGGTAGTGCACGGGCGTCCAGCGCGCCGTCGCGAACGCGCCGTTGATCCTGCCTACCAGGCGATCGACCTCCGCGCGGAAGTCCTGGTACGCGTCGACACTTGTGCGGGACGGAACCGCGACCTGGATCAGCCGCGTCTTCTCGCGGAGCTCAGGATGTTTCTGCAAGAGCCGCTCGAAGGCGAGCAAACGCCGCGGAATTCCCTTCGTGTAGTCGAGACGATCGATCCCGACGAGCACGAGGGCAGCCTCGTCCTCACCCCGGATTCCGCGAACCCGCAAGTCGACATCCTCACCGAGCGCCTTCGCGGCAAAGCCAGCCGCGTCGACGCCCATCGGGAACACGCCGAGCTTCACTTCCCGACCCTTCCAGCGCACCGAATCCACGTCGACGGGCGCGCCCAGGATCCAGAGAACCGACGATGCAAAGTGGCGCAGGTACGCGGACGTATGGAATCCGACGAGGTCCGACGCGAGCAGTCCCTCCAGCAGCTCGGCGCGAGCGGGCAGCGTGCGAAACACATCCGACGCCGGAAAGGGGATGTGAAGGAAGAAACCGATCCGTGCCTCGGGAATGCGCTTCCGGAGAAGCGCCGGGACGCGCATCAACTGGTAGTCGTGGACCCACACGGTATCGCCCGGTTTCCACACCGCAGCGACCGCATCCGCGAAGCGATCGTTCGCGCTCTCGTAGGCCTCCCAGTCGGGCACGTAGAGGGGAGCCTGCCCCATGAGGTAGTGGAAGGTCGGCCAGAGAACGCTGTTCGAGAAACTCTCGTAGTAGGCGCGAATGTCCTCCTTCGAAAGCGTCACCGGGACGACGCGCAGTTCCGCGCACCGGGCCGCTAGCTCTGCGCGACCGCGCTCGTCGAGATCATCGGTCTCACCGGGCCACCCGATCCACAGCCCCCCGGACTTCTCGTGCGGCCCCGAGAGTCCGGTCGCCAGGCCACCGGCGCTGCGCTCGACGTGGACCGCTCCGTCGTCCGCTCGGACCGTGATGGGGAGCCTGTTCGAGACGATGAGGAGCCGGGACACCCCATACGGGCTACCAGCTTCGGGGGGCGTACGTCAATCAGTTTGATCTCAAACCATTATCGCTCGTCAGGACTTCATCTTTTCCGCGCCCGCCGAGTCGCCTCAGACCGGGGGCGGCGCCCGGTGTCGACGGAGGCATTTGCCGGCCTGACGGTGCTACGGTTCGTTCATGCGTGCTGCGCTCCTCGTCGTCCCCGTTCTCCTCTCGATGGTCGTCGGACAGGAGGCGCTCGCGGATCCCTGCGGTTTCGTCCCTCCCCCCTACATCAACGCCGTGCCGCTTGCCCGCACCGGCGTCCAGCGCACCTACGTGTTCTGGAAGGACGGCGTCGAAACGATCGCGATCCGCCCCGGTTTCACCGGCAAGGTCGAAGAGTTCGGCATGCTCGTTCCGCTCCCGAGCCCGCCCGAAATCAAGAAGATGCCGGACGAGTTCTTCACGCACATCGCGTCGGCGATCGACCCGCCGGAAGTGGTGATCGACCTCCGTCCACAGATGATCTGGAACATGCGGAGCATGGCCCCGAACGCCGGGATGTCTGCCGCCGAGGGGAAAGCGGACCGCGACCTCGCGTTCGACGAGGTCCGTGTCCTCAAGCAGGAAGCCGTCGGGATGTACGAAGTCGCCGTGCTCGAGGCCGGCAGCGCGAACGCGCTCGACAAATGGATGGAGAAACACGGCTTCCGTTATCCGAAGGGGATGGACGAGGTCACGAACGACTACGTGAAGGCCGGCTGGTGCTTCGTGGCGGTGAAGACGAAGGTCGGCAACAAGGGGGCGACCGATCCGCGGCCCGGCATGCGCGAGAAGCCCGATCCCTCGCTGCCGCAGGGCGCGAGCTGGGACGGCTACGTGCAGGGTATGGCGTATCGCTTCAAGGTGGATCGCCCCGTCGTCGGCATGCGGCTCTCGACGTACAACGACGCGGACGACCGCCGCCAGGTCGTCTACATGCTCACCGACGAACCGGTGATGATCGACGGCGTCCCGGAAGACCGCATCAAGCGCCAGATCTCCGGCAAGAAGCTCCACCGCAACGTCACCGGCCTCCTCCCCGTGCGCATCGTGAACGGCACGGTGAAGGAGCTGACGGCGCAGCACCTCGAAGGCGTGAAGACGCTGCGTGATCCCGCGCCGCACAACCGCGATGCGAAGACGCTCTTCGTGTCGGACCTGCACGCGTCGAAGACGAAGAAGCTCACGCTCGCGGACGAGGAGCTCGAGAAGCTCTATCTGCGGATCGGCGAGAGATTGATGATGCGCGGCGCCGCGGTCGACGCGATGCACGAGAAGGAGCTCGCGAAGATGCGGGCGGAGATCGCGGACAAGGCGCTCGTCGATCTCAAATACATGACGCTCACCGTCATCGACGGGGAGTTCCCGTTCGAGCTGATGCGGAAGCAGAACCTCACCTTCAAGACGTATTCAATGCCGTCGGCGAACAACACGAATCTGAAGTACGACGCGCGAGCGATGGGGCCGAACCCGCAGGGATCGTGGGGCACACGGCTCGAAGATCCCGAGGGTGCGCTCGGCATCGGCGGCAAGAAGGGCCAGAGCTGGTACGAGCAGATGTGGGGAGAGTGAGATG
>Ga0163152_10007583_pt1 | contig 11843 bp, 8 predicted proteins | sample OliLakLV19MP8IB2_FD_148635 | JGI IMG/M metagenome (GOLD analysis project Ga0163152, IMG submission 148635) | Freshwater microbial mat bacterial communities from Lake Vanda, McMurdo Dry Valleys, Antarctica - Oligotrophic Lake LV.19.MP8.IB-2 | ecosystem: Environmental > Aquatic > Freshwater > Lake... | reverse complement strand
CGCTTTTCATCACCGGCGCATCGCGTGGCATCGGTCATGCCATCGGATTGCGGGCTGCGCAAGACGGTGCAAACGTTGTCATTGCAGCAAAAACCGATAGTCCGCACCCGAAGCTGGAAGGAACCGTGCATTCTGCAGCAGAGGATATGCGCAAGGCCGGTGGTCAAGCTTTGGCCGTTGTTTGCGATATACGTTTTGAGGATCAGGTCCAAGCTGCGATCGACAAGACGAAGGAAACGTTTGGCGGCATCGACATTTTGGTGAACAATGCCAGTGCTATTCAGCTTAGCAACACGGCCGACACTGAAATGAAGCGTTATGATCTTATGCACCAAGTTAACGCTCGGGGCACGTTCTTGTGTTCGAAGCTGGCATTGCCGCTGCTGTTGGAGTCGAGTAACCCACACATCATGAACATCTCGCCACCGCTGAACATGACTGCCAAATGGTTCTCCGGTTTCGTTGCCTACACAATGGCGAAGTACGGCATGAGCATGTGCACGTTGGGCATGTCTGCAGAACTCCAGCCGAAAGGCGTTGCAGTCAACTCATTGTGGCCAGAAACGGCAATTGCAACTGCGGCGATCAAAAATCTACTCGGTGGTGACAAGGCTATGAAGGGCAGTCGTAAGCCGGAGATTATGGCGGACGCTGCTTACTGGGTCTTGACGCAACCGTCGCGTGAGTGTACTGGGAACTTTTTTATCGATGTGGACGTTTTGCGGAAAGTAGGCGTCTCCGATTTCGACCAGTACGCTTGCCAACCTGGAAACGAGCTAATCCGCGACTTCTTCCTTGACGACTGGCTTACGGTACCTGTAGCCAAATGACAGCCTAGGAGTTTACCCAATGACGAACAGCAGTTTTACTGTTACGTGCAATGCCGGGGTCAGTGAAATAGTGCTGAGCCGAGCGCAGCATTTGAATTCGATGACATTGGAGTTCTTTCGCGAGTTTCCGGCTGCGATAAGTGAAATAGATAATGCCGGCGAAACAAGAGCGATAATAATTTCCGCTGAAGGCAGTCATTTTTGCGCCGGGTTGGATTTGTCCGTGTTTCAAGAAGACATTGTCAGCACGCAGGCACCAATTGAGCGCGAGAGATTCCGCCGGCTCGCTTTGGAATTTCAACGCGTCATTTCCTGCGTCGAATCGTGTCGTATCCCTGTTATTGCCGCCATTCATGGAGCATGTGTTGGAGGCGGACTTGATCTGATTGCTGCCTGTGACCTTCGATTTGCTGTCGAGTCTTCCACCTTTTGCATCCAAGAAATAAACCTCGGCATCATGGCCGACCTCGGTTCCCTGCAACGATTGCCTAAGCTAATGGCACCAGGAATTGTAAGAGAACTGGCATACACTGGCGACCGGTTCGATGCTGCACGCGGTTTGCAGTATGGACTGCTCAATCAGATCTTCGAATCGCACGAAGAGATGATGGCGCATGCTCGTGGAGTTGCTCGACGCATTGCGCTTCGTTCACCGATTGCAGTTCGTGCCACCAAAGAATCCATTACTTATGCGCGCGATCATTCGGTTGACGATGCGCTCCTCCACGCAGCGGCGCTGCAAGCCTCTATCTTCGACAAAGAACAGATTATGAACGAGATTGTGGCCCAAAAGAAGAAGTCGACCGTGACGTATGAAGATCCCAAGAAACTTGAATGGTGAACGCCTGGTCTTCAGGTTCGCAATCAATACGCATTTTTCATGCGATTTGCCCAGTCCTTTAATTGCCTACGGTCAGCAGCGTCATTAGTCCAGGAAGAAGCTGAGAGTATTTAGAACGACCTCTTTCTGGCATTCAATATGAGGATAGTGGCCACACTTGTCCAGAAGGAGCATTTGGGATCCGTGAATGCTGCGGCTCAATGCTAGCCCGTTTTCTACCGGCATCAACTCGTCGTCTTTTCCGTGTATTACAAGTGTCGGGACGGTTATTCTTTCAAGAAAATCAGCCGCGTCAAACTGCTTGAATGCTCTTAGTTTCATATCGAGAACGTGTTTCGGAACTATCGGATTCCCACTGGCGGCACAGATCTTGTCGAGTGTCTTGCGGTACTTTTCGATCGCTTCCGCTGGCATCGAAATTGCCATGAAGTCGTAATACATTTCTTCGAACGTCGTTCCGCGCGGATTCTGCATTCTCTCAACGACATCTTTGGATGCGTTGTAGAAACACTGACCACCTGCAGTGGTAGAGCAAAGTAGCAGTTTATTTACTCGGTTCGGATTGGCACGCAGGAATTCTAACGCGATGCAGCCACCCATGCTGTAACCAAACAGATTGACAGTGGAAATTTCGAGTTCGTCCAGCAACCCGCGAAGCTGCGAAGCGAAATCAGCCAGCGAAAGCTTGCTACCTTCCACAAGCGCCATGCTGCCGCCCGATCCCAGGTGATCGAAGATCAAAATGTCAGTCTGAGCAGCCAGACACTCGATGAACTCATCGGTCCAGGTCGCCATTTGTCCGCCATAACCGACAACCATCACTAAGGGGCAAGACGACTTGCCGTAGCGCCGCCAGTAGGTGCCATTCTTCGAAGTTCCCTCAGCAAATGCTTGCTCTGTCTGCACGGTTTGGCTCCTAACATTAGTACAGCTAATAGTACACGTTGCCGGGCGCTGGATCGCGAGCTGTTGCTGACAAGGACGTCATTTTGCAGAAAGTGCCGTTTTTAATCTCTGGTTCAGCGTTAGGTGGTATATCCCTGAAGTCAGAAAAGCGTAAGGCGCCAATTCAATTTTGCAACGGTTCTATGAGGTCTTAATGAAGAAACTACTCGTCAGCTTTGTCACTGCCCAATTGATGACCGGGGCCATGACCACAAATGTACTAGCTTATGACAATCCGGCGCGCGACGCGGCTATGAACATGATGCGGCAGAAGGACTATGACGGTGCGTTGAATAAATTGGATGAAGCGGTCGGATTTAATGCTACCGACCCGGAAAATTTTATGCTGCGTGGCAAGTGTTTTTTTGTGATGCGCAACTATCAATTAGCAATTGAAGACTTCAATCATGTCATAAACCTTTCTCCGAATTTTTATCGAGCGTTTCTCTGGCGAGGAACGGCGCAGGCCCGTCTAGGTGCCGATCAGCTAGCAGTTAGTGACTATTCTCAAGCGATTCAGCTGCATCCTCAGTTGGCCAGCAGTTTCTTCTCGGCAAAGGGCGGTGCATCCTCTTTGCCAGGACATGGAACGGGTGCCAGTGGACCGGCTATTGAAGACTACAAACGAGCGATGGGACAGGCTGGGTTTGCTGCAGGCTCTGCGCCTCCAGCTGGCGCCGATGACACCGACGAATTTTCAGACTTTAGTGATGCCAGCGGCTATCGGGGACTTTCTGCTCAGACCGTTCAGCCTGCGGGCACTTCTGAACTGAGAGTTGGAGTTAAAGATGGCGCACCTGTGCGTGGTACCGGGGACCGCCGTGTATCGAATGTCTATGATACCGACCCGAACATCTCTCCAATGTCCTGTGTTCCAGGTTCCGAACCGTTGCAGGGCGACCCGCAGAAGGTACTGAAGGACACTACAGAAGCCCTGAGAATGGATACGACAAATCCGGACTACTACTTCGAACGTGCTAAGGCTTATCAAGCTTTGAGTCAAGCAAACAAGGCATTTGATGATTATTCCGAGGCCATCCGGCTGTTCCCCAAGGCAAAGTACTATGTTGGGAGGGCTTCCCTATTTGACCAGTTGAACAAGCGGATGCTAGTCGATGCCGACATTCGTAGTGCTGTTGCCGCAGATCCGACAACGCCAAGACAAATAACTTTTAGTGCTCAGAAGTATCCATCAAGTGTGCGGTGGGATGGAGATGGACCGCCCGGAAAGTGAGTTGTGAACGTTGGCTGCTTGTTGGTTCGTTCAGTGAAACGGGTTTTTGAGTTGTCGATTGTTCGTTAGTCGTCACTTAGGTAATGCCAGTTGCCTGCCAAGTTGCGCCGGCGGAGCTCGACGAGGCCTTTCACAATACAATCAAGTCTTTGGCCGTGGTTCCTTAGGAGTTCGAATGCGTAAGCAACAATTGCAAACCAGCGTCTTGATCGCCTCATTGTTTGCATTATCGGCAGAACCTGTACTTGCTCAGTTCTGGGGCAACAATCCCTATCAGAATCAAAATCCCTATCAAAATCAGAATCCCTACGGGCAGAACCAGTATGGTTATCAGAATCAGAACAGTGTGAACATCGGCTCTAACGTGACTGACTCTCTGAAGAATATTGAACGCACCAGCGATCGGCTTTCGAAGAATGTCCAGTTCTATCTGCAAGCCAATGGGCGATTTTATCCAGCTCCGAGTGGAAACGACGCCGGTCTGATCATGACTCTTGATGCAATGAAGAACCAGGCCCGTCAGGCGCGTCGAGCTGCCGATAGTAACGATGTACCGAAACTCATGTCGCAGCTTTCGCAATTGCAGGTAATTTCTGGTAATGCGGCTACTGTGGCACAGCGGGCGGGAATGGATTCGTACACGATCAGCCAACTGCAAGTTCTTCAACAGAATATTCAGCAAGTCGGTTCGATGATTGCAATGACGCCGATTATTCCTTCAGGCGGCGGCTATTATCCAAATCCGAACGTGAATCCTTATTATCCGGTAATGCCTGTCATGCCAGGTTATTTGCAAGCAACTTCGTCTGGGCGCGGACAGTTCGTGATGATGGGACAAGTCTTGATGGGCATCAAGACAGCCACCATGCAAGCCTCTGATCCCGTTGGCAAAAAGGCAGTTTTCACAATTTCCCAAGGGCCGGCCGTGATCAATTTATTGGGAACGCTGATAGTGCAGACTCCTACAACCGCCACCATCAACCTCAATGGTTCTGATCGGGGCGCAGCAACTGGTGTCATAAACGGTATCATCAATAATGGATCTCTGGTTAGCGCAAACGGAAACGGCACTCTAAACGGGCAACAATTTGTGGTTTCGTTCAAATCTAATTAGCATTCTTACTGCACAATTTGATGCAGATGAGTCCCAGAAAACCGCCGAGTTCGGCACAGGCGATCGTTACTGCGCTGATTGTCAACGCTGAGACCAGCGCGTGCCAGCCGATTCCAGATGTTGGGATAGTCACGCAGATAGTGGCGAACGCTACGTTGGCGACATTGAACGCAGTGATCGGCAACACGGCTATGGTGGCAGCGCCGGAAGCCATTGAGTAATTCTTGGCCTTTAGGGCTACTGCAGCGAGTAATCCGGAAAGGATAACTAACTCACAGTAGATTGGTAACTCGACTGTCCATGAGTGTCCGAGATCGGCAACCGGTAAGAACGCAGAGAGGACCAACGCTGGAACACATGAAAGCAGTAGTCTGCGAGCTCGATTGCGTCGGGCAAGTGCCTTGAAAAACAATCCGGTTGGAAGGGTCACTATGGCGTAAAGGATCAGCATTCCAACTAACCCTAAGACCTGTTCTAAAGTCATGGGTTCGAAGCTCAGACGGAAAAGCGTAAAACCAAGCATGGTTGGAAGGATGGCAGCATGCCACTTGAAGCGGCCGCCGAGGGTTCCAGTTAATGCACCACTTGCCACACCTGATGCCAGCGCCGGGAATACGAAGAAAAAGAGTCCCAGTGCGCCCGACCATTGTTGGTCATTTTCAGGCTGTCCGACAGCAGTCTTGGTGATGTAATATCCCCAATCCAGTCCGATGCGCCCAAGCTGACATGTACCCCAGACAACTAAGACCGTCAGCAGAATTATGCCTGTGAATCGCGCTACCGCTGTGACCACTGGATGCGCCGTGAATGCGCGCTCAGGATTGCATCTGGGGTATGTGTAACTCATCGTTGATTCCTTTGTGAATGACTTGCCGTGCATTTGTCGTTCGTACTCAACGCCGGTCAATCGCGAATTAGATGCGCTTGACTATGTGATTTGAAACAATGTGCTGATCAGGCTTCAAGCGGGAGGGACGAGCCTCTCGCCTACCAGCACAGCCAACGTCTCAGTTAGACGGATTCATATCCGAGACCCTCGTACGAGCAACTTCGAGAGCTTCTTTTGTTTCTTTCACATCGCCATTCTGATTGCAGCTTTATCGAGGCTTAGGTTTTTTGTACTCATGTCCTTGTCGTCGATATGCGAAGTTACTGAGTAATCCAATTCTGTCATGATGTCCGCGGCTGAAGTGCTTGAGGTTACCTAGATAAAACTACGCGCGGCTTGCACTAAATAGTTGTCTGCCGGGGAATTATATATGTGAAGTAACGTTAAAGCTGGCTCCCGCCTAATTTATGGCGCCAGTCCGAAGATCAATAGAGAAACGAACGCTTGAGGTTGGATGATGAAAAGGGCTCTGCCGACAATTCTGCTGCTGCTGCTGGCAATATCAGCCGCATCTGCCGCACCCCCTGCTCCGATTTACCCCGGCGCGAAAGGTATGTTTTACGAGCAGCTTCAACGTCCGACCGAAAAACTCAACACCGGCATTCAGTATTGGATTGAACTTAAACGCAAAGGCCAGACGAACCGCGTTAGTAACAAGTTTGAGTTTCGTTCCGGAGACCAGATTCGATTTCATGTGAAGTCGAATGCAAATGGATTCGCCTACGTCGTGTTGCGCGAAGGGAGTCGAGGCGAGCAATCTGTTCTGTTTCCAGATAAGCGACACCTCGATGATAACTGCATGAAAGCTAACGTTGAATATGCAATTCCCGGCGATAGCTTCTTGCTGTTTGATGAGTTTCCCGGCACCGAGAAGCTAACCTTTGTGATGGCGCGAACCGCGATCGAGCCGAACAAGTTTATGCCAGACACCAGCCACAAGGTCATAGTTGCTTCACGCGCTGATGGAAGCAAGGATCTTGTTCCTGGTTCATTCGTTGTGAGCTACGGTGGAGCTGATACGCCTTCGACGGTACGACCAGCTTCGCTGCCTTCGCCGCAATCCCCTGCAAATTTGCCACCTGCAGACATTATTGAGGCAAGCACCGGCACAGCGGAAGTTCAAAACGATGATCAGAGCAACGCTATCATCACAATCGTTCAGAAAAATCCGGCTGATGCCTTAGCCGTAGACATATTTTTGGAACACAGACCGTAATGAGTTTCTGACTGATTCTAACTAGGAAACCAAAGACCCCGTTCGACCCTTCACTCTGCACCATAATGGTACGCCTGATGTTCAGCAATAGATTGTTCGCACTGCTTTTATCGCTAACTGTGATTGGACAGGTGCTGATTGTGCCGCAAGCTCAGGCCGCTCCAGGCGGTGCTAAAACGATGGGCAAAGCACCGGTTCGACATACGGCGCCGGCTGGATCTAAGTCCGCAGCTTTCGAACCTATTGGCGACAAGTGGGCGATCGTGATTGGAGTTAGCAAGTTTGCTGATTCCCGAATGCCGGAACTAAAGTACGCAGCCAAGGACGCGAAGGATTTCTATGATTATCTCGTAGATCCAACTGGAGGTAAGTTCCAGAGTGATCACGTGAAGTTGCTACTCAACAGCGATGCCACCAAAATCAACATCATGGATATGATTGGTGACTCCTTTTTGCCGCATGCCGCCGGTCCAAATGATCTCGTAGTGATTTATTTGTCCACCCATGGCTCACCAGCCGGTGCTGATGTTCGAGGCGTCAACTACGTCATTGCTCACGATACCCGACCGAACAAACTGTTTGCAACTGGTATGGAAATGAGGCAACTTCTGCGGATTATCAAAGAACGCGTGCACACCAATCGCGTATTGCTCGTGCTGGATACTTGCTATAGCGGTGCCGGTGGGGTTGGTCATAAGGGCTTGTCACGTACGAACGTAGACTCTCAGAGTCTTGCTCAAGGGATAGGAAGCCTCGTTATTTCTTCCAGTTCGCCTGAACAACGCTCTTGGGAATCTGACGGATTGAAAAACAGTTATTTCACGCGCTACCTAATAGATACTTTGAAGGATAGCGCTGGAAACGTACCAATTGAGCTGGCCTTCAACAGCATGAGGCAAAAAGTGCAGAACACGGTTCTGCGCGAGAAAGGAGAGATGCAAACGCCTGTCCTGGCAGGAAGTTTTTCTGGACCCAGATTGGTTCTTGGCGTTGCACCGAGGGAAGTCCGCCCGGCTCCAATTACGATTCCGCTTTCGTCCGGTGACGTTGCACCGGCCACAAGTGAGGCAAAAGGCGACGACTTCACTTCTTACGGACAACAGATGCGTGCCGCGCAGGACCTGATCGATCGAGGAAAGATGTTCGATGCCTGGCACGAACTAGACAACGCTATTAAGTCGAATCCATCTTCAGTTGAAGCGCAGCTTGTTTTGTCGGATGTGCTCGACTCACAGACTAAGTTCATGCAAAGCCTTGAGGCCGCTAAGTGCGCAGTACGGAACGACGAGAATTCGGCGCAGGCACGAGAAAAGCTTTCGCGCGCTTATGTGCGGCTCTATAACTCCGACGAGGCTCTAAGGCAGGCGCAGAAGGCTGCTACGCTGGATCCGCAAAGCTCCATGGCTCACTACTACATGGGATTGATAAACGAAAAGTTTGGCAATCGAGTTGACCAGGCGGAGCAGTTCTATCGAAAAGCTATTGAGTTGAATGGAGCTAACGCACCGGCACTGGTGGCATTGGCGAATCTGCTGCGTCGCGAAAATAGAAATGTGGAAGAGGTGGAAACGCTGGTGAAGCACGCATTAGAGGCTGATTCGGATGACCCGGATGCGCATCTGGCGTATGCTCGCATGCTGCATGAAAGCAAAGGGCAATTCGCTGAGGCCGAAAAGCTGCTGCGATCTGCAATCACCGTATCTCCTAATGATCCGATTCTTCATTCGGAACTTGCTGTCGTTTTGTCTTACAACGCAGATCACTACACCGAAGCGGAAGACGAGTTCAAGAAGGCCATTGAGCTGAATCCGAATATTGCCTATCCACGCTTCGTCTTTGCGCGCTTCTTATCTGAAAAGCGTCAACGCTTCGATCAAGCGGAGGAAGAGTATGTAGCTGCGATCAAATTCGAGCCAAGTTTGTTTAATGCACGTATCGAATATGGCAATCTGTTGGTCCGCCGCAAGAAATATGATGATGCAGACTTCCAATTCAACAAAGCATTACAGACAAATCCAAAGAACTCTTTAGCCCATTTGGGTTTGGCTCGAATCAAATACGAGTTGTTCAAAGATTATCCAGGAGCTACAGCAGAACTCACAAAGGCTACGGTTATCGATCCCAAGTTATCCGGTGCCTACGATTTGATGGGCGATGTAAACTACCATGGTCTGGGTCGCTATGTGGATGCGAAGCAATCCTATGAGAAAGCAATTCAAGCCGATCCCAAAAACTCTGCTGCCTATTTCCATCTTGCAATACTGATGCTTGATCGCGTGAAGGAAAACAACCCGCAAGCCATTCTTGAGGCGTTGAACAAGGCTGCAAGCACCGGTGCCGGTGAATCGCGCTATCAGACGAAGAGAGGCTGGGTGCTGCAAAATCACTTTAAGCAATTCAAAGAAGCTGAAGTTGCTTATCGTAAAGCAATCGAGCTGAACGTGGCTGACTCCGAAGCGCATCTAAATCTTGGGTTGCTATTGATTACAAAATTTGGCCTTCGCAAAGAAGGCGAGCGTGAAATTCGCACCGCTTTTGAGCAGAGTCCGAACCTGACTGAGATTAAGACAGCCTACGAACGCTACGTGCACTAGATTCGGCAGAAGAACTTTGATCTTTGATCTCGCTTGGACCGGCTCATTCCCTCTGGCGCAGAGAAGTGCAATCGTTGGGTGGCTGCCGTTGCCGGAATCACCACTTACTCACAGTTATGGAATAACGTGATAAGTTGACCCAGATGCTGGCCTGGATCTTTACCAAGAGTATGTATCTGAATGAAGAAAGCTTTCATTGGTTATCTGGCGTGGGTGAATCGCATCCTCATTCTAAATGCGTTACTGGTGGTTGCATTGGCTGGTCCAAGCGTAGCTGGTAAGGTTACCATCGAAAACGATAATGATGATGTTCCTTATTACGCCTCGGAGCGACAAGATCGGGACGCCATGCACCAATTGGAATTGGCTCGCCTTAATCCACCCGGCGATCTGAGACGCGCGCGAGCTATTGTCCGTGTTTTGCGTGAGTACGACTCCGGGTTTATACTGTATGGATTGCGTGACCCAGCATGGATTGAGGCAGTAGCAATTTTGGTAAAGAAGCTTCCGCCGGATTCAATAGAATTGGGCGAGGCATATCGAGATGCTGCCTTCCAAGGAAACATTCCTACTAAGGCTCGTTTATCCTTGGTTGAAAAGTCTGTGGCTTGCTTTGAGCGAAACCCGCAAAGAATAATTCGGGATCCGAAGCTGATCGAGGATGTGTGGAATTTGAATGCGAAGTTAGGTAGAAATGAGCGAAGTGCAGATTTGTTGGAGCGGAGACTGGTTTTACTTGATCGCGGAACAAAGAAGAATGCGAATGAAATTGCTTCTCTTCTTTCAATGATCGTAGATTGTAACTTGCGTTTACGTCGATATCCTAGGGCGGAAAGTGCGCTCAAACGCACAATGTCCATGTTCTCATCGAACGGAGAAAACAGTCGCAATGCGGCAAAGTTGCATTTGCGACTATCTGGGATTCTCTGCCAAGAACTAAAGTTCGAGGAAGCGCTCGTCGAAAACGATTCGGCTTGCAGAATAGACAAGAAGCTCTTTGGATCCAAGCTAATGTATGACTACGTTATTTCTGGCCTAGGTCCAACCTCTCCACTTGCTTTTGATCTGGTGGCGCGGGCAGAGATTTACGAAAAGAAAGGCGACCGCAAGAAAGCCGAATCCATTTATCGTGAAGCGCTGTCCATTTGCAAGGAGCATGATCCTAAGGGCAGTCACGCACCAGCTTTTCAGTACCAATATGAGCAGGTTATGAAGAAATGCGGGCTCCTTCCCGAAAAAGCCGGCAACTCGCCCGATAAATAGGGAAAAAATACAGGGTTTTGTGTTACTTCGTGACTGGTTTTCGCGGCTCGGATGGTGGCACGCCAAGCTTTAACTCCACGCCTTTCCACTCTGCATCTTTCAAGATGGGCGTCTGAGGCTCTTTGAAGTCGCGTGTCGATTCGTCCTGCACACGAAGGCTAGCGTAGTTGAAAGCTTCGGTGAGTTTTGTGTGTTTCGACAATCCATCTATCAGGTGCTTAGTGAAGATGCCATTCTTGTATCGGGTTGAATCATGAGCGGTCTGATTCGCGGCCGCTGACGCGATGATCAGGTGTCCGGTGCCTTGAAGCAAGTCAGCCATGTTGAGTGGGTTGGCGACAGGCATTCCTTTAGAACCAGTTTCTGCTGCGCCTGAATGGCAAGTATCCAATATCAGCACGACGCGCTTTGACTGCAATCGGCGGACGACATTTTTGGCCAGATCTTGAAGTTCAATTCCGGTAGCGAAAGGGTTCGTTGGATCCGTATCGTATGCCATCAGGAAATTGCGCTGCGCAACGTCCAGAGCTGTTGATGTTCCGTGTGTGGCGATGTAGATGCAGACAAGGTCATTTGGCTTAGCGTTTCTCGGAAGCCATTGTGAGCCGACATCGGTCATGATGCGCTCACGAGTGGCAGCAGAATTAATGAGTACCTTTACGTGGTCGGCTGCAAAATTGCATTTCTGCGTGAGGAATTTAGCAAAGTCCGTCGCGTCTTTGTCAGGGAAGTTGAGATTCCATCGCGGATTCTTGAATTGGCTTATGCCGATTACCACGGCCCATTTATCTGCTACTGGTGAAGACCCAGACAAAATATCCTTTACTTTCTGGTTAGGCTTGTCTGCTGTAGTTACTTGCTGTGTGCTCGCCAACTGACTTGTTCTATCGTTGTTTAAGCTAGCTACATTCGGACCG
>Ga0163152_10007582_pt1 | contig 11843 bp, 7 predicted proteins | sample OliLakLV19MP8IB2_FD_148635 | JGI IMG/M metagenome (GOLD analysis project Ga0163152, IMG submission 148635) | Freshwater microbial mat bacterial communities from Lake Vanda, McMurdo Dry Valleys, Antarctica - Oligotrophic Lake LV.19.MP8.IB-2 | ecosystem: Environmental > Aquatic > Freshwater > Lake... | reverse complement strand
GGTGAACAGTCCCTTTACACCCACCTTGGCATCATTGCGCAAAGTCTCTGTCGGCGCCGTCGCGAGCACCATCTTCTCGGCGTTCCACGTGGTGCTGGCCGTAGCGAGGGTGCCGACCAGCGTTTCATTTTTCACCGCGAGGGGCGAGACGTACGCGTAAATTCTGCCGGAGCGCAGCGCGTCGGGAACGTCGTTGACGACGACATCCAGGACATCGCCCGCGCGCACTTTAAAGACACCACGAGCGTTGAGTCCCAATTTGTCGCTGAGGATGGGCTGCGTTGGTATCTTCGTTTCCGCGCTGCCGTCGGCGTGACGGATAGTGATGCCCATGGGCACCGAAAATTGCGTACTTTCAAAAAGCGACGAGTCATTTAAAAAAATAGAAATGTCGACGTCCGCGAGACCCGAAACGAATGCAGGATTCGTGAATGCGAACGACAACACATAATTCGCGTTATCAATTGTTTCCTGCAGCGACATACCACGGTCACTGGTTATCGGAATCTCCTTTCGCTTGGGATCGACGGAGCTGGTTTTCGTGGTGGAGCCGCTTTTTCGAAAAAATTTGCAACCCGTAAGGGGAACCGCGAGGCCCGCGAGCGTCAACACGGAGATTACGACACCAGCGGGGGCACGATTCTTCACGACCTTCATGCGTCTGTTACCTCTGTATCGGGATTATTCGGGTGCGAGTTCCCCCAGGGAATTCTTTCAGAAGCCTGCTCGGCACGGTGGGCACGCCGACGCAATTCGCTTCGCACGCACTGTAGCCTTCCGGATCGAAGATGGCGCCGATGCCTGTGGGGTCGAACTTGCCGTCGGAGAAATACGCCACGCCGGCCTTCATCGTGATCTTGCCAACCTCGCGGCCGGAATGCTGCTGCATGCACGCGTTCTTGCAACACGACATCCCCGAAAGCTCCGACAAGCAGATGTTGGCCGCGGCCGCACAGATACGCACGGGGTTGAAGTCGACGAACGTGCTGCCGGCGATCTGGAAGGTGTTGCCCAGATCCGGATCGAAGGATCGGTACTGCGGGCCGAAACCACGCTGGCAGCCGGTGGGAAGCACAATGACTTCTGGGCGTTTTTCGTAGTACCGGACTGAGTTCATCGCCGTTGAGGTCAGGCTCTGGCCATGCGCCTCATCCAACGAAAAACCGCCTTGATGTATCAGTAGTATCGCCATGAGCGTAGCCAGGAATGTCTGCGAAATGCATCTGAGCATGATGTCGACTTTCATTTTCTGAGGGAACCAAATCCGGACAGGATAGTGTCGATGGACTCCGCTTAGCAATGCAAGGAGACTGCGCGTCACCGCGTTGTCGGATTCTGCTCGTCGCTCTTCAGTTGTCTCCGCATGATCAGTTTGTTTGTCTCATTTCAACGCCCCGCTGGCGCGCGCAGGGGCACCTGATCGTGGCCCACTTCACACACGCTCGGCTTGCCCACGTCGGGTATCATGTCGATGGCGCGACGCGCACGTTTGGCACAGTCGGACGGATCCGCGGGTTTTGTGACGCGGTAGAATGCGTTGATGAGGTCCTGCTGATCCTTTTCATCGAAAGCGTATGTGGGTGCTTCCATGATGTAACGAAACACCTTGGCGCGCTCGGGGTCCTTGGTGAGCCACGAAAAAAACTCGCGGCCGTCGGCACCCGGCGCGTAGGCCTCAATGTCTGTGCGCGCAAGGCAGCCCGGGATGGCATTGGCGGGAACGGCGGTCGAGTCCATGGCCGCGCTCGGCGCCGTTGCGCACTGGTTGAAGATATACTGGCGCAGCGTCGGATTCTTGTAATTGGGATCGAAGGTCAGCACCGGCAGAGTCACCGGACCCACTTTCATCGACGGCAGGCGGCACGCGATGGCTCCTTTGATGGCCGCCTCGCCTCCGCCCTTCGCCGTTTCCTCCGCCTGCACCTTCTGCATGTATCCCGCTATCGCGCGGATGCCGTCCGTGTAACAGGCGCGTGCTTCGTTGAGCTGGCAGTAATAGTGCAGCGTCAGGTCGCTCCAGTGTGGAGCCTGGTTCGCGCCGAGGCAGGTGTCGGCAGTGCTCCTGTCGATCACATTGAGGGCAGAGGGCGCAGGCTTGGCGCCGGTCCACGGATTTGTCCGGTTCACTGCAAGGTGCATCGCGTCGCGAATTTCTTCCATCGCTTTTGCCACGGCCACCATTGCGATGCGCTCCCTCTTGGGAGGATTGAAGGCAGTGGTGTAATCGGCCCGTGGCCAGTCGTGCACGACAGCGCCTGTGGCAGCATCACGCGCCTTGAAGTCGGCGATGATGGCCGGGTCGAGGACCTCAGCCATCTCCACCAGGCGGTTCGCGACGAGGGTCATGTTGACATACGCACCCGCAGGGAATTTCGATGGAAAATCCACGGTGACCTCGTAGTCACCATCCGCGAGGTCGGGCAGGCGGGCTTCTACGAAAGAAAGGTAGCGCCGGACGTTGGAAGTGCCAACTTCCTCAACTTTGAACACCTCGAGTGCCACCCCCGTGGAATCGGTGACAGGTTTGCCGGAATTGGGCCCACTGGCATAATACAACGACGCGCCCAGACCGGTTCCATCAAAGGAGGAGTTGGCCACCTCGGGAATGTTCATGGGATAGAGGAAGGTGCCGTTGAGCCGTAGCTTCAAGCCAGACTCCTGCGTAACTCCTTTCACGAGGAACGAGACCTTCTGCTTTTCGTACCGCCCGGCGTTGGTCGCGCTTTCGTGGTCACTGGGTGAGCCGAGAGAGGCTTCCACGGACCCGAGTTTCAACGCAGCGTAGTCGCTTTCTTTCGATGCGTTCTGAGTGAAGGTGACATAGGTCTCATTGGAAATAAGCCCGGACGCTTTCGATTCGAATGTGACTGCCGCCGCATCGCTTTCCACCGTAACGGAACCGTTGAAACCTTGGCACACGTCGTCAGTTGCGGCTCCGCGCCCACTGCGGCTCTCCGACTTCATCAATGGGACGGACCAGGGCTTGGCGTCGAGCGTCGAGGACACCGATCCGGAGCCGGTTGATCCAGGCTCTTCGAGGCACGGGTCAACCTCGTCGACTCGCGCCATAAGCGACGAACTCGGTTTTAAAGTCGTCACATAGCTGTCGAAGGTGAACAGACCCTTGTCGGCCAATTTGAGAATGCGTTTTACAATCTCTTCGGCCGAGGTGGCGGACGCCGCCTTGCGGGCATTCCAGTACCCACCCCTCGGATCCAGGGAATCGCCATCGCTTTCGTCTTTGTCGGAAACGGGTGAAACGGACGCGTACAAGCTGCTCGATTGAAGGACGTCGGGAATGTCGTTGACGGTGATCTCGAGAACGTCTCCGGCTCTCACCTTGAAGACGCCGCGAGCCATCAGACCTCGCTTGTCGCTGAGGAGCGGCAGCGCTGAAGTTTTTGTTTCTACACTTCCATCGGCATGCCGAATCGTGATTCCCATGGGAACGGCGAACTGCGTCACCTCGAACAGCGATGAATCGTCCACATAAAAGGAGACATCGACGTTCGCGAGGCCCGAAACGAAGAGCGGATTCGCGAAGGAAAACGAGAGCAGGTAATTTTCCGAGTCCACTGTGGCGTCAATCGACTCACCATACTCTCCCGCAATCACAGCTTCCAGACGCTTCGGCCCCACGGCGCCAGCCTTGGTGGCGGAAGAAGACTTTTTGCGAAAAAGATTGCAGCCCGTGAGCGGGGCCGCAAGGCCTGCACACATCAGAAGTGCAAATGTGACGCCGACAGGACCGGAGCGCGTTGCGATTTTCATAGGTTCTCTGCCTTATTTTTTTTGCTTCGACACTGCCACTTTGTCGAGCCAATCTTTCGGTCTGTTTCTTTGTCTTCAGCGGCCTGCGGCGGCGCGCGGAGGATTTTGCTCGTGACCCACCTCGCACAGGCTTGGCATGCCCGCACTGGGGTGATTGTCGATGGCGCGGCGCGAACGTTTGGCACAGTCGGACGGATCAGTGGGTTTTGTGACTCGATAGAATGCGTTGATAAGGTCTTGCTGATCTTTTTCATCGAACGCGAAGGTGGGCGCCTCCATGATGTAACGAAACACCTTTGCGCGCTCGGGGTCTTTCATGAACCAGGAGAAAGCCGTGCGCTCTTCGACGCTCGGCGCGAACGCCTCGATGTCTTTGCGTGCCAGGCAACCCGGAATAGCCGACGCAGGAACGGTGCGTGAGTCCAGAGCCGCGGCAGAATCGGTCGCGCACTGGGCAAAGACGTACTGACGCAGCGTGGGATACTTGTAATTGGGATCAAAGGTCAGCACAGGCAACGTCACCGGCCCCACCTTCATCGAAGGCAGGCGGCACGCGATAGCACCCTTGATAGCTGCTTCGCCTCCTCCTTTCGCCGTTTCCTCCGCTTGGACCTTCTGCATGTACCCCGCCGTGTCGCGGATGCCACCCGTGTAGCAGCCGCGCGCTTCATTTATCTGGCAGTAATAGTGAAGTGTAAGGTCGCTCCAGTGCGGAGCCTCGTTCGAGCCAAGGCAGCTGTCCACCGCGCTCCAGTCCACGACATTGAGAGCGGTCATTGCAGGTTTGATGCCTGTCCACGGATTCGTGCGGTTCACCGTCAAATGCATCGCGTCGCGGAGTTCTTCCATCGCTTTGGCCACGGCCACCATGGCGATGGGCTCTCTCTTAGGCGGATTGAAAGCGGTAGAATAATCGGCTTTTGGCCACTCATGCACCACGGCCCCCGAGGCGGCATCGCGTGCCTTGAAATCAGCGATGGTGGCTGGGCTGAGTTCGTCCATAAGACCTACGAGCCGATTCGCGACGAGAGTCGAGTTGACAAAAACGCCCGAAGGAAAATTCGATGGAAATTCAACAGAGACTTCGTAATCGCCATCGTCGAGATCGGGCACGCGCGCCTCTTCGAATGAAAAGTACGTGCGTCCGGACGTGCCCGCGTCATTGGCCTTGAACACCTGCAATGGAACACCCTTGGAGTCGGTCACGGCCTCGCCTGCTTTCGGGCCGCTCGCGTGACGCAATGTGGCGCCAATTCCACTTCCGTTGAAGGTCGATGCGGCAACGTCAGGGAGGTTCAGCGGGAACAGGAGACGGCCGCTGAGCCGCAACCCTTCCAAACTGGTGACGCCCTTGAGGCGGAACGCCATCTTCTGCTTTTCGTAACGGCCCGTGTTTTCGGTGCCATTGAAGTCGCCGGGCGATCCAAGAGGGGCCTCAACGAGGCCTAACTTTCCTTCTGTGAAATCATCTTCGCTGACGGCAGCCTGAAAAACCTGGACGTAAGTCTCGTTCGGTGTGAGCCCAACCACTTTCGATTCAAACGTGGCAGGAGCCGCGTCCGTTTCCACTGACACGGCGCCCTTGAAGCCTTCGCACTGTTCCGCACCGGCGGAGGCAAGGACAAAGCTACCATTGCGGGCTTCTGAAGGGACCAGAGGCGCCGACCAGGGCTTGCCAGCGAGGAGAGATGAAATGGAGCCTGATGCTGCCGCGCCGGGCTGTTCGTGGCAGGGTGTGGAGGAGTCCGTGCGCACGAGAAGCGCACCGCTCGGTTTGTAAGTCGCGATGGATGACTCGAAGGTGAACAGCCTGCGCGCGCTCACATTGAAATTGCGTCGCACGCTCTCCTCATTCGAGCCTGCGAGCGCGATCTTCTGGGCATCCCACGTGAAGTCAAGCTCATTGCCTTCTGTCTGTTCCATTACGGAGAGAGGCGAAACGTAAGCATAAAGGCTGCCGGACTTGAGTTCATCGGGAATGCCATTTATCGCGATCTCGACCACGTCGCCTTTTTTCACCGCGTAGACCGCCTGGGCGCTGAGACCGAATCCGTAGCTTGCAATGGGCTGTGCCGTGGCCTTGATTTCCGCGCTCCCGTCGGCATGGCGGATGGTGACGCCCATGGAGACCGTCAACCGCGTCCGCTCGAACACCGATGAGTCGCCTGCGGAGAGAGAGATTTCGACGCTCGCAAGGCCTGATTTAAAGTCGGTTCCATCAATGGCAAAACTGAGAATGTAACTGTTTTGGTCACCGATGGTGTCGCTGAGTGAGCCGCCGGATTCGTCCACGCCCGAGCTCATGATCTTCGGACCCGTGGCTGCGGCCTTTGTGGTCGAAGTGCTTTTGCGAAAGAGATTGCAGCCCGCAAGCGAGGTCGCAAGGCCAATGCACATAAGCCCGGAAGAGACAGAACGGGTGGCACGACGTGCGACGAATTTCATTCTTTTGTCACCTTTTCAGCGCCCCGCCGCGGCGCGCGGAGGATCCTGATCGTGGCCCACTTCACACACAGTGGGTTTGCCTGATGTGGGTGCCTTGTCGATGGCGCGACGCGGGCGCTTGGAGCAGTCAGCAGGATCAGACGGTTTCGTCACGCGATAGAAGGCATTGATGATGTCCTGCTGATCCTTTTCAGTGAAAGCGAATGTGGGCGCCTCCATAATATAACGAAACGTCTTGGCGCGCTCGGCGTCGTTCACGAACCAGGAGAACTGCTTGCGATCGTCGATGCTCGGCACGTAGGCCTCGATGTCAGTGCGTGCAAGGCAGCCCGGAATGGCGCTGGCCGGATTGGTGTGCGAGGCGATGTCCACATTTGGATCGGTTCCGCACTGATTGAACACATACTGACGCAGGGTGGGATACTTGAAATTGGGATCGAAGGTCAGCACTGGCAATGTCACTGGCCCCCTCTTCATCGAGGGCAGGCGGCACGCGATGGCACCTTTGATGGCTGCTTCGCCTCCGCCCTTCGCGGCTTCTTCCGCCTGCACCTTCTGCATGTACCCGGCCGTGTTGCGGATGCCGGTCGTGTAGCAGCCGCGCGCCTGGTTTATCAGGCAGTAGTAGTGAAGCGTGAGATCGCTCCAGTGTGGCGCCTGGTTTGATCCCAGGCAGTTGACGATCGCGCTCATTTCGACGTTGCTGAATACGGAACGGGCAGGATGTGCGCCTGTCCAGGGGTTTGTGTCATTGACCATCAGATGCATGGAGTCGCGGATCTCTTCCATCGCTTTTGCGACGGCCACCAACGCGATGGGCTCACGCTTCTCAGGTTTGTCGCCGGCGGAGTAATCGGCCTGCGGCCACTCGTGCACAACGGCGCCTGAGGCTACGTCGCGCGCTTTGAAGTCGGCGATGACAGCTGGATCCAGCTTGCCGACGGTCTCTCCCGGGCGGGTTGCCATCAGCGAAAAGGACGCATAGACGCCCGAGGGAAAGTTCGATGGAAAATCCACGGTGACTTCGTAGTCGCCGTCTTCAAGGTCGGGCAAGCGCACTGCGTCGAACGACGCGAACTGCCTCGAGGGCGCTGGCGTGTCGGCGAGCGTAAAAACCTGCAACGGGGCGCCCGCCGCGTCCGCCACGGCCTGGCCCGCCTTTGGACCGCTTGCGTAACGTAACGTGGCTCCCAGCCCCTTTCCATCGAACGTCGAGGCGGCGATTTCGGGGATGTTTGTCGGGAAAACAAAACTGCCGCTCAACTGCAGACTCAGGCCGGTGCTGCCTTGGACACCCTTGACGATGTAGGACACCTTCTGCTTTTCGTAGCGGCCGGTGTTTTCGCTCGGAGACGAACTCGTGCTCGGCTGTGGCTGGACATCGACGGTGCCTAGCTTGCTCTGGGTGTAGTCATCTTCGTTGGAACCGGTGTAGCGGAAAGTGACGACGGTTTCGTTGGGGACGATGCCCATGATTTTGGAATCGAAGGCTGTAGGCGCTGCGTCATTTTCCACGGTCGCCGTGCCGGAAAAGGCTTCGCAACCCGGTCCACTGCTCTCCGCTTCCTTGGGTGAAAAAGCGACCGACCAGGGTTTGCCGGCGAGGGCCGAGGAGATCGTTCCTGAACCAACGGCCCCCACATGCGTGAAGCAGGAAGTCGACAGGTCGTCACCGCGCACAGACATCTCGGTGCTCGGCCTGTAGGCCGTGATGTACGAGTCGAACGTATAAAGACTCCGCTCGGTCACATTGAGGACGCGTTGAGAAGCCTCTTCCGTTGACCCGGCAAGCAGGGTTTTTTGTGCGCTCCAGGAGTCACTCGCAGACAGTGAATCGCGCCCCTTCGTTTCTGGGGCCAGAAGCGAAGCCTCTACATAGATATAAGCTGCGCTGGTGAGCACGTCTGGAATTCCTTCAACGGCCACTTCCAGCACGTCGCCCTGCCGGACCATGTACATGCCCAAGGCGTAAATGCCGCTCTTGTCGCTTTTGACAGGCTGCGCACTCGATTTTTTTTCCGTGCTGCCGTCTGAGTGGCGGATGGTGACGCTCATGGACACTGTAAGCTGCGTTTTTTCGAACAGCACGGAATCCAAAGCATTCATCATGACCGAGAGTTTGGCGAGACCTGCCGTGAAGTTGGAGCCCAGAACCTTGAAACCGATAACGTAATTCTTGTCGGCGCCAATGGTGTCATTTACCGACGATCCGTATTCGTCGAGGATTTTGGTCATGGCCTTGGCGGCCGTAGCGGTGGCCTTGGTGGAAGAGGAAGACTTCTTGCGAAAGAGGTTGCATGCGGAAAGCGGGGCCATAAGGCCCGCACACATCAACAAGGACAGGGCCGCATCGAGCGGCGCGCGACGCGCGAAAATCTTCATCCTTCAGTCACCTCTTTACCGGGTTTCGACGGAGTGTACGAACAGGCGCTATGGCAGGGTTTCCGCCCAGGACCTTGCTTTGCACGGTCGGTACGAGCACGCACTTGGCTTCGCACTTGCTGAAGCCCTCCGGGTCGAAGATGGCGCCGATTCCGGTGGGGTCGAAGGTGCCGTCGGCGAAGAACGCCACACCCTCCTTGAAGGTCACTTGACCCACCTTGTGGCCCGAGTGCTGTTGCATGCATGCGTTCTTGCAGCACGACGTGCCCGAAAGCTGTGAAGCACAGACACTGGCCGCCGCCTCACAGGTTTTTGCCGGATTGAAGACAACGAAGGTGTCGCCAGAGATGGTGAAGATTTCTCCGAGTTCTGGGTCGAACGATCGGTACTGAGGCCCGAAACCGCGGGCGCATCCCGTGGGCAGTACTATGCCCTTGGAGGGGCGCTTCGGATAAAAACGACGCGTTGCCTTCACGTCGGAGGGAGTGCCCGCCGCGAGCGACTCGCTCTGCATGCGCTCGCTTGCAATCGGCAGCAAGACCGCCAACAAGAGTGTCAATAATGTCAATAATGCGAGAGGAGCGAGCCTGCGCATGGAGTCACCTTTCTTCTTTCCAGGGGATCAGAGGAAAAGAATAGGGTGGCGCCGGGGGCTCGCCTATCGGGACGCTCGAGAATCCGCGTCATCTTTTTGACTGCCTGGGGTGGTCATGAAGGCAATGCGCTCACGTGCCCCGTTTCCTCCAGCATTGCCAGGCGTACGCCTTCCACCTGATCGTGTCCCACTTTCCTGAGTGCAGCGCGCAATTCGTCCTCACTCATGTTCTCTGCCACGAGCGCTTTGTGCAGTATGACACCATCGCGCACAAGCACACTGGGACGCCCCCGCACGATCCCACGCAGCAACGGAGACACTCGGCACGCCCACGTAACAGCCTTGTGGTAAAGAAACACCGAGCACACGAACACGAAAGCGTTGAATCGCCCCGGTTCGAGCAACACGCTTTGCAAGGTGACACCGAGTGAAATAAGGACGATGAGATCGAGTGTGGCGGTCTGCCCTGCCAGTCGCTTTCCGGCGAGGCGCATAAGCACGTTGAGGGCGACGTAATATGCGAGCGCAAGGCCCGCCTGTTTGGCGACCCCCGCAAGCTCGCTCCAGAAATATGGCATCCGGTTGACTCCTTCGAATTGGATGAGCGACAGGCCCACGATGGATAGGAATCAGTCGGATCGCTCGAGTTCGTCGGCATGCGAGGGGACATCAGGTTGCTCGCCACGCGCCCCGGGTCGCGATACACTGGCGAGAAACGCCCCTCGCCTTGCTTTGGGGGACTGTTGTTGCCTCTCGAACACTAAACGACTATCTCAAAGTGTGTGTAAAAAATGGGCGAACGACGAACCGGCGCCCGCAATCGATCGAGGACCGCATGACTCCGACACCCGACAAGCACTTGCCCCTGACGCACCTCGGCGAAGACGAGCGCATGTTCCAGAGCGCCGTGCTCGACTTCGCTCGTGCCGAAATCCAGCCGCTCGTTTCGCGCATGGACGAAACCGAGACGATGGACAAGCAACTCGTGTCGAAACTTTTCGACATGGGCTTCATGGGCATCGAAGTCCCGGAAAAATATGGTGGCGCCGGCAGCACCTTCTTCAATGCCATCCTTGCCATCGAGGCCCTCGCACAGGTGGACCCGAGCGTCAGCGTTCTGGTGGACGTGCAGAACACGCTGGTCGAAAACGCCTTCATCCGCTGGGGGACCGAAGCCCAGCGCGAGAAGTACTTAAAGATGCTCACTGGCGGCAAGGTGGGCTCTTACTGCCTCACCGAGGCGGGCAGCGGGTCCGATGCGTTTGCCCTGCGCACCCGCGCGGTGGACTCGGGCGATCATTACAAGCTCACCGGCAAGAAGGTGTTCATCACGAACGCCATCGAGGCCGACGTGTTCCTCGTGTTCGCGAACGTGAATCCTGAGGCCGGATACAAGGGCATCACCGGATTTGTCGTGGAGCGCGGCTTTGCGGGCTTCTCGGTCGGCAAGAAGGAGCAAAAGCTTGGCATTCGCGCATCGAGCACCTGCGAAGTGCTTCTCGACGACTGCATCGTGCCAAAAGACAACGTCATCGGTGAAATCGGCAAGGGCTACAAGATAGCCATCGAGACACTCAACGAAGGGCGCATCGGAATCGCAGCGCAGATGCTGGGCCTTGCTCAGGGTGCGTTCGATGCCGCGCTCAAATACGTCAAGGAGCGCGAACAGTTCGGCAAGTCACTCGCGCAGTTCCAGGGAGTGCAGTTTCAGATAGGCCAGATGGCCACGGACATCGAAGCCGCGCGCCTTCTGGTGTACAATGCCGCGCGCTTGAAGGATGCCAAGCTCGACTTCGTGAAGGAGGCGGCCATGGCCAAGCACTTCGCGAGCAAGGTGGCTGAAGAAGTCGCCTCGCTTGCCGTCGAACTCCACGGCGGCTACGGCTTCATCAAGGAATTCCCGGTTGAGAAATTCTACCGCGACGCCAAGATCGGCAAGATCTATGAAGGCACCACAAATATGCAGCTGCAGACCATAGCGAAGCTCTGCCTCGAAGCATAAGAATTCGTCGTCTGCGCCGCATTATCCCACCCGATCGGGTGCACGCAGGCAGCTGTCCAGCGTGAGCGTGGTGCGCCCGAAACGCCAGACGCGCTTGCCCAGCGCGACTTCCCAAAGAAATGAAACGCTTGCGGCCAGGCGGAAGTAGACGTTGTCGCTCGTCTCGAATCCACGGGCAACCTCGTCGGCCACAATGCGGTCGATTGGCACGACAAGCGGAATTCCCTCAAGCACGCAGTCGAGTTCGAACGGTGATGCCCGCTTTGCCTCGACCCGCCGGACCGCTTCCAATGAAAAGGCGTCGGGGAGAGACTTTGACAGCTCCGACGGGGGCAGGTCGAAGACCTTTCCTTCGCCCACGGCCTGAAGGCGTCCGGCCAGGCGGGTCTTGAAGTCGATGCGCAGTTCCTCAATCAACACACCCATCAGGCGCAGTCCCGGTATGCGGATCACCGCATCCTTCGCACTGCTTTCCACGCGCCCGTGCAGATCGGGCGCACCAAAGTAAAGCTTGGAAGCAGCGCCCGCAAGTTCGTTCTCGCAACGCGATTTGAGCAGAAGGAAACAGCCGAGGCTCTCGAGCGACTCAAGGGTTTCAGCGGCTTTGGACACCTCCTGCGCGCCCCGAGGATGCGCACTCCGCGCAGC
>Ga0163152_10007580_pt1 | contig 11845 bp, 9 predicted proteins | sample OliLakLV19MP8IB2_FD_148635 | JGI IMG/M metagenome (GOLD analysis project Ga0163152, IMG submission 148635) | Freshwater microbial mat bacterial communities from Lake Vanda, McMurdo Dry Valleys, Antarctica - Oligotrophic Lake LV.19.MP8.IB-2 | ecosystem: Environmental > Aquatic > Freshwater > Lake... | reverse complement strand
TGCCGGCAAGTTCAGGTCGGGGCACGAATAACCAATGCCGCGCGCCTCAAGCTCCCGCCGAAACCGTTCCGCCTTGCCCGACGCGGGCGACGACGCGAACCCGTGGAGGTAGACGACGTGCCGGACGGGAATGCGGGGAATGTCGAGCATGGCGGGCCTGGTCAGATCTTGTTCGGGCAGTTGGGCCGGCAGTAGCAGGACATGCCCGCTTCGCCTTCGGTGTTGTAGTCGTAGGTCAATTCTTCGCCCTTGGCGATGTTTTTTGACGCGCGAATCCAGACCACGCCCTTGACCACCTCGGAGTAACAGTTGCCTGTGCACCCGTGGTTGATAAACCGCGCCGTGCTCCCGCCGACGTTGCCGTCGAGGAACCAGGCGCGATTGAGCGTGAAGCACCAAATCTGGCCCTTCTTCTGGTACCGGGTCTCGCGCCGATCGGCCTCAGCGGAGGTGACCTTCTCGCCCGTGTATTGGACAATGCGCTTGTTTTTGTTGATGGGGGCCGCCGCGTACACGCCCCAGCCGGCGATACGGGATTTCTTGCGAATGATGCGGCAACCGGTCTCGGTGATCTCTACACGTGCGCGAGGCGTCTTCATCAATCGATGATTGTAGCTCAGCCACCCTGGTGGCCTAGTGAAAGTCGTGCGACACGGGACGAGGGCCAGTGTCGGCGAGTGCCTCAATCCGTTCAGCCTTGACCGACACGGCGCCATCCTGGTTCTGCAGTAGCCCTTCGATGAGCAGATACGGCGCATCCACCACCGTGCGTTTGTGTGAGGCAAAGACATCCGGTGTGAGGATGGCGTTGGCGATGCCGGTTTCGTCCTCAAGGGACAGGAACACAAAGCCTTTGGCGGTGCCGGGACGTTGGCGCGTGATCACCGCGCCGGCCACCCGCACACGACGGCCTGGACGGCCGCTGGGCAGATCGCTGGCGCGCAGGACGCCGCGCGCGGCCAGCGCGCGGCGGACCAGCGCCATGGGGTGCGGCCCGATCGTCAGTCCGGTGGCCGCATAGTCGGCGCCGACGCGCTCGGTGAGGGTCATCTGCCGCAGGGGGGACGCAGCAAAAAGACGTCGGGTGTCTTTTTCAGATCCCGGCGATTGCAGAAAAAGACACTCGACGTCTTTTTGCTGCGTCCCCGACGTCAGTTCCGTGTCTGTGAGCAGCGGCCCGGCCGGACGCGCGGCGCGTTCGGCCTGCCACAACGCCGACCGGCGGTCGCCGCCCAGCGACGCGAGCGCGCCGGCCTCGGCGAGCACGCGGAGCTCGTCGCGGCGCACGCCCGTGCGCGCGACGAGGTCGTCCATCGTCGCAAACCGTCCTCCAAAAATGACGTCGGGTGTCTTTTTGGCGTCGCGTGGCGCCAAAAAGACACCCGACGTCATTTTGCGCCCCACCTCGGCGCGCAGGCCCTGCACGTACATCAGCCCCAGACGAATCGCGCCATCGTCCTGGATCGTGCACCTCCAGTCGGAGACCTGGACGTCCACGGGGGCGAACCGGACGCCGCGGCGCTGGGCGTCCTTGACCAACGTCGCGGGCCCGTAAAACCCCATGGGCTGGTTGTTGAGCAGCGCCGTATAAAACGCGGCCGGGTAATGCGCCTTCAAATACGCACTCGCATACACGATGAGCGCAAAACTGGCGGCGTGGGACTCGGGAAATCCATAGAGCGCAAACGACGAGATCGACAACACAATCTGATCGGCCGTCACCCCGGTGATGCCGTTGCGCGCCATGCCGGTGCGCAACCGCCCTTCGATGTCCCTCATCCGTTTCGCAGAACGCTTGAACCCCATCGCCCGTCTCAGCTCTTCCGCTTCCCCACCGCTGAAGCCGGCAATCACCATCGCCATGCGCAGCAACTGCTCCTGAAACAGCGGCACCCCCAACGTGCGCTTCAACACGGGCTCGAGCGACGGGTGTGCATACGTCACGGGTTCATCACCACGCCGACGTTTCAGATACGGATGCACCATCTGACCAACGATGGGACCGGGACGGATGAGCGCCACCTCCACCACGATGTCGTAAAAATTCTTCGGCTTGAGGCGCGGCAATGTGGCCATCTGCGCGCGCGACTCCACCTGAAAGATGCCGACCGTATCTGCGGCCTGCAACATCGCATAGACCTCGGGGTCATCGGGCGGCAGGTGTGCAAGGTCCACACCGGTCAACGCGACTGACTCCTCAAGCACGGCCATCATGCCGAGGCCGAGCAGGTCCACCTTCACAATGCCGAGGTCCGCGCAATCATCCTTGTCCCACTGCACCACCACGCGGCCGGGCATCGACGCCGGCTCCAGCGGCACCACATCGTCCAACCGCCCCTTGCAGATGACCATGCCGCCGGAATGCTGACCGAGATGGCGCGGCAGATCCTGCATCTGCGTCCACAACTTTGCGAATTGGCCGTACACCTCGCGACCGGTATCGAGTCCGGCCTCTTTGAGATGTTTGGTGACCGCCTCGTCGGGGTCGACAAATTCAAAGCGACTCATCATCTTGGCGAGCCGGTCGATCTCGTCCTCTTCCATGCTGAGGACTTTGCCGACTTCGCGCGCAGCGCTTCGTCCGCGATACGAAATCACGTTGGCGGTCATGGCCGCGCCCAGCGCACCATATCGCTGATAGACGTACTGAATCACGCGTTCACGTCGATCCCCACTGGGCAGGTCGAGATCGATGTCGGGCCATTCGCCGCGTTCTTCTGAAAGGAATCGCTCAAAGAGCAACTCCATGCCGACCGGATCCACAGCCGTGATGCCGAGTGAATAACACACCGCACTGTTGGCCGCCGACCCGCGCCCCTGCACGAGGATGCCCTGCTGCCGGCAAAAATTCACCAGGTCCCAGACGATGAGGAAGTAGCCAGCGAGGTTGAGTCTGTCGATGAGATCGAGCTCGCGCTGAATTTGGGCCTTGGCGCGACCGTCAAACGCCGTGTCCAGCGGGTGATATCGATCTCGCGCGCCCACCATGGTGATGCGTCGCAGAAACGACGCCTGCGTCTCCCCCGCCGGCACGGGGTAATCAGGGAACTGATAGCCGAGATTCGCGAGTGTGAAGTCGAGCCGTTCGGCGAGGCTTTCCGTGCCTGCCAATGCCTGCGGGATGTCGCTGAACATCCGCTCCATCATGGCGGGCGGCTTCAGGTAACTCTCTGCATTCGCGCTCAGCCTGCGTCCCGCTTCTTTGAGCGTGGTCTTGTAGCGCAGGCACGTGAGCACGTCGTAGACGGGACGTTCCTCCACCGTGGCAAACCGCACGTTGTTGGACGCCAGCACGGGTACACGAAACGCCGCCGACAAATCCAGGAGTGACGCGTTGGCGGCTTCTTCGTCGCGACGCAGATGCCGTTGCAATTCCATCCAGACGTTCTGGCGGCCGAAGATGCCGACGACCTTGTCGACGAGTCCGCCCACACCGTGCCGTTCGGCCACCAGCGCCTGACGACCGACGAGCGCGATCAATCCGTTGGTGTGGCCGTCAAGATCCTCCAGCGCCAGACGTGATTCGCCTTTGGGTGCGTCACGTTTGGCCTGCGTGATCAGCCGGCACAAGTTTTGATAGCCGGTCTGCGAAGAGACAAGGACGGGCAGCACAGTACTGAGTGCGGAGTGCGGGGTGCTCGGTGCGGAGTGCGGAGTGCTTAGTGCGGAGTGCGAAGTGCGGATGGTGAGTTCGGCGCCGACGATGGCTTTGAGGCCGGCGGCTTTGGCAGCACGATAACACTGCGGGGCGCCGTAGACGCCGTCGCGATCAAGCAGCGCAAGCGCGGGATAGCCGAGGTCCGCTGCCCGCTTGACCAGCGTCTCTGGCAGCGAGGCGCCAGCGAGAAATGAGAATGCCGACGCGGTATGAAGTTCGAGGTACACGGCAAAATAGTGCGAAGTGCGGAGTGCGCAGTCACGTCGCACTGCGCACTTCAGTCAATCTCGCCTTCGAGTTCCCATGCGTCGGTCTGGCGGTTGCGCGCCAACCGATAGATGACGCCGGTCTCGAGCGCCACATCCCACTCGTCGCGATCCCATGTCTGCGCGTCGGAGGTCCACCAGTGTCCCGAGGTGCGCCAGGGACCGGCGGCGGTGGTCACGTCCTTCGATTCCCGGACTGACGTCCGCTCGCTCAGAGTGATGCGCTCGCTCAGGGCGACGCTCACTGGGCGGCCGCGTTCGACACGTACGCGCACTGGGACTGGGACACGCAACCGGCGGATCGAGGTTCTGGGTTCAGCGTTCAGGGTTCGGGGTTCTGTTCGGAGTTCTGTTCTGGGTTCTTGGTTCAGAGGCTTGTCCGCCGAAGCCTTGGCGACGGCGGATTCAAGGTTCTTCAAAGCGAACGGTTTCATGGACGACACCCTGGGGTTGTGGGTGTCGACGATGACGGGGGCGCCGACGCGGGTGTCGCCGACCAGGGCCTGGAGGCGCGCAAGGAGTGTGGAGAGATCCTCGGGCGTCGGGACCGTGTAGGCGAGCAGTGAGCCTTGCGCGATACGCCCGGGCGTGACGCCACATTCCACCTCCACCACATCGATGCCGGCGGGGGCGGGATGGGCTTCCAGGTCGAGCAGGATCAACGTCCGCAACGTTTTCGCCTCGCGCATGGGAGACGGCAACGTGAGTGTACGTTCGTGCATCGCCTTGGTGACCAGGCGCAGGCGCGTGGTGATCGTCACCGCGCCGCGATCGGCGCGCGCGAGTGTGACCGACAACGCGTCGCAGAGGCGGGCGAGCACAAACGACAGCGGTTCGAGCCCTTCGACCGGCCATTCGAGTTCCATGCGCCCGACAAATCGCGGCGCTTCGCCGGTGGGCACCATCGGCGTGGCATCTTCGCCGCAGGCGGCCTGATGGAGGCGCACCCCCACAGGGCCCATCCGCGTCAACACGTCCGCGCGCGGCAATCTGGCGAGATCCCCCAGAGTCACAAGCCCCCAGCGATCACAGATGCGGAGCGCTTCGGCCACGTCCCGACTCTGCAGATCTGACTGCCCGGCCTTCGATGTGCGCAATGGCTGCATGTCATTTTGGGTGCTGGGCGGCGCCGGCTTGGAGCTGGGCAGCGCCATCGTGGGCCTGGGCGGCGCCGGCAAAATAATCAGCGCCGAGAGCGGCAACCGCTCGAGCATGCGTGCTTCGTCGCCCGACGGCACAATCGTGGCGCCGGGGCGCACGTGCGCCAACAGCCACGCGGCAGTTTGGGATCCGGCGATGGCCACTCGCACGCCAAGGCCACGTTCCCAGGCCATACGACGCATCTCTTCCGCAATCACCGCCGGCGCGCCAATGACACGCGTCAAACCACGCGCATCACACACCACCACATCGTCTCCATGCGCTTCCACGCGGGGAGAACAGGCGCGGGCCACCGTTTCGAGCACACCGGGTTTGGACGCACTTAAAGAGTCGCGGATAAGGCAAATAAACATGGGGTGGCCTCCTTTCCGCTGGGCTGAGCACTGCGCACCCGCCGCACACGCTGCGATACATCAGGCGTGACCGCAAGGCCGGTCAACCGGCGACTCTGCGCACTGCGGCCCGTCCACTTGCCCTTTGCCTGCAGCGTGAGCGACACACCGTGGGCACTGCGACCGATCGGCTGCGCGCCCATCACCAGGCCCACGGTGTCGCGGCCTTCGAGCACGTACCCCAGGCGCAACCATGTGGACGCAGCCAACGAGCGCAGATGCCGCGCCGGCACATCCGCCACATCAAACACGACCACGGCCACGCCGCCGGCTCGCACGATCAAATCAAACGCGCGGAGGCCACGCTGCACGGCCAGATCCCCCACCGTCATCTGCGACGCGCCCCACGACAACTGCGGGCCACGCACCCACAACAGGCGATCGAGCACCACGCCGGCCGCCTCCGCCGACGCCGGGTCGAGCCGATCGGCCACATCCACCAGCGCCACCATTCCGCCCTGCTGCGTCACCGCGGCCAAGGTGGCCATCACCACCGACGTGCGGCCAGATGATGGCGAGCCGATGACTTCGGAGAGTTGCCCCTTGGGCCAGCCGCCGGCGAGGTGCTCGGCATCGTCAAGCAGCGACACCCCCGTGCCGATACACGGGCGCCCGCCCTCCATCGGCCTGGTCAACGTGCCGGCCAGATGTTTGGAGTCCAGTAGTTGCGTGAGATGAGACAGAGCCGCTGACGCCATGATTTTCGCCCTACTTTCGCCTTAAGGGCGAAGTATGGCACGGAGGGCATCAGGCGATCAAGTGGCGAAAGTTTGAAGTCCCGGGGCTTGTCCGCCGTAGCCTTCGGCGAAGGCGGGTCCCGAAGTCATGGCTGTTCGATGGGGCTGGCGTCACTGGTGTGTGGCCTCGACGCGGGCAACTGGACGACCACCACTCACGCAGCGACCAGATCGAGAATGATCGGATACTGCCGGGCCGCGCGTGCCCCCTCGATGCGGTGATCGGCCGCGTGTTCAGACAGATGCAGGACCTGCGTGCAATATGTCAACAGCGATGCACAGCCCTCCCCAAGATAGAGCCGCCGCACATCGCATTCGCCAATCAGCGCAAGCAAATCAGCGGTGAGGTGTCGCGAATCACCCGCGACCTGAACGGGGCGATCAAGCAACTCGCGATCGGACATGATGTTGGGTGCAATCGTCGTCATGTCCCTTCATACCACGACGATGTTCGGGCGCTCACCGATCGACGACACAAGCGATCGCGTCCTTCAATTTTGCGCCGGCCATTTCTGCAAGCGATCGGTGCCGTCAGGCGACGACGAGAGGTCGGAGACGCGTCTGAGCGTTGGGTCCGAGTCTCAGACAGACGTGTTTAAACAACCTGTCAAGTATTTTTTGTGGACGCCTACAACTCTTTCGGCCCCAATTCGGCCTGGACCGAGTTGGACCGCGAGCCGTGGACGAGTATCGTCCACCGTCTTCAGGCTCCTACTTCCCGGCCGCCACCGCGAGCCGGTCGATCATGCGGTTGAAGATCGGCCCGTGGAACGGGTACAGCGCATACCAATACAGGAGGCCGAAGAGGCCTTTGGGGGCAAAAAAGGCGGTCTGCACAAACAGGGTCTTGCCGTCCTCCTGTCGCTGGGCTTCGAACTGGAGCCACGCGCGGCCGGGCACCTTCATCTCGGCGCGAAGCCGGAGCAGGTGGCCGGGTTCGACGGCTTCGACGCGCCAGAAGTCCAGCGCATCGCCCGCGCGCAGCAGATCGGGGTCCCGACGACCGCGGCGAAAGCCGACACCGCCCACCAGCCGATCCGCGATGCCGCGGAGGCGCCAGGCCCAGTTGAAGCTGGGCCATCCCCGGTCGCCACCAATGGACGTAAAGGCACGAAACACCAGCGCCGGTGATGAGTCGACCACGCGCTGGCGCACCTCGATCAACATGCCGTCCTGCGCGGTGAAACTAAACGGCACGCGATCCCCCAGTGAGGCCGCGAGTGCATCACTCCAACTCGACTCGATGTGCCCGGCATCCAGTTGCGCGAGCGCACGGACGACGGCAGTACGGTAGTCGAGCAACTGGATCGCGGGAAAGAGCCGGCGTGCGGTGTCCGTGCGCACGATGACCTCGTTGCGCAGTCCTTCCACGAGGGGCATGGCGATCTCGGCCGGAATCGGCGTGACCCAATGCACCCAGTAGGAGGACAGCCGCGGCGTGAGCACCGGCACGGGCACCAGCCAGCGCGTCAGTCCGCGCACCTGCGCGTAACCGAGCATCATGTCGCCGTAGGTCAACACATCGGCGCCGCCGATTTCGATGACCTGCCCCGCGCTCTCGGGGACCGCCAGCGCGGCCACCAGGTAGTCGAGCACATTGCGAATCCCAATCGGCTGCACCTTCGTGTACACCCAGCGCGGACAGATCATGGCCGGCAACCGCTCGGTGAGATGGCGAATCATCTCGAACGACGCACTACCGGATCCCACAATCACCGCCGCCCGAAATTCCGTCACGGGCACACCGGCCAATCGCAGGGCTTCGCCGGTGTCCTGCCTCGACCGCAAATGATGCGAGAGCTCCGCCTGTGGATCGCCGAGGCCCCCGAGATAGATCAGCCGGGGCACACCGGCCGCGCGTGCGGCCTCGCTGAAATTGGTCGCCGCGCGTCGATCGCGTTCGTGAAAGTCGCCGGCACCGGCCACCTTCTGCATGCTGTGAATGAGGTAGTACGCACACGTCACGCCGACCATCGCGGGGGCCAGTGACGCCGGGTCCAGCGCGTCCCCACGCACCATTTCCACCTGGTCCGACCACGCACGCCCTTCGAGGCGCCCGGGATCACGCGCAAGCACACGCACACGATAGCCCTCGTCGAGCAGGCGTGGCACCAGCCGACCACCGACATAGCCGGTGGCACCGGTCACCAGCACGAGTGGCGTGGTTATCGGCGCGTCAGACACAGCGTGGCCGCATGCCCTTCCACACCATCGTTGGCGTCGATGTCGCGAACGGCGTCAATGGTCCGGTCGGTGGAGATGAGTTGCAGGCCCGACTTGGCAAACTCGGCGTAGCGATCCCGCCCCTCGCGGGCGAACCGACCGTCCCACGACCGCTCGGGATTGCCGAGCGTCCCGAACATCGCCTCGACCCCACGAGCCGCCAACGCGCGGTTGAGATCGGCGTTCACCGTCGCGGTCCCCGTCCACGCGAGCACCCGGGTGAGGTCCACCTTGCGGGCCTCGAGCGCGGTGAGTTCCGCAACGTCTTCAATCGAGACCGACAACATCATCTCGGGCGCCAGTTGATGCACGCGCACCGCGGCATCCGTGCTGTAGGTAATAAAAATGACGCGTGACATGGCGCCGGCGGCGCGGACGTCGGCGACCACATCCTCGTACGAGACGCCACGTTTGACGTCGAGTTCAAGGATGACCTTGCCCGCCGCCCAGTCGAGCGCTTCCCGCAGCGTCGGGACACGGTGCGTAAGCACGGCGCCCGTCTCGTCCTTCAACTGCAGCGCCTTAATCTGCGCGAGGGTCAACGCGCGGACGTCCCCGGTACCGGTGGTCGTCCGGTCCAGCGTGTCGTCGTGCATCAACACCAGGACGTCGTCGCGGGTCCTGGCGATATCAATTTCGTGGAGGGCGGGCACCTGCGAGGCCACATACGCCATCGCCTCAATCGAATTTTCCGCATACCCCGGGGAAGGACCGCCGCGATGCGCCGCCACCACCGCGCGCCCCGTGGTGCGCAGGCAGTCGAAAAAGCCGCCGATCTCCGACGGTGCCAACACGTGAGGCCGCTGCCCCGCGCCAACCGAGCACCCGAGGCCGAGCCAGAGACAGAGGACGAACCGCGTGTATCTGAGAGACACTTTTGCATCCCGATCGTACCACGCACCCGTGACGCGCCTGTTAAGATACCCACGTCTTGTCCACGCCCGACGCGTCACCAGGAGCCCCCACGGTCGAGCCCGAACGCGGGTGGGCCGGCCGCGTCGCCGGCGCCCTCACCCATCGGGACTTCCGCCTGCTCTGGCTGGCGGCCCTGGGGTCCACAATCGGCACCTGGATGCAGAAATTCGCCCAGAGCTGGCTGGTCCTCGATCTGACCGACTCCAACTTTTACCTGGGTCTCGACGACTTTCTCTCGCAGCTGCCGATCCTGCTCTTCATGTTGATTGGCGGCGTGATTGCCGACCGTGCGGACCGCCGGCGCCTGCTCACGTGGTCCCAGTACGTGCAGGCTTTTTCTGCGTTTGCGCTCGCGGCGCTGGTGTTCTGGGAATCGATCACGATCTGGCACGTACTGACGCTCTCCTTCATCTCGGGGATCGGCCAGGCGTTTGGCGGACCGGCGTATCAGTCGCTGATTCCGTCATTGGTGCCGCGCCGCGACCTGCCGAACGCGATCGCGCTCAACTCCACCCAGTTCAACCTCTCGCGCATCCTCGGCCCGATGGGTGGAACAGCGATTCTCGTCTCGGCTGGCATGGCCGCGTGTTTTTTCCTCAACGGCCTCTCCTTCTTCCTCGTCGTCATCGTCCTCATGATGATCAAGGTGCCGATGCCGGTGCTGCAGGCGGGCCCCCGTCGGAACATCATGACGGACCTGCGCGAAGGGCTGACCTACGTGCGCCACCAGCGTCTGATGCTCACGCTGATCGTGCTGGTCGTGATCAGCATGGCGCTCGCGATGCCCATCGTCACCTTCATGCCGACATTCGCCAAAACCGTGATGGCCGATGCGGGCGGGACACCGGAGACACGGCTGTCGCTGTTGATGGCGTTTCAGGGGCTGGGCGCCATCACCGGCGCGTTGCTCATTGGATCGATGAGCGGCAAGTTCAAACACATGGGGCGCCTGTTGCTCGGCGTGCAGTTCTCGATGGGCGTCATCATCACGGCGTTTGGCTGGACGACCACGCCGTACATCAGCTACGCGCTGATCTTCTTCGGCGGCATCTCGTTCATGGCGCTGTTTTCGATGAGCTTCTCGATCGTTCAGCTCGCCGTCCCCGAAGAACTGCGCGGCCGCGTCGTCAGCATCTACATGGTGGCGCTGCGCGGCGGGGGCCCGATCGGCGCACTGGTCGCGGGTTATTTCGCCGACATCTACTCGGCGCCCACGGTGATGATCGTCAATGGTCTGTTGCTCTCGCTCGTGACGATCGGCGTCATCGTGTCGGGCAAGGGATCCAGCCTCAAGACGATCTAAACACCGTCGGGAGGCTTTTTTTATTGGACAACAACAAAAAGCCTCCCGACGGTGTTTTAGTACCCGCGAGAGGGATCAACCCGGTTCTGCAGCGGTTCACCGGCGATGAAACGGTGCCAGTTCGCCAGAAACAGGTCCACCGCTGGGGTCCAGTAGTCGCCGTTGAACGCTGACGTGTGCGGCGTGAGAATTGTGCGCGGCGTGGTCCACAGTGGACTGTCGGCGGCGAGGGGCTCACGCGTAAACACATCGAGGCCTGCGCCGCCCAGGCGGCCGGTGACGAGCGCGTCGGCCAGCGCGGCCTCGTCGATCAACGTGCCTCGCGCAACGTTGATCACGACGGCCGACGGCTTCATCAGCGCGAGTTCCGCAGCTCCTAATACGTGGTGCGTCTCTGGTGTGTGCGGGAGCGCGATGACCACAGCGTCCGCAGTCGGCAGGAGGTCCCGCAAGGCGGAGAGTGATGCCACGCGCACCACACCCGGCACGTTGGAGCGCGACACGTCGCGCCGAATCCCAATCACCGACATTCCGAGCGACGATGCAAACGTCGCGAAGCGTTCTCCGATCGCCCCCAGACCAAGGACCAGCACCGTGGTCGCCTCCAGGCGAGGGACCGTGACAATGGACATTTCGCGTTGTCCCCACGTCCGGGCGGCGCGATGGAAGGCTGCTGCAGGAAATTGGCGGCGGAGGCCAAGCAACAGCGCGAGCGCATGTTCCGCGATCGTGTCGGCATGCACGCTGCGTGTGTTGGTGACGGGAATACCACGAGCCGCCAACGTCGCCAGGGGCAGACCGCCCACCCCCACCGCCGTGCTGTGCACCCACCGAATCCCGGGTGCGGTCGCCAGGGTCGCGTCGGACATTCGCGTCGCCAGCGCCACATCGGCATCGGCCATCAACGCCCCAGCCTGCGCGTCGTCACGGACATCCGCGACGTCCACCCCGGGCAGCGCCTGACGAATCCGGTGAACCTGTGCCGAGGGCAGCGACCACATCGGCAGGTCGTGAATGTGGATCAGGAGGCGCATGGGAACACGTTATAAGATCCGCCCATGTCCGAACAGACGCCCCGTCGTGGCTTTTTGAAGACTCTGGGTGGCCTCACTGCGGCCATGGCCGCGTGGCCGGCGTTGGCGGGTGCCCAGGCGTCTGCGCCGAGACGACGAACGGGGGCGCAGTATCGG